>Ga0233444_10001120_pt1 | contig 31358 bp, 28 predicted proteins | sample SI_124_October20_6_FD_182792 | JGI IMG/M metagenome (GOLD analysis project Ga0233444, IMG submission 182792) | Seawater microbial communities from Saanich Inlet, British Columbia, Canada - SI_124_October2016_10_MG | ecosystem: Environmental > Aquatic > Marine > Inlet | place: Canada: British... | reverse complement strand
CTTTATCTACATGCAAAATTAGGTTGCGTAACACCTGCCACCGAAAAGCAAGGGATGACACTATGAAATTTATGGTTTATGTCACCTATGTATAGAATGGCGAACAGAGAGGCATAGGGCCTCCCATAATTACCTAATGACGATTAACAATTGCAGATTACCTATGTAACTCACATAATAAGAACAAAAAGGCAGTCACCAATTTATCTCTTTGATTCAATATGGCCAGAGCAAACTACATCCGCTACTACCTCGAACAGGCAGCCGAAACACAAGCTGCCCGTAGGGCCCTATTGAAAAATTCAGCTATTAGCTTGGATAAACTTTCTGACCCCGACTACAACGTAGACCTTCTGCAGGTACGCCAGGTCATCAACAACATCAAGAGCCGAAGCCACCCGCTGACGGCCATACAGTTTGGACAAGCTTTTTCAGTTAAACACCTTGGCCTAATAGGCCACGCCATTTTGAGCTGCGATACACTTGCCGACTGCACCCGCTATTGGAATCATTTCAACGATCTGGTCGGCAATGTCCTTAACTATCCCTTATTAATCAAAGACGACTACTGCGAAATCGAATTTGAAGAGCTTTGCCCTCTGGGTGATAGCCTACCTTTTTGTATTGAGCAATCACTGGCTAGCACGCTACAGGTAGTAATGGAATTGACCGGCGAATCGATTCGTTATCAATCTATTGAACTTACCTACCCAGCCAATAAAAGCCGCCTCACAGAGCATCACTATCGCGACTTTTTCGGCTGCGATGTAATCTTTAATGGGCGGCGAAACGTTGCTACTTTTCTCGCCAGTGACTTCGATCGAAAAATTCATACCGCCGATGAAGAAACCCTCACACTATTAGACCAACACTGCCAAGATGTGTTGCGCAAACAGAAGGAAACTGGCGGTATCGCGCAACAAGTCAGGCAGCTATTCTTAAAATACTCTCGTAATCCTCCCAAAATCACGGAAATAGCATCTCTATTGCAGACCAGTGAACGCAGCCTGCGCCGTAAACTGGACAACGAAGGCTTATCCTACAGCGGCCTGCGAAATGACTTTCGTCGAGATCTGGCCATTGAATACCTAAAAAGCACGGACTTGGCAGCCAAAGAAATTGCCTATCTGTTAGGCTACGATAATATTTCCAGTTTTCGTCGGGCGTTCAAAGAACAAACAGGCGAAACCGTCAAAGTTTTTCGCAATAAGCTAAAAGCACAGCCCTAACCCGCAGCGGAAGCAATCGCCCCTTGCAAATGCTTACGTAGTTTTTTAGGTAACTCAGCAATCTTATCGCAGCGCAAATAGGCCGTTTCACCAAAGGTTTTAACCAAGCCTCGATCGGTTTTATCGGAGCCTATACTAATACAAGCACAAGCAATTCCCTTATTGCGCGCTTCCTCCAAGGCCTTAACCGTGTCAGCCTCGGCATAACGGTCCTCATAGCCATCATCATAAGCAAAACCATCGGTGACGAATAACAATAAGCGGTGATGAGTCAAACGCTGCCGCTCCACCAAATATGTAGCATGCCGTATAGCCGCCCCCAATCTGCTGTAACCCGAGGGGCGTAACTGCTCTAAACGCCGTTCAATCTTGCGACCGTAACGTTCGCCAAACGATTTTACGCGCATAAAGCGTACCAATCGATTGCCCCAGGAATGGAACCCATACAACGCCACCTGATCACCCAAGCGGCTAAGCGCCTTCGCCAGTGCTTCGACAAACACAGCTTGCTGCTGGTGAATACTAATCCCCACTTCATTAATATCTTTGGTCGATCCAGAAATATCCAACAGCATTAAAGTACTGAGATCACGGCGTGTTTTTTTCGACAAACGATAAATAGATTCATCCGGACTGTGGCCAGTCGTTAGATCAATACTATGGTTAATCAACGCGTCCAGATCGAAGTCTTCACCAGTTGGCTGCTGCTTAAGAAATTGATACTCAACCCCCACCCGCGTCATTTGATGAGTTAACTGATGAGAGTGATCTAATCCCAGATGTTTAAGGTTTTGAGGTTCCTCCCAGGGTTCATATTCCATCACATGGCAATGATCGGACGTATAGGACTGGGTATTATCACTCCATTCCGGATACTTAAAAGGCGCCTGGGATTCTTGCAACACTGTCGGGACTGGGGCGGCATCCCCCGGTAATTTCTGCCGAGTTCCCTGATTACTGAGAACCGTTTGTACCGCCCTATCCATGGGTACACTACCGTAACCTTCATCGTCATCTTCACCTTTACCTTTTTGGCTTCCGCCGCCGAGAATATCGTTTAGCGCACGACTTAAGGCATTGTTACCCGAACTCAGCGGGTTTTTAAGCATATCCAGCAATTTCGATGTGCCGGTTTCTTCATCTTCATCGTGCTCATCAACAAAGCCAATATTCAGCTTGCCCTCCAGTTCTCTCTGGCTGAGTGCTCCACCTTTGGCAGGAGACTCCAGATTACGCAACGCCATGGGACGTATAACACCAAACTCTGGGCGAACCTCCAATTTGAGCGAGCGATTTCCGGCCAGTTTTAATGATGCCTCTGCAGAGGACGTTATCGGTATCCTTGCCGGGTGTGCATAACGACTGAGCAAACTGGAAGGCAGCTGGCCAGCATTGAGTTGCAGACAGCGATAGATTTCCAGTACCAAGAACTGTCGAGCTACACCTGGGCGCCCAATTAATGCCCGTGCAATCTGTTTATGCAAACTATTACAACCAAGCAGAAGCGCTTGGAACAGAACAGCATCTCGTTGCTGCTGTCCTGTTAAAGCCTTATCGACAAAAATACTGGTACCGTCGGTATAGGTATTATCGGTGAGTGAATTATTTTCAATCTCCTGAACCGTTACACTTCGACCAGCGATTGCACTAGCCAGAAAGTCCAGATTATGCATCACTTTAATACTGCAGCTGCAAGTAATTCTGAATCATTTCTTCCAACCCACCGATCACCTCTGGGTCATCACTCAGGGCAGAAGCAATACAGGCCAAAGCTGCACGCCGCGGGGCAATACCTCCATTAATTAGCCGTGCTGTAGCAACCAGTGTGCGCGTTGATGCCACTTCCGACAAAGCACCGCTGTCCAATCGGCGAATGGCTAAGGCAAGTTTCACCAGATCTTGGGCGATAGATTCAGACACACTGCATTCGGCAATTAACAATTGCACTTCGATCTCCGGAGCCAGATAATCAAAATCGATCCCGACCATACGCTGACGCGTGGATTCTTTCAGTTCCTTTAACACACTTTGATAACCCGGGTTATAGGAAGCTACCACCATAAAGTTATCCGGCACTTTAAGTGTCTGGTTTAAACGATCAATATGTAATTCACGGCGATGGTCAGTTAAGGGGTGAATCACCACAGTAGTATCCGAGCGCGCTTCTACCACTTCATCCAGATAACAAATGGCCCCCATTTTCACGGCCCGAGTAACCGGCCCATCTTCCCAAACAGTTTCACCCCCTTTAAGCAGATAACGGCCAACCAGATCCGAAGCTGTCAGATCTTCATGACAGGGAATAGTTACTAAAGGTCGTTTTAGTTCTTGCGCCATATATTCGACAAAGCGGGTTTTACCACAACCGGTAGGCCCCTTCAGCATCACCGCTAGCTTCTGTTCCGCGGCCGTTTTGAACACTTCAATTTCATCAGCCGTCGGGAAATACTGAATCCTGTCAGTGGGTACATAAGCTTCGTCTAATCGGGCTGTCATAACATCTCCTCTTCACCTACCTGCAATATCGATAGGCCTATTATGCATAAACGGCCAGCAGCACTCGGTCAAAAATAGTGACATATTCGGCCAAATCAAATGCCGGAAAGCGTGCTCTAAACTATCTGTAACCGCCAGCCACAGTACTAAAATATCTTATTATAATCAATAAGTTACATAACATAAACCTATAAAATCGATGCTTATCAGCATCAATTTCACTGGTGAAATTAGTATTTCTCGATGCACTTCAAGATGGCCGATTATGCAACACTTTTACACTCCACAACTCTTCAAGAAACTACTGGACTATCGCTATAATCCATTAAATATATGATGCAAAAACAGTAAAACTCTAAATATAACAACTGAGGAATTCATTATGAGTGTTGCCAGTGCACACCCTGCCCCGCTCGAAGGACAGGAATTTTCCCAGGTCAAACTCTGGGCCTGGATTGGAGCTTTTTGGTATGTGTTTATTGCCTATACGATAGCCACGTGGATTGGCGAGGGCGCCGCAACCTTTGTTAACCCTGGTGACGATATCCCCGCGATGGAGACCCTGATCTGGATTATTACAATGGATATTCTGGGGCCTATCTGTGCAGTTTGGGTGATCATCCGCGTGATAGTAATGCCAAAACTAAAGTCAGGTTCTTTTTCATCCGATGGCTTATTGGTTATAGCCTTCTTCTTTATGTTTTGGCAGGACCCATTGCTGGCTTATTCCGCTCCCTGGTTCCTGTACAACTCACTGCACTTTAATCTGGGCAACTGGGTCGAGTTTGTACCGGGCGCCTTGAGTCCCAATAGCCGCTTTATTTCAGAACCTTTGCTGACCTGGAGTACGGCCTATATCTTCTTTATGTTCTGGCCAGTCGTGTTTGTTTGCTGGGCCATGAAAAAGTGGAAAAACTACCGCCCCCACGCAGGTGTCCTGTCTCTTCTGGCTGCCGCCTTTCTGGCAGGGTTCACTTTCGACATTATTATGGAACTCATCTTCCTGCATACTGGCGGTTATGCTTATATAGGCTCGATTCAAAACGCTTCACTCTTCGGTGGGCAAATCTGGCAATTCCCGCTATATGAGATTTTCCTATGGGGTGGTACCTGGGGATTGTGCGGTGCCTTCCGCTATTTTAAAGACGACAAGGGCTATATGTTCTGCGAGCGCGGCGTCGATAAACTGCAAATGACTGCGGGTAAGAAAACCTTTATTCGCTTCCTGGCTATATCCGGTCTTATGCAGACCATAATGATGTTCTGGTACAACGCCCCGATGCAATGGTTCGGTACCCATGGGGATGCCTTCCCCGAAGGAGTGCCGTCTTACCTGATGAATGGTATCTGTGGTGAAGGTACCCAATACGCCTGTCCAGCACCGTCTATTCCCCTCCCTAGAGGCGCCGACAGCATCAGTGTAGGTCCTGATCTGCAAGTCCACTTCGGCAAATTACCTGCCGAAGATGTTTTTTATCAAGAAATCACCAACTAAGGGAGCCGATCTATGAAAACTTTCAAGAGACAACAGGGCTTAACACTGATTGAAAAAATGGTGGCTCTTACATTTGCAAGTATTGTTATTGTCGTCACCATCCCTGCCATAATTGCCTTTACCGGCCGACCACAAGTGATTGAGGGGCACACTCTTATGCGTCCTATTCAAGGAAAAGTTAATGCTTTTTTACAAGAAAACGGCAGTTGCCCCAAGGGGGATCTGACTGCATTGGGTATCAACAAAACCTTTGGAAAATTTGTTGCCGATATTGAGCTGAATGATCAGTGCGTAATAACCGCAACCTACCGAGATGATGCCCGGGAAAAAATTGCCGGTAAAACCCTTTCTTGGTACGCCGGTGCAGACAGTGAAGGTAATATCCACTGGAGTTGTGGTACAGCAATACCGACGGCTCTAGGAGAAAATCCACGTATCGCCTATGGTGCAGGCCCTGAAAGCACGACAGCCAATTATGCCCCCTGGCTGCCGACCAAGTGCCATCCGCCTCGCGCCATGGATGAACGAAAACCAGCCGTAGTTGTTTTACTCACCAAAGGCTATTTTGAACTCGATTAATATTAATCGTATTAGTCTAAAGCCACAGTCCTTGTAAAAGGCTGTGGCGTCTTATGCTGAAGAGGAAAGCACATGCAACAATCTGTTTGGCGACTGCAAAAATACCCAACCGGCATACCAACGGATAAAGACATAGTTCTACATCAGGAACCAATACCGGATCTGAAAGAACACGAGATAAAAATTAAAACCCTCTATATTTCCATGGATCCTGCGAACCGCCTATGGATTCGCCGCGAAGGCAGTTATATACCACCCTTCCCTCTGGGCAGCATTATGCCAGCCATTACGATTGGTGAAGTCGTCGAGTCACGCCACCCTCGCTATCAAGTAGGGCAAAAAGTCCAGGGTATCTTCGGCTGGCAGGAGTACATCATTCAACATGCTGGACCACTAAATGAACAATTACCCCTAGATAACGGTGGTATTGTGATGATACCGGAGCCCGAACAAGGCTGTGATCTCATCGATAATTTTGGTCTTTTTGGCGTACATGGTATGACAGCCTATTTTGGTATCACTGACGTTGGCAAAGCACAAGCGGGCGACACGGTACTGGTCTCAGCTGCTGCCGGTGCGATAGGTTCATTGGTAGTACAAATCGCCAAGAACATGGGTTGTCGGGTAATAGGTATCGCAGGGGGCCCTAAAAAGTGCTCGAGGGTCGTTAAAGAGTTTGGGGCTGATGCCTGCATTGATTACAAACACGAAGATATTCATTTTCGTCTACAGGAATTGGCTCCTCAAGGGGTGAATGTGTACTTTGACAATGTGGGCGGCGAAATATTGGAAGCCGCCATAGACAATATGGCCCGATACGGGCGTATCGCGTTTTGTGGCGCCATATCGCAATACAATGGTACAACGCCAGCGTCTCCTAAGAACTATATGCAAATTCTATATCGTGAACTGGAAGTTAATGGATTTCTTGCATTCAGGTACGCAGAAAAAATGCCTGAAGCTGTAAAGGTAATGAAGCAATGGCAATCTGAAGGTCGTTTACATATGAATATAGAATGCCACGAAGGCATTGAAAACCTATTAAATGTATTTACAAAACTGTTCATCAGTGAAAACCAAGGGAAACTGGTTGTTAAGATATGAGGAGAGAATCTCAATGAATACCCCAAAAAGCTTTTTTGCACTTTCGGCACTGCCTTTAGCGATCAGCACGCTATCGCCCACTGTTTACGCGGAGGATATATTAGCGATAGAAGAAATAACTGCCACAGCTTAAAAAAACAGCAACAGCGTTCTGCCAATTAATCACACAAACGAACTCATTGTCACAATAGATTGTGGTAAAAATGATTCCATATCCTCAAAGAGCAGGTTTCAACTCTGAAATATTAGATATTTAAGAATATGGCTCACCAACTTTATATCTCACTTAGCGTAACACCGTAAAACCAGCCTTTATGACAATCTCGAATCAGTTAACTCTACGCTCATACCCTTTCCAGAACTTCTCCCTTAGCACATTCTTCAATATCTTACCGGACGCATTCCGAGGAATTTCGTCAACAAAATCAACACTTCTTGGAACCTTATAACCCGCAATATACTGACGGGCATATTGAATAATATCATCCATATCCAGTGGTCTATCAGTAATCACAATAGCTTTCACTGCTTCTCCCCACTTTTGATCCGGCACACCAATAACCGCTACATCCTTGACCGCCGGGTGCTTATATAAAACACTTTCAATTTCAGCAGGGTAAATATTCTCACCGCCTGAGACGATCATATCTTTGACCCGGTCCTGCATATACAGGTATCCGTCTTTATCCAGATAACCTGCATCGCCCGATTTATACCAACCCTCCTGTAGTGCGTCGTTTGTCGCGGTATCGAGATTCCAGTAACCGCTCATAATGGCGGGGGATTGAATGTAAATTTCGCCGGTCTCACCTTGCGGCAAACTATTACCCTGTTCATCACAAATTTTAAATTCAATACCTGGGAAGGCTTTACCACAGGATTTCATCCGGGCATTGCCTTTGACATCGTGATCCTCTGGCGGTAAATAACTCACGGCGCCGGTCGCTTCGGTCATGCCGTACTGTTGGCAGAAGCTACATTCGAACAATGCAATAGCATCGATGAGTAGCGATTCCGGAATGGGGGATGCACCGTAAATCACGTATTTCATTGACGTTAGATCCATACCTTTTGACTGCGCTACGGCAACAATCTGCTGCAGTACTGCAGGCACAACAAACATTTTTGTAATTTTATACGCAGCAATATCCCCGGCGATTTTATCGGCATCCGGTACCGAATGAATCACATTGGTAGCACCATGATAAAAAGCGACAAAACCCCAACCGGTGCCTCCGATATGGAAGGTTGGCATGGCGACCAGATTTACATCGCCCTCATCCCATTGGGCCCATGATCCAGCGGTTCTCTCGGCTTTACGCTGACTGAAAAAGCACCGGTGAGGTAATAACACGCCCTTGGGATTACCTGTCGTACCGCTGGTATACATCTGCAAACAAATACTATCCCGACCGATATTCTGTTGAATATCCTGATCGATATGCCTTTCACGCCAGGAGATATACCCCCTCTCATCATCACCATCGATAAACACAATTTTTTTGAGATGCTCACAGTTGTTCAGAACTGTTTGGGCGATGCATTCAAATTCTGATTCAACGAAGAGTATCTGCACATTCGCATCGTTAAGGATATATTCCACTTCGGGGTAAGCTAATCGCCAATTGACTGCCACCATCACCACACCGGATTTAGCCGTGCCAAAAAATAGCTCGTAGTAGCGATCAGTATTTTTACCCAAATAGGCAATACGTCCTGATTCACCTATAGCTTCTGCTCGCAGACCATTGGCGACTCGAGAGGAATGGGTGTGCAATTCAGCATAGGTAGTTTTTCGATCATCAAATACCATAGCAAGATGATCTGGCTTGGTGGTCGCATAATAACGAACCACCTCACCGACATTGTCAAGTTGCTCAACAGACTCAATATGTGACATGTTATTATCACCATGTTGTAGGATAAAAAAAGCCGGCTTCACAAGTGAATCCGGCTAAAGGGATGCTAGTGCCTTTAGGCACAAGAGGGTCGTAGGTAAACCTTTAGGATTGCGCGCTTTTCCGGAAAATAAAACTCATAAGAAAAAACCATAAACCTTTACCCTTCATCAAGCCAAAAGCCTTACGAGCCTCATCAGGGGACAAGCTGCCTTTTACTGGCATGGCGCCCATCACAGTACCGGTAAACTCAATATTATTGCCATTGCGATCGAATGACTTAACTTCCATCAATACACTGCCATCAGCACTAAAAACTTTCATAAAAATCTCACTTTAAACTGGCCTCACAGGAAAATACAAGGTGAGGCCATTACTTATGTTTTACCTTCGATTAAATAGACATGACCTTGGAAATATCAGCACCGGCATCGTCAAGTATCTTCATAGCCGTTGCGCGACCACCACCGGTTACTGCACCGCCCGGATGCATAAATGGACCGGCCAAGTAAAGCCCTTCTGCACCTGGCACGGCATACTGAGCCAGTGCAGGCGTTGGACGACGACCCAGATACTGGTGAATCCAGTTGCCAATCCCAAAGATGTCGCCTTTCTGGAAGGAAGGTGACCACTCTGCCATATCCGCCGGGGACTCAGCCGCCGAAGCAATAACGTTGTCAGAGGTCATGTTGGTACAGTACTTACTGTATTCTCCCATCATCCACTCTTTGTATTGATCCCGAATTTCGCTGTTCCAACCATCAATATCTCGACCACCCAGCGGGCCAGTATTTTTCAGTTCCAGCGGCGCAAAGTTATACAGGTACAAGGTGTGCTTGCCATCTGGCGCACGGCTAGGATCGTGATTGGTGTGGTGAGCAATTACCGCGTTAAAGTGAGAGGCCAGCTTGCCTTCTTTACAGTCGGTCAAACCTTGGCGCAGGTGTTCCATCTTCGAAGGTACACATTCCACCAAAAGGGACTTGTTAATCTCCGGGCACTTGTAATTAGGTGCTTCATGCAGGGCCCAGTGTGTATTCAATGCACCAAAGGATGACAGCTCACAGTTCTTGGCATCGGCTACCAGTTCTGGATCCAGACCTTCGATATAGTCGCCCAGCAGATGCGGGTGAATACAGGCAACTACAGACTTGTTAGCGTTGAGAATTTCACCGGTATCCAGCTGCACTCCGGTAGCTTTACCGTTATCCATGATCACCTTGGTCACCATGGTATTAGTACGAATCTCGCCACCATAGTGCTCAATACAACGTGCTAGGGAATCAGACAGCGCCTGAGTACCACCACGCACGGAAGTTTCAGGTTGGGTATGGGCAACAGCAGTCAAGAAGTAAAGATAAATACCAGTGCCGCGCTCGTCGGGGTGGACCATGCCCTCAGCAACCCACTTCATAAAGTGCATACGCACCTTTTCGTGCTCGAACATTTTGTAAATAAAATCGGTCGCACTGGTCAGCATTGCTCCGAGGATTTCACGGCCCATGGGACTTTGATCCATCATGGCAACAAACGGGCCAAACGGCAGAGGCGGCTTAAACATACCGGCGGTAAACATTGGCCCCATTTGGATGGTACGGTTTACGAAGTTACGATATGTTTCTGCATCTTTTTGCGAAAACTTGGCAATGGTCTCGCAGGTTTTATCAAGATCGGTAAAAGTGCCCATCCAGGTTTCATCATCAAACAAGGATACATAGGTCCCTTCTGGATCGTCGAAGGCCAAACCAAACTTTGATTGCAGCTCCAGTTCATCATCTTTAATCATGGGGTTAGCCATAATCAGAATCATACCGGTTGCATGTGTATCGTGTTTAAAACCGGGAGCAGTAACCTCACGGGAGACTACACCACCACCGACAATGTCGTTCTTTTCCAGAACACAAACACTCAGACCGGACTTAGACAGGTAAGCAGCGGTAGTCAGAGAGTTGTGGCCGGCACCCACCACAATGGCATCATAATTCGTAGACATATTATCACCTCAATATTTATAGACGTTATTCAGAAATTTTGGCACTGTGCCCTGCATCCACGATTAATGTCGTTCCCGACATATAACTACCCGCATCACTCGCGAGCAGTAACAATGGACCATCCAATTCTTGCAGTTGGCCAAAGCGACCTATAGGCAAACCCTGCTCTGCAGCTTTACCTTCAGGTGTTTCAAGAAACCACGCGGTCAGCTCAGTAACACAGTAGCCTGGCGCGATGGCATTAACACGGATACCTTTACCGATCAGGTCCAGTGCCAGGGTTTTTGTCATATGCAGCACTGCCGCTTTGGAAGCACAGTAGTTGGCCATACCGGCTCTGGCAGCAACACCGAGAATAGAAGCGATATTGATAATGGAACCCGGCTTATCGGCTTTAACCAGACGCTGCGCGCAAATTTGTGCTGTGCGCCACAGTCCGTTGACATTGATATCGATTGTGGAAGTAAATTGTTCATCTTCCATTTCCAGGGTGTCAGCCGTGGCCTGAATACCGGCGCAGTTCACCAACACATCAACCACACCAAAGGCTTTTTCCGCCGCATCAAAGGCTGCTTCTACTGAAGCACGATCACTCACATCACCCGCAACAGCCAAGGCCGCGCCACCAGCAGCGGCAATTTCACCAGCCACTTTTTCCAAATTTTCGATCCGACGGGCAACACAAACCACTTTGGCGCCACGCTCGGCCAATACCTTTGCAAAGCGCTCACCCAGACCACTGCCCGCGCCAGTGACAAGCGCCACTTTTCCTGCTACTGAAAAAAGATCATTCACCATACTCTTTCACCTGCCATTTCCGGCTTTGCTATGCATTACTTTTTTTACTATGTGTTAACAAGGGATTGCAGGTCCTGTACTAGCTGATTAATGCGGGTAAGAAACTGAGCAGCATCGGCGCCATTAATGACTCGATGATCGTAGCTTAGCGATAGAGGCAGGTGTAACTTCCACACGACCTCGTTATTGTCACCGCGTGTAGGTTTCCAGTAAGACTTTGTTGCACCCAGAATAGCGACTTCAGGGGCATTGATTATTGGCGTAAAAGCCATGCCTCCTAACGCACCAATTGAGCTGATAGTAAATGAGCCGCCCATCATTTTATCCATGGGCAAGCCTTTATCCCGAGCCATGCCTGCCAGCTCACCCAGCTCATCAACTAGTTCCTGGACAGTTTTTTGATCCGCATCTTTCAATACCGGAACCAGCAAACCGTTTGGGGTATCCACCGCCATACCAATATTGAAGTATTTTTTATATATCAGCTTTTTACCCGTCGAATCCAAAGAAGCATTAAATTTTGGAAACTCTTTTAGCGCTACGACAACTGCTTTTGTTAAAAGAATAGGCATCGTTATTTTAAGCTGGTCTTCCACAACCGGGATAGCCTTACGGAATGCTTCCAGTAACGTAATATCAGCCTCATCGTGATGCGTCACATGGGGAATCATGGCCCAATTGCGAGCGAGAAACTGCCCGCCAAAATACTGTGCACGAGGCAATGCTTTTACTTCAACATCACCATAATTACTGTAGCCACCTTCTTGCAGTGGAGGTAATCCCTCAAAATGCTGCATGATAGATTTCGCTTCATTTCCACTCATAACAATCTCCGGAAGCTGTACAAATAATTTAACTAATTTCAGCTAACACTTCATCAACAGGGTAGGTTTCACCTTCTTCGGCAATCAGCTTGATAGTACCGCTAGCCGGGGCTTCGATTTCCTGAATGGATTTGTCATTTTCAATGGAATAGATTGTTTGACCTTCTTCTACCTGGTGACCGTCTTTCACTAACCATTCCGACAGCAGGCCTTCACTCATGGCCATTCCCAATTTTGGTAATACAACTTTAGTGGTCATAATGATTCCTCTTTATACAATCAGGCGTTTTTATGCGAGCGTTTTTTTGATCGCATCAGTAATGCGGTCTGGTGTTGGCAAGTGGGCATCCTCTAACGCCTGGGCATAGGGCACAGCGTTATAACTTCCACCTACACGCTGCACCGGAGCCTGTAACTCAGAAAATAGCATTTCAGTAATCTGTGCAGCCAACTCAGCACCGACGCCAAAGGGGGTAACAGCTTCATGGGCAATAACTGCACGACGGGTCTTGGACACGGATTCCAACACGGTAGGTAAGTCGAGAGGCACAATGGAGCGCAAGTCCACCAGCTCAACACTTACACCTTCAGTTTCAAGCTGCTGACAGGCGGCCTGAGCTTCCATCATGGTGCGTCCGTAGCTGATCAAGGTTACGTCACTACCGTCCTTAACCACATTGGCTTTACCCAGTGGAATTGCTTGACCACGTTCAGGTGCCTCACCCATGGTCCAATAGGTCGGCAGGTTTTCAATAAACAGACAGGGATCATCATCCTGAATACAGGACAACAACAAACCATAGGCGTCGGCCGGCGTCGACGGCACGACGACTTTCATTCCAGCAGTATGTGCAAACCAGGCTTCCAACATGTCACAATGCTGACCACCCGCACCACCACCTGCACCAGTCATTGTGCGAATGGTGATGGGCACATTGGTTTGGCCACCGGACATAAAGCGCAGCTTAGCGGCATGGTTTACCATCTGATCCATACTGACCGTGGTAAAATTCATCAGCATTATTTCAGCGATTGGACGCTTGCCAACCAAAGAAGCACCAATGGCCGCCCCCATGATCGCTTCTTCAGCAATGGGAGTAGAACGTACGCGCGAGGTACCAAACTTGGTGGACAAGCCTTTAGTCACTTTTACAACGCCACCGCCTTCTTCATCGGCAACATCCTCGCCCAGCAGCATGACGTTTTCGTCCTGCTCCATGGCATCATGCATGGCCAGATTAATCGCGGTTACAAAATTCATTTTCTTAGCCATGCTTACTTCTCCTCTGCGAATACGTCTTTTTGTAGTTCTAAGATATCCGGTTTTGCACTCTCTGCCGCAAAGGCCATAGCGTCTTCCACTTCCTGATCCAGTTTTTCTTCAAGCCCTTGTAAATCGCCTTCTGTAGCATGTCCATGATCAATCAGGTATCGGCGCAGAGCAGGAATCGGGTCGCGCTCCATCGCCGCTTCTTTTTCACCTTCATTCCAATGCTCATCGGGATCCCCAATCAAGTGCCCCATAAAGCGGAATGTCATAGCTTCGATCAGGGTAGGGCCTTCACCGGCACGGGCACGATCAATGGCCACTTTGGCAGCTTTCCACATTTCCAGCGGATCATTGCCGTTCACATGGATCCCCGGCATACCATAGGCTGAAGCTCGGTCGGCGATACGTTCGACGGAGGTGCCTTTTTCATAACGGGTATGTTCAGCAATTAAGTTGTTTTGACAAACAAAAATCACCGGTAACTTCCACACGGAAGCCATATTCAACGACTCATGGAAGGCACCAATATTGGATGCGCCATCACCAAAGCTGGCAATAGTGACGCGATCATTGCCATCCATTTGTGAGGCCATCGCCAAGCCATTGGCGATAGGCATACTGCCGCCAACAATACCGGTGGTGACCATATTGCCGGTTTCAGGATGGGTAACATGCATAGGGCCGCCCTTGCCTTTACAAGTACCGGTAACCCGCCCTGCATACTCAGCCCAAAGCTCGTTAAGTGGTATACCCTTGGCAATTTGATCGTGTACACCACGGTAAATCGTGACCAGGTAATCTTCATCCGTCAGAAGATTACAGATGGCCGAAGGGATAATTTCCTGGCCACGTGGGGAGTAGTAGATACGAATACCCAACTTGCCGGACTGCATAGCAGAGTGGAAGGCTTCGTCATTTTTACGGATACGTGCCGCACGCTCGTAGATATCTAGTAAGGTTGCCGGATCTGGCTGGCCCAAAGTGGTCATCACGCCCCCCTTTTCAAGGTATTATCAACAGGTTGAAGTCAGTTTATTACACTAACACATAAAAAACAATGCCGTCTGTTTTTACAAATCCTATAATTTTTAAATAGGAAAATATCATCATTATTGGGTTATAAGCCGATCAGGCCGCGGTCTGACCACCATCCACAGAAAAATGAGAGCCTGTCACACCTGAAGACTCACTCGATGCGTAATAAAGTACCGCATTAGCCACTTCCCGCCCCTCAATCAAGCGCCCGATAGGATGAGACTCTGTCAGATTGGCCAGGGCCGCCTCCCGGTCCGGAGCTGCATTCAATACCCCTTCCACCATCGGTGTCATTACCACCCCAGGCAGAACTGCATTACAACGAATGTCATAGCCCATTTCCGCACAATGCAAGGCAATCGACTTGGTCATACTTAACGAAGCAGCCTTACTGGCACCATAAGCCAAAGTCCAGGCAGAGGTTTTTAACGCCGTGGTAGATAACACATTGACCAACGATGCCGGTGTACCTTGTTCTTTCATCTGGGCTAATGCCAGCTTGCAACCAAGAAACAAACCGCCGGCATTCGTACTCATGGTATGCTGGAATAAATCCAGCGACGTATTTTCCACATCACAGGGCGTCATAACACCAGCATTATTCACCAGCACATCTAAACGTCCAAAACAATCAACAACCCTGTCGATAGCCTCCTGCCAGGAATTCTCAGAGACCACATCCAGCGCGATAAAGTGGGCACGATCACCCAGCTTTTCAGCAACAGCTTCTCCACGCTCGGCACTGCGACCGGCAACACCAACGAAAGCCCCCTCCTCAATACAACGTTGCGCAATATCAACACCAATGCCCGATGTTGCACCCGTTACCAAAACAACCTTATCCGTTAAGCGTCCCATAATATTTTCTCCGTTAGAAAGTGATGTCGTTTCTGAACTCTATGCTTTTGACAGTTTCTGATAACGCTGCAGATGATACTGGGTACTGCCAAACATATTGGCAGCCACCGTGATACGTTTCAGGTAATGCCCCACATTCAGATCTTCTGTTGTGGCAATGCCCCCATGCAGCTGTACGGCACTGTGTGCAACCTGCTTGGCGCACTTATCGGCCTTGGCTTTTGCTGCAGCCACAAACGCGGAAGCATCCGCTGCACCGTCGCGCACTTTAATGGCAGCGGCGTACATCAATGAACGAGCCAGCTCCGCGGCCATAAACATATCGGTCATATGGTGCTGTAAAACCTGGAATTTACTGATTGCCGTACCGAACTGTTTTCGCTCTTTGGTGTAATCCACTGTCGCTTGCAACAGAACATCCATTGCACCCACCATTTCAGCGGTTAATCCCAGTAGCGCCTCGTTATAGGTTGCCTCGAGTATCGACATGGCTTTATCGCCTTCGGCCAGCAAGTTTATCGGAGCGACCTCAAGGTCTTGCAACGTAATATCCGCAGCAACGCGACCATCTACTGTTGGATAGGATTGCAGCTCAAGTCCCGTAGTATTCGATTCGACCAAAAACAGACCGACACCACGATTATCAGGCAGTAACGCAGACACGATCAGGATTTGTGCTTCAGGCGCGTTATAGGCAACAGCTTTTTTACCATTTAACACGTAGCTATCGCCCTGCTTCACAGCAGAAGAACTTATGCGTGAAAGATCACCGCGACTATGCGCCTCAAAGTGTGCAACCGCAGCTTGCAGCTCTCCAGCCATAAGACGAGGTATATATTCCTCTGACAAACTATGCTCCGCACGACCTAATACGCCGCCGGCCAGTACCAAGGTCTCTAAGTAAGGCTCAACAACCAGGTGCTTACCGAACTCTTCGAAGAACAAAATAGTATCCACAGCAGAACCACCAAAACCACCATAAAGGTCACTAAAAGGCATATACAACCAGCCCAATTCGGCCGTTTGCGCCCAAACCGTTTGATCAAATGCTTTATCACTGGTGACAGTAGCCTGACGTTTTTCAAAATCGTATTGATCCTGCAGGTACTTGGTTACACTGTCTTTAAAAACCAGCTGGTCTTCACTGTATTCAAAATTCATACGCTAAATTTCCGTGTTACAAGCCAAGGACCAGCTTGGCGATAATATTACGCTGCACCTGCGCGGTGCCGCCGTAGATGGTTGCCGCACGATTATTGAGATAACCATTCATCACACTAATGCCTGTCTCAGAGCCCAGCGTTTCACCCTGGTAAGCAGGTGAGAGTACATGGTTTTGCAAGGGAGACAGATAACTTCCCCGCAACTCCAGTGCCAACTCATCCAATTGTTGACTCAACTCTGTGCCAACCACCTTTGTCATTGAGGACAAGGCCCCCGGATTACCGCCCGCCAACAGGGACGCCTTAATCCGATGTTCAACAAATTCCAGCGCCAACTTATCCACTTCCAATTCTGCCAAACGGTTGGCAAAGATGGGATCATCCCCAAAGGCAACATCATCAACGGTGACTTCTTCAGCCGCCAGTTGCTTGATCATTTTCAGCCGTTTATTCAAAGCCACATAATAACTGTAACCACCACGTTCAAATTCCAACAGGTATTTGGCCACCTCCCAACCCTGATTTTCTTCGCCCAGCAGATTACCCTTGGGCACGCGTACATCTTCGAAGAAGACCTGGCACTGCTCAACTTCACCATCAATCGAAACAATCGGATCAACAGTAATACCGGGTAAATCGATATCCATCAGCAAGAAACTAATCCCGGCCTGAGGCTTACCCTCTGTATTGGTACGCACCAGACAGAATATTTTGTTAGCGTGCTGGGCAAAACTGGTCCAGATTTTTGAACCGTTGAGGATGTAGTCATCGCCATCGCTAACGGCTTTCATTTGCAGAGAAGCCAAATCCGACCCCGCACCAGGTTCGGAATAACCCTGACACCAGATATCCTCGCCAGAGAGAATTCGCGGCAGCAACTCATCTTGCTGTTGCTGGGTGCCGTACTTGATTAACATAGGCCCCAGCATCTGGATAGCCATGGATATTAAAGCGGGAGCACCAGCTTTTTGGGATTCCTCCAGGAAAATACTCTTTTGCGCCAGCGTCCAATCGATGCCGCCGTATTCCACCGGCCAGTCTGGCGCAAGCCAGCCTTTTTTAAGCAGGATTTTTTGCCAGACCAAAGATGCTTCAAAATCCGAAAACACACTGGTCATATATAAACCTGCGCGTTTTAACTCTGGGGTTAAAGCCTCTTCGAGAAAAGCTTTAACTTCTTCCCGAAAGGCAATATTAGCTTGGCTAAGCGTTAAATCCACGGCTTGCTCCTGAAAACATAAAAGGTATAAACCAGGCCCAACCTCAAATCTTATTGTGATAAGAGATGGTGGTTACAGCTCAATGTTAAAACAATCGTACCTGTTTGTTTGATTCATATCAAGCGTGTCGCAAACCCATTAATGAAGATCGAAGCAGCGGTGGTAGCTACAGTGAAAGTCAAAGTTAAAATCAAGCGATTGACGATGGAATTCCACACGAAAGGGGACGACCTCCTCTAACACGACTTCGACGGGGAGATCGTAGATCGCATCAATATGAACTCGGTCAATATTGGCGTATTCCTGGGCCAGATCTTTGTAGACTTCAGCCGCCACAGCTTCCAGATTTGGGAAATACTAATCAATGGACCCCATCGCAACACCAGCGACCTCGGTAAGCCGTTCAATACTGAGGCTCTTTTCTAAGTGACAGCAACAACATAATGGATCATGACAAAAGCCAGATACTAGTAAGCCTATGCAATAGCATGCCCTTTTGGCAAGTCGCGATAAAATGCGAGTACGGACCCTATTGCAATAACGCTTGTTTTACATTAGTCTGAAATCTCATACTAAAAACATACAAAGTTGTTTTTAGTTATTGTAAAAAAATAAATTAAAAAAATAAATATATAAATAATGGAGTACCTTATGAGAATAGCGCCCAAACCTTTGGCTCTGTCGTTGGCTATCGCGGCCATATCTGTGCCAGTTCAAGCTGAGCAATTAACCCTTGAGGAGGTAGTTGTTACAGCCCAAAAACGTGTCGAATCCTTACAGGACGTACCCATTTCCATAGTGGCTATAAGCGGTGATAAAATCGAAAAGTCAGGCTTTGCCGACTTGAGCCAGCTCAGCCCCGTTGTGCCCAACTTCAATGTCGTCCAACAACAGATATCCGATAGGGTTGCCATTCGGGGGATTTCCTCCGGTGGAAACCAGGGGTTTGACCAGTCCGTAGGCTTATTTTCCAATGGGGTTTACCTCGCGCGTGGTACCCAGTTCCGTTCGGCTTTTCTCGATGTGGGCTCAGTTGAAATCCTGCGAGGCCCCCAGGCCACCCTATTCGGAAAAAACACCATTGCCGGAGCGGTGAATATCACTTCAAGTAAGCCCACTTCAGAGTTTGAGGCTGAGATTCGTGCCAGCTATGAAACCGAATACGAAAGCGTTCAGACATCAGGCTTCGTCAGCGGCCCCTTGAGCGATACCCTGTCCGCGCGCCTGGCCTATAAAGTCAGTGACGATAAAGGCTTTATCGAAAACCTCGCTCGCGCCGACGATGAGCCTGCCAGTGAAGCTGACAACTACCGCCTGTCTTTCCTATGGGAGCCAAGCGACAACCTTACAGTGAACTTGTCTTACGAAAAGTACAACGCCGATGTCGACAGTAAAGGTTTCGAAGTCTCCTACGATGAAGATGTTGCCACTGGCGCGACACCCGGAAGCATAGTCGTCACGCCAACCTGCCGCTATTCCAATGATTGTGAGGTTAACGGTATGTCCAACCGGACAAATATCGACGGTAGTCCGGGCTTTACACAAGATGAGTTTTCCGATCTGGAAACCTCGTTAACATCATTAAAAATGGACTACCAACTGGGAGAATACACACTGACGGCTATCTCAGGCTGGTCCTCTTCTGATCTGGAAGAGATCAACGCTGGTAATTTGCAGCCCATTCCTCTCACCAATACGCATATGTTTGAAGAACACAATTCCTTCAGCCAGGAGTTCCGCATTGCCTCGCCGACTGGGGGTACCTTCGAGTGGTTGGCGGGAGTCTACTATGAGTCCAATGATTTCAAGTTTGAAGATAATATCCACGTCCACGCCGGCAATGTGGTGCCTTTTCTCCCTACAAACGTCAATATCAGAACGGACTTTGATCAGGAGTCCAGCACCGAGGCGGCCTTCGCCCAAACCACCTGGAACACCAGCGACACTTTAAGAATCACCGCCGGGCTGCGGTACAGCAACGACGAAAAAGAAGCGCATCAAGTGTATCGGGTGCTGGAAGCAGGAACCCAGAACGATATGGGGGATGTAAACTTTCCTAATATTCCGGCGGCTTTTGGCCCCCTTGCCGGCATAACTATGCCAGGACCCGCAGCAGTTGGTGCAGTGTTTAGCTTCAATGCGCATGATACCGGAAAACAAGATTACACCCAGGAAGACCTCTCGGGTAATCTAAATGTCCAATGGGATGTCACAGTGGATACCATGCTCTATGCCACTACCAGTATCGGCTATAAAACGGGCGGCTTCGATGCCCGACTGGCCTCATACAACGGGGACCCAGACCAATTTAGTTTTGAAAAGGAAAAAGCCACCACCTATGAACTGGGTATGAAGAGCGCTCTACTTAACGGCAGTGCAGAAATTAACGCAGCGGTCTTCTACACCGAGTATGAAGATTTGCAGTTTTCTGCCTTTAATGGGGGACTTTCCTTTGTGGTGGACAATGCAGCAAACGCTGAGCTGCAAGGTGTTGAATTTGACGGACGCTGGCGTGTAACTGAAAACCTTACTCTTAGCGGTGGTGGTGCATGGCTAGACTTTACGTACCAGGACTTTCCCAACGGCGCCTGCGATATTTATCAAACCAAGGCATACACTGGCAGCGGCACCTGCAAGGTCGACCGTAGCGGTGAACGCGCCCCCCTCACACCAGAGTACAGCTTTAACCTGAGCGCAGACTGGATTCAAAATCTGGGGACAGGCATGGAGCTTGAACTTGGCGCAGACTTAATTTACGAAGATGACCAAGACGTCGCCGAGGATGGTGACGACAAACTGGTTCAAGATGCCTTTACCAAATTGAATCTTCGCGCCAGCTTGCACAGCGCTGATGACAGCTGGACCTTGGGCTTGAACGTGAACAATGTTACAGACGAGGAAACTATTCACTACGGTAATGATGTCCCGCTCTCTGACGGCGCTCGCTTTGTTCGTCCTGATGCTCCCAGAACAGTGACCATCACTGGCACGTATCGTTTTTAGTCAATTGGATTATGACTCCATCCCTCTGGGGATCTGTATAGGAGCGGCAATAGCCGCTCCTATTATTTTACCGATTAACAAAGGTGGGCTGATATCATCTAGACCAGGCCGCCTGCTGTGATTCCTCGCGTCGAGCTTTTCTTAAAAACACCGGTGTCTAATGGGAACAACTGGACAATCCGGACCACCCTGTTGAACTGATTCAAGTCCGGCAGGTTATTCGAAATGATGGTAGTGACTTTGACAAAGCACTGAGAGAATAAGCCCGCCCTCCAGACCGCCATAAAAAAACCGCGCTCTATAGGGTGGTTTTTTATGACTCACTTTCTTACTCAATTTTTGTGTATCACGGACTTTTCCCTCTATTTTCCACTTGTTTTCAAGATCTCGTAGACTAAAAATCCGGACGCCGCGGATACCAAACTGCCAATCACTAACTCCCCAATAACCGGATTACCGCCGAACAACAATCCCAAAATCAACCATGCCATCACAGCACTCACAGCCACACCAGCAATGTACTTCTTCATCTCTATACCTTTCCTATTGAATGTCTGCTCTATTGAGCGGTATAGCCGCCGTCTATGACCAGTTCACTACCGGTCATAAAACTTGACTCGTCGGACGCCAGGAACAGAACGCCAGCGGCAATTTCATCCGGTTCAGCCAAACGCCCCATCGGGTGCAACTTTATAAAGTGTTCCAAACCGGAAGCCTGCTCTGATCCCTCTCGCGCAATGGCCTGTAATAATTCCGTATTGACGCCTCCCGGGTGCACGGAGTTCACCCGCACCCCGCGATTGGCTATCGCCAATTCAACAGCAAGACCTTTTGTCAATACACTTACACCCCCTTTGGTGGCGTTGTAAGCGCTACCATTCGGTACTGCGACTAAACCCGCAACCGATGAAACATTAACAATGGAAGACCTATCACTCAAATAAGGTAAAGATGTCTTGCAACCTATGAATACACCATCCAAATTGATGGACCTGACCCTCTCCCAATCCTCCAAAGAGGTTTCCTCTATCGGTTTGTAAACAGCAATACCTGCATTGTTCACCAGAATATCCAGCTCGCCAGCAACACCAGTGACGTCGTCCAGTACCCTGCGCCAAGCACGCACATCCGTCACCTCAAGCTCCCAGGCAAATCCCTTCAGCCCTGAATCAACAATTTGCCCCGCCACATCACAGGCCAGATTATGATTGATATCTGTAACAGCCACATACGCCCCCTCCCGCGCCAGCATTAATGCCGTCGCCTTGCCTATCCCTGATCCAGCACCGGTGATGAGGGCAACTTTATTTTTGAGTCTCATAAGGTTTTGCTCCTGTCGTTGAACAAATACTTTCGTTGGCTGTAACCCCTTTGATTACATGGGGAGCGTGAACCGATTTTCATCCAAGAACACTCATAGAGCCGGTTTATGCACAGGATGATTGATCGTTATATACAGAGTAAATGACAAAAAAAAGAGTAGCTGCTCAACATAGCTACTCTTTTTTAGATCTATCAGTCTATCTCAATCAAAATCAGCAATTTGCATCACTAACTTACCCTGATTGGTACCATCGAATAATGAATTGAAGACATCAAGAGAATTCTCAATACCTTGATGAACATCCAAATTCATATGTAATTTGCCTTCCATCATCCACTGAGCCAGCTGACCTATCGCTTCTTCCATACGCGGGAGGTAAGTCAACACAAGAAAACCTTTCAACTCAATTTCCTTGTACAGCAATTTCATATAATTAAATGGCCCAGAAGGCGCTTGATCGTTGTACTGAGAAATAGCACCACAAAAAACGATACGACCATAATGCGCCATACTATCAATAGCAGCTTCCAGAATCTCTCCGCCAACGTTATCGAAGTAGACATCAACACCGTCAGGCGCCAGTTCCGATATACGCTCACGTATATCATCGTTTTTGTAATCAATACACGCATCAGCACCAAACTCGTCAATAACTTTTTGACACTTGTCTGAGCCGCCCGCTAAACCAATCACACGGCAACCCAGGTTTTTGGCAATCTGTGTTGTTAATGAACCTATCGCCCCAGCGGCAGCTGATATCAGTACAGTGTCACCTGCTTTGGCTTTGCCAACATCAACCATACCAAAATAAGCCGTCAAACCGTGCACACCAAACAAACCAAAAAAATCCAGCAATTGGGTTCCTGCAGGCTGCTCGGGTAAATGTAGAATACCGCCCTGTTCCATCGGCAGCTGCGCGTCCTCGGGGCCACCGCTGAGAACAACATACTCCTGCCAGCCCCAAATACCTTGAACTTTTTGCCCGACCTCATAGCGAGGATGACGGGACTCAGCAACCACACCAATACAAGCCGCAGGCATAACAACGCCCAGTGGAAATGGCGGTAAATAACTGCCTTCGGGACGAATCCATAAACGGTTTGCAGGATCAATGGAAACGTAAACGACTTTAATCTTTACATCACCGTCTTGCATTTCAGGAATAGCTTCTTCCTGAAACACCAAATGATCCCGGCTAACAATGTCATCTGGGTACTGCTCCAGGCGCCATAACTTTTGCATTGCAGTCATCAATCTACCCTCTACCAAAATACTGATTTAAAATGTTGTCGCTACAGCAACCAATGACAGAACCTCATTGGTTCCATCTGCAATGGTTCCCATACGCGCATCACGTAGCAGCTTTTCGATGGGGTATTCTTTTGAAGTAGCGTTACCACCAAACACTTCAAAGGCCTGGTTAGTAACCTCCAAGGCCATTTGAGTACCTGTTACCTTACAGGTCACGGCATTTTGCAATTGAGGTTCAAACTGCGCGTGGTCTTCCATGGTGGCACGAATTAATTTTCGCGAGACTTCAATCTTGCGATACATGTCAAACAACTTTAACTGCAGCGCTTGATACTCAAAGATAGGGCGTCCGCCTTGAGTGCGCTCTTTCGAATACTGCAGAGCGTGCTCGAAAGCCGCACGGGCCAAACCTACAGAGAAAATAGCCATCCCTGGGTTGGCACCGATAAGAATCCCCTTAACCAACTCATCATAAGCTTCCGGCGGACATAGAAGATAACTTTCTGGAATCTCAACATCATCAAAATACAATTCAGCATCTGTCAGTGTACGTACACCCAGTTTATCCAGTGGTTTCCCCCGACTAACGCCCGGTAAGTCTAATGGCAGAATAAATGCCGCACGCTTTGCTTCACCACTACCATCATCGTAACGACAAAATAAGGCTGAATGAGTGGCAATCGCTCCATTAGAACCCCAGGCAGACTTCTGCCCGCGAATAATAAACTTATCGCCCTGTTTAACCGCAACACAATCACTGCGTGAACCACCTTCTTCCGCCGGGGCTAACGTATGGCTAAAGTCCAACATGTTGGAGCCGTGATTAGGCTCGGTAACACTCCACATACTGATGCTGTCCGGCGGGCATACATCCCACAAATCATCACGCCCCATGGCCTTGATCATGCCCTGGGCCATATTGGACGCGTACAGACTCCAGCCCAAACCACAGTCCCCCCAGCCCAACTCTTCATTAACCAGGTAGGTAAGACGGGCTACTTCAACCGGGGTTAAACCTTCCGAGATTTCAAAAAGATTCAGCCCAAGTTCGCGGTACTGCTTAAATACATCCCACAACGGTGAACCATCAGCGATCACCTCTTCGGGTGTCAGTTGATCGAGAACTTTACCCGCCGGGCGCATAACATCTTCAGCAAAACGATGTGCGACCTCCTGAATACTGGCTTCAATTTCTGTCAGCCCCTGATCGGGGGCCCATACACGCTCACTTAATCGAGTCATAATCAATACCTCTTAAATTCAGTACCTAAAGGTGGCAGTGCTGGCAGGCGCACTAGGGTTATCTTTAAAAATAACGTTATCAGCCAAGGCGGTATCAAAGAATTCCCACAGCTCTTGAATCAGCCCATCGTCATTAAACTCTAAAATCTGGCAATAACGGTTGTTATATTGTTCCCCACCCAGACTCTTCGCCTCACCTTCAAAGATCACCACGGCGCGCTTGTCATCAGCACACATTAATTTCCAGTTAACACCAATCTTTGAACCGGGCTGCACGCGGGAAAACAATATCGGTAACAGGTTTTCCAAAACATTTTGGGCCCCTTCCGTGCGGCCGGATACTGCGGTAGACCCATTTACATTGAGAGCCACATCGGGTGTATGCATCGCAATCCAGGTTTCTACATCTCCCTCACTTAGCGCGTTGTACAACTTATTAAGCGTTGCTTCTATATTAGTCGATGTACCCATTGAACTCCTCCTAAGGTGCTCTAGATTTTTCTGTATTAGTTATTTTTCCAAATACTTATTAACGGTATTGTGCAAATGCCTAATGCGACTCTCTTGGTAACTACCCAAAGATACCGTGCCTTTTTTCGAAGCTTTGAGACCTTTCATCATATATGGCAAGTTGCCCATGTCTTGATCAAACACTGGCCCTAGGGCTCCCAGTTCTTCCGCATCACTAAAACTTTCTTCATCTGTCAGTCGATGAATCGGCACACCGCGTACAGGCCCTTGTGATTCAGGGCTGCGTAGTAATAAACGTACATCAAAAATACAACTTTCGTGGTCGTCACCATTAGGACGGAACTGATAAACGATATTGCCGAAATATCCGGCCCAGACCTGGAAGTTAGGAAACACATCGTAGAGAATCGCATCCTGCAATTCACATAAAGTCGCATCGGAGAGGTCTCGATTCGCGGCAACCCCAAAGGCCTCCCGGTTCATTTCTCCAATAAACTCTCGAGCCGTCATACCGTCAGGTATTTCAATACCTTCGGCATCACTTGATGCCATACGGCCAGAACTTCGCATTGAGGTACGCATAATCTCCAACTCACTGACTTCACCGAGATGCGGACTGGGCACTTCCATAGACGTGATCATGCGGCTGACATGATCACCAAAGGTGTCGTACTGGGTATTGGCGTCAGCGGTAAAGGGCAGAATCTGTGGATGGGTAGCAATGGAATGATAGGATTCCAAAAATGCTTCGTGAGCCACCTTCCAGTTACAGGGAATCACTTTTTGAACATGTAGTCCTTTATGAGCTTTTTCTAACTCATAACGCTCATAGTGCTCTGGCAATACGCCCAGGTAATCCAACAACGGGCCGGCTTTTCCATCAATATTGATAAAAATAAATCCACCCCAACTATCGACGGCGACTTCTGGCAAGGTTAAGTGATCCTTGCACATATGTTTGAAGTCCCACTCGCAAGGCATACCTTTAAAGCTACCATCCAGATTCCAGGTAAAGGCATGGAACCGACAGCGAATTTCTCTGACGCGACCATTGGTATGACGCAAGGCACGCCCGCGGTGTAAACATGAATTAATAAAGGCTTTTACACTGCCATCTTCCTGACGGATAACTAAGACGGAGTCATCAACACAGTCGTGCACATAGGTTTCACCGGCCTCAAGAATATCTTCCTCACGGCACACCACCTGCCATACTTTAGGCCACAGCTTTTCGGCTTCCTGTTCATGCTGCGCTCTCGAGGTGTAATTAGTGACAGGAAGATCCTCATCCCCCATATCCGGATTATTCACCTCGCGCAAATAAGCAGGTACCGGCACCTCTTCATAATCCAGCAATTCCTGAACGGAAATAGCGTCACAGCGATTATCGCCACCTTGTTGCTTCTGATCAGACATAGATTTCACCTGCTACCTATCGGACTTATTTTTAATAAAGAGTTGAGCCTAAACTGCCAGAACAGTAACGCCGCTTAAACCCGGCGCTCCATAAACATGGGTGTACCCCAGCTTAGGGTTGTTCTGCACCTGACGATCGCCAGCTTGACCGCGCAACTGCAAACACACCTCAAATACCTGACGCAAGCCAGAAGCACCGACCGGCTCGCCGTTTGCCAGACAACCGCCATCGGTATTAACGGGCATAGAGCCGTTGATGGCAGTAGCGCCAGACTGAATTAAATGCTCCTGCTCACCGTGCTCACAGAAACCATTCTCGGCCATGTGCATGACCTCGGCACCGGACTCTGTATCCTGCAACTGCAGCACATCAAAATCTTTTGGCCCCACACCGGCTAATTCAAATGCATCCTGTGAGGCTTTTACCGAAGGTGCATTACCCTGCTCTTTGGCCTGACACGGACTGTAAACTTCAAAGGAACCATATACCCGGGTGCGTACAACCGCGGCTTTCAAATAAACCAGTTTGGAAGTAAAACGCTTGGCAAGGTTGGAATTACACAAAATAATGGCAGCCCCACCTTCTGCCGGGCTGCAGAATTGATATTTTCTCAACGGGTGACTGACCATCATGGAGTTAGCGATATCGTCATAACTCAATGCCTGTCTGCGCCAAGCACGCGGATTCAATGAGCCGTTATAAAAGGCTTTTTGTGCAACTTTGATAAGAGCATCATCCGTAATGCCATATTCCGCCATATAGCGCTGTATTTTCATGGCAAAAAATTGTGTGGTGACCATCAAGCCCGCTTCGCCATACCAATCATCCAGACCCCAGTCTTTTGGATCTGCATTAAAAGCGCCGGGCTCATGTTTATCAAAGCCAACGGCCAATGCCACATCGGCCGAGCCTGATTTGATAGCGTTATAGGCCGCGCTCAACGAACTGCCGCCGGTCGCACAGCCATTCCAGATATTGGTGAATTGCAGGGCTGTTAATCCCAGCTGATTACACAGGGCATCGGCATTACCGGCATCCTGACTACCGCCGTAAGCTACCTGAATATCTTTCCACGATAACCCGGCATCCTGCAGCGCTTCGCGCACCGCATTGGCCCCCTGATCCAGTCCACTCAACCCTGGAGAGCGACCAAAGTTATGCATTCCAATTCCAACAATCGCTACTTCTGACACAACCTAGGCCTCCTGCTCAGCAGCTTGAAAAGCAAATACCATAACGTCATTGCCATTATCATCTGTTCGAAGCTTTTCAATGACCAACTGCATAGGCATCCCTATGTGAAATTGATCCGGCTGCGAACCTTTTAAACGCGCCTCAACCTTTACACCACAGGGCATTTCAACATAGCCCACCCCAAAAGGCGTAAATGTCTCCGGCGTTTCCTCACTGTTATAGGGTGTCTTGGGTATGAAGCCTTGAATCGTCCACGTCCACAACACGCCCCTATCACCTAACTCAACTTCGCCCATGCTAGTACTTGAGCAATTAGCACAGCCACGCTGTACAGGAAAGAAGTACTCCCCACAGCATTGACAACGGGAGCCAATCAAAGAAGGCTTATGAGTTGGCCAAGTAAACAGATTTGGCCCTATCGGTACTTGCTCTACAGACATACTAAAACCTGAATAATTACGAATCCTCATCAATTCATAATACCTTATCAAACAACTGTAAACAATACTGTTTGTTTTTATAAAGCAGGTACTGAAGTTTGATTTAATTAGGGAATCGCGCTAGCCTTGGCATTTAAAGCTAAGGTTTACAAATATCATGGTACAAAAGAGAAAAACTGACGGTACTTGGCAATCCGAGAAAAGTGAAAAGACGCGAACCACCGTTATGGAAGCGACCATTCAGTGCTTCGTCAAAATTGGTTACACCAATACGACCGTCACTAAGATCGCAGAAGAAGCGGGCGTATCGCGCGGCGCCATGATGCACCACTTTACCGACCGCTTCGATATCATCAAAGCCTCCGTTACCTACTTGACCGACAAGCGCCTGAAAGAATTTACCCGGCTTATTTCAGAAGCCGCTCAGGAAGAAGCTGGTATGTCAGTTACCGAAGACAATCTGCGCCTAACGATTAATGCACTTTGGAAGTTCTTTCACCTGCCCAGCTATATTGCTTTTCAAGAGCTATTAATTGCGGCACGGACCGATGCAGAGCTCGATAAAGTGATGAGTCCTGCTCAGAAAGAGTTTAACCGTCGGATCACAGATTCAATTCGCGCCCTGTTCCCGGTATGGTCTGGTATTGAAGCTACTCAGGACATATTAACAGACTTGTTTTTTTATACCCTCCAAGGTATGGCTATTAGTAAAATCACCAATAAAAAACAAACTCGCATCAAGAACCTCCTGGAACTGCTCATTCAGGAAGCTTTGCGGGAATACCAAAAGGCCTCTGCCGCCCAGTCATAGTGACTGACGATTAAGGGCCTAACGCAATGTTAGGCCAATTTACTCTTTAACTCCTGATACTTCATTAATGCGCTAACCGCCATACCTATAAATTTGGTTTTTATCTGCTGTTTAAATGCCCCCGACTCTGCTGTCGGGCCAAGCTCAAGATCACCGTTTTCGATTAGCTTATCAATAGTGTCATCCGACAGACCTAAAATCTCTTTGGCAACCTCACGTGTATGCTCAGAACGCGCAGGAGCACGCACTATAGCAGGCTCAGGTAAAATTTCGCTAAAGCCTACCGGGGCATTTTCTGTCTCCAACGCTCTCCCAACAGTAGGCTGATAAATTGATCGGAAAAAATTGCGCGCACGGTAATGCTGGTTATCCAGAAATTCGGGTAGGCGCAACATATTTCCAGCAGGCACGCCCGCAGATTGACATAATGACATAACTTGATAATTGGTTTTATCGGCACACCAGCCCGCAACAATTTTTTCAAGCTCATCACGATGTTTTAACCGCGACTCAGCCGTCTGGTAAATCGAGTTCATAACTAAATCCGGACTTTCAATCACCCGACATAAACCTTCCCAATGCTCATCATTACTAACCGAAATCGCACACCACTCATCACTGCCTTTGCAACGGAATAACGAATTAGGGGCATCGAACTCGTTGCGATTACCTTTGGCCGACATACTGCCAGGCTCAACCGATTCGCGTAGAAACTCGGTGGCCAGCACATTCATAATGCATTCCGCCTGGGATACATCAACCTCACCACCCGTACCGGTTTGCTCTCTCTGAATTAACTTGGCCAAAATCGCTACGGCGCTGACTCTCGCGGTAAAATGATCAGGAAAGATAGTAATACAATCACCGAAGCCGGTTTCCAGATCTGGGTATCGCCACAACCAGGAAAGCGAGGTACTGGCTCGAACTAATGGACCATAACCCATGGTTTTCGCCAGCGGCCCGACACTTCCCATAGCGCTGCTTTCCGCACAAATAATTCTTGGGTTAATGGTTTTTAATTTTTCATAATCAATGCCGAGCGATTGGGAAGTACCCGGTTTAAAGTTTGAAACAACGACATCCGCTTGCCTAACGAGATCATAGAATATCTCTATGCCTTTCTCGCTACGAAGGTTAAGCCCCATCGAGCGTTTACCACGATTGCCCTGCATAAACGGAATAGGCACACGGTTGCCATCAAATGAAGTCCTCAGACCATCACCAAAGGCTTTGTTTTCAATTTTAATCACCGTCGCGCCCTGATCAGCGAATAAGCGTCCCAGTTCACCGCCGGCAACAATAACCCCCAAATCCAGTACCAAAATACCTTCCAGCGCTCTACGAGCTACAGGTTCTGTACCGTATATAACAGCGCTAGATTTTGTTTTACCAAGTAGGTATTTATTATCGCGCCCTAATTCAGGCGCTTGACAGGAAACGCCAATTCGCTGGCCATCCATACGCAAATAACCTGCTGGCATTTTTGCACTGGGTGCAACACCAGGAACATTAACGAAGAACTCCCTGGATATGTAATGGCTATCATCCAACAACTCACCGGAGTGCACTATTGAAGCAATAGGGATACCGCGCCTTCTTCCCTCAGCCACCAATTCCTCACGTGTACAGTCTTTAAATAGCTCGCCAATCAGCATATTAACCTTACCGATTACCATAAGGCGAACACGGGTTTCGGCATATTTAGGGTCACTAAAGTCGTGATCAGGCCCCAGCCATTCCGACATAGCTCCCCATTGGCGAGGGTTCAAAACACAAATACGAACATACCCATCAGCACATTTAAACACCGGGTATAGCAACGCCAGCGAGGGCATTCTTCCGGGCACTTCTGTTACTGTGGGCCTACCATGCTCGGCAACTTCAACGGCTGTACGTCCCGCAGCGGCGCTCCCGGTAGCACCCACGCCCGGATCCAGAATTTGAGCAACACAATCATTAACCGAAAAATCGAGAAGATCACCTTCCCCCGTGATCCGACGCTGCCACACCGCTAGCAGAGCAATCCAGGCCGCTTGTATTGCAACCGTTTCATAAGCCATCTGCCCGGGAGGCAATAGTGGTTCACGACCTGCAATACCAGAACGGCAAAGCATACCTCCCATAGCCGAATGCACCGCTTCAGATCCAACAAAATCTTTATAGGGCCCCTGTAATCCAAAATCAGTAATAGACAGGATCAATAAATCAGGTTTATATTTTCGCAGCAATGCATGGGACAAAT
>Ga0233444_10001119_pt1 | contig 31374 bp, 30 predicted proteins | sample SI_124_October20_6_FD_182792 | JGI IMG/M metagenome (GOLD analysis project Ga0233444, IMG submission 182792) | Seawater microbial communities from Saanich Inlet, British Columbia, Canada - SI_124_October2016_10_MG | ecosystem: Environmental > Aquatic > Marine > Inlet | place: Canada: British... | reverse complement strand
GCGATTTACAAATTACAGGACAACCTGCCGCTAAAGCAGATGCCGTATCACCTCCAGCTGTTGAATAAGCAAATGGAAAATTACTGGCTCCAAATACAACTACAGGCCCTAAAGGAACCATCATTTTACGAATATCTTGTTTTGGAATGGGTTTTCTATCTAAATCGGCAGTATCGATGGTCGCTTCTACCCAAGAGCCCTCTTCTAGCATAGCAGCAAAACTTGTTAATTGCCCCATTGTTCTCCCTCTTTCTCCTTTAGCTCTTCCTTCTGGAAGACCTGTTTCAGATTGATACATGGTAATTAAATCGTCTCCCATGGCTAAAATTTCATCTGCGATGGCTCTTAAAAAAGTTGCTTTTTCAAGACCCGATTTTTTACTAAAGGTCTTAAATGCCTCGGAAGCTAGTTGTGCTGCTTGATTAATTTCTTCAGAAGTTGCTTCTGTGAAAACTTGATTGTTTTCAATATTTAATTTAGGATTAACCGTTTTATAGGTTTTAGCACCTGTTGCTGATCGTTGATTTCCAATATGATTTTCACCTGTAATCATTTTATTATTTTTAGTTATTTGTTAGGTTTTTATAAGCTGGTAACTGAGGTCTGTTTTTTAAACCCTCTTCAATCACTTTCAACACCTGTGCTCTTTCAGAACCAACCAAGGGTAATCGTGGGGCTCTAACCTGTTCAGATCCTATACCAGTTGCTACTTCTGCCAATTTAATATTTTGTACTAATTTGGAATTAATGTCTAACTCTAACAAGGGTAAAAACCACCTATAAATCGCTAAAGCTTCTTGAGTTCTTCCCGCTTTTTGAAGCTCATAAATAGCAACTGTTTCTTTCGGAAAGGCACAAACCAGTCCTGCAATCCAGCCATCGGCTCCCATCAATAAACTTTCCAAGGCTAAAGTGTCCACTCCGGTCATTATTTTTAACCGGTCTCCAAACCTATTTTTAATCCTGGTTACATTAGAGATATCTCTTGTGGATTCTTTTACCGCCTGAATGGTCTCACATTTTAATAATTCCTCAAACATGTCTAAACTCACCTCGGTCTTGTAATCTACAGGATTGTTATAAACCATGATGGGAAGGGCACTATTCAAGGCCACCGCTTTAAAATATTCTACCACCTCTCTATTTCCAGCGCTATATCGCATGGGAGGAAGCATCATTAAACCACTTGCTCCGTCTTCTTCGGCCTTATTGGCTGCCATAATTGCACCCTTTGTTGTTTGCTCTGCAATGTTCATCATAACCGGAACTTTTCCTGCAACAAATTTCACCGTTTCTCTTGTTAATATTCTTTTTTCGGAGTCGTCTAAAGTACTCGCTTCCCCCAAGGTGCCTCCCAGAACAATACCATGAACTCCTGCGTCTAATTGGCTGTTTATATTTTTTAAAAATAACTCTAAATCTAAAGTATCTTCCTTGGTAAATTTAGTAGTAACTGCTGGCATTACGCCTTCCCATTTAAATTTCATCGCTTATTCTTTTTTTTGATTCTTTCAATATCAGAATCAATCACTTTTTTTCTGTTTTATATTTAAACTGTATCCATTTTCATAAAAAACGGTATAAAATTGGCTTACTTGGACTGGCATCATTTTCAAAAGGAGCAATTTGCAAGTTCAACAAATAGTATCCGTCTGGTATTGAATCGGGAGCATAAATTAATTCGGTAATGGTAGCGTCTAATCGTTCTTGAATTGAATAATTCCAAAAAGCTTTGTGAGCTAATAATTTTCCTTCATCATGCTCTCTATCAACTGATGGCTGATCTATTAATAAATGTTTAATTCCTCTTTCTCTAATATAAGCTGCTGCTTCTTCTAGGAGATAGGGCCAGTTGGTATTCGAATATTTTTTAGTTTTTTTGAGATCATTATTTGGGCTAGTCCTTATGACCAGAGCCTCTGGATAGTCATTTTTTAATAAATTACTTAGTAACTCTTTAGTAATCACCTGATCTTCCTCTCTTTTTTCTGGTTTAACCGTAATTAGTTTTGTTAAAAAGAAAAAAGTTTTTAGTGTTTTATTGATGGAATAAACCTGCGAGGTTATATGTCCAATACATTCTGTATGGGTTCCATGAGCATGCGGATTAAATTGAATATTATTAAAATTGACGGCAGCTCCCTCCGAAACTTTACCTATCCAATCTCCGTCTTTAACAGGACTTATTGAGGGTTTATCTAGATACCAAGCAATTGGATTTTCTTTAGAACCACTCAACGGTATTGAAATATCTATCGGTTTGGATAAATCAATTTTTTTTAGTTCGTTATCAATTTTTATCTCTACTATCATCGCTTAAATGTAATCATTTTATTCGACCATAAACAAGTTGCTAGCAATTCCATCACTTAAAAACTTTCCTTTTTCTGTTATTAGCAAGGTGTCTTTATTATGGATTTTTAAAAGTCCTTCCTCCAATGGTTTTTCAGCTTGTTTTAATAGGTATGTCGCAAACGCTTTCCCAAATTCAAAATCAATTTTAGAAATAGAAACACCCCACATGGTTCTTAGCCCTGTCATTAAATATTCATTGTACCGATCAATAATGGTTAAAACTTCTCTTTCAATAGGGAGCATATTTTCTTGAATAGCATGAATGTATTTTATATTGTTATTTATATTCCAGCTTCTTTTTTTTCCATCGAATGAGTGTGCAGAGGGACCCACTCCTAAATAGTTCTTACCTTGCCAGTAGGCCATGTTATTTTGAGAATAAAATCCTTCTTTCCCAAAATTAGAAAACTCATAATTTACAAATCCATGTTTCTTCATTTTTGCCAATAAAATTAGATAATGACGATGAGAATCTTTTTCACTAACTGGTGAAACTTTACCTACATCTATCTGTTTTTTTAATGCTGTTTTGGGCTCTACAGTTAACGCATAACTTGATAGGTGTGGAACACCAAATGAAATAGCTTTTTCTAAATTTTCAACCCACCGTTGATCGCTTAAACCAGGAATTCCATAAATTAAGTCAATACTTATATTTTCAAAATATTGTGTGGCCAGTTCAAGACAAGTAGCGGCTTCTTTATGGTTATGAGCCCTATTCATTAATATTAAATCTGTATTGAAAAAAGATTGTATTCCTATACTTAAACGATTGATTTTTGATCGAGATAGTTGAATGATTTTTTCTTCAGAAAGATCATCTGGATTTGCTTCTAATGTAATTTCAATGTTATCTTCTACTTTAAAATTATGATAAACCTCATTAATAATTAAATTAATTTCTTCGGTTTTTAATATCGATGGAGTACCTCCACCAAAGTAAATAGTTTTAATGTCACCTGAAATTTCATTTTTACGAAGTTGAATTTCTTTACAAATGGAGGATATTAATTCGTTTTTTCTTTTAAGACTGGTTGAAAAATGAAAATCGCAATAATAACATGCTTGTTTACAAAAAGGAATATGAATATAAATTCCAGCCATTTATAGTCTATTTTTTTATACGTCCTTCGTTTTGTTTCACAAAAGCTGACCAACCTGTATAACTTTTACCAATTTGCACTCTTCCTGAATTATAAAAATGACAAACTGCAGCCGCTAATCCATCAGTACTATCTAAATTTTTTGGAAGTTCTTTTAAATTTAGAAGGCTCTGTAGCATTTTTGCCACTTGTTCTTTACTAGCATTTCCATTGCCTGTGATGGCCATTTTTATTTTTTTAGGTGAATATTCGGTAATTGGTATCTCTCTAGAAAGTCCTGCTGCCATGGCAACGCCTTGTGCTCTTCCTAATTTTAACATCGACTGAACATTTTTACCAAAAAAAGGAGCTTCAATTGCTATGTGATCCGGCTTATAAGTATCAATTAGTTCGACAGTTCGTTCAAAAATCAATTTTAACTTTAAATAGTGATCATCGTACTTTTTAAGTTGAAGTTCGTTTAATTGCAGAAAATACATTTTCTTTTTAACTACTTTAATAAGTCCAAAACCCATAATGGTGGTACCAGGATCTATCCCTAGAATTATTTTATCTGAATTCATTTAAAATTTTAGCATTAAGGATTTACTAATTTAGTATTTTATGTTTGTACTGAATAGCAATTCTTTTGAATTTTAGTTTGCTATTGTTTTTATCTCTAGCGGTAACTGAAAAGATGTTTTAACTGGAATTCCTCTTTTATAGGCTGGAGCAATTGGCTGAATAGAATCAATCGCTTTTTTTATATTTTTCTCCATTAATGGAATTTGAGCGCTTATTAAGCTATCGATAATCATAGAAGTAATCATTAATTTTCCTTTTTTATCGACCATAAAATCAATCGTTAACGTTTCGTTTAAATCAGTTGTTACAACTGTTTCTTCGACATTAATAGATAAATAAATATAAGAAGACAAAGTGGACTCAAAACAAGATTTTTGTTGCTCTTTATTTGAAACAAGTTCACAATTTTTAAAAATAGGATATTGATCTACATCCCTCCAATTAATAGATTTAATTTCGTCTTTAACAAATGTTTCAGAAGAAATTTTTTTAGTTTCAAAGTTTTCACAAGAACAAAAAAACAATGATAAAATAAGTAGAACGATAACGCTTTTTATTTTCATTTTTATTTTTCTCCTTTTGTTTCATTAATGTACGCTTCCCACTTCATATCCTTATATTTATTACTCCCTAAATAGCTGACTATAGGCAGCATTTCAGAGGAGCTCCTGTAACCAGGCATAACAAGCAGAATTCTTAAATCTTCATCTAAATATACAAAGGTTGGATAACTTAATTTTCCTTTTAAAAGCGCAGCAGGAAGTTCGTTATAACCTCTTCTTCCTTTATTAACAAAACTAAATTCCTTTCCTTTAAAGGTCATTATGTTTTTATCCTCACCATCCATTTTTACACAATAAAACTCCTTATTTAAATAGTCGATCATCTCTTTATCTTGAAAAGTGGTTTTATCCATTTTCTTACAGTAGCCACACCAATTGGTGTATACATCGATCAATATTTTTTTGGGCTGTTTTTTTACAGCAAGTTCTGCTTCTTCTATGGTCATCCAATTAATTTCTTGTCCTGATATATAGGAACTTTTTATTAAAATCAAAAAAAGGAGCAGCGCTAAATTTTTCATATTATAAAAATAACAAATCCCTGTAAATTAAAACATAACAAATTTAATTATTAAACAATCCTTGTAACAATCACAATTAATATGCGACCAAATAGATATGAATATGGATTTAATATTGGTAAGTATAGGGTTTATTCTTTGTATTGTAGGTTTAATAGGTAGTGTTTTACCGGTTCTTCCGGGCCCTCCATTAGGTTGGTTAGGGCTATTATTTTTAGAATTAACGGTTGCTATACCAACTAATTATTGGTTGTTAGGAATCACCTTTATAATCGCTATCGGTATTTTTTTATTGGATTATATGATGCCAGCCATAAGTACTAAAAAGTTTGGTGGTAGTAAAGCTGGTGCCATAGGTGCTGTATTGGGTTTAATTATTGGAATACTTGCTCCTATCCCATTTGGGATTTTAATAGGTCCATTTTTGGGCGCTTTTATTGGAGAAATCGTTTTTAACAAAACGAAAGGCCCACAAGCGTTAAAATCGGCATTGGGGTCCTTTTTAGGTTTTTTAGCATCTACTATTATGAAACTAACTATTTCACTTGTGTTCTTAGGGATTTTTATTGGGAAGGTGCTTGCAAATTGGAGTGGGCTTTTTTAATTTCTCTTAATTTTTAATGATTTTTTTTACGCTATTTTTAAATTCTGTTTTAAGGTTTAAAAAATAGGTTCCTTTATTCAAATTAGAGACATCGATCGAACTATCAAAAGAAGCTACTTTTAATTCATATAAAGTTTGCCCTAACATATTTTTTAAGCTAATACTCTTTATTAGTTCTTCTGAGTTAATATATAACAAGTCATCAACAGGGTTAGGATATAAAGCGAAGGTGTCATTCGTTTCAGATGAATTGCCCAATAAGCAATTTAACTCAATAGTATAGTCACCAGATTCTTGCCCTGCTCCCTCAACCATAATATAATAAGTAGAGTTCCCATCCGATTCAAAATCCAATCTAGAATAAATACCACAATCGTCATTATTGGATGCTATTTCGTTTGTAAGTGAACAATCTGAAAAAACTCTTAAAAAAGTATCAAAATTAGTGGTCCCATCACAAAGAGTAACTTCTATGAGACCCTCCCCTGCAGATCCTGTATAAGTGTAATATACATCTGGTGCGTCAGATCCGCCAGAATCAGTTGCATTTGTGGTACTTCCTGAAATTGAAGCTCCACAGCTTAAACTAATGGCATTATCACAATTATTATTAGACGGAGCAACCGGCAACTTAAGCACAAAACCTATTCCAGCATTAGTTAAACCAACTACGGTTGAAGCGTCGTCAGATATTGCTAGGGGTAAAGCTAAAATGGTTCCTTGAACATCAATCCCTAAAGATGAAGCGTAATTGGTAAGATCTAATAAACCATCTTCCTCGGTATAATAAAAACCTCTACCTAAAGTTGCCGGTGCTGGCCAAGGTCTGTAGTAACCTACAACAACATCTCCATTTGATGAAAGTCCTGTAGTTGCGCCTCTCCATTCATTTATAGGAGCAGGACCAATATCTAAAACACCCGTAGCTTCACTCCAAATATAAGCTTGGTAATCGTTTGCGTAATTACCTCCGCCTCCCATCCAAATTCCGTCATCAGATATAACCCCTACCTCGCTTGCTGGCTCAGCATTATTATGGAAGATTAATGTTTGATTACCATCGATCCAAAAAGCGCCTTGTCGAAAACCTGTGGAAGAATCTTGCCATCCAGCAATAATACTTCCGTCATAATTTACTGCATTGGCTCGAGAGCTACTGCCAGGAACCGTACTACCCAAATCTTCGACACCACTAGGATTGGTCCATTTAATTGCATGTGCACTTCCAGCGTTAATCCAACCAAGGCCAACGATAGTTTGACCGTCCGAAGAGATACCCCAGGACGAACTTGAAGAATTTCCAGACGATGCACCCAAAGATCCATGTGAAGTCCATGTCTGTGAAGCAATATCGTAAGAGCTTAATTCACCTAAACCCGTATCCGGATTAATTCTTGTGCCTGCTATTTTTGTTCCTACACCATTAATAGCAGTTGTTCCTCCATATTGATTTGGAGCTACACCCCCTATTAACGTGAGACCATTAGAAATTGTCCACATAAAATGCTCTTGAGCATTATCACCAACTACGATGGCTCCATTAGCGCCTACATCTTGTACGGTATAGTTATTTCCTAGTAAATATAATTGAGCATTACTATTAAAATAGGTAATCAACATTATGATGATTAAACTAAAGATAGATTTGTTCATACAAAGTTTTATAGTTTTATTTTTCATGAGAGGTGTAATTATTATTATTTTGAATCAGGTTCAATATAATAAAATCTCTGTGAATACCTGGTTTTTAATATTTTAATTGCTTACCAACTATTTGTTTCAATAAAAAAAATAGTTTTATGTTCAAGATATTGAATAATTGTTTAAATTTATTTTTTAAACATTAACTATTAATAAAACATACAATGAAAAAACAATTACTATTATTACTGTTAGTATCGATTTTTACCCTATCAAATTCTTTCAGTCAAGCCAGAAAAGAATTAAATTTTGGACTTATTGGTGCAAATTATGAAATCCCAGTTCATAAAGATATTTCGATAGCACCGGGAGCTTCAACTAATTTTGATCTTGATTGGATTACACTCTACGTAAGAGGAAATTATTATTTTGATAATTTGTTCGAAATAACTAACGAGTCATGGGATGTTTATGGTGGTCTAGGACTTGGCTATGCCATGTATAATGGAGATTTAGATACAGACAGTGATTTAGATCTAGGATTGCATGTTGGAGGAAGATGGTTTTGGAATGACAAATGGGGGCTATATTTTGAATTAGGAGGAGGAAACACTCAGGGTGCAAGTGGAGGTTTAGGTTTAACTGTTAAATTATAAATTATTAACCTAAAATAAAATTATGTTCAAAAAATTTAATATAACCGATATATTACTGTTAGTATCTGCTCTTTCAAGTTTAATATTTTCTGAGATATTATTCTTTTCTGGAGAAAAAGAAAACGCTATATTTATTGGGTTATGGGTTCCGTCTATTTTAGCATTTGGTATTTATTTACGATCAATTAAAAACTCAAAAAAATGAGTGATTTTATACCATACTTTGCAGGAATAATTACATTTATTTTTGGTGTAGCTTTTTATCTCGCATTACAAGAGTTTAAAAAGCTCAAGTAAGAATAGGCAACAATTTGAATATGATTCAACATCATTTTGACTGTCCACATTGTTGGGAAAAACAATTAAAATTAATTGACAGTTCAATAAATGATCAATCTTTTATTGAAGATTGTGAAGTTTGTTGCAACCCCTTAGAATTCGTCATATACGTTGGAGACAATCAGTTGTTATCTTTTTCTGTACAATCAATTGGGCAGTAGAGATTCAATTTTGTTAAAACAAATTACGAAACAGTTAAGTACAAATAAAAATAGATTCATCGAGTATTTCAAGTTGATTTATTTATATTTTAAATTGCAATATAAAATACAATTAATCTTTACGAAATATTGTTTCATCTAACCTTTTATAACCTTAATCGAAAGAAATTATTTTAAAAACAGTTTTATCAATAAATTTACAATGGTTAGTTATTAATTCCATTTGAAAAATTAAATGGATTTTTTACAAAGCATCATCGTAACGGTGATGCTTTTTTTTATGAATAAAACGACACCAACTTAATGATTTTATACACAGAAATAATAAAAGCAGATGGATACATTTAGACATCATAAAATTGTCACTTAACATAGGTAAAAAGCCTCCTACCTAAATAATAATTTGACTAGACTTATTAAATCTATATTTGAGTAAATAAAGAAATTTTTTTTATAAAAAACTCTTTTTTTAAATACAATTCAATTATATCCCCATTAACACCATCTGTATAAGATGGTGTTTTTTTTTAGTTTAATAAAACCGACAAAAAACAAAAAAAGCCTCTCCGTTTAGGAAAAGCTTCTCATCGGTTTAACTACATAAACCTAGTCCTATTTAAAGGACTCAACACAACATTTTTATTGCGGTCTGGACGAGACTCGAACTCGCGACCCCCTGCGTGACAGGCAGGTATTCTAACCAACTGAACTACCAGACCGTGCTTACAATAGTATTATTGTTTAATAGCGAGGGCAAATATACATCTCCTATTGATTCTTGCAAACTATTTTCAAAGAAATAATTTCGATATTTTTTTTTGTCACTTAAACTTTTGACGTTCTACTAGGTAGGTTGTTAAAATAGCACTAAAATCTTCATTAATATTCACAGGCACATATCTAATTCGATACTGACCGCATTTAATTTTTAATTCATTGAAATATTTTTTTACAGCTATTTTGTAGTCCACCTTAACATTATCAGCATATAAGTCAACTTTTTCTCCTGTTTCTAAGTCTACGAAACGTTTTGGACGGTTGGTAAAATCAAATTCTATTTCTTTTTCTTTATCATAGGTATGAAATAATATGACTTCATGCTTGTTATATTTTAAATGCTGAAGTGCCTCAAAAAGTTTTTCCTCCTCTTGATCACTCTGAAACATGTCGGTAAATAAAAAAACCATGGAGCGTCTTTTTATTTTATCAGCAATTTCATGAAGATAGGTGTAGGTTTTTGTGATAATTTGAGTTCTTTTTTCTACTAATGATTCGTTTAATTTTGCCAATAACATTTGGTGATGACGTTCGCTTCCTTTTTCATTACTATAATAATCATAGTCATCACTATAAATACTTAGCCCAACGGCGTCTCGTTGTCTTTTTAATAAGTTCATAACGGCAGCAGCTGCCAATGTTGAAAAACTTATTTTATTTAAATGATTGATCGAAAAATCTTTAAGTGTAGGATAATGCATCGAACTACTATTATCTATTATCAAATGACATCGCAAATTAGTTTCCTCTTCATATTGTTTTGTGTAATACTTATCGGTCTTTGCAAATAGTTTCCAATCGATATGTTTAGTACTTTCTCCTTGATTGTAAATACGATGCTCTGCAAATTCAGCTGAAAAACCATGAAATGGACTTTTATGCAATCCGGAAATAAAACCTTCAACAACTTGATGAGCTAGAAGTTCCAGATTGTTAAACCCTTTTATTTCGTTAATTTCTTTACGTATATCCATTGCCTCTAAAATAAAAAAGGTTTGCTAAAAAGCAAACCTTTTTTATGATGAATATGTTTTCGTTAAAGCAGTGCGTTTATTGCTTCTTCATAAGTAGTTTTAGGGGCAACACCTACTTGTCTCCCTACTACTTCACCATTTTGAAATACTAAAACTGTAGGTATATTCCGAACACCGTACTTAGCAGCAAATTCTTGGTTCGCATCTACATCTACTTTCCCTACAACAGCTTTGCCTTCATAATCATTGCTGATTTCTTCGATAATTGGCCCTACCATTCTACAGGGACCACACCAAGCTGCCCAAAAGTCAACCAAAACAGGTTTGTCACTTTTTAAAACTATTTCTTCAAAACTTTGATCTGTTATTTCTAATGCCATAATGTTGTTTTTAATTAGTTAGCAAATTTAGGCAATTGTTAGGCTTTAAAACACATGCAAATCATTAAATTATATAATGCCTCTATTAGTTCAGCTTATAACTAATTTGTTCTTTTTCTAACCTTTTTAGTAAATCGTTTGAAATATCAATTTTAAACTTTTTAGAAGGCATCGTAATTTTTATTTTTTCTGAAGTTTCATAAATAATCAATTCCAAATGTTTGTCTCCTTTATAATCTGTTATAATTTTTTTTAGGTTAATAATATGATCATTATTTACTTCTTCAATCGGTAATTGTATGGTCAATCTTTTTGCATGACTATCCATTACTTCTTGTAACATTTGCATACTGTTAAATTGTAATCTTGGATCTCCTTTTTTCTGAGTTTCTTTATTTACCCAACCTTCCCTAACTAAAGCTCGAATAAATATGAATGAATTAGGCACTAAAAAATGTCTAAATTTTAGATACTGCTCTCCGAATATCCTAAATTCATAACTCTCGTTATAGTCTTCAACTGTAAACAAAGCCCAACCTTTACCCATTTTTGTTTCTCGATGTTGAACATCTCCAACCATACCTCCAAAGCACATCTCTCTATTAATAAAGTTTTCTAGGTAATTAAAATCGGAAGCTGTGCAGTTACAAAATCGATTAATTTCTGTTTTAAAATCATCCAAAGGATGGCCAGATATATATATCCCTACGACTTCTTTTTCTTGTTTTAATTTTTTTAAAGTCCCCCACTTTTCGCAGGGTGGAACTTCTGGCTCTAGTATTTGTACCTCGCTACTCCCTCCAAACATATCCAATTGATCGCTATTTTGAGACTCTTGAAATTTAGCAGCAAAACGCAATACCTTTTCGATGAATAAGACACCCTTATCATCAGGATGTAAATACTGAGCACGATGTGAATCGAATCCGTCAAACCCTCCAGCTAGTGCTAATCCTTCAAAAGCTTTTTTATTCGCTGCTCTTAAATCTATACGCTTAGCTAAATCAAATACTGACTTGTACTTCCCATCTGCTCTAGTTTCTACAATAGTAGCAACTGCGTTACCACCAACTCCTTTTATAGCTCCCATTCCAAAGCGAATAGCACCTTGATTATTTACGGTAAACTTATAATAAGACTCGTTTACATCAGGTCCTAAAACCTCTAAACCCATCCTTCGACATTCTTCCATAAAGAAACTTACTTGTTTAATATCGTTCATATTATTAGACAATACCGCAGCCATGTACTCTGCTGGATAATGTGCCTTTAAGTAAGCGGTCTGATAAGCAATCCATGCGTAACAAGTGGAGTGAGACTTATTAAATGCATAGCTTGCAAAAGCTTCCCAATCTTTCCATATTTTTTCTAGCTTTTCTTCGTCATGACCATTTTCTTTTGCCTGAGTTATAAACTTAGGTTTCATTTTATCTAAAACAGCGATAAGTTTTTTACCCATTGCTTTACGCAATACATCTGCCTCTCCTTTTGTAAAATTTGCAAGCTTTTGAGAAAGTAACATTACCTGTTCTTGATAAACTGTAATTCCGTAGGTTTCTTTCAAATACTCTTCCATGGCAGGTAGATCATATAAAATATCTTCATCACCATTTTTACGATTTACAAAACTTGGAATATATTCTATAGGACCTGGTCTGTAAAGAGCATTCATCGCAATTAAATCATCGAAAACAGTGGGTTTTAAATCTTTCAAATACTTTTGCATTCCTGCAGATTCGTATTGAAATATTCCAACTGTTTCTCCTTTTTGAAATAATTCAAAAGTTAACTCATCATCGAGCGGAAAAGAATCAGGATCAAGTGCCACTTGATGTTTTAATTTTACAAGTTTAACGGTATCTTTAATTAAAGTTAACGTTTTTAACCCTAAAAAATCCATTTTTAATAGACCTGCACTTTCTACTACCGAGTTATCAAATTGAGTAACAAACATATCAGAATCCCTTGCGGTTGCAACAGGAACAAAATTTGTTATGTCATCTGGAGTTATTATGACTCCACAAGCATGAGTTCCAACATTTCGAACTGAACCTTCTAATATCCTTGCCTGATTTACAGTTTGAGCCTCTAAATCATTTCCCTCAGCCAATACTAATAATTCATTTACTTTAGGCACCTCATCGTTTCTAAAATTGTTTCTAATTTCAGAATCAGTATATCCAAATATTTTTTTTAGTTTAGTCATATTTGGAATTAACTTAGAAATTCGATCTGCGGAATTTAAAGGTAAGTCCAATACCCTAGCCGTATCTCTAATTGAGGATTTAGCAGCCATGGTACCATAGGTTATAATTTGTGCTACTTGATTAGTTCCGTACTTTTCGATCACATAATCCAACACTCGACCTCGGCCTTCATCATCAAAATCAATATCAATATCTGGCATACTTACACGTTCCGGATTCAAAAAGCGCTCAAAAAGCAAATTATACTTTATGGGATCAATGTTAGTAATCCAAAGGCAATATGCGACCACGGATCCTGCTGCAGAACCCCTACCTGGTCCAACAGACACGTCCATTTTTCTGGCCTCTGCTATAAAATCTTGAACAATTAAAAAATATCCAGGATACCCCGTATTTGCAATTACTTCTAATTCAAAGTCGAGTCGCTCGGTCAATTCATTTGACAGTTCACCATAGCGTTTTTTTGCACCTTTGTAGGTCAATGCTTTCAAAAATGCATTTTCCCCTCTTTTACCCCCGTCGGCATCATCTTCTTGATTCTGAAATTCTTTAGGAATATCAAATTTTGGGAGAAGAACGTCTCTTTTCAAGCTAAAAGGAGTTACTTTTTCAATAATCTCTGAAATATTTTTTATGGCCTCAGGAAGATCTTTGAATAAAGTCTTCATCTCAGATTGCGACTTAAAATAATATTCCTGATTAGGCAATCCATAGCGGTATCCACGACCTCTTCCAATTGGCGTGGCTTGTTTTTCTCCATCTTTTACACATAATAGAATGTCGTGGGCATTTGCATCTTTTTTATCTATGTAATAGGTGTTATTTGTGGCTACCAATTTTACATGGTGTTTTTTTGCCATCGGAATTAATACCGCGTTTACTCTTTTTTCATCTTCTTGCTGGTGCCTTGATACTTCCACGTAGAAATCTTCTCCAAATGTTTTTTTCCACCAAACCAACGCTTCCTCTGCTTGCTTCTCGCCAATATTTAAAAGCTTATTAGGAATCTCTCCATAAAGACTGCCTGAGAGCACCATAATGTCTTCTTTGTATTTTTCAATAATTTTTTTATCAATTCTTGGCACATAGTAAAAACCGTCTGTAAAGGCAATAGACGACATTTTTGCTAAATTGTGATAGCCGTTTTTATTTTTTGCCAATAAAACAATTTGGTAGCCATTATCTTTATGATTTTTATTTAAATGATCTTCACAAACAAAAAACTCACAACCTACAATGGCTTTTATCTTTTTTGAAGAATCCTCCTCACTCAGTGTTTTATTGTAATTATTAACTTGCATTACAAAGTGAAAAGCTCCCATCATATTTCCAGAATCGGTCAATGCTACAGCAGGCATATTATTGTCGGCGGTAGCCCTAATTAAATTTTGAGTACTGGAGGTAGATTGTAATATTGAAAATTGAGAATGGTTGTGCAAATGAGCAAAAGAAACCTCTTCTAATCCGGCAATATTTTTCTCTATAGTCTCTGATGATACCGCTTCTTTATTTGAAATAGATGCTATTTCCTTTCGTATTTTTTCAGAAGCTTTTTTTAAATTAATATGCTTTAACCCAATTAATTTGAAAGGTTCTGGATTAAGTTTATTAAAACTTTCAAAATAATCTGAATCAACTTCTAATTCGTCTGGAGTGTATATTTTTCTTCTAATTAACTCCAAAAAACAACGAGTAGTAGCCTCTACATCGGCAGTAGCATTGTGCGCCTCACTAAATGGGTGATTAAAAAGAAAAGAATGTAGCTCTGAAAGAGTTGGAAGTTTAAATTTGCCTCCTCTACCTCCTGGAAGCTGGCACAATTGTGCTGTCGTTTCAGTGCATGTGTCCAATACTCGATAATTAGGTAAGGGGTTCTCCATTCCCAACCTTAAAAACTCAGCACCCATGATGTTTTTGTCGAACCCTAAATTCTGACCAACAATAAATTTTGTTTTTGAAAGTGCTTTTAGAAACCTATCAATTACAGCTTTCATGGAGATTCCGCTTTTTGAAGCTAATTCTGTAGATATTCCATGAATTTTTTCAGCGTCAAAAGGAACATTAAATCCTTCAGGCTGTATTAAATAATCCTCATGTTCAACTAAAACACCATTTTTATCATGTAACTGCCAAGCAATTTGTATACATCTAGGCCAATTATCCGCATCGGAAAGTGGTGCATTCCAGCGCTTAGGCAGTCCCGTAGTTTCGGTGTCAAATATTAAAAACATAAAAAAGTAAGCAGATTTATTTGTGTTTATTTATACAACTGTATAGTGCCTTAAAAATATAAAAATCACTTTTTAAATAAGTAAAAACTTACGAAGAGTTGTTAACTTTTTACTTTGGAAATTATAGCCTACTATTTTAAAAAAAATGTTATTGGTAGGTCATGTCAAATTGCCCAACACTAACAGTGTTTAAAGGAGTTTGAAACTGAAAAGTCCCAGATATTGTTTTTGTAGTGGTATCAAAAGATAAAATATTGATTGCTCCACTGATAGCGTTTTCTGTAGTAGCTCCATCTTTAACTCTAGCGGAAAAACCTTCCATGGGTAACTCGTAGCTGCCCAGTTCGGTTTCGTTAGGAATTACTATGATTATTTCATCTGAATTAATAACTCCTTTTATGGATATATCAATTCCATTATCAATAGCATAAGTGTCTAGAGGTAAAAATAGGTTTCCATTAAGTTCTGCAGAAAAAGCACCTGCATTATTACCACTTTCTGTTTCATTTCCGTAAGTTACTTCATAAAAAATACCTCTTTTTACTTCTAAAGTATCTTGACTAATAGAAATTGCTTTAAAATTAAATTCACCTGTTAGCGTCTGATCTTCTGATGAAATTTCATTTACTTTCATTCTGCCTTCTCCACCAGAAAAACTAGTTGAATAAACCATCCCATTAATGTCTTGGTAGACCGCAAAATTTTCAGAACCCTCTCCAAAATCAACAACAGCTCCCTCCACTAAATTAGTGCCTCTTAGTGTTATTATCTCATTATTATTTTTTCCTTGAACGATATAATAATCTTCGTTTTCAATATAATTTGCCTCTATTAAACTTGCTTTAAAAAAAACATTATCAATATTGGCTTGAAAGGCTGGAGAATTTGTTTCTATTTTCTGACAGCTGATAATCATAATAGATACTAAATACAGGACTGTTAGATTTTTCATGGCGATATTAGGTAAATTTGGGTTTTCACAAATGTAAATAAAAAGTTCAAACTATTGAATTTCAAAATAAAAAAAGATTATCTTTGCAAACTTAAATTATGAACCGAGGTCGGGAACCTCAAAAATTAATAGATATGCCCGTAAAAATAAGATTACAAAGACACGGAAAAAAAGGAAAACCTTTTTATTGGATTGTAGCCGCTGATAGTCGCTCAAAAAGGGATGGAAAGTACCTAGAGAAATTAGGAACCTACAACCCTAATGTTAACCCAGCAGAAATCAACTTAGATGTTGATGGTGCTGTACAATGGCTAGATAACGGAGCACAACCAACAGACACAGCAAGAGCTATTCTGTCGTATAAAGGTGTGATGCTAAAAAAACATTTAGCTGGAGGAGTTAGAAAAGGCGCTTTTACTGAAGAACAAGCTGAAGAAAAATTCAATGCCTGGTTAGAAGGAAAAAACAAAGAAGTCGAAGCTAAGCGTTCAAAATTAAATGATGCGGAGGCAAAGGTGAAAGCAGAAGCTTTAGCTGCAGAGAAAGCAGTAAATGAACAGCGTATAGCTGATGCTGCTCCTGTAGAGGAGGTTGAAGAAGAAGTTCCAGCTACTGACCAAGCAGAAGAAACAACTGATGAAGCAGTTGAGGTTTCAGCGACTGAAGAAGCTACTGAAGAAGTGGCTGAAGAAACTGCAAAAGAAGAAGAGTAAATTTTTAACAATGCAAAAGGAGGATTGTTTCTACTTAGGCAAGGTTGTTAAAAAATATAGTTTTAAAGGAGAATTACTAGTAAAGCTAGATACAGATGATCCTGAAATCTACACAAAAATGGAGTCGGTTTTTATTGAACAAAATAAAAGCTTGATTCCATTTTTTATTGAACGTTCCTCGCTTCATAAATCTACACTTTTACGAGTAAAATTTGAAGATGTTGCCAATGAAGAAGACGCTGATTCATTATTAAAATGTGAACTATACTTACCTCTTGAATTTTTACCTCAACTAACAGGTAATAAATTTTATTACCACGAGATACTTGGTTTCGAGGCGGAAGATTTATCTTTCGGAAAAATTGGGATTATCAAAGGAGTAAACGATAGTACCAATCAGGCTATATTTGAAATTGACAGGGATGGTTCGGAAATCTTAATTCCATTAATTGACGATTTCATAAAAACTGTAGATCGAGAGCAAAAAAAAATAATTCTTGACGTACCAGAGGGATTGATTGATATTTACCTCTAACATCATAGCTATTTTCGATGAAATTTACATTCAAACAGTTTGTAGTAAAACAGCAACGCTCTGCTATGAAGGTTGGTACCGACGGCGTGCTTTTAGGAGCTTGGACTTCCTTAGATAACCAACCACTGTCTATTTTAGATATTGGTGCCGGAACTGGAATTATATCTTTACTATTAGCACAGCGTAGTTTATCAGAAACTATCGATGCTGTCGAATTAGACGAAAATGCCTACGAAGAATGTGTAGATAATTTTGAAGCTTCTGATTGGGGAGATCGATTGTTTTGTTATCACACGTCTGCACAACAATTTGCAGAAGAGATAGATGACAAGTATAGTTTAATTGTTTCTAATCCCCCATTTTATACTGATCATTTTAAATCTGAAAATAAAGCGAGAAATAAAGCTCGATTTACAGACAGTCTGTCTTTTAAAGATCTGACCAAAGCTGTTTCTAAATTACTTTCTTCGAATGGAATTTTTACATTAATCATTCCTTTTAAAGAAGAAACTAATTTCATATCAATCGCATCAGAGTATCATCTGTTTCCAAATAAAATCTGCCGAGTAAAAGGAAATATTAATTCAGAAATTAAAAGAAGTTTAATTGAATTTTCATTTGTTAAATCCAAAGTTAATATCGAGGAACTAATCCTTGAAAACTCCCGACATAATTACACAGAAAAGTATAAAAATTTAGTCAAATATTTTTACTTAAACATGTAATTATGATTCTCTAAGCATCGGTCTAGTAAGGCAAGTGGGGCCTCCACCACCCAAAACACTGATGTTATCTCCTTTATAGATCGTTACATTACAACCAGCATTAATTAAAGCTTTTTGAGTCTTTGGATTACCATCCACCATCAAACATTCTTTGGGAGCAATTGCTAAAACATTACAGCCCATTGATTCGAACTCTTCGTCAGAAACTTCGATTAATTTAATCTTTCTTTTTATGAGTTCATTCCTAAATTTTATGGGCATTAATGGTGAATAAACCACTGCTAAATCTCTAGCTACTGGGCTTAAAATTGACATTAAATGGAATACATCTGAGGTTCCTTTATAATGAGGTAAATTAGCTACAACAACCTCTATTCCTTTGGGCTCTAACAACCTTTTTAATTGTTGAATTCCATTTTCATTAGTTCGATATGTATGTCCAACAGCTAATGTCTTATCATCTAACCAGGCAACATCACCTCCCTCCAAAGTTCCTGGCGATTCAATAATCCCTAAAATAGGAATCGCATTTTTTTTAAATATCTCTAGTTGAGCTCCTGGTTCGTTTTTTCGAGCCTCTTTACCCATATTACATATAATCATTCCAAAATCGGTTGCAATAGAAGCATCTCGGCAATAGATTGAGTCAATGGAAACATTTTTATTAAACGGAAAATCATAAAGAGTGGCTCCATTTTTTTGGAGTGCATTTTTGAATAAATCATACTCTGTTAGTGCTTTTTTATAATTTGGCTGATCTAAAAAATTATGAGCTCTCCATTGCTCTTTAAGAAGGTGTTCAGAGACAAATGCATTGTTTGCAGATTTAATAAAAACAGTGTTTAATTTTAAATATTCTGAATGATAAGTGGTTTTCATTTATTTTTCTTTGTTGTTATCCATTTCATATAAATATACACGGGTATTCCCATTAATAATAATAGAAATCCGTAATATACTGTTTCGGGTCCAGAACCATAAATAGCCCACAATGAATACAAAAACCCCAATGATGCTAACACCAAAGATTTGAACCAACTTTTTGTTTCAAGCTTTTTTTCAATTATAATAAGTAAATAAGACGCTGCCGTGAATAAATAAGGCAGTAACGTAGCTATTACGGTTAACTGTACAATAAATTGAAACTGCTCGACCAATCCTTCTGTATAATTTAAGGACATCACAACAGAAGATAATATTCCACCGATCACAAATCCGTTTACTGGAGCTCCTTTTTTATTTTTTTTCTTAAAAAAATCTGGGAACAATTCGTCTTTTGCTGTAGCCATTGATATTTGTCCTGTAATTAATATCCATCCGTTTAACACCCCTATTCCCGAAACAATGACACCTACAGCTACAAAATAGCCTCCAAAATCTCCCCCCATTATTTTCGCTGCCTCCGCAAAAGGTGCAGGAGATTCTTGAAGAATTTCTAAGGGTAACATCCCAAATAAAATAATCGTTGCCAAAATATATAATGTAGTAGTTATTATGGTACCTAACATAGTTGCTCTAGGTACTGTTTTTTCAGGATGGCGAATATCTGCAGCTGGGATTGTAGCACACTCTATACCCAAAAAAGCATATAGTGTAAGAGAGGCTACAGCTGATAGGGACGAAAAATTACTTTCTCCGGTTAAATTAAAAGAAGGAAAGTTGTCAAGTTTGAAAAAAAATAATCCAAATAAAATAATAAATAATAAAGGTACTATTTTTATGATCGTTGTGAATAATTGAACCTTTCCTGATTCTTTTATACCTCTTGAATTAATCCAAGTAAAAAACCAAATTAAAGCCAAACCTAATGATACTGATAACGTAGAGTTGGAAGCTAATTCAGGTATAAAAAAACTAGCAGCTCCTATGATCGCTATTGCAATTGCACCATTACTGACCCAACAAGCAATCCAATAGCCCCAAGCGACTAAAAATCCTAAAAAATCTCCAAATCCTGCTTTGGAGTACACATAAGGACCACCACTTTTACTAACTATTATCTTACTAAAATTACTGAATATTTTAGCTAAAATTAAAGCTCCCGTAGCGGTAAACAACCAACCTAATAAACTCACTGATCCGTAATTTGATAAAACAGCAGGTAATACAAAAATACCAACTCCAATCATATTACCCACTACGAGTGAAGTAGCAGTTAATAAACCTATTTTCTGAGTTTTAGATTTCATATACTTTTAATATATTATAAAATAATTGTTTACATTTAAAGTCAATACGTGAATATACAATAATCCAATTAAGCAATGGGCAATAAATTCTATATCGATTCTGATATTAAAAAAGCAGAAACACTTCCCGCTTATTTTTATAAAGATGAGCAGATTTTTAAAGAGATAAAAGAAAAAATATTTTTAAAATCATGGCACTATATTGGAGACGAAAACTCAGTTGCATTACCTCAATCTGTATACCCATTAGTTCTTTTAGACAATTATTTAACCGAGCCAATTCTGATAGTAAGAAATGAAGATGATAAAATTAATTGCTTCACTAATGTTTGTACTCATCGTGGAAATTTAGTTGCATTACAACCTGGAAAAGTAAAAAAATTAACCTGTATGTACCATGGAAGAAGGTTTAATTTAGATGGAGAATTTGAATACATGCCAGAATTTGAAGAAGCAGAAAATTTTCCTAGGGCCTGTGATCACCTGCATCAATTTCCTCTTGAAAAATGGGGCCCTCTTTTATTTGCAGGCTTAAATCCAGAATTTCAATTCTCGAAAGTGATTAATAAAATGAAAGAACGGATTGGTTTTTTACCCTTTGAAGAATTTTATTTAGACTCTTCTAGTAGTAAAGATTTTTTAGTTCATGCGCATTGGGCTTTTTATTGCGATAACTATTTAGAAGGATTCCATGTTCCTTTTGTTCATGAAGGACTGAATAAGGTTCTTGATTATGGCAGTTATAAAACAGAAATCTATGAGCATTGCAATCTTCAAATTGGTTATACCGACGATGCAACTGAAGTTTTTGATTTACCGGAAGGTCATCCAGACCATGGAAAAAATGTAGCAGCCTATTATTATTGGGTATTCCCAAATATGATGTTTAATTTTTATCCTTGGGGACTTTCATTAAATATTGTGAAGCCTCTTGACATTAATCGAACTAAAGTTTCTTTTTTATCCTATGTGTGGGATCCAAAAAAAATGAATAAAGGCGCTGGAAATGATCTAGAAAAAGTCGAACGAGAAGATGAGTTTATAGTTGAAAGCGTTCAAAAGGGAGTCAATTCTTCATTTTACAAAGCGGGAAGATTTTCTCCTAAAAGAGAAAAGGGAGTTCATCATTTTCATCGATTAATCGCCAGCTATCTAAATAATTAATTCTTAAATATTATATAATTTTTCGTAAGAATAAGTGTAAAATTGAGGAGCATTAATTACTTTTGAAAAATTAAATAAAAAGACTATGAAACCTGATTTATTTGAAGCTCCTGATTACTATCAATTAGACGATTTACTTACCGACGAACACAAGCTGATTCGTGATGCTGCTAGAGAATGGGTAAAACGCGATGTATCTCCTATTATTGAAGAATACGCTCAGAAAGCTGAATTTCCAAATCAAATTTTAAAAGGATTAGCAGAAATTGGCGCATTTGGACCTTACATCCCAATGGAATACGGAGGTGCCGGTCTAGACCAAATATCATACGGATTAATCATGCAAGAAATTGAGCGTGGCGACAGTGGAGTTAGAAGTACCGCAAGTGTTCAATCTTCTCTGGTGATGTACCCTATTTGGAAATACGGTAATGAGGAACAACGAACAAAATACTTACCAAAACTAGCCTCGGGTGAATTTGTTGGCTGTTTTGGATTAACAGAACCTGACTTTGGCTCAAATCCAGGAGGTATGGTAACGAACTACAAAGATATGGGGGATCATTATTTGCTAAATGGAGCAAAAATGTGGATCAGTAATGCACCTTTTGCAGACATCGCTGTTGTTTGGGCAAAAAATGAAGAAGGAAGAATCCATGGGTTAATTGTAGAGCGTGGAATGGAAGGCTTTTCTACTCCAGAAACTCACAATAAATGGTCCCTTCGTGCATCAGCAACTGGAGAGTTAATTTTTGACAACGTTAAGGTTCCTAAAGAAAATCTTTTACCTAATAAGTCTGGTTTAGGTGCTCCACTTGGTTGTTTGGACTCTGCTCGATATGGAATTGCGTGGGGAGCTATTGGAGCTGCTATGGATTGTTATGATACAGCCCTCAGATATAGTAAAGAAAGAATTCAGTTTGGAAAACCAATAGGTCAATTTCAACTACAGCAAAAGAAATTAGCTGAGATGATTACCGAAATTACCAAAGCGCAGTTACTAACTTGGCGATTGGGTGTTTTGAAAAACGAGGGTAAAGCAACTACGGCTCAAATTTCGATGGCAAAACGAAACAATGTTGATATGGCTATTAATATTGCTCGAGAAGCCAGACAAATGTTAGGTGGTATGGGAATCACAGGTGAATACTCCATAATGCGTCATTCCATGAATTTAGAAAGTGTTATCACATATGAAGGCACACATGATATCCACTTATTAATAACCGGAATGGATGTTACTGGGCTAAATGCCTTTAAATAAGATATTGAAAATTTAGAAATAATTAAAGTCCTTTCAAACTAGTTTTGAAGGGACTTTTTATTTTAAGTTGAAAAAAAGTTTGTAAATTTATATACGTTATTTTTTAATAAAAATCTATGAGTAGTTATCACATCAAAAATTTAGAAGAGTACTTTAAAGTGTATCGAAAATCTATACGAGAGCCTGAATTATTCTGGGAAGAAATCGCAGAAGAGCATTTTAGTTGGTACAAGAAGTGGAATAAGGTATTGGATTGGGATTTTAAAAAGCCAGAAGTAACGTGGTTTGATGGAGCAAAACTAAATATTACTGAAAATTGTATTGATCGACATCTTCGAACTAGAGGAAATAAAACGGCGATTATATTTGAGCCGAACAATCCCGCCGAAGACGCTTTACACATTACCTATAAGCAATTGCATGAGCAAGTAAATAGGTTGGCTAACGTATTAACAAATAAGGGAATTAAAAAAGGAGATCGAGTCTGTATTTATTTACCAATGATTCCAGAATTAGCAATATCCTTACTTGCTTGTGCGCGAATAGGAGCTATTCATTCCGTTGTTTTTGCTGGCTTTTCCGCAACAGCCTTGTCAACAAGAATAAATGACTCAGGTTGTAAAATGGTACTAACCAGTGATGGATCCTACAGAGGAAATAAAACCATAGATTTAAAAGGTATTGTTGATGAAGCGTTGACCAAATGCCCAGGCGTAAATTCTGTACTAGTAGTAAAAAGAATTAATTCTGATATAACCATGTTAAAAGGTCGTGATAGTTGGCTTCAACCCCTTTTAAATAAAGCATCCGTTACTTATGAACCCGAAATTATGAGTGCAGAAGATCCTTTGTTTATTTTGTACACCTCAGGGTCAACGGGAAAACCAAAAGGAATGGTTCATACAACAGCAGGTTATATGGTGTACACTGCCTACACTTTTAAAAATGTTTTTAACTACAAAGAAGAAGATATTTATTGGTGTACCGCTGACATTGGATGGATAACTGGTCATAGTTATATTATCTATGGCCCCTTAGCGAACGGAGCAACAACGGTTATGTTTGAAGGAGTACCTAGCTATCCTGATTACGGCCGTTTTTGGGAAATAGTCGAAAAACATGAAGTAACACAATTTTATACTGCACCAACAGCTATTAGGGCGTTGGCAAAAGAAAAATTAGACTATGTAAACCAATATAATTTATCCTCATTAAAAGTTTTGGGAACCGTTGGAGAACCAATTAATGAAGAGGCGTGGCATTGGTACAATGATAATATTGGTAAAAAGAAAAGCCCTATCGTTGATACTTGGTGGCAAACTGAAACTGGGGGAATATTAATTTCACCTATCCCCTACGTAACTCCTACCATTCCAACTTTTGCAAGTTTACCATTACCCGGTATACAACCTTGTTTGATGGATGAAAATGGAATGGAAATAAAAAACAATCAAGTAGATGGACGATTGTGTGTTAAATATCCATGGCCCTCGATGGCAAGAACGATATGGGGTAACCACCAACGTTATAAGGAAACTTATTTTTCTACTTACAAGAACTACTACTTTACAGGAGATGGTGCTCTAAGAGATGCCGTGGGTTACTATAGAATTACGGGAAGAGTTGATGATGTCATTATTGTTTCAGGTCATAATTTAGGTACCGCTCCAATTGAAGATGCCATTAACGAACATCCTGCAGTAGCAGAATCAGCGATTGTAGGATTTCCAGACGATATTAAAGGCAATGCTTTGTATGGTTATGTTATTTTAAAAGAGACCGGAAAAGACCGGAAACAGGAAAATTTAAGAAAGGAAATCAATCAATTAATTACGGAACATATTGGTCCTATTGCAAAACTACAAAAGATTCAGTTTACTTCGGGGCTACCGAAAACGCGTTCAGGTAAAATAATGAGACGTATTTTAAGAAAAATAGCCTGCAACGAAAAGGATCATCTAGGTGATACTTCAACCTTATTAAATCCAGAAGTAGTTCAAGAAATTATAGACGAGGTACTTTAACAAAAATAACTGTATAACATAGTATTATAATATATCCTAAATAAGTGATAACAAATCGGTGATTTAGTCTATATTAACTACTTTTTCGATTTGAGGGGCATATTTTTTAATCGTCATTTCAACACCGCTCTTCAGGGTCATTTGATTAACAGAACATCCCACACAAGCTCCCTCTAATTGAACCTTAACAATTTTTTCATCTTCAATAGAGATTAGAGATATATCTCCTCCATCATTTTGTAAAAATGGACGAATTTCATCAAGTGCCTTCTCAATATTACTTTTTAATTCACTTGTCATAATCTAGTTTTTTGAAGTTGAGCATCCAACCGAATTGGTCATCTGAATAACTTCTGTTGGAGGTAAAATTTCATTTCTACTATTGAGTTCTTCAATTACTTTTTTTGTGATTTTTTCAAAAGCCCTCGCTAAAGGGGTTTCTTCTTGCAATGCCGCTGGCCTTCCTGAATCTCCGGCTTCACGTATGCTTTGTACTAGTGGGATTTCTCCTAAAAATGCAACATTTAAATCTTCTGATAAGTTTTGTGCACCTTGTTTACCAAAGATATAATATTTATTATCTGGTAATTCTTCAGGTGTAAAATAAGCCATATTCTCGATAACACCAAGAACTGGAACTTGTATATTTTTTTGTTGAAACATCGCTATACCTCTTCGGGCATCGGCGAGGGCAACAGGTTGTGGGGTACTTACTACAACAGCTCCGGTGATTGGCATCGATTGCATGATACTTAGGTGAATATCACCTGTTCCTGGGGGTAAATCAATTAGCATATAGTCTAAGTCTCCCCATGAGGCATCAAATATAAGTTGATTCAAGGCTTTTGAAGCCATTGGGCCTCTCCAAATCACTGCTTGCTCTGGGGTTGTAAAAAACCCGATGGACAAAACCTTTACACCATAGTTCTCGACAGGCTTCATTTTACTCCTACCATTAACCGAAGTTGACAATGGGCGCTCTTTAACCACATCAAACATCATAGGAATGGAAGGACCATAAATATCGGCATCTAATATTCCAACTTTATATCCTTGTTTCGATAAACTCACCGCTAAATTTGCGGTTATGGTAGATTTTCCTACGCCTCCTTTTCCAGATGCAACAGCCACTATATTTTTGATTCCAGGAATATTTTTACCCTTAATTAGATTCGGATTTGCAGCTTGAGCTGGTGCAGCTACTTTAATATTTACGGAGACTTTAGCCTCTGCTGAGACTTTTTCTTTTATTGTTTTAATGATATCGGCTTCAGCTCTTTTTTTAATATGCATTGCTGGGGTCGATAAAACAATATCCACAATAATTTCATCTGCAAATGTCATTACATTTTTTACCGCTTCACTCTCCACCATATTCTTTCCCTCACCAGCTACTGTAATGGTTTCTAAAGCTTTTAAAATTTGTTCTTTTTTAAACTTCATTAAATTAATTTTCTTTAAACATATTGTTGAAACTATGTTATGTAACTACTTATTTAGATTTAATCTAAAGTGCAAATATACAAGTAATTGAGGTTTATATTTCTTAAAAAAAACAAAAACCTATGGCGTAAGAGCTTTAGAGGGATCCCAAAAAAATGATTCAAAATTTTGAACTTGATGATCCACCACATTTATACCCTCACTTTCTAATAATTGCTGCATTAAATTAGTTCCTTGAAAATGATGCTTACCGCTTAACATTCCTATTCTATTTACCACTCTGTGAGCGGGAACTTTCGGATTAAGATGAGAAGCATTCATCGCCCAGCCAACCATTCTAGCACTTTTTGGAGTCCCCAAATACTTTGCAATTGCACCATAGGAAGTGACTCTCCCGCACGGAATTTGTTCTACTACGCGGTATACTTTTTCAAAAAAGCCAATTTCTTTTACCATTGCATTGTTCTAATAATCTTTAGGAGTGTTAAAACAGAAATAATAGCCGTAGCCGCACCAATTAAATAATTCATATTTAAATTTACATTTCGTTGATTTTTTTTAGGTCTAAAAAACCAAATATAAATCGACATTACAACAAAAGCCCCTATTACAGAGCCTATAACGGTGGAAATAACGCTTAATTGGGTAAAAGAAAACCAATTAAAAGAAGTAAACGTAATACTAATATACACCCAATAAGGAATTGGCAATAAATTGATAATACTTAAAATAAATCCTTTAAAAAAAAGATTGCTTTTTGAGTACGGAACCTCATTAATCGGTGTTTTTCTTACATCTTTTGCAATAAAAAAGAAATAGATGGTAATGCTTATAAATATCCCGAGAGCTACTTTTTGAAGAATGCTAATTACTTCTGGATTTTTGTCTAGAAAACGAGCAAAAACGAGAGCTATTGTTGTTAAAACACCTATAGCAATTGAGACTCCTGTTGCAAAAAGAAAAGCGCTCTTCTTCCCTTGTGTTCTGCTTATTTTTGCCGAATACATATTTAATAAACCTGGAATAAAAGTAGCTATTATGGTACCAAAAATTCCAAAAAACAAATAGTAAACAGTGGTCATAGAAAAAATTTACGAAGGTAAGATACTGTTTTTCAATTTAAGAAAAATTAAATCGGAGGTACGTTATTTTTTTTTGTTTGGCTAAATATTGGCTTTCATAATAGGTTTGGATTCCAGTTACTTCTTCAGGAGCGTTTGTTGTTCCATATATATCATGATGAGCGTACTCAATCTTTAAGCCCAATCCTTCCAATAAACCCAAGGTATATCCATGCATATATTCGCTATCCGTTTTTAAATGAACCACCCCTTTTGGTTTAAGTATTTTTTTATACTTTTTCAAAAATTCAGGATTCGTCATACGATGTTTTGTGCGTTTATATTTGATTTGAGGGTCGGGAAAAGTAATCCATATTTCGTCTATTTCATTTTCATCAAATATTAAATCTACCAATTCTATTTGAGTTCTTAAAAACCCAACATTAGCAATCTCTTCCTCTAGCGAGGTTTTGGCGCCTCTCCAAAAACGAGCACCCTTTATATCGATTCCTAAAAAGTTTTTTTCAGGAAACATCTTGGCTAAATTAACGGAATATTCGCCTTTTCCACAACCTAATTCCAAAACTATAGGTTGCTCATTTTTAAAAAAAGAGTTGCTCCAATTACCTTTGAGTTTTAAAGTGTCATCAAAAACTTCTTGTCTTGTTGGTTGGATAACATTCGAAAACGTTTCGTTTTCTTTAAATCGTTTTAACTTATTTTTACTTCCCAAATTTCTGTTTTTTAACTTTTAAAATTAATGAATTATTGAATCATTAAATTACAACCACGAATATCACTATCATCAAATCTACCCATGATTTCAAAACTACCATCTTCATTTACTTTTCCTAAATCTTGTGTTGCAATAAACGAACAAGAATAAATATTTGCTAAATCAATAATATTAATCCCGCCTGTTTTATTTAAAATTAATGACTGAGCTTCCTCAGTATCCCTTGTGATCACACTCATCCATGGAGGGCAATTAAAAAGCCCATCTCCGCAAGAATAAGCTTGTGATAAAAGTTCGGTCATGCCATATTCACTGTAGATAGATGAAACTCCGAATCCATCTTTAAGAGTTTTATGTAATTCTTTTTTGATCATCTCTTTTCTTCTCCCTTTCATGCCACCTGTTTCCATTATAATGGTATTTTTTAATTTAAATTTTTTTATTTCAATAAGATCCAACAAGGCATAAGACACTCCAATTAGTAATGTTTTTTGATTATTATTTTCTAAATATTCTATTTTTTGGATTAAAGAAGGCAAATCATTCAGGTAAAACCCACTGTTTTTGTTATTACTTTGTTTTACAAGCTCATTGACCATAAAAACTAATGAGGATCCTTCGCGTTCCAAATAGTTGGGTAATAAAGCTAAAATCGTTAACTCTTTTGAAGATTTCATAAAACTATTAAAGGTTTTGGTAAAACCCGTTTTATATAATTGTAAGTCATGAACATAATGCTTACTTATCATACTTCCAGTCGTTCCGCTACTTGAAAAAACAACTTTATGTTTCTTATGGTCTGCTATGATTTGATGGCTTTTAAAAAACTGAATGGGCAAAAACGGAATTTTATTTAAAGATTTAACAGTAGTTGGATTTACCTTTAATAAATCACAGAATTGTTGATAAACTTTTACCTCTTTGTATTGGTATTGAAATATTTCTAGAGCTAGATTTTCAAAGTCTTTCTCAGCTGAAATATTAAAAATTTTGTTTGCTAGATTCACTTGGTAAAAATATATAAAATAAAAAAGCTTCTATATACATAGAAGCTTTAAATTATAGTGTTGAGGTTTCTTACTTTATTACTAATTTTTTAGTAGATGAAATCCCATTTTCAGATATATTAAGCATATAAACACCAGAGTTTAGTTGTGATACATTTAATCTATCAGAAGTAATCGTTGTATTCATTACTTGCTTACCAAGAATATCATATACAGCAATATTTTTTTCTCCATTTGAAGGAGAAGAAATATTCACATATCCATTGGTAACAGGGTTAGGGTATATAGAAAAAATATCTTCAGTATTATTGCCAACGTTTAAGCTGCCATCAATAGAAATATTATCCAGGTACAATGTTTCAGTTCCAGAATTAGTTCTAACCTCAACAACCATTTGAACAGAAGCATTGTTTGGTAAGTCTACCGACGCTGAAATCCAAGATCCCTCTATTCCAAGATCGTTGATATCTGAACCTTCAGTATTTAATATATCTATTTCGGTGTCGTTTGTTAAATCTTTTACATAAATTCTCATTCTATCAGAGCCAGAAGCGTTTTCTGTTCCGTCTCCTTCATAACCAGTTTCATTCACATAATAATCCATAGTAAGTACGGCATCCGGAGAATTAGAAATTTCTACTACATCAAATTCTAAAATAAAGTTCCCATCAGGATCCCCTACACCATATCCTTGAGCTCCGTCAGAAAATGCACCAACATCTCCAGCAAAAGCAGTAACTCCTACCCAATCTCCATCTGTTAAACCATCACTAGGTTCGTCATAAGGTTCATAGCGAGCACTAAAGCCCATCTCTCCACCTGTTGAGGTATAATTAATAAAAGGTTCATCTGCATTACTAGCTAAGTCGTGTGCAGTGGTCGCGTCTCCAGTATCTACATATTGAATAGTGAATACTCCTGGTTCTTCAAAGCTTGTTCCTGCTATTTGTGCATTAGAAAGGGCACTCAAAAAGATTGCCGCAATAAAAGTAATTTTTTTCATAAAACTTGTTTTGTATTGATTAATTATCAAATTTACTAAATTTAGTAGGTTTTTGAAAACTAAAATGTTACCTAATTGTTAACAATTAAAGTAACGTTAAAATCGATTCCTTAATTGAGTATATTTATGACGTTAAAACTATATATAAAATGAATAAAAAAGACACTAAAATATTATTAGTGGATGATGAACCAGACATCATAGAAATAGTAGGCTACAATTTAAAGAATGCAGGATACCAAGTGTTTACTGCAAATAACGGTAAAGAAGCAATTATTCAAGCTGAAAAACACCAACCACATTTAGTTATTTTAGATGTAATGATGCCTGTCATGGATGGTATTGAAACCTGTGAAACATTACGTAAGAACCCAAAATTTGCGGAGACCATTATTACTTTTTTAACTGCTAGAGGAGAGGATTATTCTCAATTCGCTGGATTTAACGCTGGTGCAGATGATTATATTACAAAACCCATAAAACCCAAGCTTCTAGTTAGTAAAGTAAAGGCTTTGTTGAGAAGGTCTAAAGAAATAAAAAATGAAAGCGATGAAGTTACTCTTGATAATTTAACCATTAATAGAGAAGAATATAAGGTGACAAAAGAAGGTGTTGTTATAAATTTACCACGGAAAGAATTTGAATTATTAGCACTACTAACCTCTAAACCAAACAAGGTTTTTAAAAGAGAGGATATCTTAAATCGAGTATGGGGCAATGATGTTATTGTTGGTGGAAGAACTATTGACGTTCATATTAGAAAATTAAGAGAAAAAATAGGGGAAGATAGTTTTAAAACCGTTAAAGGTGTTGGGTATAAGTTTGAATTGTTATGAAAAATATTTTTAAAAAAACATACAAATTTGCATTCATAACATCCATTTCTATTGCCATTATCCTATCTGTTATCAATGGTATTTATTTTTTGAATCGTGAGTCATTTAATTTATGGCTCTTGAGTTTAGAATTCATTATTATATTTCTTGTTTCATTTTTTATCATTCAATATCGAGTTGAAAATTTCATTTATAAGAGAATCAAAAAAATATATGACGATGTAAGCCTGCTTGAAAAATCGACTCTTGGGCCTCAAAAAATAACGACGGATATGGAAACTCTTACAAAGGAAGTTGAACTTTTTGCTAGAAATAAAAAGTTAGAAATTGAAGCTTTAAAAATCAGAGAAGGTTACCGAAGAGAATTTACAGGTAATGTTTCTCATGAACTAAAAACTCCTCTTTTTACTGTACAAGGTTATATAGAAACCTTAATTAGCGGAGCCGCAAACGATGAAAAATTAAGAAAAAAATATTTAGAAAGAGCAAATAAAGGGGTAGAGCGGTTAATTTTTATTGTTAAAGATTTAGATATGATTACCAAACTTGAAGTTGGGGAATTGAGTCTTAAAAAAGAAAAATTTAATATTATTGAATTAATAAAAAATGTCTTTGAATTGCTTGAAATGAAAGCCTCAAAAAATGA
>Ga0233444_10001117_pt1 | contig 31455 bp, 30 predicted proteins | sample SI_124_October20_6_FD_182792 | JGI IMG/M metagenome (GOLD analysis project Ga0233444, IMG submission 182792) | Seawater microbial communities from Saanich Inlet, British Columbia, Canada - SI_124_October2016_10_MG | ecosystem: Environmental > Aquatic > Marine > Inlet | place: Canada: British... | reverse complement strand
TAGCCTCTACAGTCCTAATCGCACCACATCCTGGGAGTAAAACATCCTCAACACAGGCTTTTATCAACGCAGTTATGCCCAAAATAGTCTTATTCCCTGCAGGTTATCTAAATCGTTATCACTTTCCGAATAAAGTGGTGTTAAAGCGCTATAGTGAGAAGGGTTCAGAAATATATTCTACGGCCAAGTCAGGGGCAATATCAGTCCACTTTCAACCGCGTCAAAAACCCAAAATAACCACCTGGCGACAGCAAGGTAAAAGAATTTGGACCACTGTCCCTACAGACTGATCCATTTTTCACGTATTATGTCACTTGTTTTAATCCTAAGATGAGAGCACAACACGATGTTAGAGCTTTTTACAGCGGGTGGGTGGTTGATGCTACCTTTATTCCTCTGCTCCATTATTGCTATCGGCATCATTACCGAACGTTTTTGGAGCTTACAAACGAAACATATATCTCCGCCAGAATTAGTCACTCAAATATGGCAATGGCTACGTTATCAACAAGTCGATGAAAGCCGTATTCGCGCATTACAAGACAATTCTCCTCTCGGCCAAATCTTAGCTTCCGGGCTAATCAACCGTGATGCTCCAAGGGAAATCACCAAAGAAAGCATAGAAGATGTCGGCCGTCACGTTACGCTGTCATTAGAAAAGAACCTCAATACATTAGGTACTATCGCAGCAATTGCACCCTTACTAGGCTTGCTAGGGACCGTCATTGGTATGATTAAAGTCTTTGCAGTTATCACAACTGAAGGTGTCGGCAATCCTGAAACACTTGCAGGGGGTATTTCAGAAGCGCTTATCACAACAGCCACCGGCCTAGTTGTCGCCATTCCGACGCTCATTTTCTATCGCTACTTTCGCGGAAAGGTTAATTTGCTCGTCGTCGATATGGAACAACAAGCAATGAAACTTATTGAAATTTTACATGGTGAAAGAAACTTTGATCCCGACAAGGAATTAAGAGAGTGAAATTATCGCCCAGTAAACCAGAGGAGCCCGATGTTAATCTCACCCCAATGATTGACGTTGTCTTTTTGCTACTTTTATTCTTCATGGTTTCAACCAGCTTTATCCGCGAGAGCTCGCTCAAAGTAGATTTACCAGAAGCGACCGGACAAACCCTAACTGAGAGACAAGCCCCCATCGATATTGTTATCAATGCCGAAGGCCAATTCATCATTGATGAAGTCACGCTATTAAAACCCGATAACACACAACTTGAAGGCCAACTAAAAAAAGCCGTTGGTGACACACAAGACCCTCACATTATTATCAGTGCCGATGCCGATACTGATTATCAGCATATTGTGAGTGCAATGGACGTCGCTCAGCAACTCGGTTATACACGATTAACACTGGCTACACGCCAAAAGACTAGCAAACCAAAATGAATCAAGCTGAATCCGATATGACGGCGAGTGAGCTATACCGTCGCCTATTAACTTACGTCAAACCTTACTGGCTTGTTTTTTCTGCAGCCATCCTCGCTATGGCGGTCTTTGCTGCCACCGAGACAGGGTTAGCAGCTATGATGAAACCATTACTTGATGGCAGCTTTGTAGATCGTGACCCTGAGGTCATAAAATGGCTACCCATTGGCTTAATTGGTCTATTTATCATCCGTGGTATTGCCAGCTTTTTCACGTCATATGGGCTCGGCTGGATTGCGCGCAATGTGATCAAAAACCTCAGAACCGAAATGTTTGAACGCATGATCACATTACCGGCACGGTTCTATGACCAAAGCACTTCAGGTCAGCTCATGTCAAAAGTCCTCTATGACGTTGAGCAAGTCGCCAATGCAGCGACAGACGCCATTCTGACCATCGTCAGGGACTCGTTAACCATTCTGGGACTACTCGCTTGGATGATTTATCTCAACGGTTATCTATCGTTAATCATCCTGACCACCGTCCCTATCATTGGTTATATCGTTTATAAAATCAGTACGCGCTTTCGTAATATCAGCAAAAACATCCAAGACTCCATGGGCGACGTCGGCCATATTTGTAATGAAATTATTGATGGACAACGTGAAGTCAAGACATTTGGCAGCCAAGCTTACGAGAATGAACGCTTTGAAAAAGTAAACAAACAAAATCGCCAACAGCGGATGAAAAAAATTGCCACAGAGGCTATCAGTCAACCCTTAATTCAGCTTATTACTGTATTGGGCCTGGCCATTGTTATTCATTTAGCCACAGTTCCAGAAATGCTTGAACAAATCAGTGTCGGCAGTTTTATCTCCTTTGTCACTGCCATGTTCATGATTCTGACGCCGTTAAAACGCTTAACGAAAGTCAACTCAAAACTTCAAGCCGGCATAGCAGCATCACAAAGTGTCTTCACACTACTCGATCAACAACCTGAACTAGATAGTGGCACCAAGGCCATCGCCCATGCAAAAGGTGAAATTGAATACCGCAATGTCAATTTCAGCTACGACGCTGACAAAGGGGTTGTACTCAATAATATTTCACTCCATGTAAAACCGGGGCAAACAGTCGCTTTCGTTGGTCATTCCGGTAGTGGTAAAACAACATTGGTCAGCCTGTTAGCCCGCTTTTACCAAGTCAACAGCGGTTCCATCAGTATCGACGGAATTGATATTAATGAACTTAGACTCAGCAACCTGCGTCAACACCTCTCTTTGGTCAATCAACAAGTTATTTTATTTAACGATACAGTTGCCAATAATATTGCCTATGGTCACCAAGAACACATCCCAAACGAGCGTATTATCGAAGCAGCAAAAGCGGCGCATGCTTGGGACTTTATCGAACGGCTACCACAAGGGCTCGCCACCCAGGTCGGACAAAATGGCGTATTACTCTCCGGAGGCCAACGCCAGCGTATAGCGATCGCCCGCGCCCTATTACGCGATGCACCAATTTTAGTACTCGATGAAGCAACTGCCTCTTTAGATACCGAGGCTGAGCGCCATATTCAAGCCGCTTTAGAAACATTAATGCAACAACGTACTACCTTAGTGATTGCCCATCGCCTCTCGACGATCGAAAAAGCGGAGCAAATTATCGTCATGCATCAAGGTGACATTATCGAAACGGGTACCCATGCTGAACTGATAGCCAGAGGCGAACATTATGCCCAACTCCACCGTTTACAATTTCAAGAAAAATAACAATATCATATGAAATGGCTTACTGACTCTTGGTACGAATACCGAGCAACACGCTTTATCCTATTACCATTCAGCATCCTTTATCAGTTAGCTGTCGGTTTTCGTCGTCTTGCTTATCACCTCAAGATCCTCAAACAGCATCATCTCAACGTGCCAGTCATCATCGTCGGCAATATTTCTGTCGGTGGCACCGGTAAAACCCCAGCTGTCATCTGGTTAGCAATGCAGCTAAAACAGGCGGGTTATAAACCCGGTATTATTAGTCGCGGTTATGGTGGACATGCCGACCACTACCCTCAAGAAGTCAAATCCACTAGCGACCCCAAGCTCGTCGGAGATGAACCTGTTATTATCAGCCAGCAAACAGGCTGCCCGATGGCTGTCTCACCAAAGCGTTTTGATGCTGCTCAATTCCTCCTAGAAAATCATGATTGCAATGTCATTATCAGTGATGATGGATTACAACATTATGCGCTAGCTAGAGATATTGAAATTGTTGTCGTCGATGGCCTTCGTCTATTTGGCAACCGTTATTGCTTACCAGCTGGTCCATTAAGAGAGCCCATTATTCGTTTGCGCACCGTTGATTTTGTTATCATAAATGGTGGTAACAATGCATCTCAATATGTCATGACCTTAAACCCAGGAAATGTCATTAATGTTGCTGATGGCGCAGTACAGAAATCACTGGATAACTTCAAAGGTGAAACTGTTCATGCGGTTGCAGGGATTGGTCATCCTGAACGTTTCTTCGACTATCTAAGCGATTCTGGTTTAATAGTCGAACCACACTATTTTATTGATCATCACCATTTCAAAGCCATCGATTTACACTTTGACGACGATCACCCTATTATAATGACAGAAAAAGATGCCATAAAATGTCGAGCCTTCGCCACTGACAATATGTGGTACATTCCCATCAGAGCAACGGTCAATAACGACCTTGATCAACATATTCTGACCAAATTAGCCGGAAATTAAAATCATGGATAAAACCCTACTCACTATCTTAGCCTGCCCAAACTGTAAAGGCAGCTTAAGCTATCAAAAAGCCAAACAAGAACTCGCCTGTCCAGTCTGCCGCATCGCTTATCCAGTGCGAGATGACATTCCCGTCATGTTAATAGATGAAGCACGCGAGCTCGCCTTGGATGAAGACATTTAAATGGCTTTCAAAATCATTATTCCTGCGCGCTATGCTTCCACTAGGCTTCCAGGTAAACCCCTACTAGATATAGCTGGAAAACCGATGATTCAACACGTCTATGAGCGTGCTATAGAAAGTCTAGCAACCGAAGTCATTATTGCCACAGATGACAAGCGAATAAAACAAATAGCAGAGAACTTTGACGCTAAAGTCTGTATGACAAAGGCCGATCATCCATCAGGAACAGATCGCTTAGCAGAAGTGGCGACTTTATATCATTTTGATGATGACGATATTATCATCAACGTCCAAGGTGATGAACCTTGTTTACCAGCACAACTGATTAATCAAGTCGCTAATGACTTAATACAACACCCTGAAGCCGACATGGCGACCTTGTACAGTCCAATAAAATTAGAAAAACAGGTCTTCGATCCTAATATTGTTAAAGTAATAACAGACCAACAAGGCTATGCCTTAACATTCAGCCGAGCACCGATCCCCTGGTTGAGAGACCATTTCCAGAAAGAGAACCCTCTACCTGGTAAGCTTCCTCATAAGCGTCATATTGGTTTATATGGATACCGCGCCAGTTTTCTCAAACAATATGCCGAACTAATACCCTGTGATCTCGAACAAGCAGAATCATTAGAGCAGCTCAGAGCGTTATATCATGGTAAGAAGATTCACTTGACTGAGGCCAAAATAGACCCCGGGCATGGCGTTGATACTGCTGAAGATTTAACCCTCGCGAGAACTTTACTCGGGCAATAGTGCTTGCAGACCCGCAGCTAATAGGTCGGCATGCAACTGACCTTCTCCATCAAAAATAGGTAACACATAAGTCACAGGGACAGTACGATGACCTTCACCATACTGTGTTGCCTGAATATTAGATTCATCTTCCAATACTTGTAGCACAAACTGACAACCATCCAACAGTTCAACAATCTCACAAGACTGATGTTGAAATTGTACCTGCCGGCCAATTAAGGCCAGCAGGTCATCTGTCGTAATAAGGCTATTTTTCGCTGGCATCTTCTTTTGGTTTAACCTTCCTAGGTGCGCGTTTTCTAGGCGCTGGTTTAGGTTTTGCTTCTCCATTATCACCTGATAACTCAGGTTTTGCCACATTCCCAGCATCATTAGCCTCTATGGCCTTAGCAACACGCGTTTTAGGCGGGGTACGGCGGCGAGGTGAAGTGCTTTGTTTCCTTACTGGTTTATTAGGCGCTGGCTTATTGCCATCGACCTCAATGACAGCAGCAACTTCAATCACATTACCATCTGGCATGGGCTTAGTCTCTGCTGGCAATGCATTACCATCAACTTCTTTCTTAACCGGTGGTAATTTATTACCCTTATCATCAGGTATCTGCTTGTCTGTTTCATTATCTTGACGAGGACGACGACGGCGGCCACCACGACGTGAACGGCGGCTATTATTGTTTCTGCTTTGGGACTGCTCATCATCTTCTTTCGAACCATTCGACTCCGGTTTTTGTTCTGGCTGTGATTGAGCTTGCACCTCACCTTTCTTCTCTTCATCACGATGACGAGGCTGTCGGCGATTATTTCGGTTGCGTGGACGTTTATTCTGTTCACGCTGTGGTTTATTTTCTTCTACAGGCGCTACTTTCTGAACCTCAACTACTTCAGGTTCAGGCTCCGGCTCAGCTTCTTTACCAGTCAACACATTCAATAAACGACTTAATAAGCTTGGCTTTTTGACTTCAGCTACAGTTGTTGCCACTGTAGCTACAGCCGCCACTGGCTGTGACGTCATAATTGGCGCAGGTGCTGCAGGTGACACACCTGTAACTGCAGCTTGTTCAACAACAGGCCTTGCTTTTAACGCATCAGGGACTTCGGGTTCAGGCCTGTCCATCAAATGATGACTCACTTCATTTTTTTCACTGCCATCTTTGACCCGCTCAATATCATAATGCGGCGTATCCATATGAGGGTTTGGAATTAATAGTAGCTTAACCCCATGACGGCGTTCAATGGCTTCTAGCTGTACCCTTTTTTCATTCAACATAAATGTAGCAACAGGCACAGGTAACTGCACAACTAGTTGACTCATTCCATCGCGGCTGGCTTCTTCTTCAACCAAACGCAAAACAGCCAAACCAAGTGACTCAACACCACGGACATGTCCTAGACCTGAACAACGTGGGCATACTTCTTCATGCGCATCCCCCAGTGAAGGGCGTATACGTTGGCGTGACATCTCGAGTAAACCGAATCGTGAAATACGACCAACTTGCACTCTCGCCCGATCCACTTTCAAGTGATCGCGTAACCGGTTTTCAACTTCACGTTGGTGACGGCTTGGACCCATATCAATGAAATCAATGACAACCAAACCACCTAAATCACGTAACCGTAATTGTCTTGCAATCTCTTCAGCTGCTTCAAGGTTTGTATTAAAGGCTGTTTCTTCAATATCCCCTCCTTTATTAGCCCTAGCAGAGTTCACATCAATCGAAATCAATGCCTCCGTTGGATCAATAACCAAAGCCCCGCCAGAAGGCAGTCGAACTTCATGGCGGAATGCTGTCTCAATTTGGCTTTCTATCTGATAACGCGTAAATAAAGGAACTTTATCTTGGTAGAGTTTGAACTTACTTAATTCATGCGGCATAACCATGCGCATAAAGTCATAACCCGTTTGATAGACCTCAGGTGAATCGACCAATATTTCACCAATGTCTTTACGTAAATAATCACGTAAAGCACGGATAATAATATTACTCTCTTGATAGACTAAAAAAGGTGCGGCGCGTTCTGTTGTCGCCTTATCAATAGCTGTCCATAACTGCACTAGATACTCTAAATCCCACTGCAATTCTTCAGCTTGTTTGCCAACACCTGCAGTACGAACAATCATGCCCATGCCTTCAGGCACTTCTAGAGAACGTAAAGCTTCTTGTAACTCGGCGCGCTCATCACCTTCAATACGACGAGAAATACCACCAGCCCGCGGGCTATTGGGCATTAGTACTAAATAACGACCTGCTAAACTGACCATTGTCGTTAATGCAGCGCCTTTGTTTCCACGCTCTTCTTTTTCTACTTGAACGACAAGTTCTTGACCGACTGACAACACATCTTGGACATTAATACGGCCATTAGACTCATCATCTCCGCCTTTACGCGGTTTAAAATAACTTTTTGAAATATCTTTTAATGGAAGGAAACCCTGACGTTCAGAGCCATAGTCAACAAAGACCGCTTCCAAACTGGGTTCAACTCGGGTGATTTTACCCTTATAGATATTGCCTTTTTTCTGTTCTCTTGACGGAACAGCAATATCCAGATCAAACAAGCGCTGACCATCGATCATCGCTACACGCAACTCTTCTTCATGAGTCGCGTTGATTAAAATTCGCTTCATGCTTTTACCTCTTATTGAGGTCCACACATCGACTTACCCTTCATTCGGAAGGGCTTGCTCCGCTATACATTTGGTATGCTCGGCAACTTTTTGACTTGTAATTATCTCTAGTTACAACGCGTCTTATATCCTGCGCATCGCTTTTCTGTCTTGTAGTCTTTGCCTGTTTATTTTCAAACAAAAAACTGATTTAGTCGTCTCTTTTACGACTTACTCTCAATATCGGCGCTTCGCCCCGTGGCGTAGCAGGCCGGATATGCACACTAACTCTAATTACTGACTCGTCTCACTTAATAATTCTTATATCGTCTATTAAGCCTGTGTGAACCACTTAAAATTTTTGCTCTAAATTGAGCATCCATCACGCCTGACCGCTGTCAGCCGTGTACTTCAAAACTTGTTAGGCTACTACCGCATCTACCAATACTATTTGGGAGCGACGCCGCCATGCTACAGTCTTTACTGAATGAAAATCCGGTATACTACCGTCCTTCAAACCCGACCACCCGTCGACTATAACAGCCAACCCCACTATCAGCAATAGCAAACCTAAAGATTTTTATGACATCGAACAACAATAAAACCCCTTCTGTTCAATTCATTGAAATTACGGCATCAAATGCTGGGCAAAGACTTGATAATTTTCTAATTTCACTCGAAAAAAGCGTCCCCAAAAGCCGTATTTATCGCGCCCTTAGAAAAGGAGAAGTCAGGGTCAATAAAGGCCGAAAAAAACAAACTTACAAACTACAACTAGGTGACTCAGTTCGTGTCCCACCGCTTCACGTGACAGAAAAAACAATCCAGAATACTGTCAGCGATTTTCTACGCCAACAACTCGATGATGCCGTGTTACTAGAAGATGATGACTTACTTATTCTCAATAAACCATCAGGCATCGCCGTCCATGCCGGCAGTGGTATACAACAAGGTATTATTGAAGCATTGAGAATCACCCGTGCTGAATTACCTTTCCTAGAGTTAGTACATCGCCTAGACCGTGATACTTCTGGCTGCTTATTGCTTGCAAAAAGTCGTCCCGCTTTGCTGAACTTACAACAGCAGATGATAGAACACAACATCAACAAACGTTACCTCACACTGTTAAAAGGTGGTTGGGGAGAAAATGAAAAACGTATTATTGCACCACTTCAGAAAAACACCGTCTCATCCGGCGAGCGAATGGTACGGGTAGATGACGAGGGTAAATATGCCGAAACATTATTTATTCCATTACAGCAATTTCCAAATGCACAATTAACCGAAGTTGTACTTTTTACTGGCCGAACCCATCAAATTCGTGTCCATTCCAAGCACATTGGCCACCCTCTCGCTGGCGATGACAAATACGGCCATCGTGAATTTAATAAGCAAATGAAAAAAGCGGGGCTAAAGCGGCTTTTTCTCCATGCATGGAAACTGGGCATCGCACATCCAACAACTCAACAACCTTTACTAATCGAAGCCCCGATCCCGCAACAACTCCAAACTTTTATCGACAAAATGGATAGCACGGCATGAAACGGTACGACCTCATCGTTTTTGACTGGGATGGCACCTTAATGGATTCCACCCAACAAATCATTGATGCCATGCAACTGGGTATCGAACAGCTCGACTTACCTAGGTTGTCGGATAAGGCTGTCAGCCACATTATTGGATTAGGACTCAATGAAGCAGTTTTTGCGCTATACCCAGACTTAGATGCTAAAACAAGACAAGAACTGGGCCTACATTATCAACAAAACTGGCTTAGCAGTCCTTTTGAAGCGCCTTTATTTGACAACGCTTATAACCTTATAGATCACCTCCATCAACAAGATCATTTCCTCGCTGTTGCAACAGGAAAAAGCCGACGAGGTTTAAACAAAGTGCTACAGCGTACTCAACTTAATGATTTTTTCCATGCCACCCGCTGTATTGATGAATGCCATTCCAAACCACATCCGGATATGCTCGAACAACTAATGGACTATCTTGGCGTCACACCCGATAAAACACTCATGATTGGTGATACCAGCCATGATCTCAATATGGCCAATAATGCCAAGACAGATAGCATAGCGATTACTCATGGCGCACATGATATGACAACACTGCAAAGCTGCAAGCCTCAATTTATTGCCAAAAACTTGCACCAAGTCCAACAATGGTTGACACAATAAATAACAACCGCATCATCTTTTGATATGATTCATCCAATTTCCTTACTTCAAATGGATGAATACAATGGCCACATTCGGCGATTTTCCACCTTCAGATAATAATACCAATCGAGCAACACCTGAAGCCGATCCATGGGAACGCAAGGTATTACAAGATTTAGCCTTCGCTGCCATCAAGGAACAACGTGCTAGCCGTCGGTGGGGCTATGTTTTCAAAGGATTTATCTTACTTTATTTAGTCGCTATCTTAGTGATGGCAATGTCAAACAAAGAAATTCAAGCCTACGCTGAAGACCACACAGCATTAGTCGAAATTAATGGCGTAATTGCTGCCGATGCGGAAGCCAATGCTGATACCATTGTTACTGGTATTCGTGATGCCTTTGATAACCTCCAGGCAAAGGGCCTCATCCTTAGAATGAACACACCGGGCGGCAGTCCCGTCCAATCGGGCATTATCAACGATGAAATCAAGCGGCTTCAAGCGACACGCCCAGATTTCCCTGTTTATGCCGTCATCCAAGATGTCTGCGCATCGGGCGGCTACTATATCGCAGTTAGTGCTAAAGAAATATATGCTGACAAAGCCAGTATTGTTGGTTCTATCGGCGTTAGAATGGATAGCTTCGGTTTCACAGATACTATCGAAAAATTAGGTGTTGAACGCCGCTCGATCACCGCAGGCGAAAACAAAGCCTTCCTCGACCCATTCCTACCTATGAAAGAAAAAGATATCCAACATGCTCACAACATGCTGAATAATATCCATCAACAATTTATTGACGTGGTTAAAGAAGGACGAGGTGATCGTCTGGCCAATGACCCTGATCTATTTTCTGGGTTATTCTGGTCTGGCGAACAGGCTTTGCCGCTAGGTTTAATCGATGGTCTAGCTAACAGCAGCACTGTTGCAAGAGATAAGGTTGGCGCTGAAAAAATTGTTGATTACACACCCCGCCCTGATTACTTCGATCGCTTTGCGGGTCGTTTTGGCGCTAGTCTCAGTCAAGCATTAGTTAACTTATCTACAGCAAAGGTACAATAAGTCATGACAAAAAAGTAACTGAACCAACGCAAGAGCAGCGGGCGCGAGAAGCCTTATTTCGTCATAACGACCTCACTCACCCGCTCATTCAAGTGCTCATGAATCTAAAACTTGAACAAACTGAAGAAGACGAATAAAGACTATGGCTTTTACTGCAGACGCACTGATCAACAAATCGTTAGAACTTGTTTCCCCACCAACGACCTACACCCAATTAGATGCGTTAATTCATGACGACAATGCTTCAGCTGATGATATCAGCCAAGTCATCAATACCGACCCAGCACTTACAACTCGCCTACTCAAGATCGTCAATAGTCCATACTATGGATTCCCATCCCAAATTAGTACAATTTCAAGAGCTATCACCATTGTCGGAACCAGTGAGTTAACACAACTTGTCTTGGCCACCTCAGTCATCAACGCTTTTAAAGGCATTCCTGAAGACTTAATTAAAATGGAAGACTTTTGGCGCCACAGTATCGCCTGTGCAATCACCGCGAACACCATCGCAAAAAAGTGCAAAATACCTGCAGCAGAACATTTTTTCATCGCTGGGCTGTTACAAAATATTGGTAGCCTAGTCATGTATCAAACTGTACCTGAGTTAGCTAAAGAGGCCATTACCAGCGCATTATTCGGTAGCGAAACAATTTACGAGTCAGAAAGGCGCTTACTGGGCTTTGATCACAGCGAAGTCGGTGAAGCACTAGCAAAAAAATGGCGTTTACCCGCTGCACTGACAGAAACCATCCGTCATCACCATACCCCGTCTGAGGCGAAGCTATACCCAATAGAAACCGCAATTGTGCACCTTGCTGACATCATGGTTACAGCTGCAGGTATTTTCGGCCATTCTGGTGACCGTCATGTGCCCAGACTCGATCCTCAAGCTTGGGCAGAACTCAAGTTAGACGAACAACAATTGCCTGATATCATGCAACAAGTGACAGAAAAAATTGACGATTTAACATCAGTATTGGCAACCGCTTAATTCAAACTAATCTATAATAAATAAGCTTATTTTCATACAACGAGGCAATTCATGAGAACAGTTCTACTCGGCGCACCCGGTTCTGGTAAAGGAACACAAGGCGTTGTACTTTCAAAAAAATACAATATCCCTCAAATCTCAACCGGTGACTTACTACGTGCCGCCGTCGCAGCAGGCAGCGAGTTAGGTAAAAAAGCAAAATCGGCAATGGATGCAGGGGCACTGGTCTCCGATGACATTGTCATTGGCTTAATCAGAGAACGTATTTCACAGCCTGATGCTACCAATGGCTATATCTTAGATGGGTTTCCTCGCAATATCCCGCAAGCCCAAGCCCTCGACAGCACATTAAATGAGCTTAACCAGCCTTTACAAGGGGTTGTATTACTTGACGTTGCTTTCGAAGAGTTAATGCAACGCCTAACAGGCCGGCGTACCTGCAAAGATTGTGGTGCTATCTACAATATCCACTTATCACCCGCTAAAATTGAAGGCCATTGTGACAGTTGTAATGGTGACCTTTTCCAGCGTGCTGATGATAATGAAGAAACAATTGGTAATCGCTTAAACGTTTATCAAGAACAAACCTCGCCATTAGTTGAGTATTACCAACAACAACAAAAACTGCACACCATTGCTGGCACCGGTAATGTTGATGGCATCACACAAGCAGTCAGTACTGTTTTCGACACTCTCTAGTACATTCAATAGTATCTGACATGGCAACCATTCTTGCTGTCGGTATTGCAACGCTCGATATTATCAACACGGTTGAACGCTATCCTTCCGAGGATAGCGAAACCCGTGTAATTAGTCAGCACAAAACACGTGGCGGCAATGCAACGAACACCCTGACTATTTTGAGCCAACTTGGCCACCAATGTCACTGGGCCGGTGTACTCATTGATGAAACCGACAGCCAGACCATCATTCAAAATCTAACACAACATAGTATCAACACCTCAGCTTGTAAAACCCTACACTCAGGCAAAATGCCCACCTCGTACATCACTCAGAGTCAACACAATGGCAGTAGAACCATCGTCCACTATCGTGATTGTCCCGAATATGATTTTGCCAGCTTCAAAAAAATAGACTTAAACCTCGTCGACTGGGTGCATTTTGAAGGCCGAAACATTGCTGAAACAAAGCGAATGTTAAAATATCTAAAACAAGCCCACCCCGCCCTCCCTTGCTCAGTCGAAATAGAAAAAGCCCGTCCAAATATTGAATCACTGTTTCCATTACCAGACTGGCTATTTTTTTCAAAAGACTATGTTGTCAGCCAACACCAAAACGAGCCAACTTCATTCCTCAGCGAAGTCACTCAAAACACACCCATACAAGCCAGTTGCACATGGGGAGAATCGGGCGCATGGATAATCAATAAAAATCAGGAAATAACCCATCAAACCATTATCAATAAACTGCCAATTATTGATACACTAGGCGCTGGCGACACTTTCAATGCGGGCATTATTCATAGCCAATTGCAAGGGAAAACACTGCAGGAGAGCCTGAGTTATGCCACACAGTTAGCCAGCCATAAATGCACACAACTTGGCCTAGATAACATTAACCACAATCTGACTATTCAAATATAAAATAAGACTATGCAACGCTACTTTCTTTGCCAACAACAAGATATTATCGAAACCCAACCCCGCGGTTTCGACATTGAAGTCAATACAGATGAAACCCTTCTTTCTGTCATATTAATTCGCTATGAAAATCAGCTTTATTGTTATCTAAATCGTTGCCCTCATCTTGGTATTCCACTCAACTGGCAACCGGATGACTTCCTCTCTGTAGAGCACACCCATATCCAATGCTCAACGCATGGCGCCCTCTTCAACCCAGAAGATGGCCAGTGCATCATGGGCCCGTGTAATGGCGACCAGCTCACACCTTTGGCAATAGAGTGTGATGAAGGCGACAAAATTTGGTTAAAAGTAAGCTAAAAACAATAACTTTGCTCGCATATCTCATCTTGTTATGACACAATCCGTCAACAAAGCTTAATAACGAGAAAAACTGGATGGATATAAAAAAGCGAATTCGAATTGGTGATCTCCTCATCGAAAATAAGCTGATCTCTGAACAGCAACTCGAAGTCGCCCTCGCCGAACAGAAAAAAACACGCCGTAAACTAGGGAAAACATTAGTTGACCTTGGCTATATTGAAGAAACAATGCTCCTTAAGCTTATTTCAGAGCAACTCGGCATTGAATATATCAGCCTCAAACAATATCCGATCAACCAAGACATCCTCAGAAAACTACCCGAGATTCATGCGCGTCGTTTTAGGGCTATTGCATTAGCCGAAGAAAATGGCCAGCTACTTGTAGGCATGGCCGATCCAAGTGATATCTTTGCCTATGATGAAATTAATAAAGTCCTCAATCAACCCACTAAAATCGCTGCCATTAGTGAAAATGATTTATTTCATCACCTAGATACTGGCTACCGTAAAACTGAACAAATTGATAATCTGGCTGAAGTTTTAGACGACGAATTATCAGATACTGACTTCGATTTACAAGCATTAACACAGACTAGCAATAGCAACGATGCACCCGTCGTCAAACTGCTCCAGGCTATCTTTGAAGATGCCGTCAATATGAAAGCATCCGATATCCATATTGAACCTGATAGCACTGTGCTCAGAATACGCCAACGTATCGATGGTGTCCTGCAAGAACAAATCGTCGATGAAACCCGTATCGCATCCGCCCTGTCAGCTTGGATACACGTAGTGTTGTTGTACCCCCAGATGACAAATGGTATTTCGTCACGGCAGTGCATGATGTCGATAGTAAAAAACGTTTTATTTATGTGGATGGTAATCTTAAAACCAGTGGAACATATACAGGCATTTGGGGAGAAGATGTTGGTGTCGCAACAATAGGTGGAGAGTCAAATGCGTCAAGAGAAGGTCCAAAATTTGCCCCTTTCCAAGGTGGTATAGATGAAGTTAAGGTGTATTCAGCGCCTCTCACCCAAGATCAGATCAGGGCTGTCATGTCCGAAACACATCCTTGCCCAGCACAACCGCCACTCGACCATTTTGAAATTAGTTATGCTAAAGCAGGACTGACTTGTTTAGCTTCTTCCATCACCATCAAAGCCTGTGCCGATGCCGCATGCACAACGCTTATCACTGATAATGTCGATATTACACTGTCACCAAACACGGGATGGACAAGCAACCCTATTACCATTGCTAATGGTCAAGCGACGCTAGATTTAAATCACCCAACTGCTGGCAATTTGCCATTGGACATCACAGCAAGTTCAATCACACCAACAAACGCCTTAACTTGCTTAGCTGACAACAGTCTCGACCCCAGCTGTAGTCTCACCGTCTCAGAAACTGGCTTTGTATTTGATGTCCCAACATTAACGGCTTGTAAAGCCTCTGCTGACGTCACTATCAAAGCCGTTAAACAAGGTAGCAATACAACGCAGTGCGTGAGCGCCTTAACAGGCAGCAAAACTCTGTCCTTTTGGTCCGAATATGATATTCCTGCAAGCGGACAAAACAAAATCATCATCAACGGAACAGATATTGCGACCAACAGTGCTGGCAGCAATATTGACTTAACCTTTAATATCAATGGCGAAGCACAATTTACCGCACAATATGATGATGCTGGACGACTAAACCTAAACGCGACTTATGATGATGGTAACGGCCTCTCGATGACAGGAACAGATACTTTTACCAGCATTCCAGTAACAGTCACTAGTTATAGTGATGATAGTGGTGCAGCCTGTGCAAGCCAAAATGCCAGCTGTAGTATCTTTAAAAAGGCCGGCGAATCATTTGAACTTAAAGTTAAAGCGGCTTGCTGGACCCATGATGGTGATACCGATTATACCGATAACCCGGTAACACCGAATTTTGTACTCGCTAGCATAGGAATGAACCATTCGATACTAGCACCGGTGACTGGCGTCAATGGACAAATAACCACAAACAGCCTCAACTTTACCCCCTCAGATAGCGGTCTACATACACTTCAACAAACTATCTCTGAGGTAGGTGTCTTCGAATTTTATTTAACTCTACCAAGCTATCTTGGCGAAACATTAAGCAGTACTAAAAGCCCGGCTATTGGCCGTTTCACACCTGATCATTTTGAAACCACGACTGGGAGCAATGGTAATTTCGGCAATGGTGCCTGTACAGGCTCCGGTTTTAGCTATAGCGGCCAAAGCTTTAGCTACCAATCAAACCCGCAATTGATAGTCACTGCCTTTAATGCCGCTACTCCGGCAGCCATCACACATAATTACCAAGGTGACTTTGCTAAACTCAACGATACTGACTTCACCGTCACTACGCCTTTAACCGATTCGACACAATTAGGCGCGGATGGCGTGACACTGGTTGGACTAAATTGGCAAGCGGCAACGGCCTCTCTCACCGATAATAATAATGGATCGTTAACCTTCACTTTTGGTAATGACAGCTATACCTATCTACACGAAGCCAACAGCCAGGTTAACCCATTTAACAACGCCGTAGACCTGACATTTACACGTGTCCGAGATAGCGATAACATTAATGCATCAACATTGCCATATACGCTTAAACCGACTGGAGAAACCATCCGTTTCGGCCGAATCGCACTCGACAGTGCCCATGGTTCAGAGCTCGCACCATTAACGGTCGGATTAAGAACAGAGTTTTTTAGTGGCTCTGGTTGGTTACCGAATACGTCAGATCAATGTACATCGCTGTCTTTAATCAACCAAATTAGATTGATGACTAACGGAGGAAGTTTCCAAACGGGAAACACCACAATGTTCATTCAAAATGGGATGACTAACGCAATCTTAGCTAATCCCATCATCGGTGGCAGCGGATCGCTAACGCTCACTGCACCAGGGCAAGATAATCAAGGCTATATCGACATCAGAACTAATATATCAACAACCCACCCATGGTTGTTGGGTGACTACGATAATAGCGGTATATATAACGATGAAGCCCAAAGTCGAGCAAGCTTCGGTTTATTCAGAGGCGACGATAAGATTATCTTCCGCCGCGAACGCTTCTAATAAACAAGCCGACGCCAATCTTAAAGCAGCAATAAACTCTGCTTTACCGCTAAAACCTAAAGCCCGCACTACCTCCACAATCGAGTTTAACTGTAACACCCGCATAACCAATAATTGCTGATGCTCTAACGACAAGCGAAAAAAAGCATCACTATTGAGTGCTGAACTAACACTGGTTCGAATAGCCACCTGGCATGATTCATAAGTTGCATTCGCATAAGCGAAACGCATTATTTCCTGCTTATCTGATTCGGATAACACGCTAGGCTCACGATCACATTGGGCCGAAATTGCTAATACAGTGTCAATATCGAGCTGGTTGAATTGCATTGTTAATAAATCAGGCCATTGCTGCCTAAATTGTCGCTTCGCCGTATCAAGTAATAGCGCACCATCGACAGAACAAGAATGTAATAAAGTCACCGCATATTGACCACTCACTTCATCACGTTGCGTACCCAACCTAATTATAGAAAAGCCACTGTCGCGCCAAAATGACATCACATCCAAATCAGCAGCAAAACTGGTTCCAACCATATCAACCTCGCCATCTTTAGCTATATTTAACACCTTTGTCATCAAAGCCTTTGCGAAGCCGCGCCGTTGCAAAACAGGATGAACAGCAATCCGCAACACCCGCTGATACCTAAGACTTCCTGCCAACGAAATACCCATGTGAGCCAATAAAGACTGCGGTAATAAATGACCTTTTAAACGGCGTTCGCCCCGATAAATAGCCTCTGACAGAGCAGGTGCCAAAGCACCTTCATCAACGAGCCAAGCACTTGCCACAATATGCTCGTTATATCTCACTATATAAAGATTAATATCTTCACTATTCAGCAATAGTTGCAAATCAGACGGTTTGGTTCGGTAATGAGCCAACACCATCAAACCAAACAACTGCTTCAAATGAACTTCATTGCCTAATAATGCTTTTTTATCAACTAGCTCAATCGAACACTGCACTAATTCAACACCCAATACTAAGCGATCTTCAACCGGTTCAGCATCCAATAATAAAGCGTCAAAACTAAAGGCTTCTAAGGCGTCATCACTCCGCCAGCGGACAGGTTCAAGCATGTGACAATCTCGCCAACCTGGCGCTTGCACATCAAGCAAAGACTGAAATCGAACTGCAAACCCGCGACCTGTCCCTTCATAGCCATGCAAGGTCGTTGCAAATACAATCCGGCTGTACTGATGTAACAGCTTAGCTAACATTGGGCTCGGAATGACAGCCGCTTCATCTACCAATAGCAAATCCGCTTTATAGTCACCGGCTAGTAAAGTATCTGGTGCTACAAAACGTAACTCAGCTCCCTCAAACTGAATTAAGCCCGCAGAATGCTCAGTAACTTGTAATGATAAAGCTGCATGTCTAAAAACCGCCTCCGTAGCAGATAAACTGGGTGCCGTAACAATAATTTTTCGCTGACTACCCCTCAATAATTGTGCCGCAGCGATGCCTAACACTGCAGATTTTCCTCGACCTCGATCTGCCGACAGGACTAATGGTCGTCTGCGATGGCCTTCTACCACTTTTAATATCGCTTTGATCGCTTGCTCTTGGTCAGACGTTTGATAATCACTAGCGTATTGAGCCCGGTCAGGTGCAGTTAATTCAGGTAATATTTGGTTCTGATCGACACAATGAAAATCCGAATACTGTCCAGAAAACTGTGCTACAACACGCCGAAAGCGTTGCGAATACGGGCGAACATCTTCAACGGCTAACCAAAGAATAAACACACCGCCAGCATTGAGCGTGCCCACACTCTGACCAAAACTATCAGGATGAAAAGCCAAACGGCCATCAAAGACAACAGCATCAAACTCTTGTCCCAAACATCTCTTCGCCTGCTTTATGTTAGTCGTCTGGAAATCGGCAACAGGTTCATCTGATAAAAACAGTAAATGACGACGATTAAAATCTACGAGCAATTGAGACGTCGAAGACTCGCACCAAGCTCGATCACCAAATAAAACCACACATTGCCGTTGTTGCATCAGAAGAGACGGTTAATAATGTGGTGGTGGTGGCTCTTTCGATTCACCAGGCGTATTGTCAGTTTGCAATGTTTTAACCTGAACACGCACCGCATCTAAGGCTGATTCTAGCCGCATAATTTGCTGCTGCTGATCAGTGACGACTTGATTTAAGTCTTCCAACAAACCATCTTGAAAAGACAGTTTGGTTTGCAAATCAATAATCGCGTTATCTAACTCACTCATTCATCATCCTCATAAGAGAGTGCTGGCGCTAACCAACGTTCAGCTTCAGCGATTGTCCACCCCTTACGCTCAGCATAATCCTCGACCTGATCTCGGTCAATCTTACCCAAACCAAAGTAACGTGACTCTGGATGTGAAAAGTAAAAACCACTAACCGCTGCTGTCGGTAACATCGCAAAGTTCTCAGTAATCGTCATCCCCGCATTTTGCTCTGGTTGTAACAAATCCCATAACAATGCTTTTTCCGTATGATCTGGACAAGCGGGATAACCGGGTGCAGGACGAACACCTTGATACGCCTCATCAATCAACGCAGCATTATCTAAGGCCTCATCAGGTACATAACCCCAATAGTCACGCCGTACTAATTCATGCAAACGCTCTGCAAAAGCTTCAGCCAAACGATCCGCTAGCGCTTTTAACATAATACTCTGATAATCATCATGATCCGCTTCAAAACGGGCAACATGTTCATCAATACCTATCCCGGCCGTGACGGCAAACGCGCCAATATAATCTGAAACGCCGCTGTCAATCGGTGCAATAAAATCAGCTAACGCCGCATTAGGACGCCCTGGCGGACGCTCTGTTTGTTGTCGTAGACTATGTAATGTCATCAATTCACTAGTACGTTTATCACATTGATAAAGCACCATATCATCATCACCGATGCTATTAGCAGGAAAAAAACCAAAGACAGCACGAGCCGACAACCATTTTTCATCGACAATCTGTTGCAACATGGCTTTCGCATCCGCAAATAATGCTGTCGCCTGTTCGCCCACAACCTCATCAGTTAAAATACGTGGATATTTACCTGCCAATTCCCAAGATTGAAAAAAAGGCGTCCAATCTATTCGTTCAACGAGATCGGATAAAGGATAATTATCTAAGGTCTGCACACCCAACTGTTTTGGTATCGTCGGCTTATAATCAGCCCAATCTATTTGGGTCTTATTAGCCCGTGCGTCGGCCAAACGTAGTTGACGTCGCCGACTTTGGCGCCCTTTATGACGTGCCCGCTTATCGGCATAATCTTGTTTTATTCTTGCCACAAAAGCATCGCGGTGCTCATGGCTAACCAGCTTTTGTGCCACGCCAACAGCCCGAGAAGCATCTTTCACATAGACCGAACAACCATGGTAATTTTGTTCAATCTTCACTGCGGTATGAATCAATGAAGTCGTTGCACCGCCAATCATCATCGGAATCTCAAATCCTAAACGTTCCATTTCCTTCGCAACATGAACCATCTCATCTAACGAGGGCGTAATTAGACCGGACAAACCAATAATATCGACATTCTCTGCTCGCGCTGTTTCTAAAATAGTCGCTGCAGATACCATCACACCTAAATCAATGATCTCAAAATTATTACATTGCAACACCACACCCACAATATTTTTACCAATATCATGCACATCACCTTTCACGGTCGCCATCAAAATTTTGCCATTGTTCCGGGCTTTATCGCCAGCCGCTTTGCCTTCTTCAATATAAGGCATCAAATGGGCAACGGCTTTTTTCATTACACGTGCAGATTTCACCACTTGTGGCAAAAACATCTTACCGGCACCAAATAAATCACCAACGACATTCATACCGTCCATCAAAGGACCTTCAATCACATGCAACGGCAAGGTGGCGGCCAAACGGGCCTCTTCGGTATCATCTTCAATAAAGTCTGTAATCCCCTTTACCAAAGCATGTTCTAAACGCTTTTCAACTGGCCAATCACGCCAGGCTAAATCAACCTGTTTTTCAACTGTTTTACCATCACCTCGATAACGTTCTGCAATATCTAATAGCCGCTCAGTTGCATCATCACGGCGATTTAACACTACATCTTCAACACGCTCACGTAATTCATCAGACAGATCATCATAAATCGCTAATTGACCCGCATTGACAATACCCATATCCATGCCAGCTTGAATCGCATGGTATAAAAATACCGCGTGAATAGCTTCACGAATCGGGTTATTACCACGGAATGAAAACGACACATTACTGACACCGCCACTAATTAAAGCATGCGGCAAAGTGCGTTTAATCTCACGCGTGGCTTCAATAAAATCAACGGCATAATTATTATGCTCATCAATCCCAGTAGCAATGGCAAAAATATTAGGATCAAAAATAATATCTTCTGGCGGGAAACCAACTTGTTCCGTTAATAATGCATAAGAACGTGTACAAATATCGAGCTTGCGCTGTTGGGTGTCGGCCTGGCCTTGTTCATCAAAGGCCATGACAATAACGGCCGCGCCGTAACGCCGGACTAATTTTGCCTGATTAATAAAAGCCGCTTCACCCTCTTTCATACTAATAGAATTAACAATGCCTTTACCTTGAATGCATTTTAAACCCGCCTCGATCACTTCCCATTTTGAAGAGTCAATCATGATTGGCACGCGACTAATATCAGGCTCAGCAGCAATCAAATTCAAAAAGGTCACCATTGCCTCTTTAGAATCCAACATACCCTCATCCATATTAATATCGATGATCTGGGCGCCACTCTCCACTTGTTGACGCGCCACATCTAAAGCAGTATCAAAATCCCCTTCCTTAATTAAACGTGCAAACCGTGCCGAACCAGTAACATTAGTTCGTTCACCCACATTGACAAATAAATCATCCGGCTTAATTGAGAAGGGTTCTAAACCGCTTAATAAACAATGATGTTGGTTCACCGGCAAAGTTCTGGGTGCAATGCCTGCCACAGCCTCTGCTATCGCTTTGATATGAGTTGGTGTTGTGCCACAACAGCCACCGACAATATTTAAAAAACCGTGTTGTGCCCATTCTTTAATCTGGCCAGCCATCATTTCAGGGCTTTCATCATATTCACCGAACTCGTTCGGCAAACCTGCATTAGGATGCGCACTGACATGGCAGGTGGCGACTTGCGATAACGCCTCAACATATTGTCTCAATTGCGCTGCACCCAAAGCACAGTTCAACCCAATACTCACCGGATTAACATGAGACAAAGCGGCCCAAAAAGCTTCGGTAGTCTGCCCCGACAATGTACGGCCACTGGCATCGGTAATCGTGCCAGAAATCATCACCGGCAATTCAACTTCATGCTGTTCAAAATACTGCTGAATCGCAAACAAAGCCGCCTTGGCATTTAGAGTATCGAAGATCGTTTCAACTAACAGAAAATCAGTACCACCATCAACCAAGCCAGCAATCGACTCTAAATAAGCCCTGACTAATTCATCAAAACTCACATTCCTAAAACCCGGATTATTCACATCAGGTGAAATACTGGCTGTTCTATTCGTCGGCCCTAATACACCGGCAACAAAACGCGGCTTATCCGGCGACGTAATCGTAAATTCATCAGCTACAGAACGTGCTAATTTAGCTGAAGCATAATTTAACTCATAAGCCAATGCTTCTAGCTGATAATCTGCCATCGCAATAGCAGTGCCATTGAACGTATTGGTTTCAACGATATCAGCACCAGCGGCGAAATTAGCGCGGTGAATATCGCTAATAATCTTCGGCTGAGTAATCGACAATAAATCATTATTGCCTTTTAAATCACACGGGTGGTCAATAAAGCGCTCACCACGAAAGTCTTTTTCATCCAATTGATAGGTCTGAATCATCGTCCCCATCGCACCATCTAAAACAAAAATACGCTGTTGTAATAACTGCTTAAAGGCGTGAGTTGATAGTGACAAAAGATAGGATCCTAAAATTGAAAGGCAGCACATCTTGAAATGATGTTAACTATCAATTATATCAGATGATGAGCCGTATTTAGGAGACAAAAATAAAAGCCTAATTTACCTCTTCCATCACCTCAAAACATAGATCATAATCAAGTCGACACAGCACATAACCCAATTCAAGGACATCACTGCTTATGATCAAAAAGACTATCTCAGGGAAAAGGCTCTTTGTCTTAGACACCAACGTACTGATGCATGATCCAACCGCTTTATTTCGTTTCGATGAACATGATATTTTCTTACCCATGGTCGTTTTAGAAGAGCTAGACCGGGGCAAAAAAGGCCTATCCGAAGTCTCTCGCAATGTCAGACAAGTGAGTCGTTTTCTTGATGATTTAATGTTACAAGCCACACCCTCAGAGATGATGTCATCTGGGCTGCCCCTGCCTAGTACTCACAACCAAGATGAACAACATAAAGCAACAGGAAAGCTGTTCTTCCAAACCACCGAAATCGAACATGCTTTACCCAAAGACCTTCCGGGGTTGCTCGCAGATAATGCCATTTTAGCCATTGCAATTGGCTTACAAGAAACCCAACCAGACACCACTGTCACGTTGGTATCAAAAGACATTAATCTCCGTATTAAAGCCTCTATCCTTGGTATCCACGCTGAGGATTACTACAATGACAAAGTACTTGATGACGTTGACTTACTCTATCTAGGTTCAGATGAACTCCCTACTGATTTTTGGGCAAACCTCAAAGAGCTAGAATCATGGAGCCATGAAGGCCAAACTTTCTATAAAGTGACCGGCGACATTGTTAAAGACTGGTACCCCAATCAATTAATCTATTCACCAGGTGAAAACGACAACATTGAAGCTGTCGTTCGTAATCACAATGGCAACACCGCCGATATCGAAATTCTCAACGATTTTCGTAAAGAGAATCATGCTGTATGGGGTATCAATGCCAGAAACCGCGAACAAAACTTCGCACTGAATTTACTCATGGACCCCAACGTCGACTTTGTCTCTCTCCTTGGACAAGCCGGCACAGGTAAAACACTACTCACCCTCGCTGCGGCATTGGCCCAAACAACGGAACAAAAACAGTACGTCGAAATTATCATGACCCGTGTAACCGTTCCCGTCGGTGAAGATATTGGCTTTTTACCCGGCACTGAAGAAGAAAAAATGACGCCTTGGATGGGTGCGCTTATGGATAATTTAGAAGTCCTAAACCAAACTGACGAAGGTGATTGGGGCCGCCAAGCCACCAATGACTTACTCCATCGCTGGATAAAAATACGCTCATTAAACTTTATGCGTGGTCGTACTTTCCTCAATCGCTTTATCATTATTGATGAAGCGCAAAATTTAACATCAAAGCAAATGAAAACCTTGATTACCCGGGCAGGCCCTGGAACCAAAATTGTCTGTCTAGGTAACATTGCTCAAATCGACACCCCCTATCTTAGTGAAACGACATCTGGCCTGACTTATGTCGTGGACAGGTTTAAGGAATGGCCTCACAGTGGCCATATCACCCTACTAAGAGGAGAACGTTCACGTCTCGCAGACTATGCCTCAGAACACCTTTAAATCTGTCATAATAGTGCAATAACATCCATTTTAGCGGTATGATAACTACCGAAAAGAGTCAGGAGACGTTGCCATGGTTTTAATACAAAATCATAATGAAGAAAGGCGCGAACACTTTCGCATTAATGACAGCTTATTTATTCAATATAAAGTCATCGACCAAGAGACTGCCGAGCAACTTGGTCAACAACTTATTAATATTGAACATGGTGAAACGAATCAGCATCAAGTTCAGCTTCTCTCATTACAAACCGCCTTTACCTTAGTTACAGATCAAATAAATCATTACGACCGCGAAGTGGCTCGAGCACTCCGTCTCCTCAATGAAAAAATCAATCTCATTGAGCGGAGCATTAATAAACCTGACCCGACACAAATACCTAGTCAGAAACGGGATGTTAATCTCAGTGGTGGTGGCTTGGGCTTGCTCACAGAGCAACAACTTCAAACAAAAAGCGCTGTCAGTGTACAAATTGAACTGCGTTCTTCTGGCGTCACTATTCAAGCAGTTGCCAGCACAATTTTTTGCACAAAAGTACAGCCTGAAAATAACGAAACACCCTATTACTTACGTCTTGCCTTCACAAAAATGAACGAACAAGATCGTGATTTACTGATCAAACATATCTTATTTAGACAAGCGGAAGAACTGCGCGCTAACAACGATCTCAACCGGGCTTAAACGCTAAAATAACGTGTCCCATCCTATTTTATACAGCTTTAGACGCTGCCCTTATGCCATGCGTGCACGCTTAGCCATTATGGCTAGCGGTATCCAAGTCGAACTCCGTGAAATTGTATTAAAAAATAAACCAGCACATTTGCTCTCTGTCTCACCTAAAGGCACAGTGCCTGTATTGATCACAGAAAACGGTAACATCCTCGACGAAAGCCTCGACATAATGCATTGGGCATTACAGCAAGCTAATACTGTTAACTGGCTTAATTTAACGCCAGAACAACATAAAGCCACATTGCAACTAATACAACACAATGATGGACCGTTTAAACAATGGTTAGATAAATACAAATATGCTGACCGTCACCCAGAACAAACTGAATTGTATTACCGGCAACAGGGAGAACTAACCCTATCCATACTTGAACAAAAACTGGCTAATAACACTCATCTTGTCGGTAAAGACCCAAGTCTCGCCGATATGGCCATATTACCTTTCATCCGACAATTCGCATCGGTTGATAAAGCGTGGTTTAACGCTGCACCTTATCCCTATATTCAAGCTTGGCTCGATAAGTTTATTGCATCAAACTTGTTCAATGACATCATGCCAAAGGTTTCACCTTGGCATGAAACGGATTTACCGCATTACTTTCCTACAAACTTGAGCAATTAAGCTAACAACCTGATTGTTGTAATTGCTTCTTTCTCTGCTAAAACAGGAACAACGCCCAGACAAGGCGATGATATCGCTGTTTTTAATGTCGCAATAATAGCTGCAGACTCGGCGCAGTCTACGACATGATTCGCTACCCAGCCATAGAGTGATAAACCACGCTGCTTAATCGATTCGACGGTTAATAAAGCATGATTAATACAACCGAGCCTGATCCCGACAACCAACACCACAGGTAAATCTAACCTCACAGCAATATCAGCCAGCATCAAGGTCTGATTAATTGGAACCAACCAGCCGCCAGCCCCTTCAACCACAACGCTGTCTGCTTGCTGCTTAATCTGTTCAAAATGCTGCTGGATAACATCAATTTTGATCTGAACACCCACCTGCTCAGCCGCAATATGCGGTGCAATCGCAGGCTCGAAGGCATAGGGATTAATCAAATCATAAGGCAGCTTAATTGTAGCTTGTTGGCTTAACTGAACGGCATCATGATTTCGTAGCCCTTGTGCCGTAACCTCACAACCACTGGCGATTGGCTTCATTCCAGCAACCTGATGCCCAACTTCAGCCAACAGACTTATAAGTGCAACACTAATCCGCGTTTTACCAACATCCGTATCCGTTCCTGTGACAAACAAATCTGTCATCGGCTTAACCCTGTTAATTCGCTGAGTGGAATAGACACACTGCCATCACCCTGTTGTATCTGTGATGCCGGCACACCAGCCCAGGCATGACCAAAAATAACTTCATAACTTGCTGGTAAAAGGCCTTGTTCCCTGAATGGTTCATAAGCTGCTGTCACTTGCGCTAATGCTTTTTTACCTGTTAAACCACGACGACGACCTTGCGCCACATTACTCGCACCTAACACTTTCAAGTCTCGCATCATCGCCAACGCATCTTGATACGTCAGCACATAACGATCCATATCTAAAACGGGTTCAGCCAAACGCGCATTCAACATCGCCTCCCCTACATCGTGCATATCGTAAAACACATTCACATGCGGATAATTATCCACACTCGCCCAAGCCGCACGTAATTCATGCAAAGTATCAGGGCCTAAAGTCGTAAACATCAATAAACCATCAGGCTGTAATACACGTTCAATCTCAGCAAAACTGGCTGCTAAATCACACCACTGTAATGCCAAGTTTGCAAATACTAAATCCACACTGTTGTCTGCTAAAGGTAGATGCTCAGCATCACCTGCAATAAAAACAGGTTTCTTTTGTTTAGGTAACCATCGCTTCAACCCCTGAGAACGACGGTATGTCTTTTGTGCTTGCTGCAACATCGTCGGTGCAATATCAAGTCCAATGACCTCCGCATCAGGATAACGTGTCGTCAACGCAACCACATTCCGACCAGTGCCAGCCCCTAAGTCTAAAATACGTTTTGGACTTAACGTGACTAAAGACAACCTATCGAGTAGTTCATCCCCGGTCTGTTTTTGCAAAACGGCCACGTCATCATAATGCAGTGCAGATTGCCCAAATGAGCGTGCCACCGATAATTTTTCAGGTTTAAAGACATCAGACATCAGTTGGGCCTTGCAAAAAAAAACGGACTAAACTTTGTTCACAGTCATCCGTATGCGAAATAAAAGGCGCATGCCCTGCACCTTCAATAATATTCACTGCCAAATTGGTATTTAAAGCCAACGCATCATTAACCATAATTTGTGGCACCAGCGTATCTCGCTCACCCAACAACATTAACCCTGGACAAACCAACTTTGTCAGGGCCTCGCGCATATCTAGATTCATCAATAGCGACAAGCCTGCAGATAGCGCATCCGGATTAGCAATACCGACTTCAGCCATCTTAACGGCCAAGGCCTTAATCGTCTGCCGACTCTTTGTTGATCCACGCGCTTGTAATAACAAAAACTGTTGCAATGTCGCAGCCTGATTTTCTCCCAATTGCGTATGAAAATCGCTAAACACCGATGATGGCATCGCATGCGCCCAATCAGTCTGTTGAACAAAACACGGCGTAGCGGCAAGTAGCGCCAACTTCTCAACTCGGTCAGGAAAGCGCTGGGCAAAAGCCAAGCTGATTAAGCCACCCAAAGACCAACCCACATAATAAGCCTGCTCAGGCAGTTCAGCTGACATCCAACTTAAAATAGTCTCTAATTCAAAATCACCTGATTGCCAATCACTTAAGCCATGCCCAGGTAAATCAACCAGATGCAACGTAAATTGTTCAGATAATAATTCAGCTAAATCATGCCAGACCCCGCTGTGCATACTCCAGCCATGCAAAAGTACTAGGTCCGGCCCTTTCCCGTTTACTGATTTATACACAATACGGCCTCAAGTGCATCTAGTAAGCCTGTCACATCTTGCTTAGTGTGCGCTGCAGATAAGGTGACACGTAATCTAGCCGATCCTTCGGGTACCGTCGGCGGCCGAATAACACCCACTAAAAAGCCTTTGCCTTCTAATGCCTGCCCAACCTGCACAGCCCGCTTGACATCAGCCAACACAATGGGCTGTATCGGCGTTACCGAATCCATTAAGGTCAACCCTAGTTGTCGTGCACCTGAACGAAACTGTTGGATCAAATCCTGTAAATGTTCCCGGCGCCAATGGTCTATTTCAACCAATTTCAAACTGGCCAAAGTAGCCGCGGCAATCGCGGCAGGTTGTGCCGTGGTATAAACAAAAGTGCGAGACTGCTGAATCAACGTTTCAATGACGACTTCATCAGCCGCCACAAAAGCACCCGCCGTACCAAAGGCTTTACCAAATGTCCCCATCATAATCGGTAACGTGTCGGATTCAATTTGCCAATGTTCAAGGCAACCTTTGCCATGAGCACCCAATACGCCTATACCGTGGGCTTCATCTATTAAAACACCCGCATGATATTTTTCAGCCAGTGCTAATAATTCTGGTAAAGGCGCAATATCCCCATCCATACTAAACACACCATCCGACACAACCAAACATCGCTCATCAGCTGCATTAGATTCGACTAACCGCCTTTCTAGAGCGGACATATCACCATGTAAATAGCGGCATTGCTTGGCTTCTGACAGTCGACCACCATCTAGTAAAGAAGCATGATTCAACTTATCTTGGATTACCTTATCTCCGCGAGACATCAATCCATCAATCACGCCCAAATTCGCTTGGTAACCAGAAGAAAACAATAAAACACGCTGTTGACCTGTAAACTCCGCCAAAGCCTCTTCTAATTGCTGATGATATCGGCTATGACCACTCAATAAATGCGCGGCACCACTGCCGACACCTTCGGCATTAACAGCATCCATAAATGCTTTTTTAAGATCGCGATGGGCAGCTAAACCAAGATAATCATTGCTGCAAAATGACAGCATCGCCTTGCCATCAAGAACAATGTTAACCCCTTGCCCGCCCGAACGTATCCGAACGCGCCGGTATCGTCCAGCGGCTTCCTTATCCGCTAACGCACTGGCTAATGAGTTCGACCAAGGTAGACTGGACACTTATGCCGCTGAAGCGTGCTCGCTCGTACCAGACTCAGAAAGCGTATTGATACCCAAGCGTTCGAACAACTGCTGATCATGCGCTGTATCAGGATTATCCGTAGTCAATAACTTTTCACCATAGAAAATTGAATTCGCACCAGCTAAGAAACACATCGCTTGCAGCTCATCGCTCATATGCTCTCGACCCGCTGATAAGCGGACATAAGATTCTGGCATCATCAAACGGGCAACGGCAATAGTCCTGACAAACATCAACGGATCTAAGTTATCCGTTTCTGCCATTGGTGTACCTTCCACTTGAACCAATAAATTAATCGGTACACTTTGCGGATGATCAGGTAAGTTTGCCAGTGCGACTAATAGGCCGGCACGATCAGTTAAGCTTTCGCCCATCCCGACAATCCCGCCACTACAAACATGAATATCCGCATCTCGCACATGATCTAAAGTATCTAAGCGATCTTGGTAAGTCCGCGTACTGATGATATCGCCATAAAATTCAGGTGACGTATCTAAATTATGATTGTAAAAATCTAAACCTGCTTCTTTTAAACGTTTCGCTTGATGACCTTCTAACATACCTAATGTCACACAGGTTTCCAGGCCTAAATCCTTAACCCCTGTCACCATTGCAGCGACACGTTCAAGGTCACGATCTTTCAAATTACGCCAAGCAGCGCCCATACAAAAACGGCTTGCACCAGATTCTTTAGCCTTAGTTGCATTTTCTAACACACGATCTAACGGCATCAAAGGCTCTGCTTTTACAGCAGATTCATGATGTGCACTCTGTGGGCAATAGCCACAATCTTCGGCACAACCACCCGTTTTAATGCTCAATAATGTGCTCACTTGCACTGAATTCGGATCAAAATATTCGCGATGAACAGTTTGAGATTGAAACATCAAATCGGCAAACGGCATGTTATACAGTTTTTCTACTTCTTCTACTGTCCAGTCATGACGCAATGTTTGTTCGGCTTTAACGCTATTTTCAGGCATGATAAGTCTTCATTCAGATAAACGGATTAATCTTAATGGCCATGAAATCGCTAACCTCAGTCAGACGTCTCATAACGCATCGAATTGGAGGATTATACAGCAAACACATCCCAACGCCTTGCCTCCTCTGCGGCACCAATACCAAGCAAATGTGTCTATGCCCTAACTGTTTTGTCTCTTTGCCACGATTAGGGGGGTGTTGCCAACGCTGCGCCTTACCCATCCCTACCGGTCAATATTGCGGGCCAATGCCTCGCCAACCCACCAATACGACATCGTACACACAGCCTCTTCCGCTACAGTTCACCTGTCGATAAGCTCATCAGCGACATGAAGTATCATGGCCAATTACATCTCACAAATTATCTCGCGATCCTATTAGCTCAGTCACTACAACAACAAAATGAAATCAAACCACAACTACTAATCCCTATTCCGCTTCACCCGAAACGTCTAAAAAAGCGCGGCTATAATCAGTCTGTAGAGTTGAGCAAAACACTCTCCCAACAATTAAATATCCCTCTGGATAATAATGCACTTATCCGCATAAAAAACCTTGCCGCAAACCCAATTGCCCTATTCTGAGCGCAAACGAAATATGAAAAGCGCATTTCGATCCCTAAACACAAGTTTACCAGAACATATCGCCTTAATTGACGATGTCGTCACCACAGGCCACACCGCTGATATGGCAGCAAAAATATTTATAGAACAAGGTGTTAAAAAGGTCGAACTATGGACAATTGCACGAACAATAAGAGACCATGCATAATTATGGATAGAATCTCATCGCCAAAAAGCACGCCCATGCCTAGAGATGGTGACATATTACAATCAAAGCTCGATGCACTTATTCGAATGGCAAAATCGAATGAACAAAAGCAAAACAATTTCCAAGAATACGAATTAAGTCTGTTTAACACTAACGGATTACATCAGCTACTCGCTATCGTTTTGGAACAACACCGTACTCGGTTCAAACTGTCTGATGTCACACTGCTGTTACTTGACCCTGAATATGAGTTCCGACGATTACTCGACAATAGTGCTCAAACACCAGCTTGGCGTAAACACTTATTATTTACTGAAGATAAAAGT
>Ga0233444_10001115_pt1 | contig 31476 bp, 23 predicted proteins | sample SI_124_October20_6_FD_182792 | JGI IMG/M metagenome (GOLD analysis project Ga0233444, IMG submission 182792) | Seawater microbial communities from Saanich Inlet, British Columbia, Canada - SI_124_October2016_10_MG | ecosystem: Environmental > Aquatic > Marine > Inlet | place: Canada: British... | reverse complement strand
TTGAAAGTGGTATCTATTCAACCCATGCATTGTAAATCGTGCACTGCAAGGTTGCAGTTTACTTTCACTTTACTTTCACTCTTGGCGGGAGTTAGTTGGGTCTTCAGCACCTTCTGCGTATGCAATTGTGACATCATTCGTCACATCAACGGTGTCATCATTTGTCACATCAACAGTAAGTGTCCAAACTCCTGTTACAATATCCCTTGTAGTGTAATCCCATGTTTCCTCTTGTTGATTACCAATCGTACCACTATTACTGCTAATTTCTTCATCTGATGGATTATTTAGTGTCCAAACAACTTCAGCATTTCCGCCGCCACCGAAGACATTGTCTGGGTTATTTTGGGCACTAGAGGTTATGGTAATTCTATCTGGAAGCGGGTCTCCGTCTTCGCAATCAGGCGTTGCGTCAATACTCATGCTGGAGGATGCAGAGTTTTGGTCTGTCCAAATAATATGCATGTCTATTTTTACTTTAACTATAATACTGTGGGAATTTCCTTCACTGTCTTCTGCAGACAAGGTTGCAGAAAACACTCCGTGAGTCATCCAAGTGTAGGAAATTACTGCATTATCTGCTGGGTCTCCTTCAACAGGGTCACTACCGTCATCTGGCTCAATCATGATTTTTGTAATACTTCCATCATCAGAAGTAGTATCTGCGAAGTCAAAAGATAACTCTACACCTGTTGTTGTTCCAGGTCCGCCGTTGTTGTTTTGTGAGATTTCAATCATACCAGCAGTCGTGTCATAATACACGATTAGATCGATTGGACCATCGTACTCACCAGAGTCGGAATCATCATCTCCAAAGCATCCAGCAAGGCTGGCGCACAGTAGGGTAACGGTCACGGCAAATAGACGGAAATTCGTCTTCATCGCTCTATCCTAGAAGGTCCTTGTCCAAAAACCCGCCGTTTGCTCTAGAAATATTGTGTCGGTGGGTTCAAGAACGGAGACCGTCGCCGATGGCTTGCTAGCGGGATAGGTTAGCATGGTTCGACCGACGGGCTCATAACCCGTAGATCGATGGTTCAAATCCATCTCCCGCTACCTTTTACAGTCCTAGTTCGTACTGTATGTGTGATAGTCATGCGTTGGCACTAAAGAGTCTACTGCGGCTTGTAATTTCGCATTTGCTGCCTGTTCTCCTGACATGATTGCAGCAATCTGTTTCTCAATATCAGCCTGTATTTCTCCACCAAGCGCTACACCTACTCTCTTTGCATCTGCGGCAGGTCGATCTTCGATTTGGAGAATATATGCGCCATTTTTACTGACTACTGGTCCGGCAAGTGGGTACAGTTTGGCAAGCCGCTTGGTGTAGCCACATTGTTCTGCAGTATCTAAGGCTGCAGCAAGATGACCCGGTTGCAACTTTTCACACTTAGAAAAAGCCTTCTTTGCAGCACTAAGTTTACCTGCATTAGCATGAATGAACCCTGCTAAGTGGTAGTCACCAGCAGCTGCGGCGAGGTCGTGTCCAACCGCCTTCCCGTGCTTGTTTCTATGTTTGTGAAGTAAACCGATTGTGATACGTGCTCGTTTGTATTTTCCACGACTGTTCAATACAGATGAAAGAATCCTCAGGCCCTTGACAAGTATGCCTTGGGTTCCATCATCTCTGGCCTTCTGTGCCATCAATTGGTCGACTAAAGCAGAAGCCATTACTTCGACTCTCTCACCACGACCTTCGCTATGATATGCTTCTAGTTGGCTGATAGCCTGCTCAGGGTCAGATGCACCAAACATAAGTCTCGATTGTGTTATTGGGGCATGATGTTTAACACTTGGCCACTTTAGCACAAACAGATGGCAGAACACCAATCAATCCGCTCAATAGGAGTTATTGGAACTCCAGGGTGTGGAAAGACAACTCTATGCAAATCGCTGGATTTACCAGTAATTAATTTGCAAGATTATGCAAAATCACACGGGTGTTTAGGCGAGATTGAGTCTGATGGTTCAGCCCCAGTCGATGTTGAAAAACTCGCTGAGTTATGGCGGCAACCAAGCACCCTCACTTTGGTAGATAGCCATCTGGCGCACTATCTCCCAGTTGATGCTTTAATCGTATTACGATGCCCACCAGCGGAATTGAAAAAGCGCCTTGAATTAAGGAATTATTCAGCGCAAAAGGTACAGCAAAATGTCGAGGTTGAAATGCTTGGAGGACCTTGGAATGAGTTAGTAGATGATCCAAGGCCGATTTTCGAAGGTTCGAAGGGAGTTCACGAATGGATAAACTCCGGTTGCCCAGCAAATACTACTCCTGATACAGCCACGGATTGGCTTTCTAGACCATAAGTAACAAAGGCGTTAGTTTCCGGACAGCACCGCATGGCACTCGAAAAGGGTCGCAATCTTTTCAAAAATCTTAGCGAGCCGTTGGTTTCTCGCTTAGAGGGTGTGAACCCAGCAACTCTCACATGGCTCACATTACCCACTGGACTTGCAGCAGCATGGCTTATGATGGAAGCAGGCGAAGGGCAAAATGGAGCATTGATGTTCTTTGGTGCTGCAGTTTTGATGGCTACAGCGATGGCATTAGATGGTTTAGACGGCAATCTGGCAAGAGCAACAGGTCAAGTTACTCGATGGGGAGATTACTTGGATCACACACTCGATCGTGTGTTGGATGTTGTATGGATTCTAGCTCTAGGATACAACATGGTTTGGTTCGGGCATGTTGAATTGGCGTGGGCTGCTGCAATGCTCACAATGTTTGGTTCATATTTGGGCACACAAGCTCAAGCGGTTGCAGGGAGCAGAAATTACGGCGGTTTTAGCCGTGCAGACCGAATGGTTATGACATTCATAGCGCTATTTGGTGCATCGATTATGGCTTATATGGACGCGAGTTCTTGGGGCGAGTGGAACAGTATTGAAATCAATCCAATTTCAATAATTTTAGCAATCTCTGGAATCGGTGGAATTTACACATTCATTATTAGATTCTTTAAGGCTCGAGCAGACTTGCAGTCTCTCGATTTATCGAAGCCTCTATCAAAGTCGAAGGATAATGATTCTAACGATGAGTGAAAAAAGTAGGCCCGGAAATGTCCAAGAAGTCGAAAGTACGCCTTCTTTACACCGCCTACGGCGGTATCCTCATAACAGATTCATTAGAACCAGTCAAGTGATGACCGGCGATATGCTGAACAAAGGCAACCACAGAACGACTTGTTTTGTTCTCTCAATCTTGCTTCTTTCTTCACTTCCATTGGTGTCGAACGTTAGCGCTGATCAAGGGATTCCAGAGGAATTGCAAGCGCAAGATATAGTCGCAGTCTTCGACGATGTAAGCGAGACTACAACTCTCACTTGGAGGAATATTGCACAGTCTGGTGGCGACTTCGATCTATTCGAAGAGTTGTGGGATTCAACCTACCACGTCTATCGAAGTGCAGATCCAATCACTTCACAGAACATTTATTCCTTGCAACCATGGCATTCCGTTGATGCTTGTGAGAAAAACAGTGCTGACCCGGACCCGGAAGAGCCATGGAACACTAATCCAAACAAGTGCCGTGGCTCGGAAGGTAACCACCCTGGGCATTCAGCAACTTTCCAGGTGGGCGCAGGAACTGACGGCGTATTCTTTTACGCAATTTCAACCGAATTAAGCGATGGTACGGTCACTGATACATTGACAGTCAATGCAAGTTCACTCTATGAGCCAGTTCTTGAAGTAGCAACACCAATCCGTTCTCCTTACAACATCGTTGCAAATTTCAATCCTGAAACCAGTCAGACATTCGTTCAATGGATTAACTACAATTCAATCAACCCAATTCTTCCTGAAAGCGGCTTAGATGCGTATGAAATCCATCTATGGAGAACTGAAAGCCCAATCGACAGAAGCAACGGATTCACACTACTTGATGGAAGTCCTGTCGCAGTATTGAACGCAACATCAACTCAAACCTATGTCGACATTCCTCCAATGACTAACCGAGAATCTTACTACGCTGTAACCTACCTACTTCCTAATTGGACCGCTCCAGGAGAGGATTACGAAGATACGAGGTTCTTGTCCAATAACGCATTGTCTAGTCCGATTCTGGAAGATAATACTCCTCCAACAGATGTATCTTCAGTAGAAGCTCTATTCTCTCCAAGTGAAGATGGAACAGGAACTACAACCATTGTCTGGGATGACATTCTTTCTGAAGAAGACGAACAGTACCGTATTTATCGACACGGTGAATACTTCAATACTACAAACAATCCATACGTGCAGTTGGTTGGAACCGTACAGGAAGGAGTATCAGAATTCCATTACACAGTTCCATTCAGCACCTATGGTGACTTCGTCTACTGTGTTGTAATTGTAGATCAATTCGGTTCTGCAAATCCAGTGATTCCAATCAGTGCTTGCGACATCGTGAATGAAGATTCAGATGAAGAATGGGTAAAGGAGCCAACTAATGTTAATGCAAGTTTCATTGGAAATGGAATCACAAGAGTAACTTGGACAGACCAAGTTGGAATTGAAGGAGAACGCTACCATATTTGGAAATCTAATTACAGAGTTCAAGGCGCACAATTCACTCAAAACCAATCCCTAATGTGGATGGGCAGTGTTCCAGACGGCGTCGAACAATTTGACGTTGAACTCGAAGATGGGCTAACGGCTTTGACCAGCCATTATTTCGTAACCAGCGAGGCTCTGTACAATTGTCAGGGATGCAATGGTACAATGATGTACACAAAACTAGTTCAGAACTGGGATGGCCCTGTTATTGAAGATACCATGCCTCCTCAAACAGGTCGTATGTTGGCTCCTCAGATGATTGGTGAGTTGAAGGTAGTTGACCTCGAATGGCAAAACTCAGCCGCAGAGAATGGAGAGACATACACATTGTATCGTCACTTTGGAGACCCGTTCGGCGACGCTGAGTTTGCTATGTCAAACTACACTGACGCAGGTTGGGAACTTGTCGATGGGCCAATACCGGAGAATGGTTTCTCTACAATGATTAGACAAGTATCTGTGCCAGATGAAACCCAAAGGGATGTATGGTATGCTGTAATCGTTTCAGATTCTTATGGCAACACTAACCCAGAGATTCTTCCTGGAGAAAACTCAGTTCTGGTATCTGAAGATACTTTACCTCCTTCCATCACCTATGCAATCTATGATGAAAGCAATGTTCCAGTCTTAGGAACCTCCTTGGTTCGCGGAGAGTACACCTTGAGAATAGAAGTCTCAGAAACAACCGATGAAGAGCCAATGATCAACATGTCAACGTCTAGCGGTGGTTCACTGACTGGCAATAATGTACAAGCCATGATCAAGCAATCTGAAAACAGCAATGACCCGAACAAGGGCCCAGAGTACTTCCATACGTTCAGTATCTCATCTACAGCAACAGCTGGTGACATTACTGTAACAATCAATCTGACGGACCTGTCTCTGAATTCGATTGAAAGAACAATAACAGACTATTCGATTGATGCTAAGGCGCCACTTGTCACAATTTTCAGTCCTACTGCTGAAAACGATGGGGCGAAGTATCTCTACGGGAACAATATCAAAGTTGTAGCAGGCGCTACTGACGATGTAGAGATCGTCTCGATGCAGATTAGATTTGTTCAGAATTATGGTTCAACATCTTCGGTAACTGAACCTTGGAGAGACGTTACTGGACTGACAATAAGCGATGATGGTGATTGGACAATCGAAATGGTTGTCAGTTCAGGAACCTACTTACCTGGAATTCACGAAGTCTCAGTCAAAGCAATTGATTCTGCAGGCAATGAGAGGACCCAGAGAGTGAAATTCGTTACTGATTGGTGCCGTCATAGAGGAGACGGAGAAACAATCTGTGAATATTCAAACCCTGTGCAAGCAGACCCTGATGTCATATACCCCGAATTGAATGCTACAGACCCACCTTACATGATTGCCTGGGTCACAGCAGGTGTATCTCTACTTGCAATAATTGCATCCTTGTTTGTAATCTCATCAGCCATGTCTGGCCCTAAGAAGAAGAAGGGTGACGATGAAGAAGAAGGTGATGATTGGATGAATGAATTCATTGGTACATCAGCCGAACCGGATATGGGAGAAATTACAGGCGGAGCACCTGCTGAAAAGAAGGTGGAAAGCACTCCTGAGCCAGAAGAAGACGATGATCCATTCGCTGTTAACACACTACAACCTAAGCGTCGTAGAAAGAAGAAGTCATCAGACGATGATGATGACGATGATGACGATGACGATGACGATGAGGATGACAAGCCGAAGCGTAAGACAAAGCGCCGTGCTGCAGGCCGTCGTAAAGCAACTAAGCGTAAGAGAAGTTGATTCACATGAGTGAAACATCTACTACCCAGATTGGGGTATTACAGGCATTCAGTCCGATGGAGAATAAGTTGAATTGGTTACTTTTATCAGTTCCAATTACAATTTATTTTTCCATGATTGCAGACGATACGGGGATGAGTTTCGTATTTTCTATGATAGCAATAATGCCACTTGCACTGCTGATGGGACATGCGACTGAAGAGATTGCATTACGTACCAACGAGTCCCTAGGTGGATTACTAAATGCGACCTTTGGGAATGCTGTAGAAATTATCATCGCAGGTTTAGCGATCTACACTGCTGCTAATCATGCGGATCAGGCTGAAACCATGATCACAGTTGTCCAAGCAAGCCTTATTGGCAGCATTCTGGGTAACTTGTTGTTAGTTCTAGGTTTGTCACTATTGTGGGGTGGAATCAACCATCAGAAGCAGACTTTCAATCAACCAGCATTGAGCATGAGCGGGTCGTTACTTCTGATGGCGATTCTTGCAATGTTGATTCCTACAGCAGTAGATATTGGCGGTGGTGCATCTGATAGTATCGTCAACCTATCTCGCTATGCATCGCTTGTGTTGCTGTTAATGTACGGCTTAGCTTTGTTATTCCAACTCAAAACGCATTCACACATGTTTGTATCAGATGCAGAAGTTGAGCATGATGAACCTACTATGACTAACAAGGATGCTTGGATATTGTTGATTGTAGCCACAATTTTAGTTGGTTGGATGGCAGAAGTATTGGTACATTCAATCGATTCGGCTGCTGCAGAGTTGAAGATGCCAACACTGTTCATTGGTGTAATCCTACTACCATTCTTTGGTAATGCGGCTGAACACTTTACTGCAGTGATTGTAGCGGGTAAGGACAAGATGGATTTATCACTTGCAATAGCGATTGGTTCTAGTGTTCAGATTGCAGTATTCGTAGCACCTCTAATGGTAGTATTCGCTTGGTTCATGGGAGTTAATCTATCACTGGAGTTCGGTCCTTTAGAGACAACTGCAACTTTCTTATCGGTATTAGTAGCGAATTCTATACTGAATGACGGAACTACAAATTGGCTCGAAGGTGCAATGCTGCTGGCATGTTACACAATTCTTGGAATGAGTTTCTGGATGATGTGAAATGATTGAAATCTTCTAATCGGGAGATACAATCGGAAAAATAAATTCAACACATCTTAGATATCATGAGGCCTAGATCTAGAAGTAGAACTGACCGACCTCGAATTATTGGTTCGATTTCTGAAAGACTTCTACTTCATCAAATTGCCCAAGAAGTACTCAATAATATGGAGAAGTTACATCCAGAACTAGTTGTTGATACTGAGGCATTACAACACATTAGACTCGGCTTCCTACGTGAGCCATGTAGCAATCTACTGGGATACTGTTCTTACTCTGATAACAACAGAAGCAGACCTCGAACAGAATATACAGAGAGACATCGAGTCCACAGAATATTAATTTCAAGAAAGCACATGAATGAAGATTTGGAAGATGCGGTTGTTACTATGCATCACGAATTCTTGCATGCCATATTGGGGGGCAACGAGGGGCATGGTTCAGTTTTCCAAAAACATGAACCGAGAATCCACTCGAGTCTATTCCAAATCATCCAAGTGTTGAACTGACGCAATTCAATACAAATTTGATTAGCCAAAGATGAGGACCAATATACCTGGCGGGATTACTCCTGCTAGTGAGACTAGGATTACTTCGATAGACAATCTTAGTTCCATTCTTTTTGCTTCTCTTACTAGCAAAGACGGGCATTGAAGGAACTCTTGTGGCACTTCAATTCCAATTTCTTGATACCTCTTACCTATCTTGTTGAGTTTCATAGTTAATGTCTCTCGATCTGTAATTTTCTGAAGTAATGGCATATATCGATTTTCCATCCAGGTAAATATTGCAATACTAACGTGTAGAATAACTAGGCATACTACCAGAGTGATAATGCCATAATCCATTACTGTTCACCTCCAACAATTGGAATTGGACAAAGCTTCTCCTGTATAATCAAGACATCAAGTCCGAAAATTGCATCGTGACTATTAGCTCTAGAATTAGTGAGTATTTTGAGTGTTTTTTCGAGTTTACTTTGTTCTACAACCAATTTGTTAACTTGATTCAATAGTATCGATATCGAACAAGGTATTGAGGAAAAAGGGTGAGATGCAGGAAATAGAGATACCAACTTATTCACCAGAATTATGTGTTCTGCTATTCGCATAGTCCATTCTTCCCAGCAGGATAGTGTATGCAAACCCCTAACCTCAAGTTTGCATATATTATCTTCGATACTTTCTCCAATTATACACGGCATCAGCCCGTCTACTGGCCGGTTTGCCATTCCGCTTAGGTAACCATCTTGGATGCTAGCATCAAGTTCAGAAATGTGTGTGAAATGATGGTTTAATTTCTCATTAAAGCAATCTTCAGTACTGATTGAAATCAGCTTGGATACAATGGCCTCAAACTTCAAGTTGAGTGTTTGTTGATTTTCAATTTCGCATAGCCACGAATCGGTTTGTATTCTGCAAATTGTTGAACATTCATCTTCAAGGGACATATTGATCAGAAAAATGTCATGGTTGAGAGACCTACAATAGTTTTCTAATAATCTAAACCAGGCTTTGCTCTCTTTCAATCGAAAATCGATTGTCTTGAGGCGTTCAATCAATTCAGAATTCAATTTCAAACCCTCCTTTGCTCAAAGCCTCTAAGATTTGCTGGTTCCACCTTACAGAAACTATACTTGGGATTTGATCTTCCCCAATCATCTCAATAACATCAATAATTTTTAGTGCAACATTAATTGGTTCGATAACCAACTTTTCTATTCTATTAGCCAAAGTATTGGCGGCGTTTTCGTGAAAGTCTGAATCAATCTCTTCGAGAAAGTAACAGACGTCCAAATGCATCTGCTTCTGTTGAAGCAGTTGCGATTTAGCAGTTTGGTAATCAAGCAAGATGATCCTTCACCTCTGCAATATTCTGAGCGAGTACTGCAGATTGCTTGGTGAATTCACCAGAAGACATCTGTACATTCTGTATAGTCTGGAAAAGTTTGGTTAGATTGTCGATAGCAGCCTTTGCTTCAACATCATTCTTCATATCAATTTCTTTTGATAGAGCCTCGATTTCTTCCAGAGTGGAATTAATATTTTCAGTTGAAAAGATTAGATTATTGATAGCTGAATTATTAGCATCAGTACCTTGATTGAAGTCCTTTTCAATCCTGTTTAGAGATTCTGGGTTTTCATTTGCAGCCTTGTTTACAGTTTCACGGTAAGCATCGATACGTCGACTGTCGCTTTCTTCGCGAGCAGACTTTCCTTTCAGCTTACGTAGGAACTCAATAGAATCGTTAAGTTGGGAGTTCGTATCTTCGACAACACGAACTTCAGAATAGCGATCAAGATTAATCGCTCCCCAAAGAAGAAGAATTGCGAGTACAATTATCAATACGTTACTCATATTCATTTTTTCACCTTCTTAATTCTGTTCTCTCTTTCTAATATTGGAAGTTTTTCTAAATTATTCGATTTTATTCCTCAGGCCAAAGCAAACAAATTGCACCGATAACAAAACTGAACCAAAATATTTCAAATCCCATTGTTACCATCTCACTCATCGTTGTCCTTCTTCTTACGAATACGATCAGTTCCTCCGACTAGGAGGTTAGGTCGGTTTCCGTAGTTTCCGCCATAGTAATGACGATGGAATGCGTGAATTAGTGCACCGTCTTCTTCACAGTGGTGATACTTACTCTCTAAGTGAGCAGTAACCATTCTGCCTAATAGACGGCCAAATGCAAATACAGTGGATACAGTTGGATTATCAATAGCTCTTAGATTTGGATTACTCATGATAGTACGTTTACTGTGTGTATCAACGTCATCAGTAGATACAATCAATATATTTGTTCCAGGCTGATCTTCAGAGAATTGGACAATAATATCATCAACATCTGAACATAGGGATTCAGGAACCTTATAGAGGTTGATTAGAGGCTTATCTATACCGCTGGACCTTAGGCCAACAGCGATGGTTTCGATAGCATTGGAAACTACATTCTTGGTAATTACATTGCCAGTTTGTTCTAACAACTTTGTAGGTATGAGTGCATCAACAACAGTGAAGCCTCCAGCTGGAAGAGCGTCATTTTGGCTTGTAGCAAGTCCACGTACTCTTTCAAGAACAGTTTCTGCAACATCCTTGGCTAGAGTGGGATCGTCTCCCTGAGCCAGTGATAGAACCTTACTTGGAGTCAAACTAATACTAGTCGATAGTCTAATGCGACGTTGTTGTTCCCAAGGGCCAACCTTAGAGTTCTTCTTAGTATCATGAATAGTCATGAACTTATTTTCAGTGATTGCTTGTTCACGCTGAATAGCAATGCGTTCATCAGAAATATCTCCTTGAAGTAGGTCTAGCTTGTTGTTACCTAGGAACATATGCCTCAGAGTAGCAATGTTAGCACGCATACGACGAGTACGAATCATACTCCTGTCGAAACGGTTTACCAATAATATCGGCACACCATGAAGTCTGGCACCAGCCTTACCCCATGCAGTACGCAGTAGAGTAGTAGCAAAGTTTGAACGATATTCCTGAATCTGAGATGGAAGGTTTTCCTTAACCCACTCAGCACTATCTAGATTTACAACTTCAAATGCATCAGCAGCGAATAGCGATCTTGGGACACAAGAAGCCAGTAGTGCGTAACGCCCAATACGAGCTGTTCCACCTAGTGTTGTTTCGATTGAACCAATCTTACCACCAGCACGTTCTAGTCCAGATATCCACCAATCAAATTCCTTTGACAGAGTAGACACCTGGTTGGACAGACGTCCTTCGATTAGACTCTCATCGGACTTTCCTCCACCAATATCATTGGCTTTGTGCAAGAAGATAAGGTGACGGCCATGGCCGTACTTTTCTTTGTTAGCAAATGTAACTTCTAGAGCGAACAAGTCACCCATTGAGTTGTACAGAGCGGCACGGAATGCCACTCCTTTGATTCCGAGATGGTCGAATACAGGACGGTAAATCTTGTTCGCCTCTAGTCCTTCCATAGCATTACATATTGCCTTGTGATCTTGACCACCTAGTACTGCGATAACAGCGAATTGGAATGGACGACCATCACCATCGACAGCCTTACCATTTGACAACTCTTTACTGGAACGAACTAGTTCAGCAATTTGCTTGGTTGCCTGAGGGATTAGACCGGTTACTCCAGAAGCAGGGTCTACCCCTATCTTGTCTACAGCACCAGTAGCAGATGTTCCGATCCAAATAGTGGCGCCATTTAGGTGCCATTTATTGTACCTAACATAATCAGAAGTTGAACCAGCAGCTTCGACTTCTTCGTATCTGTTTCCAGTCCATTTCAAAGAATGAATATTACCGCCAAATGGCGGTTCAATACTTGGGAATTTGAAGTATACATTGCCTTTCGTCCCTCCAATAGAAGCCATATTTGGTTTCTCAATCTTGGAAACAGCAGGTTGGACACTGGCATCCACTAAAGCGGCATGGTCACCAGTGTCCGGTTTGCTGGAAGGCACCGAAGAATCAATAAGATCTCCGAGAGCTTTCAGACTCTGATTCAATGCATCATTATTATTCATATTATTAGTGCTTGTACTTTCAGAATTCTGATTAGAATCGGAGATTTTTAGATTAGAATTGGTCCTAGGTTCAGGTTGATTTAGATTGACTTGTGGCCTGGAAGCGGTTATGTCTTCGGTTGGATTCAAGATCCTGTTACCCAGTATAGGGCGCTTACGGAAAATATCTTCAGTCATTTCACTCAACTCCAATTGCACGCTTGATCATGCTGATCTCGTGAAGTAGCCCAGAGACTCTCTGACTTTCTAGCTTGACTGAATTATCAACTTCTTCCAGTTTCGAGACCAACTTAGGAATCATCGAATTAAACTGGCCAACCTGGCTCTCAGAGTTCATATTAGAGATACGTGAAATACGAGTATTGATGGATGAAACATTGTTGTCAATGTCGATAATTGAATCTGATTGTTTATCAAGGGTGTCGGCAATTTTCTTACCTAGAGTTTGGAATTTTGGAGCCATTTCTAGCCCAATTAATTCGTGTTGAACCAGTTCCTCCTCAACGTTATCCCTTGTAATCTTAAATTCAGAGCGAATATCGTCTTCAAGTTCATTCATAATCAGAAGATCACGCTGCAAGGATTCCTTACCCATAGTATCAGCTAGTTCAAATTCACTGATACGCTGGTTTAGGAAACTAAATTTCCTAAGGATGTAAATTAGTCCTGCACCGATGAATACAGCCGCAGAGATAATTGTCTCTTCAGATAGAGAATTAATCATACTACTAATGTTCATTATTACCGCCTCTCAATTTTTTTTCTGAAAATTAATTATGTTTCACTGGAAATTTTCTTTTACGCTGAAACTTGTCAGATAGTAAACTCCACAACGATTCCAAAGATTGTAGAAGATAGAATCCAGGATTACGACCATCCAGTCGTCTTCTGGAGCGGACTTATTGAAATTCATTTAGCCGCCTCAGTCAGTCTTTTTCTCGATTAGGGATTCATATCGTAGTCTATTTTCTTGTTCTTTGATCATTTCTTCCCAATTTTAGATTTATTACTCTCCATATAGATCGCCTTCTTCTTCTACAAACTCATCTGAGACAGAGCAGGATTTGCAAACCCGATCTGTATTTGTGGCTACTATTTGTGTTTCTTGATAACCAGTACTTGTTCCAAATATTACCTTTCTTTCTTCATAATTTGGAGTAGCAACTGCTCCACACCAGACGCAACCTGTGAAGGAGATACTTTGTGTCGGGTTAACCATCCTGAAACCAATCTCAGTCTGAGCCTTCTTCACGTAGCATAAACGCTCTAGCGCAGACATCATTTCTTTGATATCCTCTGTTGTGACATTGTAGCCACGAGATTCGAAGTTACTTGCAACAGTTTCAGTTGAACAATAGATGTATCCTCGACTTCTAAGATCTAGTAATAACTGAGTTAGAGTAATTTTGTTCATATTAATAGTTTCGAACTATAATTCTGAAAGTAATCCAGGTTTTGTGATTTATCAATACGCGTGAATCTACTTTGACTAATTTCAAAACCTTGTTTTTCCCAGTATATCTGAGTAATCATTTTCGCAGTTTCTTCAGGTGTTCGGAAAGTATTGTCCACATCACAATCGGTTAGACGCGTCAGCCCGCGTAATACTCGGAATCGATAGCATTGGTCGTTAGATAGTTTTAGCTCCCGCTGATTTTGGAAATCCCTCGCACCAATTCGTCGTAGGCGTTCCTCCTCATCGACTCTCAGATGAATGCTTAATGTTGGGTTAATCAGATCAACTGGCCAGTCTTCAATAGAAAGATTGGAGATTCTTAAATTACCAATTCCGGCTTCAACAGATGCCCAGGATGCGTAGAACCTATCAACAATTACCGTGTAAGAATCAGAGATTTCTCTGATCTCATAAGAGATCATTGTCAAGATTTTTCTGAAAGCATCAGAACGCTCCTCAGAACCGTATGGTATTTCGATTGCCTTATTTGTAGCGAACTTTATTTTGCCAGATGGTTTGTATACGACTGCATTGAGTTTCTGTGCTACTATTTTCGCCACTGTTGACTTTCCAACTCCGTCAAGAGCTTCTAGGACAATTACACTATTCATCTACAGTTGTACGACAATAATTATTCTGATTGTTTTCGTGCGTTTGCAAATTGTTTAGGGGTGATTTCATATCTTCTCAATAAGTTGTGAATTGTACAGTTCTGAGTGCCGCTATCATAGGCAGAATCGAACTTTTCAAGCACAACTTCACAGCAGTTCTGTTTCATTATTCTAATAAAAGAATCCTTGTCCTTTTCATTATCAGAACTGTAACCAAAGAACTCCCATAGGCCATTTCCAATATCAAACAATAAATCATCATCTCCAAATTTGTGTGAGGATTCTAGGCCTAAATTATACTCCTGCTCTTGACTTAGGTAATTGTTGAAGTAATGAATCTTCATCTTGTGTGAAGATTTTCCACAAATCGTAGTCATTATACTCAATATTTTGACATAATCTTGACTTTGTATTATTTTAGAAATGATTCTTCGATTCAGGGATTTATTGGAGTAATTATCTAATCTACTCGAACTTAGGGGATGGTGCAAATTTTGTGAACAAAATTTCTTTATTCGCTCCTTGTCATCGTAAAAATTCACAGCAAACGAATCTCTAATGGTGTCATGACAACTAATACGCCATTTTTCAGAGACTTCATCAAATAATCGACTTGCAACAAGTATAGTCTTGAGATCTTCATTTCCATTTTCTGATACTACTCCAGATTTGACTAAAACCTCACTAAGTTCATCTACAGATTTTGGATTTTCTTGGGTAAACAAGTATGCAATAATCGTTTTGATTATTTCATCAGCACGCTTCGTTTTAATTTCGTGCTCTTGATACATCATTTTGGGTATGTATTTGCTTTTGAAAAAGCCATAATCATCGAATAAGCAATCCTCTTTAAGAAATTCTAGTAGATAAGGAACATCAGCCCTGACCAAGGCATGTTCTTGTCTGTTTATTTCCTCTAATTGTTTTTCAACATAGTCATTTATTTCCATGCTATGAGCACTTAAGAGAATTTTAATTTCATCGATATCAGTAGTGATATGATATGAAGAGGCATTTTCAAATTTAATGTCTTCCCTGGCAAACATTATTGCTTTTATATTGTGGGTTTCTAACAATCTTGGAATCTCAGAATCAATGATCTTTGCAATGTCTGCTTCGTATTCATCTTGTTCAATGTCATCTAATTGGTCTAGTAATAAGAGAACTTCTTTCTCCATAATTTCATCATTCTGGTAGTGTTCAAAATATGTCTCAGCGTCATGCTTGCAAAGGTTGTCGAATGAAATCTTAAGAAGTTCTTGTTTATTTTTATCTTTTACAGACTTTAGTTGATCCCCATTTATCATTATTGGGAATCTTTCTCCTTCTTTTATAGACAAAGAAGCTGCCCATTTGGCAAATGTCGATTTACCGATTCCACCAGGTCCGTGAATCAAAACAATATCATTTTCATCTTCCAATACCTCCTGTAACTTCGAGACTTTACCTTTTGAACTTTTGAGTTTAGGTAATGTCTCAGCATCTATAAATTGAAAACGACCAAATTGTCCAATCAATGGTTTGTACTTCAGTATGTTTTGGGCAATATCATTCGAATGCTCCCTCCCTACGGAGTCTTTGCCGAAGTTTAGGAGTATTGAGTATATGTTGTTATCTTGAACTTTAACGACAGTTTGTGATGTGTAATCTCCGTAAGCATTTCTCATATCTTTTTCATGGTCTAGCATAGTTTTTTTATCAAAATAGATATCTCCCGTTAAATCGTCTGGAGTTACGAACACCAAAGAGCCTCTTTTGTTCAATATCTCTTTCCATTTTTGGAATATACTTACCCTTTGCTCCTTTGGCCATACCGGATAAGTATAGCAATCGATAATCAGATCATAATCTTGAGGCAATTCATCGCTCCCGTGAGGTATTCTACGATTTATCTTAACATCTAATATTTCGTTATTCTCGAAACTTTGGGAGTCGCCATACTCTGTTTTATCAACAGGTGTTGTTGATAGGTCGAGAGATATGTAATCAGGCTTGATTACCTTCTTCAAACTCATTATCACTGTTTTTAAATTCAACAAATCATCAGGCCCTATGTACAACACTTTTAACTTAGTTTTCCCACATGTTTCAACGAATTTGTCAACTAAATCAGCACAACGTACTTGCTTCTCATGACTGTAAGAGTCAGTTGATTGTTGAGAAGAATATCTATTCCTTATACTTTGAAGAACTTCTTTCTTTTCTGTTGGAGACACTATTTTCTCTTGGTATCTGATACTACCCATTTCTGTATAATGGGCCATGAAATATGCATCGACCTTTTCTCCCTCATTGTTGACGATTGTGAGTTTCTTACCATCATTAGAGCTGTATGTTACAGGCAATCCCTTTCCGCGATTAAATTTTTTGGGATAAGTAAAAGTTAGATCATTGAAGCCATCAAACTCCAATGCTTCATTTCGATGTCCGTCTAATTCAACCCTACACAACATAGTTTCAACACCAGCGGGTGTCTTATCTGATGATATTGTGATTGCTATGGACATGTTAACACCAAGCCATCTTATTGGAAGCCAAATATTGCAAGAGGGAATGTCGGAGCAGACTGAACCTCTCCGGCAGTAAGTTCATCCCAAAATAAGTCCTCTCTCAACACCTTTTGTAATAATATCATTTCAGAGTTTAAGTTCTTGATGCTGTCATCATTCCCACCTAATTTGGCACCCGATAATGCCTTCTTCAATCGACTTTTTGATGCGTCTTTGTTATATTTTCTCACGGTATCCATGATATAATTCTTCCATTCTTTGATAGTCCGATTTTTCTCAAAACCTTGCTTGATGCTATCTTTTAATTTCTTCACATAACTTTCGTAAGTTCCAAAATGAGTTTCCGGTTTCTCAGATTCAACCTCGCCATCAGATTCGTAGGTACTTTCCTGTGAAGTTTCTGTTGATTCCTTGAGAGATTCGATATAGGAATCGATATCCTTTTTCATTCGTGGATGTGTTTTGTTTATCTGGACTTTAATATCCTCAAACATGTCCTTCCGCATGATTTCTAATTTCTTACGATTGAAACTCTTATTCCTACTGACCATAGTTCCTGATTTGGATACCACATTTTTCCGGAAAGTATTCCTTGCAATATCCATGAATGAATCTATGTTATTGGCCTTTGAGTATTGTAAAGTGAAGCCTTTAGCCGTTCTAGTTTCTTTCATAAGGTTAATCACTTCTTTAATTTGGTGAGTATCAATAGTTGAATCTGATGTGGAATAATTTCTAATATATTCTACACATGAATTTATGAAATGAGCATCAGGTTCGAACATTAAGACACCCCCCGACCTTTTTAGCTTCTGTTCAATCATTGCGTGAATATAGCAATACGCAATGTGATGTTCTGGTATTTTCAGCAAATTAGCTAATTCAGTCCAGTCTTTTCTTTCAGGTTTACGCTTGACAAGCCAAAACGATTTCTGACCTTTTGAATCATCAACTTCGTAATTATCGTGTTTTCCGACAATATCCTTCAATCTCTCTAATGATATGTCACTTGGTAGGTGTCGATTTAGACGGATGATACATTCAGAACCTAAAAGCCAACGTGGGCCGAATAAATCAAGTTCATTGATTGTGTTTTGTATGTAGTCGTCAGATATTTTTTGCTCTTTCTTTCCTTGGTTTTTCTTGCCAATCGGAATAATAGTGTAAACATTGTTTTGAGGTGTTGCTGTTATCATAACCTGTTCTTTGATAATGTTCTCCGGGTCTTTTTCATCACCAAAATATTGGAATCTGACAGTAATATTTTCAGATTCATTTTTAATATTAAACGTAGTATTATCCGAACTGTAAATTAATTCAGGATCCAAATCCTGCCCGAAAATAACAGTATCTCCTGGAGAAAATTTCCGATTGAAATCAAACTCCACTGGGGATTTACCAGAATAATATTCTGTTACAATTTTAATCACTTCGGGGTCTTTAATTTGGAAATGAAGTTGCCTTATCAATGACGTTATGGTCTGTGGGAAATCACGCAGCTCGAGTTCTTTTGTTAACTCGACAAGTAGTTTACTTGCAGTAGTTCTAGTTTCTTGACTTGAGATGTAGATTTCTGGTGTTGATTCAACCCATTCGTTTAGTTTCAGCCAGTTTTGTTTATTTTCTACTGATGGGTCGCTGAGGATATTCAGTTTAGTGTTATGAATGGCGTTTGCAGCAGCCTTTTCACTAAGTTTGCTTAGAGAGTCTCCTTTGATAATAATTGAAATGTAACTAACTAAATCTTCATATTCGTCAGGTTTATCATCCGCCAAGTTTGAAATTGCATTTGCAATATCATCTGTGGATGTTTTGATTTCTTTACCTTCTTTTAGTAATCGATTTCTGATGAATCCTAATACAAGTGGTGGAAATTTATATTCGCTAGCCACTCCTTCTTCATTAACAATCCCCGATGGCTCTAAGAATTTCATTCCTACTAACTTCTGCTGTAACCCTGTTTGATGTGCATCTTCTAGTATGTCCCAAATCACACCAATTTCTAGTTTATCGCGCCTTTCATGTTCCTGAAATAGTTTGTATACCAAGACTTGTTCATTTTCTATTAACATCTTTTCAAATGAACGTGAAACAACATAATTTACTAGCTTATTACCAATTGCATCTTGACCCATATCATTTCGTATACTTCTAATGAATTCTGCAGTGATATTTGTCGCAGTTTCTTTTTCTTTTAGCATCTGGCTTGCAATATATTGTATCACAATCGGATATCTCAAAACTTGGTTGCTATATGATGTTGGAATGTCTGTGGCACATCCCTTGTTTACCAATTCGTCCCAATTAGTTTCACTACTAGTATAACTACCCGCAGTTATAATATCGCCACGTTTGTCTCTTTGGACAAGCGTAGCGTGTTTATTTTTTCGATGTTCTTTAACGGATGTTTCGTCATCAAATGAATCGCCACAATCATCACATGTGTATCTCCTTTGGTTCAATCTGTTGATGGCATCTATCAGTGCTTTATTGTCAAAATCATCATCGTGAATTACTTTGAAACGCATATAACTCTGAAGAATATCTTTCGATGTGGTGAGAGATATTTCGTCGGCTCCTCCTAAATCAACGGTGTCAAATATTAAATTCGATTTTTCTTCATTAGGTGCTCTTGAAGTTATGAGAATGCAGGATGTTTGTCCAGTTTCCCTCAATTTATCCTTGATCTCTTGAAAGAAATTATTGAAATTTTCCAAATCTTCACTTTTGTCACTATCGGACTCAATATCTTCGTAATTATCGAGTACAACTAAGCAACTTTGCTCAGTAATTATTTTAATTATTTGATTTCTTTTATCTTGTAGGGAATATCTGCTATATTCTTCAGTACCGTCATGACTTGATAATTTCCTAAATAGAGAATCAATGACGTCTTTAAAATTACTTTTACCCTTCTCCATGCCGTGGTCAGGAGAAATCCTTTCACCAGTATCAACAGAGAAATCCCCCTGCTCTTCTCCTTTGAAACTTATTAGATGATATTCTGAGAAATACAACTGGGTCTCTTCTTCGATAAAATGTTGTATAATTTCACGCGCTAATGTCGTTTTACCATATCCTCCAAAGCCCCTAAAACTGACTAATTTATTATGCAGTATACGGGATTTTGCAATATCCCATAGTTTCCTATCTCTTTGGAAGTCTTGTCTTTTACCCTTCAAACGTAGTAGTAGGTTTTTCCTTTTACTTTTGAAATCTTCAATTCCTCCTGGGACCCATAATGGCTCTTTAAAATCAATTTCTTTAAGGTTATCATTTAGTAGGTTTTGCGAGGTATTTTCTATTAAAATTAGTATTTTTGTTAGCAGTAGAGTATTGTTGAAGACAGCGTCTTTTTCATCGATATTTTTTTCGCTTTGAAAGGCTAAAAGCAATTCGTTTAGTATCCCAAGGTCTGCATTCAATTGGTAACCGAGTTCAGTTTCTATGGCGCTTAACAGTTTAATCAAGCTATCAGGGCTGGAACTGATAAAGTCTGTACCTTGTTTCCTTTTTATTGGATTGAAATTTCTGATAACTTCCCCATTATGTTCAAGATCGTTCATTAGAATTGCATTCATTATCGACGCGTGCAAAAGCATACACTCTTTTTCGAGGGTTTTGCGAATTTCTGAATGAATTTGGATATGTTGTTTGATACAATCATCATTCCATTTTTGAATAATCGTTTGTTTTTTACTTTCCTCTTTGTCCGATAGGTCTGGTTTGACTTCTAAAATATAAGATAAATGAAGAACCCGGCGGTCGATATCAGATGTTCTCATTTCAATCCCTAATTCCTCAATGTGGTTACTTTTGAATATACCGTTTAACCACCGACATATTCAATCAAAAATCAATTCTAAGAAAGTGATGACTTATACAACTGAAAATAATTCGTAAATGTTCGAAAATAAAGAGAATTTATTTTCCCTAACAGTGTAGATGTCACAGAAGATTAAGAGTAAGCGCAACAAGATTGTGCCTAACGAAACACAGTGGTCAACTTCTCGCGCATCTAAGGCTCTGTTTGATGGAAAGACCTACTCGATGGTTGGAAATTCAGAAGAATATTCACTGCCATCAGGATTCCAACTGGCTAGTAAGAGTTCTACAGATCAAATATACAACCTAATTCCAGACCTAAATGATTACAATATTTCCAAACTAATGAGAACTGTACAACTACGATTTGATTGTGATGGATCAATTCCTGCTTCCGCACTAAAGAGTGAGAAGAGACTACGTTCGGAAATCAAGAAGCTCTCCAAGGGTATTCCTGGCGGATTCCGTCGTAGTTTCAATGGGTCTCCTGCTGAGGTTGGAGATGTTATTGATGGGACGTTTAAGCATGCGATTGAGAATTCCGGATTGATTACATCCGCTTCAATGGTTTCGAAGATACATCCTGTGTTTGAAGTAGAAGTCAAGGGTTGTTGTGATGGAATGTTCGATGAACGACCAGTCGAAGTTAAGAGCGTAAGCGACATCAACGATTATACTATCATGAAAACTCTAGAAGGCAATTGGTTCCAGTTTGCAGCTTACAATTGGCTATATGGACAATCTCCTCTAATCGTAATCGTTTCACGTGAAAACCTAGGCATAGTTGTCGTTGAACCTACACAAGATATGATTGCAATATCTGTTGAAGAATGGTCTCAATGGAGTCTAGAAAAATCCCCCGATCATTCACAACACATAACTGCTAAGAATAGCAATAATTCTCCACTCGTAAAATAATTCGAGATTTAGAAATTACTTTCAGAATTAAATTTCCAACACAGCCTAAGTAGTAACTAACAATATAAACAACAACGGAGACGAGAGTATACATGTCACAGGATAGGATAATTTGGCAAAAACAGGCTGAAGATGCCATGTTCTCTCGTAACATCCGCCGAGACCTAATGGATGTAGAAGATATCGAAGATGCATTAGCAGATCGCAACATTACAGCATTGCTGGCTAATTTGGACTCCGGGCCTGTTGATTTCTCAGCTCCTTTGCTTGAAACAAAAGAGACTAAGGTAATGCAGTTGGAAGAAATCAATGAAAAGTTCATTGACCTGGTTACAGAAATCAGCGAGACTGTCAGGACGTCTTTGGAATTGGCTTCAACCTCTAGAACTAATAATGCAGATGTTGCCTGGAAACCACTATCTCTCTATGATCAAGCAGGAAGTTGCCCTCAATGCAGCGGCAATTTCCCAATGAATAAAACCTCAAACAACAAGAAATTAGTAAAAGATGTGAGAGTTGAATTCGAGCAGGAACTATTACCGGCATATGGTCTGCAATTTGATAGATCGAAAAGGCTCTTCTCCAAGAGTAATAAGACTGAAACCGTAGTACGTAAGGGGGAAGAAGTTCAAGAAAACAAAATAGTCGTTGATTGGGAAGTATTCAGAAAGGCACTAAGCGACAGCGGTGTCGAATTCAAGCAGGACAACGGTCCAATGAAGCGCAAAGAAATGCTAGCTCTGCATAAAGTAAATTCTGATTGGGGTAAGTTGGCAGCAGGACTAATTCTGTGCAGTCGCAGATCACTAACATGTACTAATCTTGATTGTAAGGAAGACCTGTGGACTCATTCACTCGACTCTCACAGACCATTTCATCGAATCTCATATCTTGCAACTAGGGTTATCCTTGAGGAAACCGTAGGAAATCCTGCGACCAGGGCTCCTAGAGAGATTTTTGGCCGGATAATGCCAGGAAATCTCCCTGGATATTTCAAAATGGGAACTGTCGGTGATAAAGGCGGTTCTACTAATCGGCGATTACTTGCAGAAGCGGTCCTAACCGCAACTAGAGTACTAGGGGACTTGAAAATAGGCATTAAAGATGATGATATTATCCATTCGATGGAACTAACCGTAGATACTGACAATCGTGGCTATGTTCACATTAATCAGTCGAGCACTGAAGAATCATCCCGTATTTACGTATCACCAAATCATAACATTGTGACTAAACTATCCAGTTTAATTCAAAGAATCCGTCCAGTAGAAGCTTTCATCAGAGATGGAAGAGATATCAGTGAACACAATAATTGGGCTGCTAATTGTGCTGGCCAAGTCCTTCACGCAATCCATCAATCAGGTGAACTATTCACAGTCGAAAAGACAAGAGATTACACTTATCAATCTGGAAAGTCGTCTAAGCACGCCACCAACTTGATCCGTTTGAATGACAAGATTCAGAAGAACATTGTAGAAACTTTCGTCTCAGAAATGGCAGATGGTCGAACATATAATTCACTGGAATGTATGCTTGCAAAGGAAACAACTCCTCCAATGGTTTGTAAGCCAGTCGACAGAACTGCAGACCGTTCTAGCGAAGAGGGTGGCCAAGGTGGTTTACTAACAAAGGGTGGCCAAAAGAAGTACAGGCTAATCACTCAGGAACCTCAATACAGAGCTTTTGGGATCAAGAGATTCAAACCAAGTGAAAGTGCAATTACTTCATTGAACAACCTTCAATCTACAGAATGGGCAGTAGATAGAGAGATGGTTAATATTGCGTATGACACGATCAAACACCATGTTGAAGAGGAAATCAGAAAGAAATTACAAGTCAGGTGTGCATGGCAAATTCGCAGACACTATCTGCAAGACGAGTCCGGAACTCCTGTTTTGAACAAGCACGGTCAACCGAAAACAAACAAGGTTAAGATTATCTCAGACAAGAAAGAGTTGGATGAATATATCAATAGTTCAGAAAGTAAATCATCTACTTGTTCAGCAAAGAAGGCTGGCAGAATTCAATCCGAGCATTGGTTTGAGGACTATGAAACTGTATTATTCATTGATTTCGTAGGAACAAAACCTGCAGTAACATTAGGCCAAGTTAACTCCTGGTTGAACACATTAGATTTCATTGAAAGGCTAGGTAGTCGATACCCTGATATGAAATTCTGGCATGCATGGCACTTCGATTGGAGAGGTAGAGTTATGCCGATCTCCACAATGCTTTCTCCTCAAAATGATGACTTTGCACGTGGAATTATCACCTTTGCTAATCCTGAAGTTTTGACAGAAAGTGGTAGAAAGTGGGTAGGACGAGTAATCGCATCCATGTATTCTGGACAACCAATTCCTGCATCATTTGAGGGAGAAGAAAGAGAACAGTTATCTCAATTGATTGATAAATTGTCACAGACGACTTACGAGATTTATGATGAAGTATCTTCTGATACATTGTTCCAGAAAATGATGAGAGTTATTGCTGAAAATCCGGAAGATAACTTTGCTTCCTGGGGACAAGGCGATGTTTTCAGAACCAAAGCATCTGGTTTGCAAAGGCTAGCTTTGACTAGAGAATTTGTCTCGATAATCGATCAAGGAGAGAATGCAAAAACACGATTGCCTATCAACCTGGACGCATCATCCAGTATCTATCAACATGCTTCGGCATTGATGCTAGACACAGACATGGCATCTAAGGTCAACGTTCTACCAAATGGAACTGACAAGCCTAGCGACGTTTATCTTGAAGTAATTGACCATCTGAAGAACGAGTGGAAAGATAATCCATTTTCCAAATTTACTGTTAACAAGACAGTTACAGATGCCAATGGTAAGACAAAGACAATCTCGTACGAAGTTGAAGGTTTGACAGATGATCAAGCATTGGAATTGAAGAACAAGGTCCTAGTAAGAAACATGGCAAAGAAACCAGTTATGACAATTGGTTATGGGGCATCTCCACAGAATATGGTAAGGGCACTGTTGACTGACAATGGTGAAGATAACGGTAGAGGCGGAGGCGTTGAAATATGTCTACTTGGGGATGAATGGCCTAAATCAGTTGAAGAAATTGGCGATATGAGCGACTCTAAGTATCGTGTAATGCAGGTTGCTCACCCTACAAGCACATTGGGTATAATGTTCAAAGAACTAAAGATTCCTAATCACTTCCATTGGTTAATCTCTCAGAAGATTATCAAAGGATTCACCCAATCTATTGAGAAGGTTTTGCCTGGATACAAGAAGATGAAGACGTCATTGGGTACAATTTGCGACGAACATCTAGAGATTCATTTCAAGAATTGTCCTATGTGTAAGGACAACTGGAACCAGTTCGTAGCAGATGCAAACAATCATCCTAAGGATGTAAATGACTGTGCATGCAATAACCCTGAGACCAAGGCATTCGTAGCTGCAGGCAAGTGTGTTAACAAGATGAAGAAAACATTCGTTGCAAGTAAAACATTCATGAGTTGCTGTGGAGATCTAACTTGGACAGTCATGGATGGTTGCCAAGTAGAGAACGTATATTTAGAAGATTCAAAAATGGATTCAATCAAGGCTTGGGGTGGAATGAATAATGCAAGTAAGACTGTACGCACAATCGCAAGAAAGGAACTAGACGCTGAATCCAAGACATTAATTCCACTAGATAATTTAGAAAAGATCGATTTCAGTAGCTTAGAAGGTAATATTTCAGAGGAACAGTTGGCTCATCTAAAGATTCATGAAACAAATAAGTTTGAGTCCTTGGCTAAGGTAATCATTGAATCTGGCTACTCCAAAGACTCTCTAGATTATACTAACTTCTCAATAGATTGGTCTATCCTGGCTAAGGAGATTGGTGTTGGCAATACAGTAGATGACATCATTTCTTTTGCAGGAAATGGCGCTGAAAACATTGAACAAACGATGAAGGTAGCAAATGCAGTCCGAGAATATTCTGGAACTTTCAATACATACTTTTCAAGACAAATCATGTCTAACGATCGTGATATCAAAGGAGAGAGAAGAGGTATTGCGCCAAATTTCATTCATTCACTAGATGCATGTCACATGAGAATGGTTGTCAAAGCTCTATCCAGAAACGGAGTCACAGACATATGGTCTGTGCACGATGCATTTGGCTGCCATCCTAACCATATCGATGATCTAAGATTGATAGTAAATACTACATTCGCACAAGTTCACGGTGCAGATGAAAATGGCAGAGGCGCATTGTCAAAGTTGTACTTCGAAGTTACTGGTAAAGAACTAGAAATGGGAGAAATGGACTTGACTGATATTATGAATGTAGTCAATGGGGAACTAGAATCAAGATATTTAATTTCATGAGGTGAATAGAATGACACAAGAATTACTTACCAGGATTAGACAAGGAATTGTCGAATACAAGAAACGACATGATAATTGTACTAACCAAGAATTGGCTGAAGATTTCATCAGAAAAACGGCTTTCAGCCCTTCAACTAATTCATTCAGATTAGAAGAAGTTATTGGGTTTCACGTAATCCAAGAAAATGAACTTGGAGAAATTATTATTCATGAATGCGAGGATAAGACAGAGGCTGAAGAGAAAGTGAAAGAGTTGTATCCGGATGGAATTAAACAAGACACACTCGAGCTAATTTGTTATTCTGCTCCAATCAAAGTAATTCCTCACGCGGGAGTTCAAAAGAGATCACAGACAGACCTAACAGGATTAAGCGATAGTGATGCCATTCAGGCTATTGTCGATGCTGGTGCATCAAGAATCGCAGACACAATAAGTGACATCCATAGAATTCTGAAAGATGAAACTGAAACTGGTATAATGAATAATATTAATCCAGTAACAGTAGACGATGCAATTAACCATAGAATGTCATTACAAGAAGACTTGGAGACGACAAGAGCAGAAGCCGTATTCAGTTTAATTAGAGACTCGGATGATGGTGAAAAATCTCTTGTTAAAGAAGCCGCTTGGCGAAGTCAAAACATGGCTACATCCGGGGAAGCGTTGATTTATCCAGACCCTAAGAAAATGAGTATTGATGTTACTTCTTCCAAGAAGATCCAGTATTCGACCTTACTAGCCTTAGACAGATTCCTATCTAATGAAATGGGCGTTTCAGTGGCTAAAGTCCTTGCTAAAGTTCACCCAATTCTTGCAAAAGCATTCAATGCAAATACAGAATGGAGGCCATCGCTAAGTGGTACTCCAGAGTCTAATGAAGATGGAGAGTTTTCCTTTGGGAAGAATTTAGGCAGTAATCTACGCGAGATGATTCACGAAATGGCTCATAGTGGATTCGACATGCAACCGATTTTCGATAAGAGGGTTGGTGGAAATTGTATTGGCATGGTTAAACTGAGTGATGTTGCAGGACTAATGTCTGATGATTCATTCAATCTCAGGCCGGATTCAACAGTATCTGAACTGCAGAATTATGGGCCAGAAGGTATGATTTTACCACCACCTCCACAAATTGACGCAAGTAGTGATTTATCAGTTGCGGGTAATATCTTGAAGCATGGTAATGATGCAATCATTGTCAAGTTCGATCCAAACAACTGGTTTGGAAACAAGACTGAATTAGATGCGGCCAAGGAAACCTTGGCACCGGGATACCATATTATGACATCTCACGATATTATCGCCTACCGTTTGATGAGTTCCGTCGAAATAGGTGGTTTGGTATGAACTCTTTATCCGGATGGGATGTTTCGAGTAAAGGTTTGATTTACTCTAGATTATTTGACAATTCTGTTCATACATTAGAAGAGCAAAAAAAAGCACTAACAAATATCTTGAAAACCCAAGGTTTCGACTTGATGCCCCTCGTAATGGAGGCGGCAAAAAAGGTCAATGGGGTGACAACACAAGGAGCAATTACAGGAGTGGCAATTTTAAGCCCAAGTAAAGATACTGTTGAAATCATAGATATTGACAAATGCCCTTGTGTCCCTAAATCATCAGGATTAATCTTATCGATAATTAAACTTCTACAGAATCCAGAAATGTTTGTCTTTATCGGGCCGAGTGCATCTGAGGCAGAAGCTTTAATCACACCAACTATGCTAAACAACGACGATGTTCGAGATAGTTTTGTTTTGTCTTGTGCAGACGCCTTTGAAAAGGGTAAGATTGAATCAAAGTCCTCGGGATATGGGATTGACTTATTCAAACGTTTGAAAAAATCAATCGAACATCGATTAGTAGATGATAGCCTAATAGGCGAACTAAAGACGATTGAATCATCAGCAGTGTATAGCACACACGTAGATGAAGATTCTTGGTTAGTTCCTAGAGGGGAGGTAACTGCTCAGCATATTATGAAATTTCCAGTCGCAGGCGTAACCAAAGGGATTGACAGAATTACTAATTTGGCATCAAATATGCTTCGTGACGGCAACGATTTCACAAATATATTGTTGTATGATAAAGGTGGCAAATTACCAGACGATTATGTATTTCTTCAAGGGCCGGGGAGTGAAGGTTACAAAAAAATACGATGCCGAATGGTTCAATGCAAAACCGATTTGAAAACTATTATCAACAGAATAGACCCAACAACTCATGTTTGTATTGTTGCACCGGATCCTGATATAATTGTTAGAGGGAATGAACGCATGCTTTGGCCTGCGATTATCGAAGTTTCGACAGAACTTCAGAGCCTTACTGCCTTGAAAGAGATTGGCAGATTATGTGTTGAAATTGAAGTTGCTAAAAAATTCCAAGATGGTGTATCCAAATCAGACAATAAGACGACACTTGGTTCATTAGCCCCTCATCACAAACGCAGAGATAAATATGGAAACAAGAAGAAAGGTGCGGCTAAAAGGAATTCAAAAATAGTTGATGCCACCTTCATAGGAGAAGACAGTATGAAAACCGCTAGAGATCAGCTATTCCACGCAGTTCTTGGAGGTGACGGTAAACTTACTCTTACACAATTAAAAAATGTGGTAAGGGTTCATGATTCACTCAAGAGTATTATTGCTCATTCAAAAAGAAAACTCAATTAAACACTTTACTGAAACTCATTTTGTATTCTGGGAATTTTGTAGTTAGCGATTCAATAATCGCCTTTATTTCGGCATTATGCTGGCTACTAATTTTGTTGATATGTTTGATGATAGTTTGAATATCCTTGAGGGGGTCGTTCTCTAGATAAGGACTACTTCCACTTTCTAAATGCGCTGCAATCTGTTCAATCGCAAAGACGCCATCTTCGGCCAAATCTTCTACTGAGATGCCCCCTACGCCAATCATTGAGAATAGTTTGATTCGGTTGCCCCTCATTCTTGCCTCTGCATGCTTGGATAGTATTTCAGAACTGAAAGCACTATCTTCTTTTAGCGGTAATAGTTTGTTGAATTGTTGACAGATCTGTTGAATGAATTTTGGCTCCAGATTAAGTTTAGGGGACAAAATGTTGGCGTAACACTTCAATAAATCACGTTTTTCAGACTGCGATAATGAACCTTTTTGGGCAAATTCATTAATCATCGCTGTCCATTTTTCTTGAGCTAAATCATATTCAAGTCTTTGATAGTCAACTCTGCCATAAATCAATTTATGATGCTCATCAATTCTTGATTGATTCGCAGTGATACGCTTCATATCATCATCAAATTCCCACTGATCTGGGAATGTTTTAGTGACCGCTGAATCAACTAAACTTCCAATAAAAGAGCAGCCGTTTATTTTAACAAACATTTCTTGTTGAAGTAATTTCAATTGGGCATTTTGAATTTTATTTCTCAATAATTCGATCATTGATTCTACATTACTTTGTTTTGAAATTAAGATGTAAATAATTGGTTCTTGAACCCCTCGCCAATAGCCCTGTCCTTGGAAGAATGTGCCCCCTTCAAATGTATCTAGAATGTCCAATATAACGCCAGGTGCTCTACTGAAATGTCCCTTTGGTTTCCGCATTACAATACTGATTTCAATTGTGAAATGTTCATCGGTTTTCGCGATTTTTTCAGGAATTTTCTCTTTCAAGAATTTGGCGTAGTCAGTTAGATTAGACTCGCCCATGTTCGATGATAGTGGGATTAGTATTTCAGTTTCATCATGATTAAAATACCATATTAAAGGTTTAGAACTAACAATAAAAGTGGTGACAAAAGCCGTGGAGAAAAGATTAGGAAAGTATTGAATCGGCTTGAATAATTATGTTGATGCCAATTCAAGACGATCCCCCTCTGGCAAAGCTTGCCAGAATCTTGACATCAACTGGGGAGTAGAACTACGGATAGTCTACGAAGAGGCGCTTTAATGCGCCTGAAGAGTTTGTCGAGCACCTCAACAGCACTTCGACGAAAGCATCAGTAACCGAAGATTGCTGAATGGAAGTTTTTACGAGGCTAAGAGCTTGAATCATCTTAACTTCACCTCCATTCACACAATCATCCAGTCATCTAACTCCTCCTGACTCTGAGAGTCAGGAGAAACCATCAACCGATGACCTCCAAATATATGGTACAATGTTGTGCCATGATTTCAGGATTGGAATCAGTTATTTGAATCTAACTTGTAAAGAAAAGGTGTGATGTCAACCTAAGATGTGGCGCCCATTGAGCCACTTGACATCACGAAAATGGGTCTTCTTTAATCACTTAATGTAGTATATAATAAGACAATTCAATGTCTATTTCCAGTGCGCCAACGTGAAGTTGCGCAAAAGATGTGGCTGGTGTCTTCAACTGTTCACTCTTAGATCCGACAGTTTGCTTAGACTACCATCCAGTCATCTTCTTCTGGTTCCTGACTAACGTCAGGAACCAAAATCATAGGGTATCATCCCCATCGGTTATGTTATTTTTTTCATGTATAATGGTCTTCACCACTGTTTCGTAATGTCACTGGTGTAAATATCTATCGATTAGTGAAAAAGAGGTGAGAACGCCCCACCTTGTGCCCGTTTCTGATACTCAACGTCCTCGTTTAGACCCCGAGGCGGGGTTATCATTTGCCGGGGCGTTCTCATTTTGTTGAAGGCATGAAATCCTTAGACAACGGTCTTAGGAAAATCTCTGATTTCATCTTGTAGGTGGTTTTCGGGACTCTTGGTATTTGTTGTGTGATTCGATTTTGGGCTAGGTATTTTGATAAATCTCAACACGATTGCCATATCCTGGGATACTTGGTCTTACTTTCGTGAAAAATCACTACACTCAAACAATCATCCAGTCGTCTTCGAGGTCATCCTGACTCAAAGAGCCAGGGGGGACCATCAGCCGGCCTCCTCGCGTGTGTTACAATTTTGTGCCACGGAGGAATTATCGAATAGTTATATTTCAAACTTAAGGTGTATCAACTTACAGCAAGTATGACATCTCTGTTAGTTTACGAAGGTTTGGTTCCGATGGATGTAAGCGGCGAGTTTTGGTCACGATTCGATGCCTGGGCTGGTCCAACTTTTGGAGTAGCATTGTTCCTTTTAGGGGCATTTTTGATGTTCAAGGGTGCAAGGAGTATCAAACTCCTTTCCTTTGCCACAGGTTGTGCTATTGGCCAACTAACAAGCACATTGCTGTACAGTAATCTTAGCAGTTTCACTACTTTGTCAGAAGGAGACTTCACACTTTTAGCTACCTTTGGATGTGGTGTAATCCTATTCATGGCAGTCAGTCTGATGTCTTTGGCCGTGACAGCATACATCTCACTCCACGTTATGCTGTGGATTGTCTCGATGGTTGAAGCTCAGGGATATGATGTAGGCACAGAATTAGTTGGAGGTATTTTGGTTGGTATCTCTTGGTTAGTCAACCGATATCTTCGCCGGAACTTGTATCTGTTCGGTTCTGCAGTACTAGGTTCTCTAATCGTAATCTATGGCTACCTGGTGATGAATGGAGAGATTCCTTCTGAGATCAGTATCATGAATCCTAACATGCAATTAATCGGTCTTGCATTATTCTTGAATTCGGTATTGATTCAGCGTAAAGGAGCTAAGGACTTCGACCTCAGGAAGGAAGAGGCTGATATGCAAAAGAAGGTTGTAAAGCAGCAGAAAATCGACAACGACAAGCATGGTAGAGGTCGGTTCATGCAGCCTGATATTCTAACTCAGGCTGCCATTGAAGAGCGCAATCAATGGTATGATGAGGGTTACAACCTCAACAAAAGAAGCCGCTAATGAATACACTCTGCACGGTGTGTCCTAGACCTATTTCAATAAGAGGTAACTACAT
>Ga0233444_10001101_pt1 | contig 31667 bp, 32 predicted proteins | sample SI_124_October20_6_FD_182792 | JGI IMG/M metagenome (GOLD analysis project Ga0233444, IMG submission 182792) | Seawater microbial communities from Saanich Inlet, British Columbia, Canada - SI_124_October2016_10_MG | ecosystem: Environmental > Aquatic > Marine > Inlet | place: Canada: British... | reverse complement strand
ACTTTTTTATTTCCAAGTCTCATATTTTTTTTTAATTCCACTTTTTATTATTTTCACAGGTTTAAAACTTCTAGGAGTACCTGTTTGATTCTCTAAATGTTTTTTTTGCCACGAATATTTAATATCTTTAGGGTTTGGGGCCTTGTCTATAGTATGGTGAATCCATAAATACCATTCTGAAGTAATTTTAGTTGCTTCAATGATATTAGCGTAGACTACCCAACGATCATTTCTTTTACTTTGGTAGTATTTATTTCCAAAATGATCAGAACCTATAAATTTTCCGAAAAATACAGTTTTTAAAAAAGTTCCAAAAGTTTGCCTATTCCACCAAGTAAAAATTATTTTTAAATTCATAAAAAAAGTTTTAAATCCACACAATTACTAATTGTATTATTAAATAATAGACACCTTATACAATTAATATATATCTAAAGAAAGAGATTCCAATAATTTTATGAAAAAATACGTTGTTGAAACTTACTATACCTGCACTTTTAAAACCGTGCATACTTTAAGCAATTTAGACGATAAAGAACTATCTAAAATTGATCAAAGGACCGATGGTGACGTAGAAGTTATTGATGTTAAGCTGAATAACCGAAAAACAAAAAAATTAGGCATTAAAAAAGAAGATAAAAAAAAAAATACACAGTTGGATAAAAATTTATCTGATAGTTTTTCAAATCAAATAATAAAAAGCACTAAAAAAGATCAAGAAATTAATTCTTTAAATTTAAAAACAAAAAACAATGCGCGATTTAAGATGCCAGATAGACGTAAAGGATACATTCAAAAAGCGCAAATCGGCGATCACAAAGTTTATCTTCACACTGGAGAATATGATGATGGAAAAATTGGTGAAATATTTATTGACACAAATAAAGAGGGTGAACTTGTTAAAGCTATGATGAATAACTTTGCGATAGCAATTTCATTAGGTTTGCAATATGGAGTTCCGCTTGAGGAATATGTGGACGCTTTTATTGATACTAAGTTTGAACCTTCTGGTAATGTAATTGGTAACGACAGGATACTAAGTGCCTCTTCAATACTTGATTATGTTTTTAGAGAGTTAGCAATATCCTATTTGGGTAAAGAAGAACTAGCTCACACTCCTTCCATCGCAAATGAAAAAAATATGAATACAGAAAATGGAGAAGATAAATTTCTTAAAATTGTTAAAAATATAACTTCCAAGGGATTTATTAGAAGCAATTACGAAGAAAAACTAGTTGACTTATCAGATGTTAGGATCAATCTTAAAACCAAAAACTAATTTTTTTTAACATCCATTTTTAGACTAAGCTCTTTCAATTGGTTTTCATCCACTTCTGAGGGAGCTAGCATCATTAAATCTTGGGCATTTTGATTCATTGGAAATAAAGTTACTTCTCTTATATTTTCTTTACCGGCAAGCAACATAACAATTCTATCAATGCCGGGGGCTATACCGCCATGTGGTGGTGCACCATAACTAAATGCATTTATCATACCGCTAAATTTTTCATTAACTTGCTTTTTACTATAACCTGCTACAGAAAATAATTTGTACATTAATTCCGGTATATGGTTTCTTATTGCACCAGAAGACAATTCTATTCCATTGCAAACAATATCATATTGGTATGCTTTTATATCTAGTGGTTTATCAAAATTTAATTTATCAATATTACCTTGTGGCATTGAAAATGGGTTGTGACTAAATATAATCTTTTTAGAATTTTCGTCAAATTCAAACATTGGGTAATCAGTAATCCAACAAAAAGCAAATTTGTCTTTATCAATAATATCTAAATCATTTGCAATTTTGTCTCTAGCTAAGGATAAAATTTTCTCTATTTCTTTTTCATTTGCACATGCAAGAAAAATACTATCTCCAATTTCAGCGTTACAATTCTTCATTAATTCTCTAAGGGAGTCCTCACTAAAAAATTTACCTACTGGGCCCTTGCCTTTAATTTTCTCTTGTTTCTCTAAAGTAAAATATGCTAAACCTGATGCTCCTTGTTCCTTTGCCCATTTATCTATGTTTTCAAAAAAGCTTCTTGGTTTATCTTTAGTATTTTTAGTTACTATTGCTCTTACAATTGATCCAGTTTTTACTAGTTTTTTAAATAAATCAAACTTAACATCTTCTCTTTTAAATAAACTAGTAATTTCTTGAATGATTAATGGATTTCTCAAATCAGGTTTATCAGTTCCATATTTTTTCATAGACTCTTTATAAGGAATTTTTGGAAATTTAGTATTTAACATTTTTTTTGAAGAAAAATTTTTGAACAAATTCATCATCAGTTTTTCTACAACATTAAAAACATCCTCCTGTTCAACAAATGACATTTCTAAATCTAATTGATAAAATTCACCTGGGCTTCTATCTGCTCTAGCATCTTCATCTCTAAAACATGGTGCAATCTGAAAATATTTATCAAAACCAGAAACCATAATTAATTGTTTAAATTGTTGTGGGGCTTGAGGTAATGCATAAAATTTTCCAGGATTTAATCTACTTGGAACTAAAAAGTCTCTAGCACCTTCTGGGCTTGAAGATGTTAAAATTGGGGTTTGATATTCAAGAAAACCTAATTTTAACATTTCAGACCTAATAAACGAAATTACATTTGATCTTAAAATTATATTTCTATGTATCTCTTCTCTTCTTAAATCTAAAAATCTATATTTTAATCTTATTTCTTCAGGATAATCTTGCTCACCAAAAACTGGCAAGGGTAATTCTTTTGCCTCTGATAGCACCTCTGCTGACTCTACTGAAATTTCAATTTTACCAGTTTTTAAATCTAAATTTTCAGTTTCACCTGATCTTTTAATTACCTTACCAATAATTTTAAGAACGGACTCCGGTTTTGATTTTTCCAAAACTGGAAAGTAATCATTATCATTTTCAATTACACATTGAGTTATTCCATAATGATCGCGTAGATCAATGAATAATAAATTTCCATGATCTCTTTTTCTGTGTAACCAGCCAGAAAGAATAACATTTTTGTTAATTTCTTCTTCACCCAATTCTGAGCAGTTATGAGATCTATATTTATTCATTGGTTTAATACTTTTTTTATTAAATTAATATTGATTGATTTTCCAGTGGATAAAGACAATTCATCTACATCCTTAAGAAATTTAAACATTTTTTCGTATGACCTTTCCACATTATTAATGATAAAGTCTGATAATTTTGGATTTATACTTATTTGCTTATCTGAAAGTGTTTTTGAAATAATTACTTTTAATAAATCATCAGTGGGCAATTCAATACCAATAAATAAAAAACTTCTTACTCTTGATTTAAGGTCTTCTAAATTAAAATTTATATTTTTCATTGTGGGAATAGAGTTAATTAAAATATAATTATCCAATTGTTTAGATTGATTTAAAATTGAATAAAATAATTTTTCATCTATATTATCATTATAACTATCAATTATTAAACAGTCTAAATTATTCAAATCTTGAATAATTTTATCAGTAACATCTTTAGCATCAACTAATTTAATTTTATCTATTTTTTTTTCTAGTATTTTTGCAAGATGAGTTTTACCTGATCCTTTGTGACCAAAAATATTTAACCACTTACCGGCCCAATTAGGCCAGCTTTCTATTAACTTATAAGCAGAGAAATTATTACTAGATACAAAAAAATCCTGTTCATAATATTTTTTTGAAAAAGGAAATTTAAAAATAAGTTGATCCATTGTTTATAAAGTTTTAATAACCCATTTATCATTAATAAATTGTAGATTAATACTTTCTCTTTTTAATTGATTTATTAACTTATCTAATTTTCCTAAGTATTTTATTCTCAAGTTTATATAATCTTTATTAAATTCTTGAATATAAATATCTTCAATTGATTCAATGTTTTTAATTTTAGAATTAAACTCAACTAAATTACTTTTTTTATTTAGATATAACTTAATATTCACAAATGAAGGCGTCCTAATATCAATTAAATTGGTAAATTTAATTAAGTTAGCAAGTTCTTTTTTGGTTTCAGTAATTATTTGCTCATAAAATTTAAATGTATCTAAGTTTTGTTTTTTTAATTCTAAACTTTTAGATATTTCCTTTTCTTGTATAATTGTTTTAATATAAATTTTCCCACTATTTGTTTTACTATCTTCAATTAAGATTAAGGCCAAATTTTTATTTGAATATTCCTGAAATACTTCAATAATACTTAAATTTATTAGGTTGCTCTTATTTTCATTTATTTTTTTTATGATTTCAATATTTTCTAGAGGAAGAATAAAATCAATTAAATCATCTTTTTGAACTTGATTCCAATTTTCATAAAAATAATTACTATTAAAAATAAAAATTTCATTTTCTTTAATTAAAATTGGTAAAATATATAATTCTTTATCATAAAACTCGGAGTACAAAATTCCTCTTTTGTAAAATAATTCATGTATTTTATCTTTATCAAATAAGATGTTGAACCTAGCTAATTCAATATTTTTTTTTTCATCAAGAATATTTGTTACTTGGTAATATTTCACTAATTGTTTAATTGTTGAAACGTTTAAATCTAAAAGCTTATTGCTATCTTCCTCTAACAGGATTTTAGTGATTAATTGATTAAATCCTTTTTTTATTGCTAGTTCTGAAAGAGCTTTATTTGTTATTTTTTCGTTTTTTTCTATTTGAATATTATTAACATTAAATAAGTCATTTTCTGAGAAAAGAGTTTCAGTTTTAAAAAAAACAATTAAAATAAATAATAGTTTGGGTAATTTCATAAAATTAATAATCAATTTATAAATGAAAAAAAATGAAAATAGTTATAAAAAAAGCGGTGTTAACATATCGTTAGCTAATGAATTGGTTAAACATATATCTAATATATCTAAAAAAGATGTCAAAAAAGCGAAAGGTTCTTCAAAAAAAGATATTATAGGTGGGTTTGGCTCATTGTTTGATATTAGTAATATTAAAATTAAAGATCCCGTATTAGTTTCTTGCACTGATGGGGTTGGAACCAAAATTGACTTAGCCAATAAATATAAAAAATTTGATACTATCGGAATCGATTTGGTAGCTATGTGCGTTAATGATTTGATTGTTCAAGGAGCAAAACCATTGTTCTTTTTAGATTATATTGCAGTTGGCAAGCTTGATTTAATTAAAGCAAAAAAGATTCTTAAAGGTATTTTTATAGGATGTAAAAAATCTGGCTGTAAATTAATCGGCGGAGAAACTGCGGAGATGCCAGGAATTTATTCCAAAGATAAATTTGATTTAGCAGGTTTTAGTGTTGGTATAGTCTCAAAAAGAAAAATGCTAGATAAAAGTAAAGTTAAAAAAAATGATGTAATATTAGCTATACCATCTAATGGTTTACACTCAAATGGCTTTTCATTGGTACGGTCAATTTTGAAGAAAAATAAATTACCAAACAATCTTAAAAAAGAAATTTTAAAACCTACTAAAATTTATACAAAAGAAGTTCTAAAATTAACTAGCAGAGATCTTATTAATGCTGCAGCACATATAACAGGTGGAGGTTTAATTGAAAATTTAATGAGATCTATTCCAGAAAATTTAACATTAAATATTAATCTTTCTAAAATTAAAATAATAAAAATCTTTAAATGGTTAAAAAATAAAAATATTTCAGATAAAGAAATGATAAAAACTTTTAATTGTGGAATTGGTTTTTGTATAATTGCACCTAAAAAAAATATTCAAAAAATTAAAAAAATATTTCCTAAAAAATTTACTCCTTATGAAATTGGTTTTGTTTCTAAAGAAAAAGTAAAAATAAATTTATCAAAGTCTTTGCAATGGTAAAAAGAAAAACCTGTGTTTTTATATCAGGTCAAGGTTCAAATCTTAAAAATCTCATAATTAGATCTAGAGATAACAATTTTCCTATTAAAATAAGTTTGATAATAAGCAATAATAAAAAAGCTAATGGGATCGATTATGCAAAAAAATATAATATACCGTATATATTTGTTAATACTAATTACCGGCTTTATGAAAATAGAATTTTAAGGTATTTAAAAAAATATAAAATTTCTTTTATTTGTCTTGCTGGTTACATGAAAATCATTTCAAAAAATTTATTAAAATATTACCAAAAACAAATCATTAATATACATCCTTCTCTACTGCCAAAATTTAAAGGGCTAAATACTTTCTCTAGAATGATTAAAAATAAAGAGGTCAAAGCAGGTTGCACGGTACATTATGTAAATGAAAAATTAGATGGTGGGAGCATAATCATACAAAAGTCTTTTTTTATTACTATCAAAGATAATGAAAAAGTTTTAAAAACAAAAACTCAAAGGCTTGAACATAAAGCTTTTCCTGAAGGTATTGTAAAAATTTTTAGAAACAGCTAGGTTTTGAAAAAGAATTCTATTTCTTTTCTTGCGCTATCTGAAGAGTCAGAACCATGTACAGAGTTCTTGTCTATTGAAATCCCATACAATTTTCTTATTGTGTTGCTATCTGCATCTTTAGGGTTTGTTGCACCCATTAGTTTTCTATTTTTGAGAATTGCATCATTACCTTCTAAAATCATAACCACTATTGGTCCTGAGGAAAGATAACCACATAAATCATTATAAAAAGGTTTAGATTGATGATCTTTGTAAAACTCCGCAGCTTCATCTTTGTTAATTTGTATTTTTTTACTATCTTTTATATTTAAGTCATTTTCTATAAAGATTTTTTTAATATTCTCTACTAAATTTCTTTCGACTGCATCAGGTTTTATTATTGATAAAGTTTGCTCTACATTTTTACTCATAATTTTCCTCTATTAATTTATTTAATAATCTTACTCCAAATCCAGTAGCACCTCCTGAATTTAAGGCACCACCATACTTTGAAAAGGCCATGCCGGCTATGTCTAAATGGGCCCATGGGGTTTTGTTTATAATAAATCTTTGTAAAAATTGTGCGGCTGTTGTTGATCCCGCTCCACCAACATAATTTATATTTTGTACATCAGCATTTTTAGAATTCATAAGTTTATCGTAGTTTTTATGCAGCGGCATTCTCCATAATTTTTCATTAACTTTTTCACCAGCATTTATAATTTGTTGTGACAACTTATCGTCATTAGAGAATAGTCCTGCATATTCAGAACCTAGACAAACTATTATAGCTCCTGTAAGTGTGGCTAAATCAACTATAAATTTTGGTTTAAATTTTTTTTCAGTAAATGTTAATGCGTCAGCTAAAACTAAACGACCTTCTGCATCTGTATTTAACACTTCAATAGTTTTTCCGCTATAAGATTTAACAATATCTCCTGGTCTTTGAGCAACTCCACTCACCATATTCTCAACAAGCCCAACTACACCAACAGCATTTATTTTTGCTTTTCTTAATGCTAAACTTTTCATTAAGCCAACTACTGCAGCAGAGCCAGCCATATCATAAGTCATATCCTCCATAAATCTTGCTGGTTTTAAAGAGTACCCCCCTGTATCAAAAGTCACTCCTTTACCAACAAATGCTAGAGGTTTAGAATTATTTTTAGCTCCATTCCATTGAATCGTTACCAAATATGAGCCTCTGACACTTCCCATCCCCACTCCAAGCAAAGCATTCATGCCAAGCTTTTTTAATTTTTTTTTATCATAAATATTAATTATTAATCCATCTTTTTTGAGTGAATTCAATCTTTTGGCATATTCGTCGGGATGTAAAATATTTCCTGGTTCAGAAACTAAGTCTCTAGCATAGAAAGTTCCTTCTTCTAAGGCTTTAAATTTTATTTGGTTTTGGGTCGAAGGTTTATTTTTATTTCCTGATACGTTTATTGTAATAAATCTTGATTCTTTTTTTGTTTTATATTTTTTAAATTCATAAGACTTTAACTTTAGGCCATGAACGAAATGACTTACAAAATTTTCATATTTTCCAATTACAGTATCAGAAATTAAAAAATATTCAGCATTTTTTCCGATATTTATTCTATTATAAAATTCAGCACCTAAATTTTCTATATCAGAGGTCTTTAGATTATTTTTAATTGATACTAGGACAACTTTTTTTTTAGAGTTTACTTCAAACACTAGTAAATTTTTTTTTAAATCACTATTTTTTAATAAATCATTAATGTACAAAAATTCTGAGTTAGAAAGATTTTTTTTCAAACTACTGGTACTGAACTTGTCATTTGAAAATAATACAAGATTAGAGGAAGACTTACTTATTGTTTTTTTTGAGAAGTTTATTTTTAATGGCATATTTTAATATTATATTATAGTGCTTTAAACTAATTTGAATGGTATATATGATCAAATATCAAAGATTTCAACGTTAAATTTTCATTAATTAAACCATTGATTGAATTTTTTAGATGAATGCATTATCAATAAACAATTTACAAAAATGCTCCAAAATAAAATTTATCAGAACTATTTTATAGAAATCGTTAAAACCTTCCTAATTGTGGTTTTTGGTCTTTCTATGATCGCTTTAACTGTAAGAGCGGTTAATTTTTTGGAACTTATTGTAGATAATGGATATCCTCTTATAACTTATTTTAAGTTCTCATTTTTAAATCTTTTTGGGATTGCTCCTAAATTTATACCTTTAGCATTCCTAGTTTCTATCTTGATCTTTATAACTAAACACAAAGATGATAACGAATTTATTATTCTTTGGACTTCAGGAGTAAAAAAAATTCAAATAATAAATTTAATTTTTCTTTCTTCTATAAGTATTTTAGTTTTTTATTTATTTTTATCAACTTTTTTAACACCTTATGCACTTAATAAGTCTCGAAACCTTTTAAGTAAAGATCAGCTGAATTCCTTTTTGCCAACTGTTAGATCAAAGCAGTTTAGTGACTCATTTGAAAATTTTACTTTTATAGTTAGTAAAAAAATTGATAGTAAAGTAGAAAATATTTTTATACATGATACGGGGAAAAATTTAAGTAATATTTCAACTAGTTCTTCAGACAGTGATAGTACTACAATTGTTGCTCAGAAAGGAGTGATAAAAAATAGAAATATTTTTTTAGTTAATGGTCAGGTAGTTTCATCCAAGGATGACAAAATCAATGTTGTTACTTTTGAACAGCTTAGCATTGACCTTAAAAATCTTTCAACTTCAACAATTAAACAACCAAAATTACAAGAAATATCTACTTTGAAATTACTTGATTGTTTTTTTAATAATTCTGATAAAAATGAAATTTGCAACAGTCAGAATACTAAAAAGGAAATTATAGTTAATTTAATAAGAAGATTAGCTCTTCCTTTTTATATTCCTGCTATTTCAATATTATGCGGATTTTTATTGGTAAAGAATAATTCGTATTTTTTGGATAAATTTTATATTTATTTATCAAGTTTTTTATTACTTTTATTTACAGAACTTACTATAAGGTACACAGGAATTAGTTCTAGTTTAAGGATAATTTATATTTTTTTACCTTTTGCTATAATATCATTATCATATTTTATTCTAATTCATAAATTTAATCGAGGATCAAATACAAATGAATAAAATTGTTTTAAATTATATTTTAAAAAATTATTTTAAGTATTTTTTTATAGTTGTTTTAACAATTTATGGTTTTGGAATAATTTTAAATTTATTTGAAGAAATTGAATTTTTTAAGAAAACCAATGTAAGTTTTTTTTATCCTTTAATGCTTACCTCGCTATTTGTTCCAAGCACAATATTAAATCTTTTACCTTTTATAATATTTATTTCAAGCATGTTGTATATGATTAAAATTAGGAACAACAAAGATTTATTAACTCTTAAAATAAATGGGTTTTCAAGTATAAAAATATTTTTTATTTTTGCTATAACATCTTTTTTTTTAGGTTGGTTGGTTTTAATGCTGATCAATCCAGTGACCTCATCGATGCTTCAATTTTATGAAAAAACTAAATCTAAATATGCTCGTGATATTGATCATCTGGTTTCTTTTAATAAAAATGGCTTATGGATAAGAGAAAACATAGATAAGGGTTCTAGAATTATAACAGCTAAAAAACCTGAAGATACAAGTTTAATAGAAATAAAAATATTTCAATTCGATGATAATTTTTTATTGACAAAAAAAATCTTTAGTAGCAAAGCCGAAATAAGTAACTTCGATTGGATTTTGACCAATGGAACGGTTTACGAACTTAGCAACTCAATTTTTGAATCAAAAAAATTCAATACCTACAACATAAATTCTAATTACAATTATGAGAAAATCATAAACCTATTCAATAACTCAAATACTTTATCTTTTATTAATTTGGTATTTAACTATGATGATCTGATTAAAAAAGGTTATGATGATGAATTTCTGACTGAAAGTTTACATTCAATGCTTGTTTTTCCTTTTTTTTTATTTTTAATGACTGCTATAGCATCCATTTTAACTATGCATACACTTAAAAAATCAGAAAATTTAAAATTTATTTTTGTTGGGTTAATTGTTTGCATCATGGTCTATTACTTAAAAGATTTATTTTTAGCGCTTGGAAAAACTGGGCGTATACCAATAATTTTATCAATTTGGTCACCAATAATAACGCTAGGGTTTTTTACCTTGGTTGGAATATTACAAATAAATGAAAAGTAAACTTTTAATTATATTTTTAACATTAGCTACGTTCTCACATTTATATGCTGAAAATCTGCTAATTGAAGCTAAAGATATTTCTATAAATAAAAATAAAAAAACCACTATATTTAAAGATAGTGTAAAAGTTGAAACTGGTGATCAGGTAATCACAAGTCAATTTGCAGAATATAATAAAGAAAAACAAGAAATAATTTTAAAGCAAGATATTGTTGCTAAAGATAAACAAAATAATGAAATTAAATCAGAACATGCAGAATATAACAAAATTAAAGATGTTTTTAAAACTTTTGGAATAACTAATTTAAAATCTTCCAAAAACTATTTATTAGAAGGTGAAGATATTGTTTTTGATAATAAAAATAAAAAAATTTTTTCATCAAAGTCTTCAGTTTTAACTGATCTAAGTGGAAATAAAATTTATTTAAAAAATTTTGAATACCTTATTGATGAGAATATTTTCAAGTCTATTGGATTGGTTAAAATTGTAGATCAGTTTAGAAATTCATATGAATTTTCTCAAATATATATAGATACTCAAAAAAAGGAAATATTAGGAACTGATATTAAAGCTTTTTTAAATAGTGAAGATTTCAAAATAAATAATAAAAATGATCCGCGGGTATTTGCAAATTCAATGCAATCAAATGAAAATGGAATTTCATTTAATAAAAGTATTTTTACGTTATGTGAGTTTAGAGAAGGTGAAAAATGTCCGCCTTGGACATTACAAGCTAGCAAAATGACTCAAGATAATAAAAAAAAAACAATTTACTATAAAAATGCAGTTGTTAAAATTTTTAATATACCAATTTTTTACACCCCATATTTATCACATCCAGACCCAACTGTAGATAGAAGATCAGGCCTTTTACCACCTACGTTTTCTAGCAGTAAAAATTTAGGATCAGGAGTGGCATTACCTTATTTTTGGGCAATGAATGCTGACAAAAATTTTACAGCGACAACTAAATTTTTTGGTAGTCAGCATCCTTTATTTATTGGTGAGTATCATCAGGCATTTAAAAATTCTGAATTTCTTTTAGATTTTGGCTATACTGATGGATATAAAAAAACTAGTAATACAAAAAAACCAGGAAACAAGTCACATTTTTTTTCACAATTTGTAAAAAATTTTAAAGGAAACGATAATTCTGAAACTACTTTTAAATTAACTACTCAAGATGTTTCAAATGATAAATATTTAAAATTATATAAATTAAAATCTAACTTAATTAATCAGCAGGCAAAAGAAACTTTGGAAAATTCTATTGATTACACATATACAAAAGAGGACTTATTTTTTGGTTTTAATGCAAGTGTTTATGAAACTTTGAATAATAATTATAACGATAAATACGAATATATTTTTCCTGAAATAACAATTGATAAAAATTTATTAAGTACTAGAGAATTTGGAAATCTTGATTTACAAACAAATTTTAAAGTTCATAATTATGATACAAATAGACAATCAAGTTTTTTTAATAATGAATTAAACTGGATTTCTAATGATTTATTTTTTAATTCAAAAATTAAGAATAATTTTTTAGGTAAATTAAAAAATATTAATTATGAGTCAAAAAATATAGATATTTACAAAGATGATTATACAAATGAATTATTTGGAGCTGCTGGTTTGCTATCTGAAATTGAATTGCAAAAAAAGAAAAATAATTCTACACATTTATTAACACCTAAACTTTTATTGAAATTAGCGCCTGGAAGTATGAGAAAAGAAATTGAAGGATCTAGATTAACGCCTATAAATGCATTTAATTTAAATAGAGTCGAGGAATTTAATAATTTTGAAACAGGCAATTCAGCTACCATCGGTTTCGATTTTAATATTAAAAAGAAAAATTTAGATAAATTTAATTTTTCAGTAGCTCAAATAATAAATGAAAAAGAAAATAAAAAATTTCATTCATTAACAGGTATGGATGAAAAACTTTCAGATTTAGTTGGTGAAGCAAGTTTCAATTTAAATGAAAAAATAAATTTTAGTTATGAGTTTAACGTTGACCAAAATTATCAAGATCTTAACTATAGCGATTTTAATGCAAATATTAATTTTAAGGACATAGATTTCGACTTTAATTATATAGAGGAAAACAAACATCTGGGGGATCAACAATATTTTAAATCTAAAGTTAGTTATAAAAATAAAGATAAAAACTTAATATCATTTGAAACAAAACGTAATTTAGTTACTAATTCCTCAGAATTTTATGATTTAAGTTACGAATATATCAATGATTGTTTGAGAGCAGGCTTAGTTTATAGAAGAGAATTTTATAATGACTCAGAGCTAGAGGCGGAAAATTCTCTAATGTTTAACATTACACTAATACCTTTTGGCAAATTTAATTCTCCAAAAATAAATAAATGATAGCGAAAAGTAATTTATTTTTTGTAATAATTTTAACACTTTTTTATAATTTTGAAGTTTACGCGCAAAATATTAAAATAATAGTGAAAGTTGAAAATGAGTTAATTACTAGTTATGATATAAAAAACAAAATAATTTCAACTCTTATATTAAATAATAAAGAAATAACTCAAAAGAATATTGATAATTTAAAAAAAATTTCTCTAGATATTTTAATTCAAAATAGATTAAAAAAAATCGAACTTAAAAAAACTAATTTAAAAAAACCTGTAATGCAAATTGATTCCTACCTGAACTCTATAAGTTCAAATAATGTTGAAAATTTAAAAAAATTATTTCAGGCCAATAATTTAGATTTTAAAAATTTTGAGAATGAATTAGAAACTGAATTTAAGTGGAAAAGTTTTATTTATAATATTTATTCAAAATCAATAGTAATAAATGAAGAAGATGTGGCTGGTGAAATAAAAAAAATTACTAGTGATAAAAAAAAACTAAAGAGGTTCAATCTTTCGGAAATTGAAATTTTTATAAATGAAAATGTCAATTATAATGAAGTGGTCGATCAAATAAAAAATGAGATTTTAAATAATGGTTTTGAAAGTGCAGTTAATAAATTTAGCATTTCTGAAACTTCGACTAATAATGGAAAATTAGGTTGGATAAATTCAAGTTCACTCTCTAAAGATATTTTTGAAATTGTTAATAAAATGAAAGTTGGAGAGACAACTAAACCTTTAAAAAAACAAGATAGAGTAATTTTTTTAAAATTAAATGATAAAAAGATTTCAAATTATTCTGACATAAATATAGAGGAATTAAAAATTGAATTAATTAATAAGAAGAAAGAGGAATTATTTACATTATATTCTAACAGTTATTTATCCAAATTAAGAAATAGTAAAATAATACAGTACTATAAATGAACAATCGTAAAAATATTTTTTTAATTGCAGGAGATCCGAATAGTATCAATTCTGAAATTATTTATAAAAGTTGGAAAAAATTAAATAAAAAATTAAGAAAAAGACTATACATCATTGGTAGTTATGATTTAATTAAAAAACAATTTATAAAATTAAGATACAAAATTATAATAGAGAAAATTGTTAGTTTAAATCAATTAGTTAATACTGATAATTTTAAAATTATAAATATTGACCTTAAATTTAATCACCCATTTAATGTAGCTAAAAAAGAATCTTCTGACTATATATTAAAGTGCTTAAATTTAGGTCACATTCTAGCTTTAAAAAAAAATACTTTAGGTTTAATTAATTGCGCAATTAGTAAAAATTTATTTAAGAGAAAAAAAACAGGAGTAACAGAATATTTAGCTAATAAATGCAAAATAAAAGATAAATCTGAGGTTATGTTGATTAAAAACAACAATTTTTCTGTCTGTCCTTTAACAACACACATAGATTTAAAAGATGTTTCAAGAAGTATTACATCTAAAATAATAGTAATAAAAATTAAAACTATTCTGAAAAATTTTTATAAAATTTATAAAAAAAAACCAAGAATTGGAGTAATGGGTTTAAATCCACATAATGCAGAATTAAGACCAGATTCTGAGGAGGTGGAACAGATTATTCCTGCGATTAAAAAATTAAAAGCACAAGGATGTAAAATAGAGGGGCCTATTGTTTCGGACACTGCCTTTATTAATAAATACAAAAAATTTGATATAATTGTTGGCATGTATCATGATCAGGTTTTGTCACCCTTTAAATCAATATTTAAGTATAATGCAATCAATTTAACTTTAGGGCTTAAATACTTGAGAGCTTCACCGGATCATGGTGTTGCGATTGATATTATAAAAAAAAATAAAGCAAATGCTTTAAGTCTTATGGAGTGTATTAAATTTGTCAATAAATTTGGATAATGGAATATCTTAAAAAATCTTTAGGTCAGAATTTTTTAATAGACAAAAATATTATTAGAAAAATTATTACTTTAGTAAATTTAAAGAACAAAAATATTATTGAAATAGGTCCTGGTAAAGGTGCGCTAACAGAGGAGATTTTGAAAGAAAAACCAAAATCAATTACTATTATTGAAAAAGATCAAGTCTTAGCAGAGTATCTAAAAGAGAAATACAAAAAAACGAAATCTTTAAATGTTGTCAATAAAGATATTTTAAAATTTGATATTGAAAAATTAAATTTAGAAAATACAGTTATATTAGGAAATTTACCTTATAATATTTCATCTCAGATCTTAGTTAAGATTTTAAACTTCAACAATTGGCCCCCTAAATTTTTAGATATAGTTTTCATGTTTCAAAAAGAATTGGGAGAAAAAATTATTGCTAGTTATCCATCTTTAAATTATGGAAGATTGTCTATATTAACAAACTATAGGCTAAATATAAAAAAAAAATTTATAGTCTCTCCTAATTGTTTTTTCCCGAAACCAAAAGTTAATTCAATGGTTATATATTTTAAACCAAAATCTAGTATATTTTTTAAAATTAAAAAAATAAAAAATTTAGAAAAAATAACTAATATTTTTTTTTCAAATAAGAGAAAAATGATAAATAAAAGTCTAAAAAAAATTCTTAACCCTAAACAACTAAATATGCTTGACCAACTTAATTTTAACTTAAGACCTTCTGAAGTTAAGCCGGAAATATATTATAAAATTACTGAATTAACTGAGAAAAATTAATTAGCTTTTTTTTATTAATTTTAATGATTTCTTCTATTTGTTTAAAGCAATTATGAAGATTTTTATTTATCACTATATACTCATAGTCATTCCAATGATTAATATCTTCATCAAAGGATTTAAATCTTAAATCTACTTCTTTAATCGAATTTTGATTTCTTTTAATCAATCTTTTTTTTAGTTCTTCTTTATTTTCTGTTATTAGAAATATTTTTAAAAGATTTAGTTTTTTATGCTTTGAAAGCTGTTTTGTACCCTGCCAGTCTATGTCAAATAAAATATCATTTTTTTTTATATTTTCATCAACATTTTTTTTTAGAGTTCCATAATAATTATTAAAAATTTTTGCATATTCATAAAATTTTTTTTCTTTTATCAGCTCCTCAAACTTCGCTTTATTTACAAAGTGATAATCCACACCATCAACTTCGTTTGATCTTGCTGGTCTAGTTGTGTGTGAAACAGAAATTTTAAATGAATTATATTTTTGCTGAATTTTTTTTGTTATTGTAGTTTTTCCTACACCTGATGGTGAAGACAAAATAACCATTATATTTTGATCACCTTGCAACATTAATAATATAAAAATTAGCTAGTCTTACTCTCTATAAACTTTATTGCATCACCAACTGTTAAAATTTTTTCTGCTTCGCTATCAGATATTTCAGAGCCAAATTCTTCTTCAAAAGCCATAACTAATTCTACTGTATCTAAGCTATCAGCACCTAGGTCATCTATAAAACTTGCTTCTTCAGTTACTTTTTCTTCTTCGATACCTAAGTGATCTGCAACTATTTTCTTAATTTTACTTTTTACATCTTCTGACATGAATTCCTTTCGGTTGTATAATTTCTTAATAGATTATTAATTAGAATTGTCAAGCCATATACATTCCACCATTAACATGTATGGTTTCACCATTTATATACTTAGACATATCTGACGCTAAAAAAGCCACACAGTTTGATACGTCCTCTCCTGACCCAAGGTCACCTGAAGGAATTTTACTAATTAAAACTTTTTTGAATTCTTCATTTATTTTATCAGTCATTTCGGTCTTTATAAATCCAGGTGAAACACAGTTAATGTTAATATTTTTTTTTGCATACTCTAAAGCTAAACTTTTTGAAAAAGCTATTATTCCAGCTTTTGAAGCTGAATAATTTGCTTGTCCTAAGTTTCCGGTATGTCCAACTATTGATGTGATGTTTATTATTTTTCCATATTTTTTTTTTAACATTTTTTTGATAGCAAATTTACACATCAAAAAAGTTGAAGTTAAGTTTACATCAATAACTTTCTTCCAATTTTCTTCTGTTAATCTTATAGACAAATTATCTAAAGTTATACCGGCGTTGTTAACTAAAATATCTATCCCATCCATTTTTTTATTAACAATCTCTAAAAATTCATCAATTTTATCATGGTTATCTAGTTTGAATTTTTCTACAATTATTTTAGGAAATTTTTTTTTTAGATTTTCTAATTTAGCTTCGTTCGTACCTGTTGCTAGTATTGTTGAACCTAAATCATTAAATTTTTTAATTAGAGAATTTCCAATACCCCCTGTAGCACCAGTGATTAAAATTTTTTTATTTTCTAAATTCATTTATTAAATTTTTAATATCAGCAATTGAATTAATTGAAAAGCAATTTGCTTCTTTAATTGTTCTTTTAACCATACCTGTTAATACTTTTCCTGGACCAATTTCTACAAAATTTTTAACGCCTCCTTTAGACATCTCAATTAAACTTTCTCTCCATTTAACTGTAGAAAAAATTTGTTCATATAGTAAATTTTTTATAATATTTGAATCCGTTTCAGCGCTTGCTGTAACATTGTTAATAATTTTAAATTTAGGATTATTAAATTTGATTTTATTAATTTTATCTTTCATTTTCATAGCAGCAGGTTTCATAAGTGAACAATGAAAAGGTGCACTTACTTTTAATGGTATAGATTTTATTTTTTTTTCTCTTAAGATAGATTGAAAGAAATCTAATGCATCTTTATTTCCACTTATAATTATTTGTCCATCGGCATTATCATTTGCTATTTCGCAAACACCTTTTTCTGATTTATTAAATTTTAACAAATCTGATAACTCTTCGATTTTAGTTCCCAAAACTGCAATCATACTTCCTTCGCCAACTGGAACTGCTTCCTGCATGGCTTTTCCTCGTTCATGAAGTAAATATAAAGCATCATCAAAATGCAATGAGTCAGAAGAAACTAAGGCGCTGTACTCTCCTAAAGAATGACCTGCGAAATATTTAAATGAATTAAAATCAAATTCAAACTCTTCTTTCATAATTTTAAAAATTGAATAGCTTGCAGTTAAAATTGCTGGTTGAGTATTTTTAGTTAGTTTTAATTCATTTTCTGGTCCCTCTAATATCAATTTTGAAAGTGAGAAGTTCAATTTTTCATCTGCTTGCTTAAATATATTTTTTACAAGTCCAAAATTCTTATGAAATTCTGAACACATACCCACTACTTGTGAGCCTTGGCCTGGAAATAATAATGCTTTCATTTTATTAGTTTATTTAATAATTATTATTGTTGCTATAATTGTTTATTATAGTATAAATTTTTTTTTATTAACAATTAACTTAACTAAATTAACACTGTAATTTATGGCTTTTTACGAAAATACTATTATCGCTAAGCAAGATCTAGCTGAGAAAGATTTATTAAAAATTAAAGAAAAGTACAATGAAATTATAAATGCCTCTTCTGGTAAAGTTGTAAAAATAGAGCAATGGGGCTTATTGAGTCTAGCCAACAAAATAAAAAACTACAAAAAAGGGTTTTATATACATTATAAGTTTGAAGGAAATGGTAAAACATTAAGTGAAATCGAAAAAAAGATTAAAGTAGATAGTTCAATTATAAGATATCTAACAGTTAAATATAAAAAGCTGGACACAAAAAATGAATTTTTTAAAAAAAATAAATAAAAATGAAAAGAAGAAATAAAAAATTTCAAAAAAAAGGACCTAATTCATTAAATAAACTAAGTTTATTTCAAAAAAACGATGGTAAATTTTCAAGAAAATGTCCTTTGTCTGTAAAAGATGCCCCTATAGTTGATTACAAAAACATCAGCTTACTAAAGAAATATATATCAGATAATGGTAAAATTGTTTCATCAAAAATTACATCGGTATCGTTTGGAAAGCAAAAAAAACTAACTAAAGAAATTAAAAAAGCAAAAATTTTAGGTTTGATATAATATGGAAATAATTCTATTAGAAAATATTCTTAATCTTGGAAACATTGGAGACAAAGTTAAGGTTAAAAATGGTTATGGAAGAAATTTTCTACTTAAGCAAGGTAAGGCTCTAAGATTTAATAAAGAAAATCAAGAATTAATAAATAAAAAAAAAGACGAACTTAATAAAAAAAATAATGAAATTAAAAGTAAATTTAAAGAAATAGCAAAACTAATTGACAAGAAAACTTTTATTTTTATAAAAGAAAGCAAAGAAAATGGTCAACTCTATGGATCTATAAAACCTAAAGAAATTACTAATCTTATCAAAGAAAAAGTTTCGGCAGAAGTTAGTCCTTCTCAGATTATTTTAAAAGACGATCTAAATAAAATTGGATTGTTTAATGCTGAAATTAATTTTCATTCAGAAGTTAAAGCTCAAATTTTTATTAAAATAGATAAAATTCAATCTAAATAACTTTTCCACAGTCTATATTAAAAAGTGCGTAACTATTTACTTTATAGTTTGTCCTTTTCTCTTATTATATTTTTGTGAGTGAAATTAAGTCCTTAAAAAATAATCCTGAAAATAAACAGCCCTCAAACTTAGAAGCGGAACAAGCTCTTCTTGGATCAATAATGGTAAATAATGACATTATTGATGAAGTGTCTACGTTAATAAAATCTAATATATTTTATGATCCTGCTCATATAAAAATTTACGAGGTGATTGAAAGTCTCAATAATAAAGGGATGGTAGCCAATCCAATAACTTTAAAAAATTATTTTGAAAAGGACAATATGCTTAATGAGGTTGGCGGAACAGAATATTTAGTTAAGCTTACTAGATTTTCGGGATCAGTTAAGCAAGCTATTGATTATGCAAAAATAATTCATGAAATGTACTTAAGAAGAGAATTGGTGATAATATCTGATAACTTATCTAATGATACTTTAAATGCAAATTCTCAGGAACAAAATGCTGAAAATATAATTGAGAACACTGAAAGATCTCTATTTGATTTAGCTGAAAGAGGAAGTTTCTCTCAGTCTTTTTTAAAATTTAATCAAGCTTTAGATCAGACTATTGAAATGGCAACTTTAGCTATGCAGAATGACCAAGGTATAGTTGGTGTACCTACCGGCTTAACTGAGTTAGATGAAAAACTGGGCGGTTTACATAAATCAGATTTAGTAATTTTAGCCGGAAGACCATCAATGGGGAAAACTGCATTAGCAACTAACATTGCTTACAATGCAGCTCAACATATTTTAAAAAGACAAGAAAAATCTTCGATTGCTTTTTTTTCTCTAGAAATGTCATCAGAGCAATTATCAACAAGAATATTATCCGAGCAAGCAAGAATTAAATCAGACGATATTAGGAGAGGAAAAGTCACAGAAGAAGAGATCAATAGATATATTGAGACATCACGTAATATTTATAATTTGCCATTATATATAGATGAAACGCCAGCTATCACAATTGCTACTTTAAGTAATAGGGCTAGAAGAATAAAAAGATTATTTGGGCTAAGTTTAATTGTTGTCGATTATATACAATTGATGAGAGCAAGCTCAAATAGAAACGACGGAAGAGTTCAAGAAATTTCAGAAATTACTCAAGGTTTAAAGGCTTTAGCAAAAGAATTGTCTGTTCCTGTACTTGCATTGTCCCAATTATCCAGAGCCGTAGAACAAAGAGATGATAAACAACCACAATTAGCTGATTTAAGAGAGTCAGGATCTATTGAACAAGATGCTGATGTTGTAATGTTTGTTTATAGAGAAGCTTATTACTTGGAGAGAAAACAGCCAAAACTAGGATCTATTGAACATGCTGAGTGGCAATCAAAAATGAACGATGTTAATGGTTTAGCGGATATTATTTTAGGGAAACAAAGGCATGGCCCTACTGGCACCGTCAAAGTTGAATTTGAGGGAATTTACACAAAATTTAAAGATTTACGCAGAAATTAAGCTTAATTTTTTCTTTAGTTATAAAAAAATTAGGATATATCTGAATCATTCTCATGTTAGCTAGTGTTTATAAAAAAATAGTTACAGATTTTTCTAAAATTACATTAATTTTTTTAATATCCATTGTTATACTTTCTTTATACCAATCAAAAAATTTTAATTTAGACGCATCATCTGATGCACTTCTGCTTGAAGGGGACCCAGATCTTAAATACTTAAGGGAAGTAAATCAAACCTATGGTTCTAAAGATTTTTTAGTTCTAACATACGCACCTATTTCAAAGTTTACAGATAAAGAAACAATACTTAACCTTCAACTGCTTAAATCTAAAATTGAAAAACTGACTTGGGTAGATAATGTAATAACTATTATTGATGTTCCTCTTTTAAAAAGTACAGATGAAGGATTAATGGAAAGACTTAGAAATTATAAAACTTTAGCTTATCCAGAGATTGATAGAGAAAGAGGTTTTAATGAAATTTTAAATAGTCCAATTTATAAAAATTACGTTATTAGCGAAGATGGGAAAACGTCTGGTATAATTGTTTATTTAAAAAAAGATGAGAGGTTAGCAGAGTATATAAAAATTAAAGATAAATATTTTAACCAGTCTATTGAAGTAGGATTATCGAAAGAAGAAAAAATAAATTATAAAAAGTTTATTAAAGAATATGAAAGTTATAAAAATTTATATAATTTAAGAAATCATCAAAATATAACTGAAATAAGGGATGTAATTGTTAAATATGGTGAAAATGCTAAAATTCATTTAGGAGGCATTCCAATGATTGCTGACGACATGATGAGTTATATTAAAAGTGATATAATTATATTTGGTATAGGTGTGTTCATTTTTATTGTTTTAACCTTATGGTTAATTTTTAGAAGTTTGAAATGGGTTGTAATGCCATTACTAGGATGCGCAACCTCAGTCATAATAATGACGGGTTTATTAGGATTTATTGGATGGAAAGTTACAGTTATTTCGTCAAACTTTATTGCTTTAATGCTTATTTTAAATATGGCAATGAACATACATTTAACTGTTAGATTTTTGCAATTAAAAAAAGAATTTGCCTACCTCACAAATAACGAAGCTGTTTTTGAAGCCAGTAAAAAAATGATGCTGCCAATTCTTTACACTGTTCTTACAACTATTTGTGCTTTTCTATCTTTAGTCTTCAGCGGAATTAAACCAATTATAGATTTTGGTTGGATGATGACATTAGGATTGATAGTTTCTTTGATGGTAACTTTTTTATTATTACCTTCTTTAATTAGCATTCTTTCCTCAGAACACGAAGTAGGTCTTAATGATACTGAAAAATCTTATATTACTTCTGCGTTGGGTTCTTTTACTAAAAATAATAAAATCATTATTTTTGGAACTACTTTTTTAGTAATTGCAATTAGCATAATTGGAATTTTTAAACTTGAAGTAGAAAATAGTTTTATAAATTATTTTGATAAAGATACAGAGATTTATAAAGGAATGAAAAAAATTGATGATGAACTAGGTGGAACAACTCCATTAAATATTATTCTAAAATTTCCTTCTAGTAAGGAAAAAGCTAAAGGTGAAACTGATGAATTTGATGAATGGGAAAAAGAAAATGAAAATAATAATGAGGATAAATCAAAATACTGGTTTACTAGAGATAAGATGGATAAAATCATTAAAGTTCACGATTATTTAGACTCATTGCCAGAAATTGGGAAGGTATTATCTTTCGGATCTATTTTAAGGGTAGCAGAAGATTTAAACAATAAAGATTTACAAAGTTTAGAGATTGCGGTTTTATATAGTAAAATACCTGAGGAAATAAAAAAAGAAATAATAACGCCCTATATTTCAGTTGAAAAAAATGAAGCAAGAATAAGCATAAGAATTAAAGACTCTTTAAAAGATTTGAGAAGAGATGATTTAATAAATAAAATTAATTTAGAATTGAATACTAAGATAGGTTTAGAAAAAAATGAATACAAATTAACAGGTGTTTTAATTTTATTTAATAACTTATTGCAAAGTTTATTTAAATCTCAAATACTAACTCTAGGAGTCGTTATACTTGGAATTTTTTTGATGTTTTTTATCTTATTTAGAAATACTACTCTCTCTCTTATAGGCGTGGTTCCCAATTTTATAGCTGCTTTTTTTATTCTTGGTATAATTGGCTTGCTTGGTATTCCATTGGACATGATGACTATTACAATTGCTGCTATAACTATTGGAATAGCTGTAGATAATAGTATTCACTACATCTACAGATTTAGAGAAGAGTTCAAAAAAATCAAAGACTATAATAAAACTTTAGATAAATGTCACAGTACTGTTGGTGTAGCAATTTTAAACACTTCTATTACAATCGTGTTTGGATTTTCAATTTTAGTTCTATCTAATTTTATTCCTACTATTTATTTTGGTATTTTTACTGGAATCGCAATGTTATTAGCGATGATTTCAGTTTTAACTTTGCTGCCAAAATTAATTCTTACCTACGAACCCTTTGGTCCAGAAGTCAGTAAACTTAGTTAATGACTGATTTTGTAAAAAACATTATTAATAACGTTAATCTACTAGATATTTTTTTTTTTATAATTTTTCTTTACAATATAGTTCAATGTTTTGTAAAAGGTTTTTCTTTAAGTATAATTTTATTCATGAAATGGGTACTTTCAACTTTAGTTACAATTATTTTAGTTCCGAAATTACAACCCATTATAAGTGAATATATTCAATCAGAATTTATTAATAGTTTTGGATTAGGTATAGCAATTTTTATTTTTACTCTTTTTGTGACAATTTTAATTGGAAAAACTTTAAGTAAAACTGTTACATGGACAGGTGTTGGTTCAATAGACAAAATATTTGGTTTTTTATTCGGTTTTTTTAAAGGTTACATTGTATGTATATGTTTATTTTCAATTTTTAATTGGTTTTATCCGTATCAAAATTGGGGTATATCAGCAGAGGATGCAATTTCATTTAACTTAATAAATAAAGGAAGCAAAATATTAATAGAAGAATTTCCCTCTAGTGAAGACTTTATTAATACAAAAGAAAAAATTGAAAAAATTTGATAAAGATAAATTAAGAGAAGAGTGTGGTATTTTTGGCGTTTCAAATCACGAAGATGCTTCTGCTTTAGTTGCTTTGGGTTTGCACGCATTGCAACATCGAGGGCAAGAAGGATGTGGAATAGTAACTTTTGACGGTAAAAATTTTCACTCTGAAAAAAGACAAGGTTTAGTGGGTGATCACTTTACTGACTTGGAAACATTAAAAAAATTACCCGGAAAATCTTCAATTGGACATAACCGCTATTCTACTACAGGAGAAACATCTTTAAGAAATATACAGCCTTTTTTTGCTGATTTATACGGAGGAGGCTTAAGTATTGCACATAATGGAAATTTAACTAATGCTCTTTTGCTTAGAGAGTCGTTAGTAAAAAATGGAGCAATTTTTAGAACAACAAGTGATACGGAAACAATTGTCCAGCTTATTGCTAAATCAAAAAGAGATAGATTTATAGATAAACTTATTGATACTCTTTTTCAAATACAAGGTGGATACTCTCTCGTATTAATGACAAATAAAAAACTAATTGGGGTAAGAGATCCTTTCGGTATAAGACCTTTGGTGGTTGGTAAGTTAAAAAAATCTTTTATATTAGCCTCTGAAACTTGTGCTTTAGACATAGTTGGAGCTAAATTCATCAGAGAAGTTGAGAATGGAGAAATTGTAATAATTGAAAACAATGAATTAAACTCTATAAAACCATTTCCTCTAAAAAAACCTAGACCTTGTATTTTTGAGTATATTTATTTCGCTCGGCCAGACAGTTTAATAAAAGGAAAATGTGCTTATGAATATAGAAAAAATTTAGGCTCTGAATTAGCTAAAGAAACAGATATAAAAGCTGATTTAGTAGTTCCAGTACCAGACTCCGGTTTACCGGCAGCATTAGGTTATGCTGAATATTCAAAGAAAGATTTTGAAATGGGTTTAATTAGAAATCATTATGTGGGAAGAACTTTTATTGAGCCAACTCAAAACATAAGAAGTTTAGGTGTTAAACTTAAGCTAAGCCCTACAAAAACGATAGTAAAAAATAAATCTATTATACTTATAGATGACTCACTTGTTAGAGGTACAACTTGTCATAAGATTGTAAAAATGCTGTATGACGCGGGAGCTAAGGAAGTTCATGTAAGAATAGCGTGTCCAGAAATTAAATTTCCAGATTTTTATGGAGTAGATATGCCTAGTAAAAAAGAATTGCTAGCCAATAATAAAAGTAATAAAGAAATGTGTAGTTACATAAATGCTAAAAGCTTAAAGTTTTTAAGTTTAGATGGCTTATATAAAGCACTTCTTGGAGAAAAAAGACAATTAAACTACCCTCAATTTAGTGATCATTACTTTACAGGCGATTATCCAATAGAACCTCATGATAATTTAAAAGGCATAAAAATTAAGCAGCTTTCTCTTTTGAGTGGAAAATCAAGCAGCTAGTTAAACACTATTAGTCTATTTTTATTGTTTAGATATAGAATTGAATTATCAACAAATATTGGATCTATAATCATTTTAGATGGTAGTTTGAATATTTCATTTATGTCACCTTTTAAACTGAAATTAATAATGTGTGAATTCTTTAACAATATAAAAATGCTATCATTAACTAAAAAAATATTTTTAATATCTAGATTTTTTTTTTTATAGTTTATGAAATCAGAAACTTTTTGTTCTATATCAGTCGAATAAATAATTTCACCGTTCATCAAATTCATCGATACAAGCAGATTGTTTTCAGTGACTAAAAAGATATATTTATTTGTCAAAATAGGTTTTGTTAATGAAGAAATATTACTTTTATTTATAATTGTGCCTGTTTGAGAGTCAAATATATATAAATTATTATTAGATGAAGCTACAATTCTATCATTATAATAAATTATTGGGTTTCCATAAAAAAAATTATTAGCATTAGCGAGATTATTTTCATTCAAGTTTATAAACCATTTTAATCTTAGATCATTTTTTTCTATTGCATATAAAGAACCGTAAGTGTTTAAAAAAAAAATATCTTGATCACTTAATGCAATATTATTAACAAAATGATTATTGATTGTGGTTTGTTCTGTTGGAATTAATTTAATAGTGTTACCTGTTAATTTATCTAAAATTAACAAGTCGTTATTCTGATTCGAGGCTATTAGTTTATCTCCTAAAAGCTTTAAGTTAGATCTGAAAGGCACCTTGAAGTTTTTTGCCCATAGAATTTGATCTTTTTCATAATTATAAGCATAAACGTAGCCTATATTGTCTGTAATATAAATAATTTTATTTTCAACTATTAGATTTAAAAATTTTTTTATATTTTTAAATTTTTTTTTATAAAAGTTTATTTTAGAGATTATTAAGTCATTTTCTATTGAATATATAATTATATTTCCTTTTTGATCACTAAATATTAAATTATCTTTATCATAAAAAATAAAGCTATTAACTTGAGATCTAGATAATTTTTTAGTTTTAAAAGTTGTTTGCTTAATATTACTAAATTTAAAATTTTCACCCTTGTTATTTCTATTATAAAAAATGTCTAGCCAAGATTTATTTTGAAATGGCTTGTTAATATCAAACTCAAATTTTTTGTCTATCGGTAAAACTTTATTAAAAGTTTTTTTTGAAGAAATAATTTTTTTAAAATCTTTAAACACCTTTTCTTCATTATTTTTTGAAATATTATTTTCATTATTCCATATTCCTGATTTATCATCAAAAGAACATCCGGTGAAAAATAAAAAAAATATTAAAATAAGAAATATTTTCATATTTTATTTTTCTAGCAATTGTTCAGCAATAGGTCTTAACGTTGAATTATCTTTAACCAAATTTTCTAATAATTTATAGCCTTTTTGATTTTCAGAAGATTTGATTAAAAATAGAGCTTTTTTCAAATTAAGAATGTCTTTATGATCTTTCTTTGAAACAGATTTTATCAAAATATCAAAATATTCTATTATTTTATTTTTATCCGTAGTCAATTTTTTTTCTAACAAATTATTTAAAGCTAAAATAGAGTAAAAATCATTTTTATCTAAAATTATTTCTTCATAAATTTTTTTTGCTTCATCTTTTTTATCAGAGGCTAGATAAATACTTGCTTGTGTGTACTTTTCAGAAATTAGAATATTTTTTTTTTCATTGCTATATTTTATATAAAACATTACAGCAATAAAAATTAATATAACTAGTGCTAATAGGTATAATTTTAATTTATTAGAATCGTAAAATTCAATTATTTTATTTTTAAATTCTATTTTTTTGTCTGTTGTTTCTGTCATTTAAAAAATTAATTTTTGATGGAAATTTTTTTAGTTTAACTTCTCTAGTATATTTTTTTATAGCTTTTTCAATTATTCTATTCAAATTAACATATTTTTTAACGAATTTTGGATAAAAGCCGCTGATTCCGAGAATGTCATCCGTTACCAGTATTTGTCCGTCACAGTGGCTAGACGACCCAATTCCAATTGTTGGTATTTTTAATTGACTTGTGATTATTTTAGCCGATGTTGGGGACAAACACTCAAGTACGATAGAAAATGCACCTGCTTTTTCGATCAATCTTGCCTCTTTTAAGAGTTTATTTGCTTCTATTTTTGTTTTGCCTTCAATTTTAAATTTTTTAAATTGCGGCGTATAGCCAATATGGCCCATTACAGGAATTTTGTTATCTGTTAATGATTGAATAATTTCATAATTTTTTTTATTACTTTCTAGCTTTACTGCATCACATTTTGTTTTTTGCATAATAAATTTTGCATTTTTTATTGCGCTTTTAAAATTATCATAACTTCCTTTTGGCATGTCTACTACTAACAATGATTTTATTACACCATTTCTAACACTTACAGCATGTTGAATAATATTTTCTATACTTATTTTATGAGTATTTTTATGTCCATACAAAACATTTGCCATTGAATCTCCAACTAAAATTAAATCTACATGCTTGTCTAAAATTTTTGCAATGTTTTTTGAATAGGCGGTTAAACTTACAATTCTAGATTTGTTTTTTTTTAATAAAATATTTTTAATTTTTTTATTCATTATTCTAATTCAATAGTACTTGGGGGTTTAGATGTTATATCATAAACTATTCTATTAATTCCTTTAACATTATTAATAATTTTATTAGATATACTATCTAAGAAATTTTTTGGAAAACTAAAATAATCAGCTGTCATACCATCTTCTGAAGTAACTGCTCGTAGCAGACAAATATTTTCATATGTTCTTGCATCGCCCATTACACCTACTGTTTTTATTGGTAGTAATGCGGCATATGCCTGCCATATTTTATTATAAAGACCATGTTTTATTAATTCATTAATATAAATATAATCTGCTTCTTGAAGTATTTTTATTCTTTCTGGTGTAATGCTGCCAATAATTCTTATACTTAAACCAGGTCCAGGAAATGGATGTTTAAAATTAATATTATTAACTAATCCTAAGGACTTTCCCAATATCCTTACCTCATCTTTAAAAAATTCTTTTAAAGGCTCTAATAGTTTTAAGTCCATTTTTTTAGGTAAACCTCCAACATTATGATGGGATTTTATTTTTGAAGTTTTGCTTCCAGTTGATGATTTGCTTTCAATAATATCAGGATAAAGTGTACCTTGCGCTAAATATTTTAATTTTTTATATTTTTTAGCCTCTTTTTCAAAAACTTTTATAAACAAGTTTCCAATTATTTTCCTTTTTTTTTCAGGATTATAAACATTTTTTAATTTATTTAAAAAAAGTTTCGATGCATTCACTAATTTTACATTAAGGTTATATTTTTTTGTAAAAATTTTATAAGTATATTTAAATTCATCTTTTCTCATTAACCCCGTATCTACCATTATGCATATTAAGTTATTTTTAATTGCTTTATTTATTAATAGTGCGACCACACTGCTATCAACACCGCCGGACAGTGCGCATATTACCCTGTCATTTTTAACAATAGTTTTGATTGAGTCTATCAATCTTATTTTTTGGGATGCAGCGCTCCATTTTTTTTTTATTTTACAAATTAAGAATAAAAAATTTTTAAATATTTGATCACCATTTTGAGTATGCGTTACCTCTGGATGAAATTGAACTCCGTAAATTTTTGATTTTGTATTCTCAATAATAGTTAATTTTGAATTTTTCGTTGAAGCAATTATCTTAAAATTTTTTGGTAATTTTACTACCGCATCTTCGTGGCTCATCCACACAGATTTATTTACATTTAAATATCTGTTTATCAATAGTGAAGAATTTTTTTTGAATAATATTGCTCTTCCAAATTCTCTTCTTTTTTTTGAGGGTTTAATTTTTCCACCAAATAATTTCGCTATAAGTTGTAAACCATAGCAAATTCCCAAAATCGGTATTTTTTTTTTAAAAATTTCTCTGGGTACGCTTTCAAAATTTGTTACTGTAACAGTTGACGGTCCTCCAGATAATATTAGTCCTTTAATGTTATTAAATTCCTTTAATTTGCTCAGATTTTTAGGTGTTATTATTTCAGAATATACTCCGAGATCCCTTATTCTTCTTGCGATTAATTTAGTTACTTGTGAACCAAAATCAATGATTAAAATCTTATCTATATTATTTTGAAATTGCATTTATTTTTTTAATAAATTTTCAATTTCAATTTTTAATTTTACGCTCTGTTCACAAAGTTTGTTACATACTAATTTTAATCTTTTGTTTAGTTCTTTACTTTTTTGATAGTCAGATAAAGATAGTTTTAACTTTGCCAAATAATAAATTGCATTCTCATTTTTAGGATTTAAAATCATCACTGTTTTTAAATTTTCTTCCTCTAAATTTTTTTTATCTTGCTTGTTAAAGATTTTTGATAAGTATAAATAAGATATCTCACTTTTAGGATTGAATACTATATCTTGTTCAAATTTAAACCTTGATTCATTTAATTTATTTTTATTAAATAAATCTATTCCCTCTTGAATATAATTTGATTTTGCAAACAAGCTATTTGTTGATAAAAATAAAATAAAAATGATAGTGAAAAGTTTTTTTATCATAACTTAAAGTTTATAGTTTTTTGAGTCATTTCTACGCTATGAACCATGCTTTCATAAAACCCTGCTTTTGTAATTTTAATAAATTTCGCTTTCTTGTTTATTTCTTTTAAACTTTTGGCTCCAATATATCCCATTGAAGATCTCAATCCACCTTGTAGTTGATATATTATTTTTCTTACTTTTCCTTTGTATTCAACTCTACCTTCAACACCTTCGGGTACAAATTTTGATTTATCTTTAAAATTTTTTTGAAAATATCTGTTTGCTGACCCTGCCGACATTGCTCCTATTGATCCCATTCCTCGATATTCTTTATAGATTTTGCCTTTTATCTTGAATTTCCTACCAGGACTTTCTTCTGTTCCAGCAAAAATTGAGCCCATCATAATACCGTCAGCTCCTGCAGCTAATGCTTTTGCAATATCCCCTGAAAATTTAACACCTCCATCAGAAATTATTTTAATATTTTTTTTTTTGAGTGCCTTTTTAACTTCCATAATAGCGGATATTTGTGGCACGCCTATTCCTGCCACCATTCTAGTAGTACAAATAGATCCCGGTCCTATCCCAACTTTAATTATATCAGCTCCAGAGTTGTATAATTTTTTTGCGGCCTCTCCTGTAGCTATATTCCCGACACAGATAGGTACTTCTTTTATAATTTTTTTTATTTTTGATAGAGTTTTAAGAACTTTTTCGCTATGACCATGAGCTGTATCAATGACTATCAAATCAACTCCGTTAGATACCAGTGATCTTGCTCTATCTACGTCTTCTTTATTTGTGCCTATAGCAGCACCAACGATTAGTTTTTTATTTTTTACTTTTTTAACTTCTAACGATTGATTTTTTATGTTTAAATTTCTATGAATAATTCCTACCCCGCCCTCTTTGGCTATTGCTATAGCCATTTTGGACTCGGTAACTGTATCCATTGCGGATGATAGAAAAGGTACTTTTAAAGTTATTTTATTTGTTAAATGAAGAGATATGTTTGTTGTTGCAGGCAAAACGGAAGAGTACCTTGGTAAAAGTAAAACGTCGTCAAAGGTTAAAGCTTCTTTAATTGCAACCATATAAACTTATATACGATTATTTTTATTTATAAAGACTTTAAAATTTCACAATGTAAATAAGTTTCTTTTGATTCTTTTCTACTAGACTCTGGCTTAAAGAAATTTACTTTTTTAAATACAGATTTTGCCAGGTTTTTTACCTCTATGAAGTCTTCTCCCATAAAAATTTTAGAAACTAATACACCCTTAGGTTTAAGAGTATTTTGTGAAAAATTTATCACCTCAGTACATAATTGGTTTGTCCTAATCGAGTCTAATGATTTGTTTCCAGTAGTATCAGCGGCCATATCAGATATAATTACGTCTAAATTTGACTTAAAAAAATTAATTACTTCATTTTTAGTCGAGTCTTCTAAAATGTCTCCTTTAATAAATTTTAAATTTTTAATTGGATCCATGTCCTTAATATCTATAGACATTATTTTACCTGTTTTAATTATTTGGCTTGCTACTTGACTCCAGCCTCCAGGACAACTTCCCAAATCTAATAAATTAGTCTTATCTTTAATAAATCCAAATTTTTTATTAATTTCAATTAATTTAAATGATGCTCGAGATCTGTAACCTAAAGTTTTTGATTTTTTAAAAAATTGATCTCTATGTTGTTTGATTCTCCAAGAATTGCTTTTTTTGGCTC
>Ga0233444_10001100_pt1 | contig 31671 bp, 43 predicted proteins | sample SI_124_October20_6_FD_182792 | JGI IMG/M metagenome (GOLD analysis project Ga0233444, IMG submission 182792) | Seawater microbial communities from Saanich Inlet, British Columbia, Canada - SI_124_October2016_10_MG | ecosystem: Environmental > Aquatic > Marine > Inlet | place: Canada: British... | reverse complement strand
ACCTGTATGCTTAGTGATACTTAATGGATGCTTATGACCTGTATCTGGTGTGAACGTGTAGCTCCTCGTAGGAATAGCACTACCAGCCGTGCCGTAAGAAGCTGAGCGGTGCAGGGACTGTTTGCCCTCTGTGTAGTCGCCGGGGGTCGATAGGTTGTTGGAAGTCTGGAGTCCCCAGAACCACGCTATATCCGTACGACCGAGCGGCGGGTCGAGATCATGGTACTTCGTATCAATCCAGTGGTCGTGAGCACCAGCAGTACTCATACTGACAGTATGATTATGGTCCATGGAGTGGTAGTGGGTTCCGACATCGTGGGAGTGTGTATTAGTGAGAGACTGCGAAAACTTGTGGTAGTGCTTAGTAACGGCGTGCGTGTGCTTAGCACCGTGGTTATGACCCACGTCGTGAGTGTGCTTCATGCCGTGCGAGTGTGCTTTCACACCGTGAGTATGGGGCGGCAAGTTAGAATTAGTAATGTCAACAGTGTCAGAACCAACTACCGAACCAACTGCCTTACCGGCTGGTTCGGTCTTAGTACCTTTCAGCACATAGCCATCGTTCAGGTCAGGGAGATTGAAAGAACTGTTATTCTTCTCTCCATACGCTTCGGCAAGAGCAGGGTATGAAGCCGTACTAACAGCTTGACCATTAGCCGGTAGAAAGCGGTCTGCATCGCTGAGGGCGGTTGCCGAAGGCCATGCGAATACCGCTCCGATAGGTAGCTCTACCTGCTTAGCAACAGCCAATTCTTTCCAGGCAGGTGATTCCTCTGACCCACTTCCGGTGCGAGTTTTAACATATAGTCCTGACTCGTCCCCCCCTTGAGCCTTTGAGTCAAAGTACAACTGCCCAGGAACGGCCTTATCCTCACTGGAGCCGGGAGGACCGTTTTTAATGACAGATACGTTAGTAGTGTTCCGCATCACCCTCTTATCAACGATGTTTCTAGCACCGGGGGCCGCACTACCTACTAAGAGCACAGACGCCAAGACTACGTGGTGGTCAAGGTGGATAAACCCAGGCTCTTGGATGTTAACGGATGCTGGGAAGGTAGGGTTTAGTCCCACGCCCCCTGGGTCTGCAACAGCCTTAACAACAGCTTTACCTTCTGTATCAATTTCGACTACTATTAAAACGTACTGCTTATCGCTTCTTGCAGATACGGCAGATACCATCGCCACGTTAGCAGTAGCTACGTCATAGTGAGCACCTTTTACTATTACCCTACCGGAGGATATCGTTAGACCGGAACTGGCCTGACCAGGAGCAACCTCACAACCCTCAAGGACTCCGTTACCGGAGTCTCCTAGAATCTCAAAGTCCAAAGAGTCAGGCTCTGACTGATCCAATGACAGGAACTTAAAACCATCGGTGGACTGTTTTGCGTTAGGGATAATAAGAGACATTTCTTACCTTTCAGCGACGGGGCTTGGTGTCGTAGATGTTTCCTCGGGACCGGAGGAAGCTGTAAAGATTCTGGGGGAGTGAGTACTTCTTACCGTCTGCGAAATCGTACTTAACGTTAGCCCACGTCATCACCCAGGTACCTTTAACATAGGCGTCTACATGGGTAGGGGTGGCGATAATTGGCTCAACATCTTCGACTACAGCTTCCTCAGCCTCGACTACAGCTTCCTCAAGCACAACCTCGGCGTCGGATTCCACTACAAGCTCTTCGATAGCGTCGATAACCCATTGCTCTTCCTCTACAACTTCGATAACTTCGATAACGTCTACATCCTTCTTCTTTGCTGGGGCCTTCTTCGCTGGGGTCCTCTTCTTGGCTGCTACCTTTTTTGAAACTGTATCCACGATACTCTCCTGTGTAGTTGACGGGGGGGACGCTTTGTCCTTCTGTTATTGTACCAGAAAGCTAAACAAAAAGCACCCCATATATAACCAAAGCCCCTCTGGAATACACCAGAGGGGCCGTAGTTAGATACATACCTCCTTTCGTAGGAGGTACTACTATCAGGCAGCAGCGATAGACCCACCAAGCGTGTTGATAACAACACGTGATTCGTGGGTAATCATACCGAAGCCCCAGATAGCGTACCAGGCGAGACCGTGCTCACGACCGAAGTCGATCACGCCGCCGTCACGAAGCTCAACCGGGAGGCTGATAGCGTGTCCGAAGGCGTTGTCACCGATCATAATGGCCGAGTATGCGTCGTCGCCGGTCGAAACACCTGCGTCAGGGTTGATACCGTCAGGACCAGTAAAGTCGAGACCCTTCTGAACCTGAGTCGTCTCGATGAACACCACGTCGTAGATACGACCGATCTCACCGAGCATGAAGTTACCAGGGGAGGCGTACTTCGTGACCTCGATGAACTCAGGCCAGTCACGGAGCGAACGGCTCTGTGACGGGTGGACGAAACACACGTAGGTGTCGCCCAAGCGCGGGATGTTCTTACCAGCGAGGATCTCAACGGCGTCCTTGACGGTTGCCGGTGACATGAAGCCAGGTGCCGATGCGTCACCAATCTCGCCGGGATCGTAAGGCGAGATCGAGCCACGAGTAGGCTCTACCGTACGACCGAACACAACCTCTGGCGGGACGGGAGCGCCTCCACCGAACGGCATAGCGTTCTGGTAGAGAGTGTTACGGGCCTGCGTGTCCATGGACGTAGCCATGTGACGACCGAGGAGCCGTGACGAAGAAGCCATAACATCGTCAAACGAAGCGTTAAGCAGAAGCTCGGTGACGGCAACAGCCTTACCGTGCTCCTTGACGGTGATCTGGATCTGCGAAGCGCTCAGAGCGACTGGCTCCATGCGCTCGGCCTCGGTAAGCTCCGAAGCATCTGCGTCAACTTCCAGGTTGTTGTAACGCATGAAGTTGATGGTCAAACCGGGCTGAACGCCAAGTTCGGTCTTCTTCACTGCGAACTGTTCAAACCGGAGAACCGGCATTGCCTGGAAGAGGATTTCCTTCGACCAGATTGTCTGAATAGCGGGGGAAAGGGCGTTAGCCGAGTCATAGCCGGTGATACCTGCGCTACCGTCTACGACGCCAGAGGTAACATCACCGCCTGTTGGGGATGGGAGTGCCATATTGTTATTTATCCTTCTTGATAGGTTTGGTTAAAGTATGAATAGGTACCATTTCAGTGTCCATACCACTGGTTTGTGGCTGCACGCTTCAATCTTTCCCGATGTTCCGCATACGTCTGCATGTCCATATTGGCGATGTCTGTATCGCTAAACGTTTTCTGCTCCATTGTGTTGTCCATTGGTCCTGACGGTGTACCCCCGGTCGAGGGAACACCTTTCGGTCGTGCAGGCTGCGCTGGCAGCGCTTCCTGCAATGACTCCATAATAGCAGATGTTCTGTCCATTACGGCGGAAATTGACGCATCAATCTCTTCTTTATTATTACCGCTAACAAAGCTCATAAGCTCAGGCATAATGCCTTCTTGTTCTTCCTGAAGCCTACGCTCCCGGTAACTTTGAACTTCCTGATACTCACGCTCCTTCTCAAGGAGGGCGGTCTTGGCAGCATCACGAGCTTCAAGCTCTTCGATCTTAGTCTGCCATTCTTCCTGGGCGCTATTGAACTTAACAGACCACTCTTCGTCCCGACGCTCGATGAGATCACGGGCCGACATTTCTTCTTCTTCTCGGCGCTTACGCTCTTCCTCTACACGCAATTGTTCCTCGTGTACAAGATTCTTAGCTGCTTCGGCCTCGGCAGAAAAGTGTTCCATTTGAGTTTGCAAACGCTCAATCTTTGGGTAGAGCTTATCCTTTTCCTGTGAACGAGCACGCTCGATATCCTCCTGGGAGAACTGACGAGAGGTGTCTGCCGCAGCAGCTTCCTCTTGTGCGGGGGCTTGTTCAGCAGGGGCGGGAGCCTCTGTTGAGCTTTCTGTAAGTGTTTCTTCTGACATTTCTAATACCTCGTGTAGTTGTTCGTATATGACTGGATAATTGTGTACTTATTATTCTCCACCATCGGGAACACGACGTTGAGCTAAGTTAGCTCCGTATGCCCGCTGCACCAACTGATTAACGATTTCTCCCCCTTCTGGGGAGACACCAGGAAGGACGCCATCTTCTGCGCTATCCTTTGCACTGGTAACTGAAGGTCCCATGGTTCCGTCTGGGAGAACCCCAGTCATCGCCATAACACCAGCAGATATCTGCGCTGACACCATGTCCAGCGCACCCTGATCGAGTTGATCTTCCATGAGTTCTTCGTAGACCTCAGCCATCTTCTCGTTAGGGAACTCTTCGCCAAGAGCACGGAGTGCTCCTCGCTTCGACTCAAGACCCATACCCATCTTCGCCTGTAGCTCGTTAAGGAGAATGAGAGCATCCACAGGGAGGGGATCGGGCCAGTGGACCTGCGTTTTATACGTCGCAGCGTCCGTAGGATCAAGCTGGGTAGCCTGGTCCTTCTCAGGGTATGAGGCAAGGGAGGGGTCCCAGTTAAGGGTCCACGGCTCATGTACCGCCTGAGTACGGATAATCAGGTTGTTAACACGCTCCAAACCTTTAGAGAAGTGTACCTTCTTCATAAGGTAGCGATTCATCATAGGCTGGTACTGGATAGCCAGTGCCACACCTGATGTGTTAGAGATCGGTTGGGTCTGTCCTAGAGCAGTCTCGGGGACGCCAGTAATCTCGTGCATGGAACGCTTAAGACCTTGAATGAACTCAAGGGAGCCGCCCATCTCACCCTTAGACTCAAGGTTGAATACTCGGGCATCTTTAGGAAGACCTGCCCACACCTTCTTAGCACCCTTCTCAAGCTGATTAGCTTTAGCGCCAGTAATGATAGTAACGGGGGCGGCGTGGTAGTTGATGATATCAGAGACATCAGTCATCTTCTCGTTCAACTCGCGGTTCAGGGAGATGATATCCCAGATATCGGACTGTCCCCAGGGGGAGCTACTGATGGTTACGTTAGGGATATGTACGATGGGGATATGGCCGATTGGGTTATCATACTTATCGATCATCTCATCGTTGATGTACTGTTCAATAGTGTCGTCGGTGAGAATCTCAGTAAAGGTATACACCTGTCGGGTACCTTCGGGGGAGGTTCCCCAGAAACGGTACTTCAGCTTGAACCGAAGCAGACGGTCACGGTCGTGGGGATGGTACTCGGGGAAGCAGTGGGCGGGGTTAAGAGGGATGATACGAGTACGCCCTGGCATATTAACGCCTAGGGAGTCCTGATAGGGGGCCTCATACGCAACCTTGACAAAGCAATCGCCTGTAACGGTTGCAAGCTGCCCCATTTCCCAGAGTACCTTAGCCTTGTCGTTATCAACTTCCCAGACCTTGTGAAGGAGATGGGGGATGATGGCAGCATTCTGCTCGGAGGTGCGGAACTGAACGCCCTTACCAAAGCAGAAGTTGTTGATGTAGTCAGCAAACGCACGAACGTAGTTCAGGGTAATATGCTGGTCGCCCACCTCACGCCGGTAAGCGTGGTGATGACCTAGGTACCATGCCCAAGAGCTTGCGTAGCGGTTCAGGCGGGGACCGTGTACCTCAAACTCTTCGTCGGCAAGCTCAACAAGGCCAAGGGGACTAATAGCGATAGTGAGGTCGCTACTAGCTGCTCGAAATGAAGGGCTGTGAAACTCTGCGCTCATACGGTACCTAGATCAGTCTTTCCTTGTATATAGGGTACTATCATATCATATCTGGGTGATAACTAACAGTCAAAGGATAGTTATCTTCTTAACAACTTCCTGGGGGAAGTAACTAACATCGTGGTAGTAAGTATCCCCTTTGAGTGTCATCAACGTCCCAGCAGTTACTACGTACCCATCCTTGAGGTCGGAGAGCAAATACCCTGCGGTAGTAGAGATTGCCTCCCCTGGATCGACCCAATCCTTAAGGTCTGTCCAGCTCTCGTTATCAGAGAAGATGTCCACCCAGGAGACGTTTACTAGGTCTCCAAACTTGGGGGCACGAGTAGTCTTAGGCATCAAATAGTACGCTTATCGCTAGACTTCTTCTCGGCACGTGCGGCCTTCGACCAGCCTCCGCAGGAGGTGCATTGGAAGCGTCGATACGAACCAGTCTTTGTGTGAGAGAACCCACGAGACTGCAACTGCTCTGGGGGCGCTCCACATCGGGGGCAACCGTCATGCTCAAGCATCAGAGCCTTGTTGGGAATGCCAACAGCCCAAGGTTCGTAAATCTCGTACAACTTCTCTGTGAGAATCACGTCCTGCTTGTTGTACTTCCGCATACGTCCCCAGGCAGCTTCATCCTGATCCACGATGCAAGACTTCCAGAGGTCGAAGCCTTCGTGCTTCACCTTGGAACCAATGCCGAGTTGCTGAGATACGTGGTCCAGCTTGTTACTAACAAAGCGGAACAGGCGTCGTGTCTCTGTCAGGAGGTCTACATCCTGCCAGGGGGACGGGGGTGCGTAGTTGTTGAGAAGGAACTCTCTACGCAGATGCTTCATATCGAAGCCCTTGCTGTTGTATCCGATCACAACGTCAGCCTCATCCAGAAGTGCGTGTGCAGAGTCCAGCATACCCTCCTTACCGTCATGGTAAGTAGAAGCAAAGTGTACCTTCTTCTCTCCACGCCACTTAGCAGCGAAGGAGATGACTTCTCCAGTGTCCTCAATCTGGTTGAGGCCGACGTTCTGCTTGAACAGCCCCCACACATAAGCGAGGTTTGGGGAGGTCTCAATGTCGATGATTAGTTCTCTCACAGCTTTACGGCCTTTCGTAGACGAGTGTGATGTCAATCAGTATACAGGGAGGTGGTTGTAAAGTCAACCTCCTCCCAAATACTTACAACTTCATCATCTTCAAGACCTGTACCCTCGTCATCTCTCAGGTTACGGACAAACAACAGAGCGATCAGCAAGACGAGAATCAGTACCGCTGCTGCAATCACCTTCTTGAAACGGGGGCTGACCTCTTCCTCAGTCTCAGTCTCAGTCTCAGTCTCAGTCTCAGTAACGGAAGGCTCTGTAACGGAAGGCTCTGTAACGGAAGGCTCTGTAACGTCTTCTGTAATATATGAGACTACATCGTCAGGCTCTACCAAAGGCTCTTTGATAAGAACCTCTGTGGGTTCTTCCTGCTTCTTCCACGATGCGGTGTGTTGCCAGGGTCCAAGTGCCTCCGACCCTCTTTTAGTGTTGGAAAAGGTGGTGCGTTTCATAACGTCCCGATCCAATCCGTCTTGGCTCGATCCGACTTGGCTCGGTCCACCGGAAGAACAAGGTATTTCCCTGACGGCCCAGCCGTCTTGAACTTCAGATCGCTGACCGTCGTGTTCGATTTCCGACTGCCGGAACCACCGGCACTGCTGATCTCAACGATGAACTTCTCAACGAACCAGCCGCCGTTCAATCGGCTCATCAACGCAGAGTTGAAGTCCGCAGTGTGCGTCTTGCCGTAGGTGCTCGGGCGGCTCATCTCGCCAGACAAGTCGTAGTTCTCACGGTTGCTGCCGTCGGTGATGGCGATGCCGTACCTGAGCACATAGATACCTCGACCGGCAGTGGAGTCGTTGTTCTCCTTGAACTGGATGCCAGAAACAAACTGTCCGTTCATCCAACGGGAGTAGTTGCCGCCACCAAACAAGAAGATCGCAAAGTGGTCCTGGCCGTTATCGCCGTAGAAAAGTGCTTTGCCCTCTGGGTAACCGCCCTGATACCAGTAGCCGCTGATGTCACCCCAGAAGTTGGTGGTGGAACCGCCCGACGCACCGACCTTGACCGGCCCGTAGGATTCGTTGCCGTTGAACTGCTTTGTTGTTGAACTGAACGCCTCGCAGTTCCCGTAAGAACCCGCAGGAACAGAGTAAATCAACGAAGCCATTACTTCGACCAATACAGATTGCTGCCGCTGACCGTGAACTGCACGGGGCCGGTGGTGCCGTCGTCCTGCATAACCTTTTTGCTGGAACCCTTGACCGCGTAAGTGCTGTGACCGTGGCCCGACGACGCATAGTTGTGGCTGTGGCCGCTTGCCGAATAGTTGTGTGTGTGGCCGGTTGCCGAATATTCGTGTGTGTGATCTAGGGGTGCGGCAGCACCGTCTTTGCCGTCGGCACCGTCAGCACCGTCCTTGCCAGCAGCACCAGGCAGCCCATCTTTGCCATCCGCACCGGGCAATCCATCTTCGCCGTCAGCACCGTCAGCGCCGGGGTCGCCGGGGTCGCCGGGCAGACCATCTTCGCCAGGAGCACCGTCAGCGCCATCCTTGCCAGGAGCACCGTCAGCGCCATCCTTGCCAGGATCACCGTCCTTGCCATCAGCGCCATCTTCGCCTTTGTCACCCGGCTGTCCCGAACCACCACCAGAGCCATCACCGGTAGGTGCAATACCTTGCGCGGCTTCCCATAATAGATTGGACCCGTCGCTAACTACCTTGATATAGATATCATTATCCATACCCTTTTTTGGGATCTTTCCAAGATCAGAGAAGACTCCAGGCTCTACAACGGTGTAGTTGTCGGGAGAAGGATCGTTGGGGAGGATGTTGCCGTACGTAGCAAAAAGATACTCACTATCGGAAGGGTTGTAGAGATAGTACCGGCTCCCAAGCCCTCCCACGAAGTGAGCAGTATCTACCTCACTACCGTTCGTGGTGGCTGCTATCGTACTACCTTCAGTTACATACTCAGCCATGCTAGACCTCTATCAGTGCCACGCAGAAGACCCGTCATCCAGACGCTTACGGTGGGCTTCATGGGCGTCGGTGATAGCCTTATGACGAGCAGCCATATCGGCTGCACCAGAAGGAGCAGGGGCTTGCGATTCGGATGTCTCAGGGGTAGGTGCCTCCCGCATTGGGGTGTTCGTTTGACTTGGGATCACACGAACACTATCTCCAGCGAGACCGCGAACATTATCTACAGTGAAATCGGGGGCACCACGGTGAAATGCGCCGTCAGGCAGGGTGTTGGGTTCTTCTCTATCCCACCCGAACTCAGGACGAAAAGCCTTCTCTCCCTCCAGCCCACCTCCACGGAGAAGCGCGATACGACTCCGTGCCTTTCCCTTTCCTACTGTACCTTCTTCCAACAGACGCTCAGTGGAGTCGGCAACACCCCTACGGCCTTTCACCCAAGTCATCTCCTGCATCATAACGGGAGGAATGTTTGTCTGTGATTCTGGTTCACGTGCGAATCGTGCGCCCTGCTGGTTAGCACGTGAGGCACCGATACCCCAGACAACGGAACCGGTCAGCTTCTTTCCTCCGGCTTCCTTTGCTTCCTTTGCTTTCATAAACGTGGTCCCAGAGACGCTTCCTGAAGTAGTAGCAGTTCGAGTCCCTACTGCCTTGGCTGGTGAAGATGAGCCGACCTCATCTGACATCGGCTGTCCAGACTGGAGAGCCGCCATCCAAGTATCAGGGACGTTGACTCCAGTTTCGCCCAGCACAGGATGGTGGTAGGCGGGGTCGGAAGGATCGTCCGTACCACGCATAAGACCAGTCGTGTCTACACGATCAGGGACGCCACGAACCCGTGAAATACCCTTGGCTGCGTCGGCCTCACGCCCGAGACGAACATTACGGGCTGCGGTCTGGTCACCAAACCTAGCCTCGTACTCAGCGTGCAGAGGACTGTCTGGGGCGGCGCTCTGGATAGAGACGTCGTACCAGGGAACCTTGGCACTGTCCATACCCGCGACAGGGTTGTAACCCTCTTCCGACATTCCTCTCCAACCTTCCTTTTTAAAGACGCCACCTCGTCGGATATCGTTAAAGCGTTCCCTGAAGCCTCTAGTAACCGATACGTTCGGGCGGTTACTCTTCTTGGTGACAGCATCCATCTCATCAGGAGTAAGGGTTGTCATTGTGCGCCTACCGAGATTGTCGTCGTGAAGCTGTCGTTTGTTTCCGACAGCTTCTGCCATGCCAGCCGCTGCAAGGAACTCATTGTCAGGAGAGTTGCTAGGAGACATGGCAGCGGAGGCCGACATTACCTTAGAAGGGTCTAAGTTATTTGTTTTGGCAACCTCTCCGAGTCTACGATTATGCCCGAAGAACCAAGCTGGGTCTGGGCGGTCAGAAGACGCCATCATGTTCTCCCAGTGACCAGCCATGTTACGGCCAGCGTCATCAATGGTGACAGTTTCGTCGGTGAGACGTTCTATCTGACCGGGAGAAAGTTTGCCCTTGTTGCCCTCCTTAGCGAACTTCTTCTCACGTGAAGCCAAATTAGACATCGAGGCAGCGTACGCAGTCTCAATAGCCTGCTGGCTCTGAGGAGAAAGCTCTTCATACTGCGGGGGCGTATACCTTGCACCAGTACCGTAGTCGGTCTCGGCCTGAGTGCGCCCAGATGGAACTGGATTCCTATTCAGATTTCTGGAGTTAGGTGCTTTAGACATTGGTTCCCCTTTAGGTATTATTTAATTAACGTGGGTGCTTAGTAGTCTCTTCTGTCTTGGGTGGCCTAACCGAAGACTTGGGAGTAATAGGAGTGCGAGGTTCAGGGTTACGGGCCTTACGACCCGCTGCGGAGCTGTCAACGATATTGGTAGGAATAAAGAAAGGACCCTCACCTTGTGACTCTAGGTGGGCGGCAGCAGCGATTCGATGGTGCCCTTCCGACTGGGTTACCCTACCTAGAGATACTGTCTCTCCCGTCTCCTTATCTACCTTGGTAGCCTTACCACTACTAGAGTCCTCTATGATGATGGTAGCGGGGGAGTTGATAGAACGCTGTTGATCCCAACCATGCTCACGCAAGCTGTCTAGGGTACCGGCACCGTGAGGATTACGTTTACCGGACTCCAGGGGGACACTTGCCTCTTCTAACTTTTGAGGCATAACTGTGTCCAGGGGGCCATCAGTAGAATGAGTTAGCTCATTCTTCCACTCAGTCCCGGTCATAAACAGCTTAAGTTGAGTAGGGTTAAGATTGTCTGCCATTCCCATAGGGATCAGCTTTCGATGCGAACCGCACTCGGACGGCTCATATGCCCGCCCGTGTTGTATGCGTACTCCCAGCGCTGTTCACCTTCACCAGAGTGAGCACCCTGAACGAAGTCATTGAGAACATCGGGGGCTTCGATCCAAGAGGCCGACCCGACATGGGCACGCTCCTGCATGGTCTCTTCTGCACGCTTGAACACGGTCTCGGCATCGGGCACAGCGAGGTGTCCTTGGGCCGGGGCGGTGTCACGGTAAGCTCCGACAGCGAAGTCACGAGGGACATCAGTATCGGTGGCGACACCTTCCATGAAGCTCTGGTCGCCACGGTTTCCAGTGTACTCTGGTCCATAACCGTACTCAAAGATAGTCTCTGACTTTTCAGGGACCATAGGAGCCGGAGCTTTAGGGTGGCCGGGGGACATCATCTGTGACTGGTCACCGTACTTGTTCATGTAGTCACCGTTTTGGTACTTTTCCATTGTTTGCTATTCCTTAAATAGTTAGAGGACAAGGATTACTTATATAATAGCAACATTAGAGTGACCAATGTGCTGAAATAAGCATATCATCTAAAGAAGGGATTTTCCGACACAGAGACGCTTGGCATGACATCCTGCACAGTCATTTGACAAGCAATAGCTAATGAGTCAGGATAATCATCAAAAGCGCCCCTTGCCTCGGGTGCTGCTGCCAGCATGTATGGACCTCGGTCGATCCTTTCCAGGTCAATCATCTGTTGGTTAAACTTCTTCCAACGCTTTAGCCGTCTTGCCTTACTGTGACCAGGGGCGAAAAGCTGGTTACGCTGAAGTAGTTGCATCAAGTGCGTCCACCGCTCGTTCTGGGCTTTAGCGTCTGACGACACAGCTAGAACTTCGATGTGCGGAAGGAGTATCTGCATACGCTCAGCAAATGGGCCACCTACACCCTGGGCGTCAATACCAATCCGCATAATGTCGTAGTTGCGTAGGAAGTCAATGATCTCAAAGTACTGAGTCTCCCACTCTACGTTATTCAACTCCATCCAGTTCAACACTCTGTGCTCATAGAAACCGAAGGGGTCTGGCCTGTCCCAGTCTACCCATACGGCGGTTACCACCGTACTGTCCGTAGACCTAGCAACGTCGATACCCACAACGATAGGGGTAGTAGACCATGTTGGAACTACTCCCATACTCGGATCATATATACGAGATAGCTTGTCTTCAGACACAAACATACCTTTATCCAACAACCACTCGTTATTATAGGATTGTCTGAACTCATCTGAGTCCTCACCAATGCGGATCTTCTCTTTGTTTATATAAGAGGCATAGTTCTTGTTGTACTTGGCAGCGGTTCTCCAGTCATACTCGTGATGATGAACCTTGCTCGTACGACCTTGTAACTGCCGTCTCTTGTTATGCTGAATGGCCTCCAAGAAGTAACACTTATACGTCCGAGCGGTGCCGCCGAGTACCAGGGTACCGTTGTTCCAAGCGAGCATGGGCTTGATCGACCTCTTAATCATCGTCTCGTCAGCTTCCTGAGCCTCATCGATGAATGCGAAGTGATACGTCTTAGACTCAATCTTAGCTTTAGGGTTACACGTCTGCATACGGCAGATAGAGCCACTGTTCTTGAGGCTAATGACCTTACCCTTACCACGGTTACCGCCACCTGTGGTGTAGTCATCGATTTCAGGGTCTAGTAGAACCGACTCTGCGTGTTCACTCGTGAGCTTTGCTACTACACGTCCGAATACCGTATCTGCCTGCTCCTCCGTGGGGGCGAACACGCCTACCAGAAAGCCCTTCTTGAACTTCTCAAGCCATAACGGATAGATAGGGGCGAGCTTAGGAAGAATGACCATCATGCTGGCGATGACGTTGGAGACTACCTCCGACTTACCACTCTGACGAGTGGCGATCAGTGTCTTCTCTTCACCATCGCCAAGCACGATGGACTTAATGATGTCGTAAGCAATGGGGGTCTGATACGGGAAGAACTCGATATCACAAAACGACTCAGTAAAGACCATGAGACGGCCTACCAAGTTATCGATGAACTCAGCGCTGGCCTCATCCAGTTCGATCTCTTCTTCAAGAGCTTCTATGTTAAGTTGTTCCTCAAGATCATCAAGCTCTTGGTTAGTCATGCGACTCAGTTCTTCGTCTGAGTATTCTCTCATAGTGCTCCCTAATGTGTAACCACCATTATACCATATGTAACGTTACGGCCTACGACAACCGTAATCACCTTTGATCCAAGGCCCAAAACCGCATACTGAATACAGCTTAGCGCAGGCTGCTGCGTTATGTGATGGGTTTCCTGCGAACGAGTACGGGTTGTACGCTGATAGAATCTGACCTGACCGGAAGAACCCGGCTAAAACGTTCAACTGACAGAACCCCCATGAGTCGTCTCCGGTCCCGCGGTTGCCGTTGTGTGCCGCCGAGTTGCAATTGCTTTCTCTGCTCACGATGCCCAGCATTTGCTCAACAGCCCAGTTCTGAGCACCAACATTCCACATAGCGTTAGCGATCAGGTTGGCATTGGCTTGTGAGCATCCGCTCCCCCCACCGTAATGGGCGGGGCGGGGACCATTCCACACGCCTCCAGGAGATGAAGGAGTAGGGGGGTCCAGGCGAGTAGCCGTTGCGGTTGCCCTGGCAGGGCTGGTGACCTTCGGAACGTTCTTATTGACAATTTCCTGTACGGCTTCTATGTGCTCACCAAGGCCGACCCTGGTGAGGCGCTCAATGCGATCAGCACCGTTGCCATAGTTGCCCGCTATCACATCGGTGGCGAAGACTTCGAGGTCGAGGACCACGAGATCGAGGGCGGCTTCGAGTGGCAGGATGTCTTCGTGGATTGGGCGTGGGTCAGCCGATACGCTGGAACCCGAGAAGGCAGAGATACTACCTACGAGCATACAGAACGCAATAAGGGACCTAAAGGGACGTGTCATAACTAACTCCAGTAATAGGGGATAAGGACTGTTACGTCTGGTTCAAGGGGTATAGACAGTTAGTGTATGCGTTTATACGTACCAATTAACAAGTAAAAACTGTGGGTACAGAAAGGTGCCTTGGCCTATAGAAGGCTATAGAAAGGTCTTATTTAGTATCTTCGTCGTCTCTACGATCAGAGTCAGCTAGATACGCTCCAAGCACTACCATACCGGCAGCGAGACCGCCTCCAGCAAGCATAGCCTGAGAGCTTCCGTCATTCTCTGCGATTGCCACAGTACCTGCTAGAAGTCCAGCAGCTACTACGAGTAGCGGGGCAGAGAACTTCATTAGCTGGGCATGTTGACTACATTGCCAGGGAAGAACGTGCGGCCACTGCCACCGTTCCAGTCAGCGAATGTGTCAAACAGTTGGGTGCTGGGCCAAGCTGTCGTACCTGTGAGACGACGGATGATTGAAGCAACACCTTCGCCGTCAAGGACGACAGTGCGAGTGCCCGCCACTCCAGGAGTGTCAACAAACACCGGCTTGCTTGCCGTGCTGTACGAGTTGAACTTCGACGGGTCCAGTTTACCGTTCTCGGTACCGGTACCGTACACTGCGGTGGCTACGCTCCAAGGCGAGTCGCCTTTCTTGACGTACCACTGTGCGGTTGCTGTTTTCTCTACACCCTCAGCCGGGGGCGGCTTAGGAAGCTCTGGCTCTGGCTCTGGGGCAGGCTCAGGCGCTGGTGGCGGTGGAGTCTCGTCGGCGTATGCCAGCCAGCAGTCGCCACGGAACTTGTCCATGTCCCACAGCGCACCGCCGTTGGCGTACTTGCTGTTTCCTGCCGGATCGTACTTACGACTCGTCCATTCAAAGTGGGCGACGATATCGCCCCAAGCGAGACCAAGTTTCTGAACGAGAATGTGGCAGAGCTTGGCGTATGCGACCTGCTGCACCTCCGGCCATTCCTCACCCGTACCGGCGTTAGCGGCTTCAATCGACAGCATGTAGCGGTTGCCTGCATCCTGCGGGATCGTGCCCTTAGAAGTCTTGTACGGGCCGCCCTTGCCTTGCGTATTCGTGGCCCCAGCGGCGCACACGGTCACGGTTCCCGTTCGGTCCAGGTACAAAGCGCCGATCGGCTTGGCGTCTGCGTTCTTCAGCATGTAATTCAAATCGTTAGCAGGCGAGGTATTAGAAGCGGTATGGTGAACTCCGATAGCCCATACTGCGTCATATCCACCGGACGAACGTGAACGAGTCTCCCAACCGGGGTACTCTTCAACTTTAAGACCGCCTTCACGCAGCCATGTCGGGAGATTCAAAAGCCAGGTACTCATTGTGGCACATCCAGTTTCTCACCGTAGATAGCCTTGAGGGCATCCAGTGGTGTGTTGTTAGCGAATACTTCAGCAAGCTCATCAAGGCGTGCCCAGTTGATTGGTGCATCACCATCAGCGTCCTGCTCCTCTGCGTCAGCAAAGTTAGCAAAGGTGTCGTCGGTGACAGGGGAGGGAGTTTCTTCTCGGCGTTTCATAGAGACCAGTGTAACACACTTACAACATTGAGTCTGGATTACGAGTAATAAGTATTAGATTGATCTCAGTTGGTGCAACGGGATATTCGGTCATTATTTCGCCAAATGTTAAACCGTGTGAGAGACATTCGGTGATGCCACTCTAAAGCCTGCTCAGCGTACGAGACTGTGGCTCGTGGCAACTGCTCGTGTATAAGCTCTATAGCGTCTGTTGGGTCCCAACCTAGGGTTAGCAGAACTGCAAAGGCTGCTGAGGGACCACGATTCAAACCCTCGCTACAGTGTACTAATACACCAGAACCTGCCAGTAAATGTTCCCTGACCCAATCGGTAGTAACCGTAAACCAAGACTCTGGAAGTCTCTGGCCCCCATCGACTACACCTGCGTTGAAGTAGTCAATCTCGGGGGCGTTCTCGTTGACGAACTCTTCGTCGCTGCAACCTGCTCTGGTATCAAGGACGGCGTTGATACCAACCTTACGATACGTGTCTAGCACCTTACGTGCTGAATCGGAACGGAACGGAAGCGCTCCCCCGGTCCACAACTGGTCAGTAAGTTGGGCTACTCTTGGAATCTGTGGAAGGTCCATACATGGCAGTATACCACCACTTAACCTTATCCCACAAACAAGCTACCGGTAGGTCACGATGTCGTTACCCCATCGCTACTGTTAGTATACACCGGCTGATAAGACTCACCAGTCTCGGGTGTCTGGGGCGCTGACATTTGAGGAGTAGGTGGTTGAGAATCTCCACCGCCGCCTCCACTCATCATAGCCCGAGCACCCATACGACCACCAATCTTGGCGGTCGATGACCCCATAAATGATGTCGAGGCTGATCGAGTAGCTGTCGAAGCTGCTCCCTTTGCGGCTGCACCTGCACCTGCACGAGCGGCAGCTCCAGCTCCAGCACGAGCAGCGGTCCCTGCCAGGAGCCTTGCTCCAATAGCGGCTACAACGGGTAATGCCATGATTTAGCTTCTTTCTGAGTCGGGTGAAGATGTATCTACCATCTTAACACCCTCAGTGCAAGGATGGGCCGTTTTCTTGGGTACCTTAGTAATACCTGATCGGCCTACTAGCGTTGAGGAGCGTCGATATGGGCCGACTGCACCGCTTCTGAGTGAGCCTCTCCGTATAGTGTACCGCACGTCCTACTTCTTCCCGCGGTTACGGGCACGGTTCGTGGAGGGGTCCTCGGCTACGAGCTTGCCCTCCTTAGTATGGCTCATATCTGGGCCACCCTTACCGTCGATGCCCCGCTTACGACGTTCAGTACGACGCTCAGCCTTCTTATCTTTGACATCAGACTTCTTGTCGTAATCCTTCATGTATTCCGCTTTCTTCTTGCGGGCGTCAGGATTGTCCTGGTAATACTTTGCTGTCTTGCGTGGTTTGGCTACTTTCCTATTGTCAGCCATGGTATTTCTCCTTGTATAGTTTGTCGATCATTGTAGTCCTCGATTTTCAAGCTCCGTCCACAGGGCGACGATAGCATCTACGCACATTCTCAGCTCTTCTGCTGAGTTGCCAGTAGCAGCATCTAAAGAGCTACTACCTCGCCATGCGTCGAAGGACTGGCCGAGGGCCATGATGCTGTTGTCGAGGTACTGAACAGCTTGTTCGTTGCTAAGCCTCTGCGCTCGTTCATAGGCTTTGGGGTCGATTGATCTCGTGATTTTCATCCCCACTGTCGAATCTCCTTGGGCGATTCTTCCATCTCCCGACCATCTAATTGGTCCAGGCGGCTCATACCCTTTCCGGTCAGGATGCCGATTTGAAATACGTACTGATTCCTTCGGAACTGGATACCTTGACCTCTCCAGAAGGGTGCTCCGTTCTGGCGCATGAAAGCTCTACTGAAGTGAGGATCGCCGTCCCCACCAATATCCCTGACAAGCCAGTAGATGCGGAGCCACGTGATGGCCTGAAGTTTATTAAGCGTATTGTAGAACAGTAAGTAAATGTTGAGTGAAATGGACGCCACCAATAGGGCGATCAAGATAAAAGTAGTCATAGTTTGTTAACCTTTCAATTATGCACCGTTAAAGAATTGAGCCTCTTCTTGTGCCGTAGCACGTCGATAAGGCAAATGGTTAAGAGTCGAGTTGATGTAGCGACCTTTGGAGTCGGTACCGTGAAAACCGTCCCACACAGAAACAGGCACGTTACTGTAGATCCAGGGAGTCGCATACTTGACGAAGCGAACACGGATGTCCATCGTGTCGTAGTCATACTGGTAGGCGAGGACTCTGGAACTGTCAGGAAAGTACCACTCTGTGGAGGTTAGGGCGTGACCACCGTCTTGACCATCAGAGGACTGTTGGTGCCCAGCAATGGTGTCACCACTACCCGAGAGCGTGTTTTGGGTAGTATTAGCGAACAGCGTGTTGCTAAGGATCTCATCCTGGGTACCTGTGGATGGGTCAGCAATTGACTTCCACCTGTCCCGGCCATAATCACCTAGACCACCTCGACGCTTTGCCATCCCCACAGTATATCATTAGTCTGTGGGAATAACAATAGCTAATGTCAGCTAAGCCTTCTTCTTACTCTTTTTCATAGGACCGGTCAATGACAACTCTTCCAGGGGATGGGCTGCCATCGTGTCGGAAGGCATGGGGGAGATGTTCTCGTACGTCGAGACCTTGAGGGTTCCCTTGCTCACGACCTTGGTCTCGGAGGGGTCGCCACGGTACATATAGTTTGAGCGGCTGATCGTTGCCACAACATCGAACGGGTAGGTACCGTCCTTGAGCCACTCTGTGTTGAACTCAGTCATCGAGAGGAGGATGCCCCCCTCCCATGTCAGTTCGTGGGGGATGACGTACTTCTTGCCCTCGTAGAGCATGGTGGCTGCGGCAGACGAAGGCTTACGCACACGATGCGTCCAAGAGTCTTTGACGACGATCAGTCGTTCCCAGACTTCACCTCGATTGATATGGTAACGAGTCGTCTTAGCAGCCATCCTGATAGCTTACCACACAGCCGTAGTGTAGGGGGCTGAGAAAACTTGCACGCTAAGGTTGCAAAGCTGGGGGTGGTCCGCTATAGTGCTCTCACCGAACAACTGAGCCGGGGTTAAGAACCCCAGGATTGGCCCCCTTAAGAGCCTGTGCGTGCGAAGCGTCACCCCTGACACGGGTCAGAAGGGACGTTAGAGAACACCTAATTCCTGTATCGCTAGTCACGGTACACCCCACACCTTTACTTCAAGTCGAACGGTTGACGACGTTAAAACTACCGGAATCGGATTGTAAGCAGCCCGATGGGGGCGAAGCCCTTTGTGTAGTTGAACATGCTAACCATGGTTTCTCTACTCGCTTACGCTCGCAGAGATAGATAAAGATCATTAGTTAGTCTCACTTCCTGAGCGTGAGCGAGGGAAGCAACATGGTTAGCATGTTCAACACCTTCCCTCACTTTCGCTATCTATGTCCATTTTCAGGTTGACTTTATGCACCCTTCCAGGTATAATAGGACTTCAAGTACAAGACTACGAAGGAGATGATGACGATGGGAAAGTTAGGACCTAGTGGTGGAAGGACGAGACGTGCCACGAACAGGCGTAAGAGAGCACGGTCAGAGTTCAAGGACCTCAGCGACAAGTTTGATACACTCTGTGGTGAGGTGACCACGACCAAGCTCTCTCCAGAAGAGATGGAAAAGCTGTTCAGCTAAGATGGGGACGATGATGGTAGAAGACACGAACGACGAAGTTGTGGATCTGTCAGAGTCGGAACGACTTGACTTAGCCAAGGTCGTACACGCTCTACACGGAATGTCCCCGCAAGAACTATCTGAGTTTATGAAAGGAACACCAGATGAGTGACGTAGAAGAAGTAGTGAAGGTAGACGATGGGCTGTACGTCCTGCGAGAAGGTGAAGACGCCATTTCCCTCTCAGGGAAACTGTATGGTAGTCGAATGCACCACCAACGTCTTAAGGATGCTAACCCCACCTCTGAGTGGTTACCAGGGGATATTATTAAGGTCCCCAATAAGAAGGGGCGCGTAGCCGTCTTCACAGATGAAACTCTTGACCTCCTCGTGCGCCGTATGTTCCCAGGGCATCCAGTGTATATTCACAAGCCACTACTTCTCAAGTGGAATCCTGACCCAGTAGCAGGGGACGCTGTGTTCGTTCCAGAACGATGAAGTTTCAGGAGCACGACCTCGCTCACAAGTACCTTGATGGTCTTGTAGGTATTGAGATTGGAGGGGCAGCCCACAACCCCTTCGGACTGAACACTATCAACGTAGACGTTACCGAGCCAGGTAGTCCCCAAAGGCTTATGTACGACAAGTCTCAGATTGATCTGTGCGGAGAAGCTCTGCCAGTAGACGTAGTTGCCCCCGGCAACCTCTTACCTTTCGATAACAAGTCGTACGATTTTGTAATCGCATCGCATGTTATCGAGCACTTCTTCGACCCCATCGGTGCTTTAGAAGAGTGGGCCAGAGTAGCCAGGAAGTACCTGTTTATTATTTGTCCCCAGCCTGACGCCCTTCCTAGCGACGTGGGTAAACCTCTAACTACTCCCGAAGAGACTCTCCTTCGGCACGAGATGTCTGTTCGTAAAAGTCACCCACTACATGGGGATGGTTGGGAACCAGAGGATCTAGGTATCGATCAACACTGGTCGAGGTGGACACCTCCTCTGTTCAAACAGATGCTCAATCTTGCGGGGTTTTGGGATGTTGTTGAGATCCAAGACCCAGATGATAAGGTTGGTAATGGTTTTGCTGTCGTAGTAGACCTAGACGCTAAACCTATTCCCCACTCCCATTAGCCTGGTCTTTGTCAAACGCTGCTAGAGCGTTGCCAATATGACGTTCTTTCATACTGTAGAACTGGCCGTCTGATAGGTTATGCTCCATCCTTCGTGCCTTACGAGGCTGGTAGCCCATAGTTTCGGCCAGATGAATGTCCTCAGCCTGTTCGGCCCTGTAGTCGTCTTCGTCGTTCCAGGTCATATTATCTTATTTCACCCTCCGTCGCCACCAGCTTCGCCACCAGCTTCTCCACCGTCTTCGGTGTAGCTGGTCGGGAACTGGTCGAGGTCTTCCATGGGGTTACCCATCATGTTGTCGAACGTATCGCTGGGACCACTCGACTTACGGTAGTTTCCTGAGTTCGGGTCTTGGGGGTCCTTAGATGGCTCGTAGACGTGAGGGAGCGCACTTGGGAACTGGTTATCGTAACCGTCCACATCGACTTCACCCCCACGAGAGAGTGTATTCGGGAGCTGGCCGACCTCGGCGTAACCTTGCCCATCAACTCCACCCCCACGAGCGGAGTCCATAAGAGTTTCGGGGTAGTTGGGATTACCATCACGCATAATGTCTGCTGGATGACGTGCAGCACCCCGGTTTCCCTGGTTTGGATAGTTCTTCCGATACCCTGCTGGGTACTTGAAGTCTTTGGAGTCTGAGAATTGATGGTCTGAAAGCATAGAGATATCATACCACAACCCCTTACAGATCCCTCTCCAAATAATTGCAAGATTAACTTATTACTACCTCGCTGTGTGTTTGAAAACAGCAACTCTAGCCGATAGAATAGCTTGTCCTATGACACTTACAGAATCAACTCTCGCTACCCCGCCCGCCCTCACAGACGCAGTTATCAACTCGTTTATGGATGATGAGATCCTTGCAGAGGATCTTCCTGCCCCCCAGTGGGGGCCGATTGGCCGTGAAGTGTATGAGCGAAGTTACTCTAGGGACATCATCGATCCCTCGGGCCTGGTGGTGGATAGCTGGACCTGGCAGGTCCCCGAGTCACGTACCACCGAGTTGTGGGGTGACACCGTGCGTCGTGTCGTCAGTGGAAACATTGGGTACGCAGACGACATGGGTATTAACACCAGCCCGTATGAGGCGTTGGAACTGTTCCGCATGATCTACGACTTCAAGATCGTCCCCGCAGGTCGTCATCTGTGGATGACTGGCGTACCGGGTGCGGCTCTCAAGAACTGTCACCGCTCAGGCTGGAGCAAGGATATTACAGACCACTTCCGCTTCCTGGCTATCCAGCTTTTCCAAGGCGGCGGTGTAGGATCAAACTACTCTAAGTTCTATCGTGAGCGTGGTGGTAACGTCGTCGGTAACGTGGACGTTCGTGTCACCATTTCGGAGAGCCATGATGACTACGCATCAGTAAAGTCGTCTGCTGACGGTCTGTGGATCGGGGACGAAGACTTCAACGTGCTTCCGTTCGTAGTTGAGGACACCCGAGAAGGTTGGGTTGACGCATGGGTTGAGCTTATTCGCCTGTACCACACCCCAGGAGATCACTCCGTTGTGTTTGACCTGACAGAGGTCCGGCCCCATGGTGCCCCGCTTCGTGCGTTCGGTGGTCGTGCATCCGGCCCTTCACCCCTTGCAGGATCGCTCGTTTCTATTTCGGCTATCCTTGAAAAGGTTGAAAACGACACCCTTATGTCGGCCATCGACGCCATGGTCATCGACCATTACATCGCTTCTGCAATCGTCGCAGGAGGTACCCGTCGAAGCGCCCGTATGTCCCAGCTTAATTGGAATGACCCAGAAGTGTTCGACTTCATCAAGCACAAGCGTAATGACCCCTCGGTCTCGTGGAGCACTAACATCTCTGTTGTTCTGGACGATGACTTCCACGCAGCCCTTGAGGGTGGAGACGCCCACGCTTCCGAGGTTCTTCACGCTATCGCAGAAGGTATGGCCGCTGACGGCGAGCCGGGTATCTACAACCTGTCTCTCGCTCAGGTAGGAGAGAAGCGGGACGTGGGGGCCACCAATCCGTGTGGAGAGGCCATCCTAGAAGAGCACTACGATCCTGAGACAGGTGAAGGCTCTGCCAGCGGTGAGTCGTGCAACCTGGGGTCGGTGGACATGGATGCCATCGGAAACAATCACACGGAGGCTATCGAGGCGTTCCGTCTGATGTCACGCTTCCTGTACCGTGCAACTCTCGCCCCCATCTATGACGCTGACCAGGCTGAGATTGAGTTCCGCAACCGCCGTCTCGGTGTGGGCATCATGGGCTTTCAGGGTTGGTGCGCCAGCCATGGTATCAAGCTGACAGAGTTCCCCGACAGCGAAGAATTGCTGAACAAGATGACCGAGTACCGACTTGCTTGTCGTGACGCCGCCGATACCTTGGCTGAGGAGCTTGACCTCCCTGCGCCGATCAAGGTTACGGCTATCGCCCCTACTGGTTCTATTGCACAGCTACGGGGGACAACCGCAGGGCTTCACCCAGTGTACGCCCGGTACTTCATCCGTCGTATCCAGTACGCTGACACCGCCCCCACGCTTCAGAAGATGATCGACGTCGGATACCCTGTTGAGGATTCCATCTATGCTGCCCACACCAAGGTCGTAGCTATCCCTGTTAAAGACATCATCCTCGATCGCCATGCGGAGGAACTCATCGAGCAGTCCGACGAGGTTGGTGTCGGTAGCTTCCTGGCAGTCCAGGCAGCTCTACAGGACACCTTCTGTGGGGGTCTTGATGGTCAAGCCATTTCTGCTACGGCCCAGATCCCGCCAGACACTAACCCTGACCTCCTCACAGAGACACTCTACGAGTACGTTCACCGTATTAAGGGTGCCACTGTGTTCCCGGCTCTCAGCCGCCCCCAACAACCCATTACTTCGGTGTCTAAGGGGGACTGGGCTATCGCTCTTCTGGAACTGGCTGACTGGACTCCCACGTTTCACGGAGACTCCAACGACGGCGAGTGCTCACCTGGCGGTGCGTGCCCAATCCGATAAAGTCCCATTGGTGTAATCGCTACCATAACTGGACCAGCATTTTCCCGTTCTAAGAGATGAATAGGAAAATGCTGGTCTAGGGATATCAGGGATATAAACTTGATGGTTTACTTGTCGCGGTCGAGGTATCTACTTCATATCCCATTAGGGGGGATATGATATCACTTTCTAATCATCGCTAAAAAGCGTACCCTGCTCACCTTGTGACCTTTGTCTTTTGCCTAGGACCGACCGTAGGGTCCGACGTCCTGCATTGACCTCAGCATCACTATAGGAATGGGAGTCTTTGCCCATGTATACGTCCTCGGGGCCGCTGGTAAAGTCACTATCGTTGTTACTCAGTCTTGTAGGAGCGTCTACAACGCCCTTGTCTGATAGCTTTTGCACAAGGTTACGGGAATGAGGTGATAGGTTATTGGAGAACTCCATCTCTCGCCTGTGGTTCTTCGCAGTATCGTTTGCGGCAATTCCCAGACCCACCATCAGTGCAGGAGCGGAGGACCTAGTGCCCCCCATCGTAACTATCTTTGATCTACCTGGGGATGACTGGTGTTTGAATAGGCTTTGCTGCCTTGGTTCACCAAATGGAGTCTGCCAATCCTGTACGGATGCGTCCGCTGGACCCTCTTCAGTCATGTTCTTAGGAGGATACTGCGTGTACCCGCTTGCAGCGTAGTGATGCACGTCGAATGACCCGTGCTCATTGAAAGAGTTGGGATCGCTCTCATTAGGAGTACCCACCATGTAGTCAGAAACCAGTGCCCTACCACCCCAGGAATCGTCCTGGGGTGACAAATTGTAGTGGTCCAACTTGACTGGGGTGTCTATACGACGGAATTGGAGACCCTTCTTCTTCATGTAGAAGAGTCTAACACACTAATAGGCTATCGGCCTCTGGCCCAGCCCCCGCCTACAAAGTTAGCTACAACAGACTCATCCTTATAGGAACGTCTGGAGCTAACACCGCAGCACTGTGGGGGGTTTTCACGGTCCTCACCATTAAGGACCTTAGAACACTCTTTACACCTGAATGCGTAAATAGCCATCAGGACTTATCCTCTTTATCAGGATCAGCTTCTCCACCGAACATGCTGCTAATCCCCTCCTTCTTATTGGAGATGTTTTCACCACATACCTGACAGTGCTTAACTGGGGGGCCGGTCATACGTGTGATAGTACGTACGCTTGGGTGTGAGCATACCCCGGTCACGACGGCACCTTCACAGCTTTATTGATACCATGCGTTGGCACCTTCTTAAAGGTGAACTTGGTCCAGATGAAGCCGCATTCAGGGCACTCGTCCCCGTTGATCGCTTTCTTACCTGATCCAGGGCACTCTGTGGGGAAGTTGTAATTGTCATAAGTCATGGGGCGTAGCCTACCACGTACTTAGTCTTTTGGCAACTCAATCCGTTGAGTAATTGCCCCCTGGTTCTCAGCACTCGACATTGCCGAGGAGAACTGATAGGAGCTAATGTTGGGGGCAAGGTCTTTGAAAGCTCGTGTATGCGGCTCTCTAAAAGGTACAGACCCTTCCTTACCCGAGTCAATACGCTGTTGGGCGTAACGTTTTGCTCCCTCTGCTGCCCTGGGAGCCTTTAACACATCCCGCTCCCATGAGGTGGTTGCTTCAGGGGGTGCGACGTACGAGGGCATTGAGGAGCCTCCATCCTCGTACTCGTTCTTATATGAGATGGCATGACCCTGTTGCATATCTTTCATACCCTGTCTAGCGGTACTGGCACCCGGCTCATTCTTATCAAAAAGTGCTTCGTTTCCTCCGTCGCCGTGTACCCCATAATCAGGGCGAAGCATCCCAGCACTACCTTCGGTAGACGTAGGAATGTTTGCCCCCTCCTCCCAGCGGAACCCCACCTCAGCGGCATTAGCTTGCTGGTCAGACATTGGAAGGTTCTTAGCAATCCCCATAGAGGGATCTTCACGTGGCGTCTGGTCTATCAACCGCCGAGCGTACATTCTTCCTTCATGCTCCGTTTTAACCGGCGTCATCGGATCATCAGATTTCACCCCGTAGTAACGATTGTTGTCAGAGGCATTGTGAGCAATGTTGGAAGACATATCCTCGATACGTACAAGAGCCTGGTCTTTGGTACCAAAGTGATGTACGGGTGCCTTGGTCCAGTCTGATCTCATGGAGCCATGGTAGACAGGGTTAGTCTTATCCATCCAGTCATCCATTGACAGTTCCCCCAAGTCAGGGGGTGGGTTATTGTAGTCGTCCTTATCAAACAGAGATAATTGCTCAAACTGGTCGTTATTAAGAGTCATGTGAGGAGTATACCACGCAGGACGGGGTTGTCAAACCTCTACACGGGTGATACACTCACCTTATGTCCGTTAACAGAAACCGCAATAACATGAGCGCTACTATGAACTTCTGGCGTGATCTCCGTCAGTTCGACTGGTCGCCCAAGCAGCGAACCAGTCCTAAATACAATGAACGGTCGAGAGACCGTAGCCGACGTTAGTGTCACCACCGAACCGAAAACAGTACGGTATTGACACTACCACCAGGGGTGTTAGCTCAGTTGGTTAGAGCAGCGGACTCATAATCCGTCGGTCCCAGGTTCAAGTCCTGGACGCCCCACCAGTCGTTATACGTTCTCGATCACGCCAAATCGCCCGCTTCGGCAAGGTGATGCCTCGTGCAGCGAACTGCGCTGGCGTGTTTTCAGCGTGCATCGCACGTCGCCTCGGCGTCGACGGTGCTTCCCATCGAGATTCAAGCGCGACAGTCCGCTTCGTCCAGTCCGGTGGCTGGATCTTTGCGTCGTCCGCGAGCTTCTCCGCTATGGCGGCGAGCAGATTTGACATGAACGGCGAATCCTGTGAGGGGGCGTCTGCGATTGCGGCTGCGGTCCACTCGGGATGCAACGTGATCTGGTCTGCGAACGAGCGCAGCCGGGTCCAATCCGGCTCACCCGTGGCACCGTCAACGTCGATGGCGGCGAGCCGCAGAATCGGCTGTGTCTCGAACGGGCTAACTCGTCTCATTGCTTCCTCTCTGGGTAAATCGACCTCGATGGTGCCGACGCTAGTTGTAAGGGTACGGATCGGTCGCCTTGTCTTTAGACCGAGCGTCTTTAAAGTCACGGTGATGGATGACTGGGATGAGACTATCAGAGTCGATATCCATAGACGCTGCAATACGGTGGTGGCCCCCCACTATTTGAGGTTTCCCTTGCATACCCCTTTGCTGACTTAGATGCACCGCTTTCTTTACTCCTTCGGATTTGATATTAGAGTGTAGGGTGTTAGTACCGCTGTAATATTCGTCCATCCTGCCTTGGTGCTCATCCTCGACACGGTTATCAAACGACGCCTGTGCCGCCTCATACGTATTGGTACCCCCAGTCTTATACTCAGGGTAACCACCATGGTAAGCTACGTGGTCAGCGGCATCGGTGTAGCCAGGCTCCATATCCCTTACCTGCTCAGTACCTCCCATGGCGTGCATATAATCCGCTTTCGTCATTTTGGACTCTTCTAACTTTCGGCTCCATAGTTCCTTGTCAGTCTCTTCCCCAGGGTTGTACTTGTAGGGAGAGGTCGTATCCCTCTCTCGTGGGGGCTTGGAAAACCCGCTACGAGTATAGTTAGGATCTCCTTGAGTGTTGTGAGAACGGAACGTGCCAGCGGTGTAGCCCATCCCTCCCCGAACATTCTCATAGTAACCATGTGCATCTTTCTCCATACGGTCACCGTCCAAAGGCTGATACTTATCCGTAATCTCTTTGGGGGTCATAAACATCTTGAGCTGTTCGCCCCCCGTTACTGATGTGCTAGGACTAACTCGTCTCATAGGTCTCTCCGTAGTTTCTCGTAGTACAGGCCGGTGTTCTTCTCAAACTCTTTGTGGTCTCCCAGGGCGTCCCTGCGAGCGTCAGAGGAACCCATAGAGTCAGCCCCTTCAAACTTGGTACCAGAACGGGCGTCGGTGTGTACCAGGGGTACGAACTGGGGAGATCCGGTCATAGCGGAGTGTTCACTAGCCGAGGCCACCCTGTGATGGCCCTGCCCCATCATGGTGTTGTTGTCAGTGTGGATCATCTGGACCGGCTCTTTGACTCCCTCGGCTCCTACGCTGTCGTGGAAGTTAGGTTCTCCACGCTCTTGGTCTCGATGGGCGTTGAGGTGCCCCCCTCGCTTGGCTTCATCCAGCTTCACGTCCATGACCCTGCCTTTACCTGCCGACGGCATGTCAGCAGTTAGAGTCACTGAGTCTACCAAATCATTAGCAGCCATGAACATAGGAAGCTGCACAGGTCCATCATGGTCAGCCTGAGTAGGGAGGACCGAGAACTGGGAAGAAAGGTTACGTTTCATCAGTGTGACTCCTGTTATGTGTATTAAGCGAAATGGCGTAAGATCCCATTACGAACTCCTTTATCTCGGTCTGGTGATGTGGACTGACCACCGAGCATCACCGTTGAAGCACGTGCTAGGTCATTGAGTCGCCCCCCTTTGCGGGATAAAGGCTCGTTGTCGGGACCATTTGTGCTCCTCCACGGCTCCCCAGTAACGTCAGTCCCCCTCTTCACGCTGATAGGCAGGCCAGCCCTCTCTGCGGCGGCGAACCTGTGATTACCCTCACCCAACCACCATGAACCGTCAGACTGTTTCCTTAACAAGGCTGGGTCCTTCTGCCCATTGGTAGCCATCGAATGAGATAGTTCGTCAAGGTACTGATCCCCGGTGGCGTGCTCCCCTTCATCTAGTTTCAGGCGGTTACCGGGAACGGCCCGGTTCATAACCTCCTGGTTATAACCAATATCATTGCTCCCACCATACTTAGGGTCACGCTCGTCATGCCAGATATCTGGGTGGTAGAGAGCCGAGGTGGGGACCTCAGTCGCATCTTCCGTACTCAGGTTGTCTAGGTCTATGTTACCGACTGTAAACTGGGAAGAAAGGTTACGTTTCATCCTTGTGCCCGTCCACTCTGGTCGTAGCGTTGTTCCGTAATGGTGCGGAACCGAGGCCCGATTGCAACGGGGCGGTCGATCCTGCTCCTCAGCCCCACCCGCCAGTTCCCATGGGTGATGGTGAGCGGTAGCGAGTTCTGAACGGGTCTATTCTTATCTGGGGCAGCCGATCGGAATGGTACCTTACCCTCGTTACCGTTCTCGATACGCTGGTAAGCGAAGGTCTGGGCCGTAGGCGTGCTTCCAGGGTCATCCATTACGTCCCTCTCCCAGGAGGTTACGGCAGATCGGGGGGCGATTATACTCTTCCCGAACCCAGGAGTCTCTTCGGTGTCTTCCTGGTTGTCCCCTTCGATCTTATTATGGTACTCGATGGGGGTTCCTCGGTAGAGTGCCCTAGCGCCCACCTGCGCCTTAGCCGACCTTTCCGGCCACTCAAGGGAGTCATAATTATCCCTGGGGGCCAACTGGCCCGCAGACTCTCCGATGGACTGCGGGATATCTTCCTCGTCCTCGCCACTCTCTAGGCGGGCACCGTACTCCGCAGCGTTAGCCTGCCGGTCAGTGAACACACCGGGAGCCTTCTTCTCGGTCAGGCGGCGAGCATAGACACTAGCGGTGTCTTCAGACGGCGTGCTCTTATCGTCAATGTTGTCATAGTAGTCATCCTCACTGGACGCTTCACCCAAGTACTTAGCACGCTGGAAGGGGTCTCTCGTACCTCCAAGGGGGAGCGACCCTGCACGGTCAGCAGCTTGCCCCCTGGTACCGTAGTGGGCCATAGGAGCGTTACCGAAGTCAGAACGTCCAGTGCCGTGGTAGATTGGTTTTTCCGTCTCTAGCCACTCATCAAAACTCTTCTGCCCAGGGCGCTTATCAGGAGTCTGGTACTCATCTGAATCGAACAGCGATAGTTGCTCTCCAGCGAACTGGGAAGAAAGATTATCCTTCATGGCGTCTCCTGATTCCCAAACTGCTGAGGGTTATCCATATCCTGCCTACGTTGAGCGAGCTTAGCATGTACGGCAGCGGCCCGCTCAACGTAGGTAGGGTCTCCGTGGTTGCCTAGTAGGGCTGGAGTGGTCATATCGTAAGCGTCAGCGTTGGACGTGTTAGACCAGTTTGCGATGCCCTTAACAGTGAAGCCAGTCTCTGAGGTGGCGTGGCCTGCGTACTCAGAAGTCCCTACTTCCCCGTTCGGTTCGACACTAAACACCGGCGTAAACAGCTCCCCTTGACGGGTCTGCTTATGCGGTTCCTTAGCTGTAACCATTCCAAAGGTGGCGGCAGTCTTAACCTTAGTAGAGGCATACGCCTTATCAGGTCCACCGTAAAGCCTGTCAGGGGTAGGATCAACCGTGTCCCCCGGCTGGAAGTAGTGGGGCGATCCATGGAATAGCTCCTCTGAAGGGTCAACGGGTGCGGCCTGCTTCATGGGGATGCGCTTACGTGCGAACTGGGAAGAAAGGTTATCTTTCATATGTCCAACGACAATTGTTCGCCACCAAACTGCTTCTTATTCAGCTTGGGGTGAGGACGTGGTTCACCCTTCGCTGCCCAATCAGGTACATCGTAAAGACCCTTCTGGTCTACGAAGTCGCCACCAAACTCATGGTGAGTGGATTGTCCCAGTATCTCAGTGGTGAGAGCACGGTGAGCCTCCTTGGGGAGTGTACTGCGGTGTGCCTCGGTACCTAGAGACTCACCGTCGTAAGAGAATGATGAGCCTGCGCCCCCGTGAGCTAGAGTATCATGTAATGCTCGTAAATTGTCGTTAGTGTCAGCGTCCCAGGCTACCGTAGACTCTTCGGGAGTAGTGGGGGAGAATCGGAATGCGCCCGTCGTACCCATTTCCTTAACCATCGTCCGAGCGTCAGTGTACGGCGAGTTGCTGTAATAGTTCTCGTCAGGCGTAGCCTTCACAAACTTAGAGGCACGAGCCGCCTGCTCAGGGATAGCACTACGTAAAGAGTCGTAAGAAGAGGTAAGCTCTTCTGAAGGAGCACCCCCCGCATCAACCCTCTCCTTATCCTTCTTATAGTGCTGGTAGATAGCAAAACGATCCTGCCGGTCGTAAGGCTTCAATGAAGAAGGATCAGCGCCCCCCTCACTCTTATAGAAGGCTGAGGCGTTAGAAGCAGGATCGAACTGACCAGGCTGGTGAATGTGGCCTAAGTCTAGTTGAGTCTGTTCTGGCCCCCTATGGTGCGCGTTAATAGTCATAGGTAGAGTATAGCTTACCTACGAACCCCTCGCCTGCGAAACCATTTTCTCAGGGGTATAATCATCCGCAAGGGTATAATCATCAGCAAAGGTATGATACCTATACCGCTGAGGTATCCAACGACAACTGTTCCGGTTCCTGAGCAGCCTGTCGAGCATCCTTCTTACGCCCGTGGATAGACCGAATCGTATGTCGCGCCCTACTTTCCCCCATCTTTACTTCTCCTGAAGAGATAGACTCTCCATGCGGGTACTCAGAGAACTTAGAGGTTTGGGTCTGAGCGCTGTCCCAGAAAGGCACGCTATTATCGTTCTCTCTCACAAAGTCCTTATCAACCACACCCGATCCCCTCAGTTTTTCCACTATTCTGGCCGAGTGTTCACTCAGGTTCGTGTCTGGAGTGAGCGTCAGTCCTCTCTTCGCTGCGTCATTCTGGGCAATTCCAAGCATGTTGATACCAGCGACCTTAGCAGAGGTAGTATTCATACCTCCCATGCTCGTTACGGTTGCCTGAGCAGGTGAATAATGGTGGGCGAAGAGCTGTTGTTGGCCTTGTTCCGGCTGTTTGGGGAACTGTGGCACTGCTTGACCGAAGGGGGAGTTCGACGTACCGTTCCAGTTAGTGTAACTGTTCTGGGGTTCTTCGTAGTCTACTATTACGTGGCTATCTACATCATGGACATCGGGGCGCTCACCTAGTGCATCAGCGGTTCGACGGCGAGAGTCCGAAGAAGCACGAGTGTAAAGTAACGCATCGCCGGTGTCTCGTCTAACGTACGTACCTTTTTTAATACCCATATGCCTATCGTACCACTTTGGGGGCCTATTGGACCTCTTTTCGGGGTGGGACTGCCATATGTTACCTACCCACTTATCCACAGGTTATCCCCAATTAACGACGGGGGGGTGGATAACTCGACCCCCTTATCCCCAGGCTCTATACACATGTTATACACAGGGGGCGTGGTGCGGGGTGGTGTGACAAATGTCACGTGACAAATGTCACACTGCCAAAGTTATCCACAATCACCGACGACTTATCCACAGGGTGTGTATAAGGGTGTGTATAAGGGGGCACTTATCCACAGGTGTGACAATTGTCACATGCCCTGATACCCCCCTGTGTGCCGTTCTAAGACGTCGACCCCCCTCTGCGCCCCCGTCATATAGAAATGCGATTACAAGGGCTTAGGGAGCAACGGTTTTCTGTGGATAACCCGCTCAAACCCTTATGGCATATGGCTCAGATCAGATCCTGAAATGAGAGACTCGAAATGGGCTGAAAGTTAGGCCTACCTAACACGCTCAGTTAGGCCTCGCTATCACATGGTAGGAACCAAGCATGTGAACCGAGATCCGCCATTGCTAACGCACCAACCGAT
>Ga0233444_10001099_pt1 | contig 31735 bp, 36 predicted proteins | sample SI_124_October20_6_FD_182792 | JGI IMG/M metagenome (GOLD analysis project Ga0233444, IMG submission 182792) | Seawater microbial communities from Saanich Inlet, British Columbia, Canada - SI_124_October2016_10_MG | ecosystem: Environmental > Aquatic > Marine > Inlet | place: Canada: British... | reverse complement strand
TAACACATTCTATCCAATTTTTAGACACTCTTTAAGTAGATGCTTCAAAAATGATTAAAAAGTTATTAAATACATTGATTCAACCAAAAGTTAGCAAATACATAGATGCTAAAACTTGGATACAAAAAATTTTATTAGAGAAGAAATACGGAAAAACTAATTCCTAAACTCTTTGAATACATAAGGCTATACCCATTCCACCACCTATACATAGTGTTGCACAACCCTTCTTTTTATTTCGTCTTATCAACTCGTGTATCAATGTTACTAATATTCTAGCACCTGATGCACCAATTGGATGACCTAGAGCAATTGCTCCACCATTTACATTTACTTTATTTGGGTCAATATTTAATTCCTTAATCACAGCTAAGCTTTGAGCTGCAAATGCTTCGTTGATTTCAAATAAATCAATCTCTTCTAAATTCCACTCAGCTTTTTTAACAGCTTCTCGAACAGCTTCTATCGGTCCTAAACCCATTAATGATGGATCAACTCCAACAGAGGCCCAGGATACAATCTTTACCAATGGCTTAATTGATTTTTTGTCTGCTTCCTCCAGTGTAGTTATCAATAAAGCTGCAGCACCATCATTTATTCCTGAGGAATTTCCTGGAGTGACAGTCCCATTTTTCTTAAACACGGTTTTTAATTTTTTTAAATCAAACAATTTTAAATTAATCCTTGGATGTTCATCTTTACTGAGAGTGTTTCCATTTTGATTTATTTTTACTAATTCTTCATCAAATTTATTATTGATTATTGCAGCTTGTGTTTTTTTTTGAGAGTTTAAGGCAAATTCATCTTGCTCTTCTCTTGATATATCAAATTTTTTTGCAACATTCTCAGCTGTTACACCCATATGGTAATTGTTAAATGCATCTAACAAACCATCATTAATCATTGTATCCACTAAATTTTTTTCTAAAACTTTTTTTTCATTTCTATAAAAAATTGAGTGTGGCGCTAGAGACATATTTTCTTGACCTCCAGAAATTACATTTTTTGTATCTCCTAATTTAATTGATTGATAGCCAGAAATCACAGCTCTAAGTCCCGACCCACATACTTGATTAACAATATGACTTGGTTTTAAAATTGAAATACCTGCATTTATTGCAGCTTGTCTTGCAGGATTTTGTCCACATCCAGCAGTTAATACTTGGCCCATAATTACTTCATCAATTTCTTTCTCATTAAATTTAGATTTTTTTAAAACTTCTTTTATTACTATTGAACCAAGCTGATCAGCTTTTAAATTTTTTAATGAACCCTTATAAGTGCCTATCGGTGTTCTAACTGCAGCAACTATAACTACTTCTTGTAATTTATTACTCATAAAATTTAAAATTTTCTTATCATTAAATTATACTAAAAATTAATATACTATAATTAAATAAAATTAGAAATGCGCCTGTAGCTCAATTGGATAGAGCGCTTGGCTACGGACCAGGAGGTTCTGGGTTCAACTCCTAGCAGGCGCACCATCAAATAATTTTATCGACAATATCAATATACTTTTTTAAACTTTTTTCTGGTGAAAATCTTTTTAGGCTTTTTTTATAAAATAATTTTTTTTGATTAAAAATTTTAGGGTCTTGTAAAAATAATCTTATTTTCTTTGATAAAGATTTATGATCATTTCTTTTTATTAAAAAACCTGCTTTACCATTAAGAAGTATCTCTCTAGGACCAGTTGGAGAATTTGTTGAAATTATTGGCACATCTAATGCCATTGCTTCAATTAATACATTTGGAAGACCTTCAAAATTAGATGTTAAAATTTTTAAATCTGAGTTAACAAGATATGGATAAGGATTTTTTTTAAAATTAAAGATATATAAATTTTTTTTAAATCCTATTTCTTTTGCATAATCAATTAATAATTTCTTATTTTTACCCTCACCAATAATAACTATGACAAATTTTTTCTTTTCTTTTAAGAAATTTATTGCTTTTAATATCATTAAATGATTTTTATTATTATCTAATCTACCTATAGATATAATTATTTTTTTATTTTTTTTTTTAAAAGGATATTGATTTAACTTAAATTTTTTTGATAATTTCTTAAAATTTTGTTTTAATGTAGGATTGTATACAAAAGTAACGTTATTTGATTTTGATAAACTTTTAATTTCTTTTGCTAAATCACAAGAATTACAAATAATTTTTTTTGCAAATTTATAAAAAAATTTTGCTAATAATATTATAATTTGTCCTTTAAAATTATTTTCATAACTTTGTGGTGATAATCTTTCGCAGCAAACAATTTTTAGTTTATTAAAAAATAGTAAAAAATTCATAAATAATATGGTCACGTTTGCATGCATTTGAAGAGAAAAGATTAAATCAGGATTATTTTTCCTTATTATTTTTGATAATTCAAAAAATGATAAAATTGTTCTTTCAGCTTTCAACTTAATTTTTTTAATGCCAATTCTTTTAATATCTGTATCAAATTTGTTTGAAAAATAATTAGATGCAAATAAAACCTCGTACTTTTTTGATAGACTCTCAGAAATTAATAAATTTGTTTTCTCTACTCCACCATCAAGAAAAATGGGGTGATAAAATAAGATTTTTTTTTGAGACACTTTTAATTTGTTTTTCTTTAATATTAACAATAACTTATTTGATATTTTTTGATATTCAAGATATTAACTTTTATGAATAAATGGATTTTTAAAAAAGAGCTAAATATTCCCAAGGGTACTCATCTTCAAGAAATTATTGATCAAATAAAAGATAATTCCAACCAAAGCATTGATTTAGACAAATTTTTAAAACCTATATTACAAATAATTTTTAAATTAGCTAATAATCCTTTGATATCCCAAGAAGAGATATTTTCAGAACTTAAAATCTCTAAAGAAGAATTGATTTTAATAAATAAATATATGAGGAAAAACCAATATATTCAAAATTTAATAATTAAAGAGGGTGCAGGATATAAATATTGGCAAAGTATTTCACCTTTTTGTAAAAATTTAGATAACTCACTCAAAAATAAATTTAGTTATCCAATGCGTATTGCATTTTATCCTGGTGTTAGTTGTATGTACTATTGTGGTTTTTGTGGCAGAAACCAAGATGCTAAATATCCTTTAAATACAGTAGATAAGGGTTTAGATATGTTTAAAAGTGTAATATCAGAACTTGATCCTAGCAATACAGCAATTTCAATTTCAGGAGGATTAGAGCCTCTAACAAATCCTAAACTAGGTGAAATTATTGAGTTTTCATCAGATCATGGTTTAAGGGTCCCATTAATTACTAATGGTCACTCTTTAACTGAAAATAATGTTCAAAGACACCCAGGATTAAGAAAATTAGACTCAATAAGAATTTCACTTTATGGGGTAGACGAAAAATCTTATGAATTTATTACTACTGTAAAAAAATCCTACAAAACTGTAAAACGAAATTGTATAAATTTTTTAAAATTTAGAAATAATACAAATCCAAATATAAAATTTGGTATAAATTATATTATTTTAAAAGAAAATATTTCTGATTTACCAAAACTAATCAATTTTATTTCTGAAGTTAATTCTGAAGTTGATAATGGCCCAGGTATTAATTTTTTATCTTTAAGAGATGATTTTGACACTGTAACTGGAATATCTGATAAAAGTGACTCCAAAAGAAAATATCATCTAAGTGGTCTTTTAAATGATGATGATAGAGAGAGACTAGCTCAAATTTTTAATGATCTAGAAAAATCAACAGTTATTAATAATCTGCATGTCGATTATGGTTATGCTCTTTATTCTATCAAGAATGGAATTACTAACAATCAATTGAAGAAAGTAAATGATAATGAAATGAGAAAATTTGGCCACACTCAAATGTCTGTTTGTATTGATTTATATGGTGATGTTTTTTTATACAGAGAAGCAGGCTTTCTAAATAGAAATGGAAACGAAAGATTTATAATAGGTAGAATTGATAAAAAAAATTCTTTAAGATCAATAATAGAAAGTTTTTTAGAAAATTCTAACGGTATTCAAAAAAATGAAAATGATGTTAGATTTATGGATCCCTTTGACCATGTTATGACAAGTTTAATCAATCAAGCAGAAAAAGATTCTAAATTTGGTATACCTTTTGAAGATGGACCCGTATCAATTAGATCCAATCCTAATAAAATAAAATTAGGAAATAGCTGGTATAAAAATGTCTAAACCTAAAGTTGGTTTAATTGGAGTTGGAAAATGGGGATCTATTTTAAATAAAAAGCTAAAAAAAAATTCAAACCTACTATTTTCCGCAAATAGCAAAACCACTTATGAAAATAAATTAAAATTGGTTGATTGGGTTTTTATTGCAACTCCAGATCAAACACATTTTTCAATAGTAAAAAAAATAATTTTAAAAAAAAGAATATTTTTTGTGAAAAACCTTTAACTTTAAACTCCAAAGAGACAAAATTTCTTTTTAATTTAGCTAATAAAAATAAGATTAAACTTTATGTTGATAACATACAATCATTTCATAATAAAAAAATAAAATTATCTAAAAATAACTATATTACTAGGCAAAAAAAAGGACTAGGTAACCCTAAATATCTTTTGTACAGGTTTGCTTATCACGATTTTTATTATCTTTATAACAACTTAAAAAATAAAAAACTTAAATCAATTAAAATTGAAGATAAAAAAAAAGATCTTAAATTTAAATTAACTTATAATGACATGTCTGTTTTTAATTTTCATTACAGCTTAAATTCAGATAAAAAAATTCATATGATCAACCAGACCAATTTTACAACTAAAAAAGACTTATTAGATATTATGATAAAAGCGGTGATAAAAAATAAAGTAAATTTTGTAAAAAATCAGAAACAAAGCCTATTTGCAAATCAATTGATAGACAAAATTCAAAAAAAAATATAATTAAAAATTATGAAATTATCTTTACAATCATCAGTTATTTTTTTTTTCATATTTATTTTTTTAATTATATTAATTTTAACTTTTATATTATAAAAAATTATGGTTAATGAATTTCAACAAATTAGCTTAAACCCAGGATTTATGAAACATAATGGTGGGGTTATGTTTAGAAATATATCTGATACTGAATACGAATTTAAATCTACTATAAATGAAAATCACTTAAATGCTGCTGGTATTACTCATGGAGGGTATTTGTCGGCTTTAATTGATGCCGGAGCAGGTACAGCAGCTCATAGAGCTGCTGATAATGCGCCTTGTGTTACTATATCCTTAGACCTAAAATTTATAGCTGCTTCAAAAGTGGGAGATGAAATTATTGGTAATGTTAAAATTCTTAAAAAAACAAATACTCTTGTTTTCTTAATTTGTGAATTAAAGTGTAATAAAAAAATTATAACATCTGCTTCTGGAGTTTGGAAGATTTTGAAAATGAAACCTTCTAATCTCGGTCCAGGAGGATAATTTTTTACTCTAATTAATCTTTTAGAAAAAGTTCTGTTGTGTTAATATAATTTTAAATAATAAGTAAATGAGAACTTTTTATCCTTCGATTCGGTCATGTTTTAGTCTATTTTTGTTCTCTAGCACTAACAACATCTAGTAGGTAAAAAAAAAAATATACCAAAGATAGAAATGATAAGAAATAAAATCACAGCTGTTCTTGGCCCCACCAATACAGGCAAAACCCACTTAGCTATTGAAACTATGTTGTCTTTTGACACTGGTATGATCGGGTTTCCACTAAGATTACTAGCCCGAGAAGTTTATGACAAAATAGTTAAAAAAATTGGTTTAGAAAAAGTTGCTTTAATCACAGGTGAAGAAAAGATTATTCCTTCAAATGCGAAATATTTTTTATGCACCGTTGAGTCTATGCCTATTGATAAATACTTAGATTTTGTTGGAGTAGATGAAATTCAAATGTGCTCAGACCATGAGCGTGGTCATATTTTTACAGATCGTTTGCTCAATATGAGAGGCAATAAATTAACCATGTTGATGGGATCAAGTATTATTAAAAATATTATTTCAAAATTAGATGATGATATTGAGTTTATTAATAGAAATAGACTATCTAAGCTTTCATACGTAGGACATAAAAAAATTTCTAGAATTAATAGAAAAACAGCAATCATAGCTTTTTCGACAGAAGAAGTTTATGCAATTGCAGAATTAATTAGAAGACAAAAAGGTGGGGCAGCAATAGTAATGGGATCCCTTAGTCCAAAAACAAGAAATGCACAAGTTGCACTTTATCAATCTGGAGATGTTGATTTTTTAGTTGCAACAGATGCTATTGGTATGGGTATAAATATGGATCTTGATCACATTTATTTTTCAAATCTTAAAAAATTTGATGGAAAAAAATTAAGAAAATTAAACTTATCTGAAATTGGGCAAATCGCAGGAAGGGCAGGAAGATATTTAAATGATGGCAGTTTTGGCATTACAGGTGAGTGTAAAGAGATTAATGCAGAGGAAGTTGACTTATTAGAAAATCATCAATTTGAAGAAATTCAATTTTTATATTGGAGAAACTCTAACTTAAATTTTAACAATCCTCTCGCTCTCATAAAATCATTAGATGAAAGACCTAATAAAGGTTGGCTGAGAAAAATACACGAGTGTGAAGATGAAAAGGCTTTAAAATTTTTTTTACAAGATAAAAAAATGGAAAATATAAGATTCAATCAAGAAAAGCTGAGTCTTTTATGGGAGTGTTGTCAAATACCTGATTTTGTGAAAAAAACTTATGGCAATCATTACGAAGTAATAGCTAATGTTTTTAAATACCTAAATAGTAAAAAAGGTAAAATAACTAATGATTTTATGCGATTACAACTTATAAAACTTGATAAATTGGAAGGAAATGTAGATTCTTTATCAAATAGAATTGCAAATGTTAGAACTTGGTCTTATGTTTCAAATAAAAATAATTGGATAGAAAACCAAAACTATTGGATAGAAAAAACAAAATTATTGGAAGATAAACTTTCAGATAGACTTCATGAAGAACTTACAAAAACTTTTATTGATAAACGAGCAAGCATTTTGGTACGGGGGTTAAAACAGGATATGGAATTTGATACTAAGGTTTTGGATAATAATGAAGTTATAATTGATGATCAGTTTATTGGTAAAATTAATGGTCTAAAATTGGAGTTAGATCTTAAAAAAGGGGCATTACAAACTGACATTAAATCATTAAAAAAAGCTGCAAGGCAAACAGTTGGCCCCGAGTTAGAAAAAAGAATTCATACAATAATCGACTCAGGTTTAATTGAGTTGCATGATGATTTTAGGATATATTGGAATAAATTTTCAATTGGAAGGCTAATATCAGGAAAAGATTATTTAAATCCTAACATTGAACTAATAGTTGATGACATCCTAGAACAAAATCAAAAACAAAAGTTAATTAATTTTTTAGAAAAATGGTTAAAAAATAAAGTTGATACAGTTTTAAAAAGCCTTATCGATTTAAAAGATCTGAAGGAAAAAAACTCCTCAATTAAAGCTCTTGCTTACCGACTTTATGAGAATAATGGCGTCCTTAAAAGAGATCAAGTTTCAGAATATCTTAAAAATTTGGGACAAATTGAAAGAAAAATTTTAAGAGATCTTGGAGTTAAATTTGGTAGATATCATATTTTTTTATATAGGTTAATTAAACCAGAGGCGGTTTCCTTAAGAACTCTACTTTGGAAAAATTACCATCAAAAGTATTTCAATCTCAAACCACCAACATTTGGTTTAAATTTTATAGATGATAAAAATATTAAAAATGAAAATTTTATGTTGCTATGTGGATTTGAAAAATTTGATAATTCTTTTGTCAGAATAGATATTTTAGAGAGATTATTTGTTCAAATAATTAATTCTTGTGATGAAAATGAAAAAAATAAAGAAATTAAGATGATACCAGAGATGTTAAATTTATTAGGATGTAGTAAAGAAAATTTCAAAAAACTTATCAAAAAAATGAATTATAAGATCATTGAGAAAAATAATGAGTTGTTTTTCAAATATATTCCAATTAAGCATAATAAAAAAGTATCTAGCAAAAAAATAATAAAAGAAAGCCCTTTTGGAATTTTAAAAAATTTAGATCTAAGTTAAAATATGTTTTTTGATAAAAAAAAAGAGAATGATTTAATTAAAGTTTCAGCTTTGTTAATACATGCTGCCAAAATAGATCAAAACTATACATCTCAAGAACAAAAAATTATTAAACAGGCTTTAAGAGAAATTGGTACTGATGATGAAAATTTAGAGGAAATACTTAAAAATGGTGAAAAAATTGAGAGTGATTCAGTTCAAATCTTGGATTTTACAAGAGAGATTAAAAACATGAGCCAAGAAAATAAGGTTAAAATTATTGAGACACTATGGAGAATAATTTATTCAAATAATGAGGCAGATATGTATGAATCAAATTTAATGAGACGACTTAGCGGCCTATTGTATATTGACAGTAAATTAATGGGTGATATCAAAAAAAAAATTAAAAAAGAAATTCTATAATGACCTACGTAGTTAACGATAAATGTATTAAGTGCAAGTTAACGGATTGTGTAGAGGTCTGTCCTGTTGATTGCTTTTACGAAGGTAAAAATATGCTTGTAATTAAACCGGATGAGTGTATAGATTGTGGCGTTTGTGAGCCTGAATGTCCAGTTGATGCAATCACAGCAGATACTGAAATAGGAAGCGAAAAATGGTTAGAGATCAACACGAAATACTCCGAAATCTGGCCTAACATAAACGAAAAAAAAGATCCTCCCTTGGATCATGAAAAATATAAAAATGAGCAAAATAAATTTGAAAAATATTTTAAAGAAAACCTTTAGTAAGAAATCTAAAAAAAATACCAAAAAAGTGATTAAAAAAAAATTTACTAAGGTTAAAAAAGTTACCTCTAAAAAATCTAAGAAAAATGTTAAAAAAATTCCAAATAAAAAACCAATAAAATCTCTACCTAAAAAGGTAAATGAAAAATTAAGTGAGAAATCTGAGAATCTTAGAATTCCAAAAAACAATGAAGCTAAACCAGAAATTAAAAAAGTTAAAAAACAAGAAACAGAAAAAAAAGAATATAAAATTAAGGACTTTGTAGTTTATCCAAAACATGGTGTGGGCCAAATTACCGAATTTAAGAAAATTAATATTGGTGGAATTGATGTTGAAACATATGTTATTAAATTTGAAAAAGATAAAGCCAATGGGATGGTACCTGTGAATAAGCAATCTCATTTAAGATCCTTGGCAAGTATTAATCAGGTTAACAAATGTATTTCTATTTTAAAAAGTAAACCAAAAATTAAAAGGTCTATGTGGAGTAGAAGAGCGCAGGAATATGAGGCAAAAATATCTTCTGGAAAAATTTATGATTTAGCAGAAGTTGTTAGAGATTTAAATAAAGGTGATGACTTAATGGTGGATCAATCTTATAGTGAAAGACAATTATTTGAAAAAGCTTATGAAAGAATTTTGTCAGAGTTTCAAATTATATTGGATATATCCACAGAAGATACTCAAAAAAAATTAGATAAAGCTCTAAAAAGAAATTCAGAAGGGCAAAAAAAAAATGTTCCTTTGGAGACCAAGTCCTCTAATCCAGAGGTGTCCTCTGGAGAAGAAAATTCTGATACTGACGTAAGTGAAGAGGTATAAAAAAAACGCCTCTCACACATAAAGTTATGAGAAGCGTTTTTAATAAAGAATACTAAGTTACTATCTTCTTCTTTTTTTAGCTTTCTTAGCTTTCTTAGCTTTTTTCTTAGCTTTTTTTGCTTTTTTTCTTTTCTTAGGCATCTTTAGCTCCCTTTTTAGTTAAACGAATCAAATGATTCGTTATTAACTTATTTTTATTTTTTTCTACACGTTATGTCAATTCTTTAATTAAAGTAAAAATTTTAAAAAATAAATTTAAAATAAAAAAAATTTTTATTATTTTAAAGTGTAAAAAGTTAATGTTTATGCGCTTTATAACAAGTTATTATAGTTTATTAATAAAGTTTTTCTAAATCTTCTTTATAATTTTCTAGAATTTTTTTTCTTTTTAATTTTAATGTTGGTGTTAACATTCCGTTTTCAATTGTAAATTCTTGATCTATTAATTTAATTTTTTTAACTTTTTCTACCAAAGATAAACTTTTATTTAAATTTTCTATGTAAAATTCAATTTCCTTTTTATTTTCTTTACTCTCACTTACAACCAGAGCGGTTAAAAAAGTTTTTTTATCTCCATAAACAAAACTTTGTTTAATTTTTTCATTAAGACATAATAAATTTTCAATTTTAGATGGTGAAATATTATCACCACCTAAATTAACTATAATTTCTTTTTTTCTATCTGTTATTTTTAAATTTCCATCTTTTGTGATTTCACCTATGTCTCCTGTATGTAGCCAGCCATTCTTTATGATTTCTTCTGTCTCTTTTTTCATATTCCAATAACCAAGCATAATGTTTTCTCCTTTAACTAAAATTTCACCATCATCAGCTATTTTTACTTCATTAGTTTTAAAAGGAGGCCCTACTGTTTCAATTTTAATTTTTCCTGGCATATTACAACTTACAACTGGTGATGTTTCCGTGAGGCCATATCCTTGAAGAGTTGGTAAACCTATGGAATTCAAAAATTCACCAATTTTTTGGTCTAAAGCACCCCCTCCCGAAACGAAAGCTTTTAATTTACCTCCAAACTGATTCTTAATTTTTTTTCTTACTAATAATTCACATAAAAAATTGATAAATTTTTCTTTTAAATTTAGTCTCTCTTTGTTTAAATTTTTTGTTCCAAGTTCAATGGTGCTTTCTATCAATCTTTTCTTTAGACCTTTTTGTTTTGAAAAATTAAGAGATATTTTGCTATATAAATTTTGATAAAATCTTGGTACTGCGGTCATGATAGTAGGTTTTGCAACTGACATATTGGGTAATAATTTTTCTAAACTTTCAGCGTAGTAAATTTTTGCACCAAGTGATATTTGTACATATTGAACAGTGTGTTCATATGAATGTGATAATGGAAGCCAGGTTAAGAAGACCGGTAAATCTTTTTTAACCAATGAATTCAAAATTTCTCTTGCTCCTTCGCAATTTGACAAAATTCCGCCATGACTGAGCATCACTCCTTTTGGATTACCAGTTGTGCCTGATGTGTAGATAATGCAGGCAAGATCTTTTCTTTCAATTTTATTATTATAATTTAACGAAATTTGCTTTAGACTTTTTTTGGAATGTTTTTCAAAAATATCTCTAATATTTTCAATATTTTGATTTAATCTATCAATTGATAAAACTATAGTTTCATCTGAAATAAATTTTTCTATTTTTTTTAATTGGTTATTATTTGAAACAATGCATATCTTTGGTTTACAATCGTTTAGAATATATTCGTAATCTTTTTTTGAATAAGTTGTAAATAATGGAACTGTTACACCTCCTGCATTCATAATTGCAATATCTGAAATTAACCATTCGGGACGATTCTCAGATAGTAAAACACATCTATCTCCTTTAGTTAAATTTTTTTTTAAATATTCTGATAAAATAATAATATTACATCTTGCTTGTTCCCAAGTTAAAAAACTATCTTCATCATTTTTTAACCATTTTAAAAAGGGCTGTTTATCTGGAGATTTTTTTTCTTTATACTTTTCAAAAAAAAGTTCTACTAGGCTTTTTGTTTTATTTATTTCCATATTTTGGTGGGCGAAGAGAGAATCGAACTCTCACTTCTTGCAAAACACGATTTTGAGTCGTGCGCGTCTACCAGTTCCGCCATTCGCCCTTAGTTGTTTAATAATTTTAAATAGTATAAGAACTAAAATTATATTAAAACCAAAAAATGTTTAATACTCTTTATAAAAAATGTTTAAATTTATCTGCACATAAAAGTTCTAAGTATTACTTGGCTTTAGTCTCTTTTATTGAAAGTTCCTTTTTTCCAATACCACCAGATGTGATGGTAATACCAATGGTCATTTCAAAAAAAAGTGATTTTATAAAGATTTTTCTTATAGCCACAATATTCTCAGTATTAGGGGGAATATTGGGTTACTTTATTGGGGCTTTATTTTTTGACCTAGGAATGCAAATAATGAGTTTTTATAGCTATGAGAATAAACTAGCTAATTTAAAAAATAGTTTAATAAATAGTGAAGGTTTTTATGCTTGGCTAGGAATTCTTTTTCTGGCAGGTTTTACTCCTCTTCCATATAAAGTTTTCACTATTGCTAGTGGCTTAATTGGATTTAATATTATAATTTTTATTTTGATAAGTTTTTTTTCAAGAGGATTACGGTTTTTTATAATTTCTTATTTATCCTATAAATTTGGAGATATATTTACTAAGTTTATGGAAAAACATGGATCAAGATGGTTTGCAATTATTGGAATATTAATTGTTGTAGCCGGAATTTTTATTTATTTAATATTTAAATCTCATGCATAACCTTAGGGTAGAAACTTTTATAAAAATAGTTTTTCTTGTTAGCTTAGTCTCAATAATTTCAGCATATTTCATAGAATATGCTCTTGGACATCAACCTTGTAATCTTTGCTTAATAGAAAGAATCCCTTATGGATTGGCTATAGTTTTAATAATTTTAAATCATATTTTGATTAAAAGAAAAAGATTTATAATTCTATTGCTAATTGTAGTATTCTTTTTTTCTTTAATAATCTCATTTTATCACTTTGGGATCGAGCAAGGTATTTTTAAGGAATCAACAGTTTGTGGGTTAAAAGATGCTTCAAACATTGTCTCTAAAGAAGAGTTGCTTAAGCAATTACAGGTAAAAAATGTAAGCTGCAAAGATGTGACATTTAGAATTTTTGGATTTTCATTAACATCACTTAATATATTAATCAGTTTAATTTTGGTTATCTTTTTATCAAAAATTTTAAAAGATTATGAAAAATTCAAAAAATAAAATCGAAGAATTTATTAGAGTTGATCACGCTGGTGAACGTGGAGCGGTAAAAATATATGAAGGTCAATTATTAGCCTTAAACACCTTGGTTAAGAATGAAAGTTTAAAAAAAACTATTGAAGAAATGAAGATTCATGAGAAAGAACATTGTGATTTTTTTGAAAATGAGATTAAAAAAAGAAACATTAGTCCCACAAAATTTCTTCCTTTATGGGATTTACTTGGCTTAGGTTTGGGGTTTGGTTCAACTTTACTTGGAAAAAAGGCAGCCATGTTATGTACGGCTTCAGTTGAAGAAGTAATTGATAAACATTATTTAAATCAAATAAATCAATTAGGTCCAAATGAGAAAGATTTAAAAAAAAAAATAATTAAATTTAGAGAAGATGAACTGCATCATAAAGATATTGCTTACGAAGAAGGTGCGACCAAAAAAGGTTTTTATTCAATATTGGATAAAATTATTAAGACAGGATCAAAAGTAGCAATTAATATTTCAGAAAAAATTTAGTTTTAAGCTTCAAGCTCAACATCCCAATATAAATAATCCATCCAACTCTTATGTAAGAAATTTGGAGGAAAATTTTTTCCGTTACGGTGTAAATCTTCTGTTGATGGCTGAAAAGGGTTTTGATTTAATTTCATTCCAGAAAACTTCAATAATTTTCCTCCTTTTTGCACGTTGCAGGATGAACAAGCAGTAACAACATTTTCCCAATGTGTTTCACCACCTTTAGACCTTGGTAATAAATGATCAAATGTAAGTTCTTTACCACTACCACAATATTGGCACGAAAATTTATCTCTTAAAAAAACATTAAATCTAGTAAAACTGGGTTTTGATTGTGGGACAATATAATTTTTTAGAGCAATTACACTTGGCAATTGCATATCAAAGGATGGGCTTCTTATTATTCTTTCATAATTACTTACAATAGTAACTCTATCTAAGAAAACGGATTTTACTGTATCCTGCCAGGACCAAAGTGATAAAGGATAATAGCTTAACGGCCTGTAATCAGCATTTAAAACTAATGCCGGACATTTTTCTAATGACACATCATTTTCAATAAAGTTATTCATTTTAAAATTTTAACTTAATAAAAAAAAATTTAAATAACAAGTTATTATTAAAATTTTTTTAAAATATGATTTAATGCTATGCTTGAAGCTTCAACAGGAATACTGTGATCACAATTTTTAATTAAATAAGACTCTACTTCTACATTGTTTCTAATTAAAAAATCTTTTGCTTCAAGCATATAATTGGCTGAAACAACTTGATCAGAGTCACCATGAATCAAAACTGTATTCGTTGAAATTTTTTTTCTTAATTTTAAATTATCTTGATTAATAATTTTTCCAGAAAAGCCGATAATGCAGCTAAATTCTTGATCAGATGTTAAACCTAAATTTATAGATATCATACATCCTTGACTAAATCCAGATAAACAAATTTTATTATTATTCAAATTAAATTCTTTTTTAACTTCATCTATAAATTGATTTAATTTTTTTTCAGCATTAATAGATTGCTCTAAAATATACTTTGGGTCATCTTTTGTTAAATCAAACCATTGAAAACCTGACGGATTTATTGAACAGATTTCGTGGCCATTCGGACAAATAAAAATTGTATTTGGTAAATGTCTTTTCCAATTTAAGGTGAGTATACTTATATCCTTTCCATCACCTCCATACCCATGAAGCAAAATAATAGCATTCTTTATTTCCTTGTTATCTTCTGGCCGTATAATAATTGAATCTAGGCAAAATGTCATACTGGATTTTTTATGTTTTTTTTTTTTGAAACATCTTACAATATAAAAATGATTTCAGGAATATTTGTTAAAGTGTTATCTATTACCTTTTTGATTGCAGTCGGAGTTGTTTTGATTCTTGGTATAGGAACATTATTTAAAGGCGGAACAACTAGTAAAAAATATTCTAATAAATTAATGCAGTTAAGAGTTTTTCTACAATTTATTGCCATTATTATCTTAATTATTTTTGCTTATTTTTTTAAAAACTAGTTATATTCACTTAACCATTTTATAAAATATTCGTCCTCAAAATTAATTGAACCAATAATTCTTGCAATTTCCAATCCATCTTTACCAAATAAGATTGAAGTTGGGATGCCCCTTAATCTAAATTTTTTAGCTAGAGTGGTCGGTGAATCAAAATAAAGTTTTAAATTTTTTATTTCTAGTTCATCAAAGAAGTCAGATGCTTTTTTAATATTATCTTGCCCAATATTTATTGGAAATATTTTCAAATTATCTAAACTTTTGTGAGCTTGTAGCAAGTCAAGAGAAGGCATTTCATCTTTACAGGGAGCGCACCAAGTTGCCCAGAAGTTTAGCAGAACCAAGTTTCCTTTGTAATTTTTTAAATCTAATTGATTGTTTTCAGCGTCTAAAAATGTCAAACTATCATACTTTTTTGGCTGATCATTAATTACAATATTTTTTAGATCAGAAATTTCAGTCGCAAAAGAATTTGATAACAAAAATGTAAATATTATTAAAATTCTCATGTTAAATAAGTATAATTAACTACCATGGTAAAAAATAAAAACAACCGAGCAATTTGGAGCAATAGAATTAAGAAAGATACCTCTGTACTTTTTAAAAAAGTAGGTAGCTCTATAAATATTGATAAGAGACTTTATAAAGAAGACATAAAAGGGTCTATTGCACACGTTGAAATGCTCTTTAAACAAAAAATTATTCCATTTAGAATAAAAAATAAAATTCTTTACGGTCTTAATAAAATAGAAAAAGAAATTTCTAAAAATAAACTCAAACTTGATGAAAATTATGAAGATATACATATGAATATTGAAAAAAGATTATTTCAAATTATTGGTGAAGAGGCTGGTTATGTTCATACAGCTAGATCTAGAAATGATCAGGTAATTACAGATTTCAAAATATGGATAAAATCATCTACTAAAAAAATTAATCAAAATTTAAATAAACTAATAAAAACTACCTTAAAAGTTTCCGAAAAAAATATTAAAACTTTAATGCCTGGCTTTACTCATCTTAAAAACGCTCAAGCAATTTCGTTAGGACATTATTTAATGGCCTACATAGAAATGTTTAGTAGAGATAAAAAAAGATTTATGAGAAATATGGACAGTTTAAATGAGAATCCATTAGGTGTGTCTGCTTTAAGCGGAACTTCATTTAATATTGATAGAAATTATACTAGTAAAAAATTAGGTTTTAAAAATCCAACAAATAATTCCATAGATACTGTTTCTGACAGAGATTTTGTTCTAGATTTTTTATATAGTGCTTCTGTATGCTCAATGCACTTATCAAGAATTGCTGAGGAATTAATTATATGGAGCTCAGATGGTTTTAATTTAATAAATTTATCAGATAAAATTGTAACAGGATCTTCTATAATGCCACAAAAAAAGAATCCTGACTTACTTGAATATCTAAGAGGAAAATCAGGCTCACTATATGGGAATTTATTTTCAATGTTGACAATTCTAAAAGGGTTACCACTTTCGTATTTTAAAGATCTCCAGGATGATAAAGAGATTGTTTTTAATACATATGATGCTCTTATCAATTGTTTAAAAATACTTGATGAGGTATTAAATAATTTTACCCCTAACAAAAAAAAAATGTTGGAGCTTGCAAATGAAGGTTTTATTACAGCCACAGATTTAGCTGACTATCTTGTTAAAAATCATTCGATGACATTTAGAGATGCCTATGAAAAAACAGCTTTAGTAGTAAATTATGCTGAGAGAGAGAAAAAAAAATTAAATGAGCTTACTATCGAAGAACTTAAAAAAATTGAACCAAAATTAACAGAAGATGTTTTAATAGTATTTAGCCTTGAAAATTCTGTAAATTCAAAAAAGTCCTATGGAGGAACAGCTTTTGATAATATTAAAAAAATGATAATAAAATATAAAAAACAATTATGATTAAAAATCTATTTATATTTATCTTTTTAATTTTGTTAATTGCCTCATGTGGGAAAAAGGGTGATCCTATTTATAATGGAAAAAAATTAGATAAGTTTAATACCGATATTAATGTAGTGGTATGAGATATAAAAAAAATAACCTTTTAATTGATAATTTTAAAATAAAAATACTAGCTCAGAAATATTCAACTCCACTTTACTGTTATTCCTATAAAAAAATAAAAGAAAATATTAAGAACTTAAAAAAAAAATTTAGTACAATAAATCCTCTTATTTGTTTTGCAGTAAAAGCAAACCCTAACAAAATACTACTGCGAGAAATTGGTAAACTTGGATTAGGTGCAGATGTAGTTTCAATGGGTGAATTAATGATGGCATTAAAATCCGGTATTAATCCTAATAAAATTGTTTTTTCTGGTGTCGGCAAAACTACAGAAGAAATTAAATATGCAATCACAAAAAAAATACTTCTTATCAATGCTGAGTCTAAGAGTGAAATTTTAGAAATTGAAAAAATTGCAAAAACAAAGAAAATAAAGGTTGATATAGGAATAAGATTAAATCCAAATACAGACGCAAAAACTCTTAGTCAAATATCAACTGGTAAAAAAGAAAATAAGTTTGGTGTTTCGGAGAAGATGTTTTTAGATTTAGTTAAATATTTAAAAAATTCTAAAAATTTAAGTCTTAAATGTGTAAGCGTTCATATAGGAAGTCAGATTCTTAATCATAAACCTTATGAAAGGATGCTTCATGTTTTATCAAGAGTTATTAATAAAACAAAATTTGATTTTGATTATATCGATTTAGGTGGTGGGATGGGTATTGATTATGAAAACAATAACAAAAGGCTTAACTTACAAAAGTATTCTTTAAGCATTAAAAATTTTATAAAAAAACATGACTCTAAAATTATTTTTGAACCTGGTAGATCGATTGTTGGGAATTCTGGAATTTTAGTTTCGAAAGTTATCTATATTAAAGAAGGTTATAAAAAAGACTTTGTTATTCTTGATGCAGCCATGAATGATTTGATGAGACCAGCTTTATATAATGCTAAACATCGCATAATCCCAATAAGAAGAAATAATATAAAAAATAATAAAATTTATGAATTTGTTGGACCAATTTGTGAAAGCACAGATAAATTTTCAACACTCAAAAAATTTCAAAAATTAAATGAAAAAGATTTAATTATTATATGCGATGTTGGTGCATACGGTATGTCATTAAGTTCAAATTACAATCTTAGGCCTAAGGCATTAGAGCTACTAATTAAAGGTTCGAAAATAAAAGTCATAAATAAACGACAAACTTATAAAGATTTAATATAATTTTAATTATAAATGATTAGAAGTAGTTTTTTTTCAATAATTTTTTTTCTTGGAATTATTATTATTTCTATATTATTTTTACCTGCACTTATTATGCCAAAAAGTGTTGTTTTGTTTGGTGGAAAATTAATGGGACTATGGACAGAACTATGTTTAAAAAAAATTTTATCTACCAGAATTATTATAAAAGGAAAAGAAAACATCCTCAAGGATCAAAAATTTTTTATTGCTGCTTCACATCAGTCTATGTTTGAAACTTTTTTTCTACAAACAATTTTTGATGCACCAATTTTTATTCTCAAGAAAGAACTTTTAATTCTTCCAATTTTTGGCTGGTATTTAAAAAAAATTGGTTCGATTTCTATCAATAGAAATAAAATAGCAAAAGAAAATATTGGGTTTTTTGATATTATTTCAAAAGTTGTAAAAAAAACAAATCGACCATTAATTATATTTCCTCAGGCTACCCGAGTTTTACCTGCTGAAAGACCTCCTTTTAAAAAAGGTGTTGCTAGAATCTATGACGAACTAAAAATATACTGTCAACCTGTCGCAATTAATTCTGGTTATGTTTGGCCAAAAAAAGGTCGCAAAATTCCAAATAAAAAAATTATTGTATCTATCTTAAAGCCTATCGAAACTGGGCTTTCAAAAGAAGATTTTATTAAAACACTTGAAAAAAATATTTATTTAGAACTTAATTTAATTAATTAACCCTTCATAGGCATAACAACATAAATGCTGTCAAAGTCTCCGGGATCTTTAATTAATGCCGGCGACCCAATCTCGTTAAGGAATACTTCTATCTTTTCTCCATCTAATTGTGAGGCTACGTCGATTAAATATCTGGAGTTAAAGCTGATTTCTAAATCATGATCAAATTTTACACTTAGACTTTCATTTCCATCACCGCTGTTAGTGTTATTCACTGAAAGATCGAGTTTATCTTTCGATAACTTAAATTTTACACCATCCTTTTTATCAAGTGAAACTGAAGCCACTCTATCCACGGATCCTAAAAACAATTTAAGATCTATTTCCAACTTTTTTTGATTATTTTTTGGTATCACTTGAATATAATTTGGAAACTTGCCATCTATAAGCTTTGAAATTAAAATACTATTAGACAGTTCAAATTTTATCTTAGATTTCATATTCGAAACTTTAACGTCTCCATCATAACTATCTAGTAATGAGCAAAGTTGAAAAATTGTTTTTTTTGGTAAAATTATTGGTTCAAATTCTATTTCTTTTTCTAGCCTAATTTTTGAAACTGACATTCTGTGACTGTCTGTGGCTACTGCTGTAAGGTAGTTTTTTTCTTCCACCTCTGTTTGATGAAAATAAATTCCACTTAAATAATGTCTTGTTTCATCATTAGAAACTGAAAATTTACATTTATTTAATAATTTTAAAAGATGTTTTGAATTAATAACAAACTCATTTTTATCAAAATTTTCGTCTGTTAATGGAAACTCTGAAGAGTCAATGCAGTTCAAATTAAAAACAGATTGTTCAGACTCCAATTGAAGTTTGCTAGTATCGGTGAGAGAAAGATTGATTTTTTTTCCTGATGTAAATTTTCTGACAATATCATGCATAATTGATGATGTTGTGGTGGTTTTTCCTTCTGTTAATACTTCAATATTATTTATTTGATGAATAAAAATTAAATCTAAATCAGTTGCTGTAATTGTCAGTTTTTTATTACTTACGTTTAATAAAACATTTGATAGAATCGGCAGTGTACTTCTTTTTTCAATTACACCTTGACAATATCCCAATGCTTGCTGCAAATCTTGTTGATTAACACTAAATTTCATTTTGCTTATTATTATAAAGTATTTGATTTTTTAATTTATTAATATTTTCTAACATTTCTGGATCTTTTTCTTTTAATTTTTCTATAGTTTTCACTGAATGTATAATTGTTGTATGATCACGATTTGAAAATTCACGACCAATTTCTGGTAAAGACTTAGATGTTAAAATTTTAGTCAAGTAGATGGCTGTTTGTCTTGGTCTTACAAGATATCTCGATCTTCTAGATGATAACATTTCGTTCTTACTAATTTTAAAGTATTTACACACAATTGTTTGGATTAAATCTATTGTCACTTTGTTTTCTGAGATATTAAGTAAGTCTTTTAAAGTAACTTTTGCCTCTGCTAAATTTGGAGATTTATTATAAATTCTAGAAAATGATACAATACGATTAATTGCTCCTATAATCTCCCTAGTACTTGTTGTTATGTCGGTGCTAATAAATTCTTGAATTTCTTTTGAAATTTTAATTTGATCTGAATAAATATTATTTAGTTCAGCTGTTTTATATTCAACAATTTTTTTTCTTAATTCATGATCCGGTTTTTGAATATCAACAACTAAGCCACCAGAAAATCTTGATTTAATTCTTTCTTGTATTCTCGATAATTTGTTTGGAGATCTATCAGCAGAGACAATAATTTTTGACCCTTTTTCTAATAACGCATTAAAAGTATGAAAAAATTCTTCCTGCATTGCTTCTTTGCCATTCATGAATTGAATATCATCAATTAACAAAATATCTGTATTTCTAAAATATTCTTTAAATTTTACCATATCATTGGATTTTATTGACTTAACAAATTGATACATAAATCTTTCAGCTGATATAAACATTACTTTATTATTTTTTTTAAGTTCTAGGCCGATAGCATTTAATAAATGAGTCTTTCCCATTCCAACTCCACCATAAATATACAGCGGATTATAGTTGGTATTATTTTCCGAAACTTTTAACGAAGCTTCATAAGCAAGTTTGTTGCTTTGACTTGTAAGAAAATTATCAAATCTTTTGTTAGGGTCGATTCGATTATATTGGAGATAAGAATCTTTTATGAATGATATATTTTCACTTTTGTCTAAAGAAACAATATTTTCATTATCTTTATTTTTATCATGCTCAGCAATTTTAAATTCAATTCTAATAACATCTTTTTTATGGCGTTTTATTATTTGTAAAATTTGATCTAAATATCTTGATGTAATCCAATCACGAATGAAACGAGTTGGAACTGAAAGCAATATGTAATTGTTAAACTCATCTATTAAATTAATTTTTTTGAGCCAACTTTCATATACATCTAATCCAAGCTTACCTTTCATCTCATCTTGAACTGATTTCCAATCAAATATTCCAACCTTAGAATTATTTATGTTTTTATTTGTGTGAGTATTATTCATTTTCTTGGGGAAGGTTCAGTTAGAACCATAATTAAATTATTGCAACAAATAATTCATTATATTTAAAAAAAAATAAAATCTGGGATTGTGTAAGTTCATTTTTTTTTAAAAAATCTTTGACAATTTTTTTTATTATGACTCACAATAAATAAATTTTTTAAAATGGTAACCATCCAAAATAAGATTTATTTAGACTAAATATTGTTAAAAGAAATTATAAAGTTATATATGAAGTGTATGCCTTTAGTTGAATCAACTTCAGGTATATTATTTTATATAGACGCTATTCTTTTTGTAATTCTCGACACATTTCTTGAAGCGTTTTGCTTTTTTATAATGCCAGTCTTTGCAATTTTCATTAATTCAGAATTCAACTTAGGTAAGAATTTTAGAGCTTCATCCTTTTTTTTATCATTAATTAAAGAGTTCATTTTTTTTAAGACACCTCTAAAACGATTTTTTCTAGCCTTATTAACAGTCGTCTGTTTAGATATTCTTCGAATTCTTTTGATTGCAGATTTAGTATTGGCCATATGCGCAGAGGTATAACTTGAGAAATTATAATGGTCAATAAAATAAGTAATTATATTTGGCAAGTATTGCAAAAAAAAGTGGATCTATTAGAAATTATTTTTTTTTGGATTATACCATGGCAATTAGATCTCTTACATTTAAGGCCTTCTTTCTGATAAACTTTAAAATTCTCCTGAAAGCTTCCCTCAATTCCAGATACATTTTTAAAATCTCTAATGCTCGAACCTCCTTTTTTTATTGCATTTAAAAGAACTTTTTTTGAATAAGTTATAATTTTCTTGCACTCTTTTTTTTTAATCAATTTTGCTTTTTTAAATGGATTAATTTGACTAAAAAAAAGAATTTCATTTGCATAAATATTGCCTATTCCTGATACAAATCTTTGGTCGAGAAGAAAATTTTTTATATTTTTTTCTTTTTTTTGAAAAGAAGAGCAAATATATTCTAAATTAAATTTAGGTTGAAATGGTTCTGGTCCTAAGTGACTAAATCTTTTTCTTAAAGACCTAAGGTCTTTTATTAGCTGAAAAAAACCAAATCTTCTTGGATCATTATAAACAATTTTCATATTTTTAAATTTTATTTCGATATGATTATGTTTTTTTGGCAACTTTCGAGGACTATAAAAACTAGTATTTGTTCTAGAATTTTTTTTAATATTTTCAATCAAATGAATTGTACCTGACATTCCGAGATGTAATAAGCAGTAACTATTATTAGATAAACAAAAAATTATATATTTTGAAAATCTTTCTACGTTGATTATTTTGTGATTTTTTAAAAGTCTTTCAAAATTTAAAGGAATTTTAAATCGTAAATTTCTATTTCTAATTATTACTTTTTCTACCTTTTTTTGTTTAATTTTTTTGTTTAAAGACTGTCTTACTATTTCTACTTCTGGTAATTCTGGCATTTGATACTATATTCAATATAAAATTTATTTTTATGCAACAATATCTACAAAATAAAAAAGGACTAGTACAAAATGTTTTTGATCAAGTCTATGATCAATACGATCTTATGAATGACTTTATGTCATTAGGAGTGCATAGATTGTGGAAGAAAAATCTTTTAAGCATGATGAATCCATCACCAAATCAAAAATTACTTGATGTAGCGTGTGGAACTGGTGATGTTGCTAAACTCTTTTTAGAACAAGTAGATAAATCATCTCAAATAACTTGTGTAGACCCAAATACAGGTATGATTAAAAAAGGTAAGAAAAAACTTAATAGATTCAAAAATCTAAATTGGATCAAATCGTCTGCTGAAAAACTTCCTTTAGACAAAAATCTATTTGATTTTTATACTATTAGTTTTGGATTACGAAATACAAAAAATTTAGATAAAACTTTATCTGAAGCCTATCGCGTACTGAAGCCAGGTGGCCGTTTTTTTTGTCTCGAATTTTCAAAAATACAAAATTCTAGTTTAGATTTTTTTTATAAAAACTACTCAAAACTGATCCCGTTAATTGGCCAACTAGTTGTTGGTGATAAAAAGCCTTATGAATACTTAATAAAAAGTATTGAAAACTTTATTAATCAAGATGAATTGATTGACTTGATGAAAAAACACAACTTTAAAAAATGCTTCTACCGAAATCTATCTGGTGGAATAGTTTCAATTCATAGTGGATGGAAGATTTAATGTTAAAAAAACTAATTACTCTTTTTAAACTAGGAAGAAAAATAGCAAAATCTGACATACTAAAAATAACTTCAAAATTTAAAGAACCACCTTTACTAATAAAAATATTATTTAAAATTTTATCTTTTTCTTTTTCTCCACAAAATTTAGATAAAATAAATAAAGATGAGGGTGAACGACTATCTAGTTCATTGGAGTCTATGGGTACTACTTTCATTAAACTTGGACAATTTTTAGCAACAAGACCTGACATTATTGGAGAAGAGCTCTCAATAAAACTTGAAAATCTTCAAGACAGGTTACCTCCTTTTTCCTTAATTCAGGCAAAGGAAATTATAAAAAATGATTTAGGTAAAGATACTTATAATTCTATAATTAATTTAAGTGAACCGGTAGCAGCAGCCTCTATTGCTCAGGTACATAAGGCTCAAATCGATGACAATGGAACAATAAAAGATGTTGCTATCAAAATTTTAAGGCCTGATATAAAAAAAATATTTAATGAAGAGATAGATGCCATGATGCTTTTTGCTTTCTTAGTTGAATCATTTGTTAATAAGAGCAAAAGACTTAAATTAGTTGAGGTAGTTTTTTTGTTAAAAGAAATTACAAACCTCGAGATGGATCTCCGGTTCGAAGCTGCTGCTGCAAATGAATATGCAGAAAATACCAAGAACGATGTAGGATTTAGGGTTCCTGAAATCTACTGGAATTTTACTAGTGAAAATGTGATGACACTAGATTGGGTTGATGGCGTTTCTATAAGAGAGACCGATGAACTTAAAAAAAGAAATTTAAATACCCAAAAAATTGCAGAAGATATTATTCAAAACTTTTTAAGACATGCTGTTAGAGATGGTTTTTTTCATGCAGATATGCATCAAGGAAATATATTTATAGATAATAATGGTCTCATAGTGCCCATTGATTTTGGGATTATGGGAAGACTAGATAAAATGAGCAAAAGATTCTTGGCTGAAATATTGTTTGGATTTATACAAAGAGATTATCGTAAAGTTGCTGAAGTTCATTTGATTGCAGGGTTAGTACCAAAAGAAGTACCAATTGACGACTTATCTCAAGCGCTAAGGTCAATAGGTGAGCCAATTTTTGGACAAGCTGTAAAAGATATTTCTGGTGGAAAATTACTAAAACAATTATTTGATGTAACAGAAAAATTTAATATGCAGACTCAACCTCAGCTCCTTATGTTGCAAAAAACAATGGTAGTCGTTGAAGGTGTCGCAAGAAAATTAAACCCAAATACAAACATATGGACAACATCAAAACCTGTGCTTGAAAGTTGGCTAAAAGAAACCAAGGACCCAATGACTACTATAAATGAAACACTCCAAAATACATCTGAGGTAATTAAAAGATTGCCAGAATTTCCTGAAATTATGGATAAAGCTAATCAAGCTCTAACTTATTTAGCTAGTGGTCAAATCCCACAAAACTCAAATTCTTTTACTGCCTTAAACACAAAAAGGGCTGAGATGTCTGCTTTTAGAAATCAATCTATTATTGGCTTATTAGTCCTTGTAATTTTTGGACTATTGGTATTTTAATTCAATCAATGAACAATTTGAATAATAAAAAAGTCTTGTTAATAATTTGTGGTGGAATAGCTGCTTATAAAAGTCTCGAAATAATAAGACTTTTAAAAAAAAGTGGAGTAATAATAAAAACAATTCTTACCAAAAGTGGTGCTGAATTTGTAACGCCTCTTTCAATTACTTCATTATCTCAATCCAAAGTTTATCAAGATCTTTTTAACATAGAAGATGAGTCAGAAATGGATCATATTAACCTTTCAAGATGGGCAGATCTTATTCTAATCGCACCAGCAACAGCTAACACAATATCTAAGCTTGCAAATGGAAATTCAGATGATTTGGCATCTACGGTTGCTCTTGCTTCAAACAAAAGAATTTTTATTGCTCCTGCAATGAATGTGAGAATGTGGAATCATTTATCTACTAGACAGAATATAGCTAAGCTTAAAACTTATAACTATAGATTAGTCGGTCCTGAGATTGGAGATATGGCATGTGGTGAATATGGTGAGGGAAAAATGTCAGAACCAAAAGAAATAGTAAACGAGCTAGAAAACTATTTTGAAAATTTAAAAATAAATAATAAATTAAAAGCAATAGTGACTGCGGGGCCTACTAATGAATACATTGATCCAATAAGATATATTACTAATAAATCGAGTGGTAAACAAGGATATGAGATTGCAAAATCATTATCTAAAAAAGGCTTTGATACAACATTAATTTCTGGACCCACAAATTTAAAAATTAATGATGATATTAATTTAATAAAAGTTGAAACTGCTGAAGAAATGTTTCAGGCAACACTTAATAATTTACCTGCCGATGTTGCAATATTTTCAGCGGCTGTAGGTGATTATAAAGTTAAGGAAACTTCTCAGCTAAAGATAAAAAAACAAGATAAACTAAATATAGAACTTGAGAAAAATGTAGATATTCTTAATTATGTCTCTAACCATAATTCTTTAAGACCAAAGCTCATTATTGGTTTTGCTGCAGAAACCAATAATTTAGAAATTTATGCAAATAAAAAACTTAATGAAAAAAATTGTGACTGGATAGTTGCAAACGATGTATCCAATAAGAAAATTGGATTTGAATCAGATTTTAATGAAGTATCAATTTTTTATAAAGATAATAAAACTGATAAACTTAAATACAAACCTAAATCTGAAATTTCAGACGAATTAGTTGAAAAAATCATTAATCATTTAAACTAATGGTTAAAGTTTTAATCAAAAAATTAAATCCTTCAGTTCAGCTACCTTCATATAAAACTAACGGAGCTTCTGGCATGGATTTAATGGCTTTTATAGAAAAGCCAATTAATTTAGAACCAGGTAAGTCTTGTCTTGTTCCAACTGGATTGTCAGTTGCATTCCCAGAAGAATATGAAATTCAAATTAGACCAAGATCTGGGTTGGCAGCAAAAAATAATATTAGTGTTTTAAACACACCTGGTACCATTGATAGTGATTATAGAGGGGAACTTAAAATTATTTTATTTAACCATAGTAGTAAAAATTTTATAATTAATAATAATGATAGAGTTGCTCAAATGGTTTTAGCTCCAATAATAAAAATGGAATTAAAGGAAACAAATGAACTTCCAGAATCAATCAGAGATAAAGGTGGTTTTGGTTCAACTGGTAAATGAAAAACAGTTTAAATAAATCCCAAATTGAGAGATTTTCAAGACAATTAGTTCTAAAAAATATAGGCCCAAAAGGGCAAAAAAAAATTTTATTATCTAAGATTTTAATTGTTGGCGTTGGTGGATTAGGCTGCCCTGCTGCAGAAAGTTTGGTAAGAGCTGGAATTGGAACCATTGGTCTTGTAGACAATGATATTATTAATCTATCAAATATTCATAGACAAAGCTTATTTAGTTCCAAAGATGTAAAAAAATTAAAGGTTAGTGTGGCAGCTAAAAAACTAAAAGAAATAAATCCACTAACAAAAATTGTAACTTATAAATCAAGACTCGATGAGAAAAATATAGAAAATATAATCAAAAATTATGAGCTTATTATTGATGGTTCTGATAACTTTAAAACTAAATTCTTGATCAATGATTATTGTATAAAATATAAAAAAAAATTAATCACAGGTGCTATAAGTAAATTTGATGGACATATATTCTCATTTGATTTTAAAGATAAAAAGACAGCGTCTTTAAAAAATTTTTATCAAGAAAAGGAAATTACTGACAATATTTTAAATTGTGAATTTGAAGGAGTTCTTGGCACAACTGCATCAATAGTAGGTACCACACAAGCTAATGAAGCTTTGAAGATGATAATGGAAATTGGCCAAAACCTTAAAAATCAAATATTAATTATAGATTTATTAAACCTTAATTTTAGAAAAGTTAAATTTAAAAAAAGATAAGATAAAATTAAATAATGAAAAAATTTAACTTATTAATATTTATTTTTCTTTTTTTTTCATTTAATGTTTCTTCAGAAGAAATTTTTTTATCATTAAAAAAAAATAAAGTAAATGTAAGGTATGGTCCAAGTTTTAATTCACCTGTCAAATTCATTTACAAAAAGATTAATTTACCAATAAAACAAATAGATAAAAAAGAGAACTGGAGAAGAATTATTGATTTTAAAAATAATAGTGGATGGATACACTGGTCACAATTAAAAACCATAAACTCAGTTATTAGTCTAAATGAAATGATTTTATTCAAAAAACCCTCAAATTTTTCAAAACCATTGGCAAAAATTCAAACAGGGAGAGTTTTGATACTTCAAAAATGTATTGAGGGATGGTGTAAAATTAAGTCAGCTAATTTTAAAGGCTGGATAAAAAAAGATAATATTTGGGGTTTAATTAATTAAAATCAGCCGATAACGAGGTTAAAGTAGCTGAACTCAATCTTGTTGTATGTGTATACTCATTGTGATCTATTCCAATCTCAACGTTGCAGCCATTTAATTTAAATTTTTCAATTTGTTCATCCGTAAATTTAAAATGTATAAATTGAACCGAAGAAGCTTTTCCTTCTGAAGAGGTTCTATCAACATCTTTTTCTGGAATTGCTTTGACAATTTCACCATTAATTTTTATAAAAACTTTTTCTTCAATCCCTCCTACTTTACTTAAAAAGGCTGCTCTCAAAACTGGATTATCAATTTCGAACATTAGTGTAGCTGTTAATTCTTTTCCGTTGGGTATTAGTGGATTGTAAGCTATAAGCTCGTCTTTAAGTTGTTCATCTCCACCTTTTTCAATATAGAGCATCTCCTGCACTTGGGCCAACATCGTTTCGTAACTTTCAAAATAAAAAGTTGCATATGGACCTAATGCAATTCTCCTGTCTTTTTTAAAGTTTACAATATTTTTTCTGAGCTCTTTTCTGTTTTTTGTGTAAACATCTAAGGGCATGATATCATCTTTTTGAATTTCTCTTTTTTCCCTTGACATACTTACATTCTATAACTTTTTGCCATTAATTCGATAGGATGTAACGCCTCATCATTAGAAATATTTGTATCAATCTCTAATTGCTTCAAGTGCTTACCTGCAAGAGGACAATCGGAAGCCATATATTTATTGTTCTTATTTTTGATCTGTCTTGCTGTGGGTCTTCCAACTTTATTGGCTAAATCATGCGTATCTTTCATAACTCCAAAAGTTCCTCCATGACCAGCACATCTTTCAACAACATCCAGTTTAACATTTGGTATAAATTTTAACATATCTCGTGATTTAATCCCCATATTTTGTGCTCGTGCGTGACAGGCATTATGAACTGTTACACCACCATCGATTTCTTGAAGTCCTTGAGCTAAACCTTCGTTATTTGCAATATCAACAACATACTCATCTATATCCATTACATTTGCAGATAATTTTTTAATATTTTCATTTTTTGGCAACAGCAAAGGCCATTCAAATTTTAACATTAAACCACAGCTTGCTGTTAAAGTTATTACTTTATAACCTTTATCAACCCACTCTAGTAAGTCTTTTGAAACTTTCTTAGCTTGTTCAACTACTTTTGGAAGATCAGCTTGTTCTAAAAAGGGCATGCCACAACATCCTGGATAGGCTTCTTGAACTTCTACACCATTTTTTTTTAAGACTTTTAAAGCAGCCACCCCAGTATTTTTTTTATTAAAGTTTACAAAACAAGTTGTATAAATCACAGCCTTTCTACTTTTTTTGGATATTTCAAAATTAATTTTATCTTTATTTTTTTTAAAAAAATTTGAGAATGTTTCAGAATTATATTTTGGTAATTGAACCCTTTTATCAATCCCTAAAACTATTTCTAAAATTTTTCTTAAAAGTATATTTTTAACATCGGAGGCCCAATTGATAAGTTTTGAAAACATAACCCCAATTTTTGCATTTCTATCTATTTTAGCTAATTGTGTTGGTATACCTGGTAATTTTCCTAATTTTTTTTGAGCTGTACGATATCTCAACATTAAATGAGGAAAATCTAGATCAAAATCATGTGGTGGTACATACGGACATTTAGTCATAAAGCACATATCACACAAAGTACAAGCATCAACAACTGGTTCAAATTGTTCACTTTTCAAACTTTCAACATCTTCATTTTTAGACTCATCAATCATATCAAATAATTTTGGAAACGAGTCACATAAATTAAAACATCTTCTACAACCATGACAAATATCAAAAGCTCTTCTCATTTCAGCATCTAATTTTTCTGGATTTAAAAAATCTGGATGCTCAAAATCTATGGGATGTCTTATAGGCGCGTCTAAACTACCTTCTTTACTCATAATTTGTTTTTGAAATTTTTTTACTATTTAGTGGGCAAGTTATTACCCACTAAAAAATTTTATTAGCTAATAGACTCTAAAGTTTTTTGGAATTTACCAGCATGAGATTTTTCAGCTTTTGCTAAAGTTTCAAACCAGTCAGCAATTTCCTCAAAACCTTCTTCTCTAGCTGTCTTAGCCATACCAGGGTACATATCTGTGTACTCATGAGTTTCACCTTGCACTGCAGAGGCTAAATTCGCTTTAGTTTCACCAATTGGCAAACCTGTTGCTGGATCACCTACTTCCTCTAAATATTCAAGATGTCCATGTGCATGGCCTGTTTCACCTTCAGCAGTTGATCTAAATACTGATGCTACGTCGTTGTAACCTTCAATGTCAGCTTTTTGAGCGAAGTAAAGGTATCTTCTGTTTGCTTGGCTTTCACCCGCAAACGCAGCTTCTAAGTTTTCTTTTGTTTTGGTTCCTTTTAATGACATATTGTTCTCCTTAATTATATTTTAAATATATAACCATTCTAAATTTAATGTCAACAGTTTAGAATTGTTTTAATGTACTTATTAAAGTATTGAAATTATTATATTAATTTTGATTATGATTATCACTCGCAATTTTAATCAAGACTTCTACTGAACTAATTTTTTTTCCTGGAATTTTTGTTTTAACATTTACAACGTCGACATCGACATCATTTTTATTGCAGTCAATTAATTCACCATTCTGCTCATCAAAAAAATGATAGTGTTCGGTTATGTTTGTGTCAAAATAACTCTTGTTACTATTTATTGAAATTTCTTTTAAATATCCTTTTTGCTTAAACGCATGTACGGTATTATAAACTGTGGCCAGAGATATTTTTTCATTTAGTTTTTCGCTAATAATTTTAACTAGATCGTTAATTGTAAAATGGAATGTTGTGTCTCTATTGAATAAAACTTCACAAATCTTTAATCTTTGTTTAGTGGGTCTAAGATTGGATGATCTTAATTTATCAGTAAATTCAGCATTTTTTATCATGTTATTTATAACTATTCTAAACTAAGCCTATATTATATTCAATTAAAATCAAGTAATAAGATGGTGAATTTTATGAAAAAAAACTCCTATTCTTACGATGATCTAATAACCTGCGGAAATGGAGAGTTGTTTGGCTCAGGCAATGCTAAATTACCTCTTCCACCAATGCTAATGTTTGATAGAATAACTGAAATCTATGATAATAAAGGCACTTTTAATAAAGGTTCCTTAAAGGCTGAACTTGATATTAAAAAAGACCTTTGGTTTTTTAATTGTCACTTTAAAGGAGACCCTGTTATGCCTGGATGCCTCGGTTTAGATGCGATGTGGCAGTTAGTGGGCTTTTACCTGGGGTGGCTTGGAAATCCTGGAAAAGGAAGAGCTCTTGGAGTGGGTACTGTAAAGTTTACTGGTGAAGTTTTACAAAATGTTAAGAATGTTAGATATGAAATTGATATGAAAAAAATTATGTCACCTGGTGGAACAACTGTAGGTCTAGCAAATGGAATTGTTTTAGCTGATGATAAAAAAATATATTCTGCAGATAGTTTAAAAGTGGGGTTATTTAAATAATGAGAAGAGTGGTTATAACAGGTTTAGGAATTGTATCTTGTTTAGGGAATAATCAAGAAGAAGTTCATCAATCACTACTAAATTCTAAATCAGGAATTTCATTTAGTGAAGAGTACAAAGAGCATAATTTAAAAAGTCATGTTCATGGAAAACCAAATATAAAACTTGAAGATCACATTGATAGAAAAACAATTAGATTTATGGGCTCGGGTTCGG
>Ga0233444_10001096_pt1 | contig 31815 bp, 28 predicted proteins | sample SI_124_October20_6_FD_182792 | JGI IMG/M metagenome (GOLD analysis project Ga0233444, IMG submission 182792) | Seawater microbial communities from Saanich Inlet, British Columbia, Canada - SI_124_October2016_10_MG | ecosystem: Environmental > Aquatic > Marine > Inlet | place: Canada: British... | reverse complement strand
AGAGCGCGACTCGATCCTCTCCGCCATGAGCCTCACCACGAAGATCGAAGACCTCTCGGCGTGTGACCTTGTGATCGAAGCGGTCTTCGAGGACCTCGCGACCAAGCGAGATCTGTTGAAGCGCCTTGATGCGGTCTGCGCTAAGGACACCATCTTTGCGTCGAACACGTCGACATTGTCGATCACCGAAATCGCTTCGGGATCGAGCAATCCTGAGCGTGTTGTCGGGATGCACTTTTGTCTGCCGGCTCAGTTGATGAAATTGATCGAGATGTCACCCGGCATCCTGACATCGGATGAGACGTTTCAGACAGCGTGGCAATGGACCGAAGGTTGCAAGCAGATCCCCGTGAAAACGCAGGACAAACCGGGCTTTATTCTCAACGCACTGCTTGTCCCGTTTAACAACGATGCTATCCGCGCCGTCGAAGCTGGCGTTGCAGATGCGGAAAACGTCGATCGGGCCATCAAGGCTGCACTCGGTTACAAGATGGGACCGCTTGAGCTGATCGATCTTGTCGGCCTCGATACTCAAATCCGCCTCTGCGAGGCGTTCTATCCTATTACCCTGGACCCTCGCGCGGCGACGCCGCCGTTGCTCAGGCGAATGGTCGCCGCCGGTTTGTTGGGACGAAAATCTGGCCGCGGCTTCTTCACCTATGAAGGCAACGCGATGTTTGGAGCTTGAAGCCGATGCAATATGCGATCATCAAAAATGGACAAAGCTCGTCATTTCCGGATGCAGACGGCTTCCACGCAAAGGCGTCGCGCGTCGAAAATGCGGACGTCGTGATCTATAGCGGCGTTGCTGTGAAGCCGGATCAAGCGAAGACGGCCATTCTGGTCGAACTTGGTAACGAGTGCCTGGCGGAGCACCTCGGCGGCATCGATGAGAATGGTCAGGTAAATATTCTCGGCTTTGCCAGATATCGCAACGGTAATGATTCTCCCTCAAATCTGGTTGAAGTGGTACGGCAGCCGAACACCAGCGACTCCGCAATTTCGGCAGCGAAGGCGCTATTCGAGAATGCCGGACTTCAGGTCGCCATTTCGGCCGATCAGATCGGTCGCATCATCAACCGTCTGGTCCTGCCGAAATACAATGCCGCTCTTCGGTTCCTTGACGAGGGTCTCGCAAGTCAGGCTGACATGGATCTGACGTGCAAGCTCGGTCTCGGCTATCCGGACGGTCCGATTGAGCGCGTGCTCAGAGGGGGCTTGGAGCATCATTATGTAGCGACGAAAGCTCTATTCGACACGTACGGCACATCGTCTTATGCGCCGCCGCGTCGCGCGATAGTGGCTTTCAATCGCGCACAATCGGATGTCAAGGAGCGGTAACACTATTCAACTCCATTCTTGGAGTTCGAAGATTGACGAAGGAAAGGGCTACGGTCATGGCAGCAGCGGCTGCGCGTGCCAACGCTGCTTGCGAGCCCTTTTAATCGCATCCTGACTTTGCTGGCACAGGGCGGCGAGCATCTCGATTGGCCGGCGATAGGTCGTTGGGTGGCTGCTCAACTTCGCATATGTGCACCAAGTTAAAGAGAATATGGCGACGATCAACGGTTGCAGGGTGAACTGTCGGTAACGTCGTCTACGAACAGCGCTGACTTTAACTGACAGCAGTGTTCTTATGGTAACATGCCTCCGGGCCCAGACTGCGAATCCGGGGCGGAGATTCGATCTCTTCATCCGTGATCGTAATTCATCGAGCCGAATTATCGAATGGCTTTTGGCTCGTTCCATTTTCTTTCCTTTGCTGGCTCTTTGAATTCGATTTGCTGAATCGAGGCGCCATTCCGAGAGCGGAATACTCATCGAGCGCAGATCAAGTCTGAGATTGCAGATATCGCTTTCGCTCCACTCGAGCGCCGCTTTGGGATCAATGCGCCTGTTCATCAGATCATCTCCAGCTCGTTGACAACCACTCGATGGCGCTGCGGACCTGATCGTGGAGGCGGCTCAATCAGAAGGTTCCCCACGGCGGGGCCGGTGCGTTTTAGACCAGCTGAGATGAAAAAATAATTGTGGACTTATCGGTCCAGAATTGTTATGCGATAGCACCCGCACGATAACTTGTGATGAAAAACAATGGCGCGACCTCAGGAATTCAATACGGCTGAAGCTCTGTATAAGGCGATGGGCGTGTTCTGGAGCAAAGGGTATGAGGGCACTTCACTGGCCGATTTGCTGGAGGCGACGGGCCTTAGCAAAAGCAGCTTGTATGCGACATTCGGAGACAAGCGAGACCTGTTTCTGGCCGCGTTTGATTGTTATCGGGCTGAGCGCACAAGAGAGCTGCATCTTGTTCTCGATAATGGAAAGGCTCGGAAGTCGATCGAGACTTTTTTCCGCAAGATCATTGAAGATGCGCGTGCGACCACATTTTCGCATGGTTGCATGAGTACCAATCAGGCGGTCGAGCTTGCTCCGCATGACCCCGATGTACGTCGTCGGGTCGAAACTGATTTCCAGGTCATCGAGGATGCGTTTGCGCGAACAATCCAACGCGGACAGGCCGAGGGCTCGATAAGAAGCCCAGTGAGCCCGCGAAAGCTTGCAAGGCTTCTTGTTGTTGCCTTTCCTGGTTTTCAGGTCATGGTCCGAGCTGGGGCAAATGCCGCGCGCTTGGATGATGCACTCGCTACGCTGCTCTCGAACCTCGACTTGCCGAGCAAATAGAAAATTTCGTAATTTTGGACCGATAGGTCCAAAAAAATGGAGTTTTAAACCGCCGCGTATGCGGCATAACAAAGGAGAGTGAAATGAGTTACGAACGGCTTACGAGTGAAAATGCAGCACTGCTGCTGATCGACCACCAGACGGGTCTGTCGAACGGCGTCCAGGACCAGAGCGTCCCCGAATACATCACCAGCGTCACTGCCCTGGTGAAACTCGCCAAGGCCTTCAGGCTGCCGACCGTCGTCACGACCAGCGCGGCCGACCGCCAGAACGGCCCGCTCCTGCCGGTGATCACGCAAACGCTGCCCGATGCTCCTGTGATTCATCGCCCAGGTGAGATCAATGCCTGGGAGAACAACGACTTCGTCGAGGCGGTGAAGAAGACCGGGCGCAAGAAGCTGATCGTCGCCGGCGTCTCCACCGAGGTCTGCGTCACCTTCGTCGCTCTCTCGGCCATCAAGGAAGGCTTCGATGTCTATGCCGTGATCGATGCATCGGGCACTTGGAACAAGCTTGTTCAGGAAGTCGCGGTCGCTCGCATGGCGCAGGCTGGCGTCAAACCGATCACGTGGGTCGCGGTTGGAGCGGAGTTGCAGGGCGATTGGCGCAGCGCGACCGGCCCCCAGCTTGCCTCCATCATGGGCGAGCACCTGCCGTATTACGGAAACCTGATTAGCAGCTTCAATGCGGCGAAGGGGCAAACCAAAGCGGCCTAGCCGAAGCTCCAGGATCTCGCCGCATTCTGCGCCGGGATCCTCTCATATTCCCTATGCGGAGATGCGATCATGCTGAAGATTATGCGCGCTGATTCAAGCCAAGTATTCCGGCGCGGTCCATTTCAAGTACGGCGAAATCGTCCGGGTCTTGTTCTGGGCTCCAACGTCGACGTGGCATTTGGCCCGCTAAGCGTGATCGATCACGCCAATCTTGGACCGGGTACCGTCGTTCGCATGCATGAGCACAATAATGATGAGATTTTGAGCTACATGTGGCGCGGCACGATGATCCATGAGGATTCCGCTGGCCATCGCATCCCTATATCAGCGCATAAGCTGATGATGATGAATGCTGGCCGGAGTTTCTGGCATGAGGAATCGACGCCGGACGGGCCGGTTGAAATGTTGCAGATCTTCATCCGGCCGCGCGAGGCCGATCTGCCGGGCGATGTGCAGTTCTTCGATCGGCCGGACAACATCATGGACGGCAGGTGGCACCTGGTCGCCGGACCGCAGGCCAGCGACGCTCCACTGAAGATCCGCCAACAGGTGACAGTCTATGACGCCAACCTCCGCGCAGGGGACGAGATCGCGTTGCCGACCGTGCAGGGCCTTTCTCCCTGGGTCTACGTCATGGACGGGATCGTCACCATTGGTACCGAGACACTCGCCAAGGGCGATGCCGTCACCGATCTCCATCAGCCCCTCCCGACTCTCCGGGCAAAAGGACCCACCACCCTTGTCGGCTTTCTGGTCGACCGGACCGCTCCTGCGACACAGGCTGGCACGATCAGCGGAAGATAGGTGGTCAATGACCAAGGCATCCGAGTTTCGGGAGCAGGCGATGAGCGGGCTGGCCAGGCGGTGTCCCGAAACGACAATCGTGCCGAGCTCCTGCGGATGGCACAGCATCTCTCGCCGATCGATTACGAACGGAAGACCGCGATGACCCAGTGACCGCAAGCCCGGGACTGTCCACAAAGCCGGGACAACTCCACAAACCCGGCCAATGAAGGAAAAGGGGCAGATCTGCTGTTAATCGCGGGGATGGCTGCGGATCGCACGATGTGGGCGCAAGTGTGCGCATCGCTGTCCGAACACTTTCGCACCATCGCCTTCGACAACCGCGACGCCGGAGAGAGCACTATTTGCAGCGATAGTTATGTCATGCTGGCGCGAACTAGCTGCTCTTGATAGGCGGTCCGGCAAGACTGATCGGGGACTCTCGCAGTGCGATGGCCAGTGGAATCGCAAAAGCGGGTTCTGTTACCCGGACATCCTCGATCGGGTCCACGATCCCGACACTCCTCGGCGGCGCACTCGTGACGATTTGGGCAATCTCAGCCTTGGCCATCCGCTGATCGTCACGCAGTTGGCGAGCTAGGCGTCGTTCGGATTCCCTGAGGATGACGCCGCAATTTGGCCAGCCGGGCTGAGTGCACGATGCAGGATGTCGCCGGCCGCTACCAAATTCCGCAGTTCTTCAAACAGCTTTTGATTTCAATGCGTTCGCCCAAGGAGGCGGGCTGCAATGTGACATTTTCCGGAATGTCACAGGTCCCGCGCGCCATACGTTTCGCGCTCGTAATGCGCCAATCTGTCCCGTGTTCGCGGCTAGCGGAAGCCGGACGATGCGATACCCTCTTTGAAAACTCAGGGAGGGAAGCATGATAACGAAATTTACCCGCCGCCACTTTATCGCAGCCGGTACGTCAGCTGTCGCGATGCCTGTCCTCTTGCGCGGGGCCTCTGCGCAAGCCGCGTGGCCGTCTCGGCAAATCCGCATGATCTGCAGCTATCCGGCGGGAGGGCAGACCGACCTGCTCGCGCGCGCCTTCGGCGAATTCATCTCCAAGCAGGTGGGACAGACTGTCGTCATCGAAAACAAGGCAGGGGCCTCCGGCTCCATAGGCGCGGCGGAAGTCGCGCGCGCGGAGCCCGATGGCCACACCATCCTCTGCTCGATCTCGACCACCTATGTGATGAACAGGGTGATGATGAAGACCCCCGGATACGACATGGACAAGGACCTGACGCTTGTCAGTATCATTCCGGGCGCCGGCTTGCCGCTGGTCGCAAGCCTGAAGTCCGGGGTCACAACGCTGGATGAATTCGTCGCTTTCGCGCGCAAGAACGGCAAGGTGAACTTCGGCACCTACAGCGCAGGTTCTGCCCCGCACATGACGATCAATGAACTCAACAAGCAATATGGTCTCAACATCGAGCCGATCCACTATCGCGGCGAAGCGCCGATGTGGACGGGGCTGCTGGAAGGCACGCTCGATGTCGCGATGGGCAGCTACACGGCAGCGCAACCCGTGCTGCAAAGCAATCGTGGCGTTGCGTTCGCGGTGCATTCGAAGAAGGTCGGCGCGATTCCGAACGTCAAGACCCTGCCTGAGCAAGGCGCGACATCTAAGTTCTTTACAGTGAGCGGCTTCACCGGCTGGGCGTTGCCGAAGGCGACGCCGCAGCCGATCGTCGATCGGCTGGCGCAACTCTGCGTGGCGGCCAATAGCGATCCGAAGGCGAAGGAAGTTCTCGGTACCTTCGTGCTGGAACCGGCGCTCGGGTTTAAGGAAACCAATGCGTTGTATCAGCGCGAATTGCCGGTCTGGATGGAGAGCGCGCAGTCGCTAGGCCTGCAGCCCGTCTAGATTGAGCTCGGAAACGATGGCAGCCGACAGGTCAGCGCCCGCAACTTGTCGGCACCGCGCGGGTTTCGTGCGGCTCATCGCATGGGCCGGACCCGACAATCTAGAATTTGCTCAGCGATCGTTGGATCAGAGACAACGAAAGATGCGCTCGCGTCTGTTTCGGCGGAAATCAAGTGGACCCTCTCTCTGACCAGGGGTTTCGAAGAACGGACAACCAAAACAGGCAAATGGAGGAGATGCACAATGACGCGCAAGCAAGGCTCTCTGAATCCGTTGTGCGGTTCAATCACGCGGTCGCGGGCGCCCGGCGCGACGCGACGCCGACTGATGTCGCTTGCCTGCGCCGCGATATTCCTGCCGCTGATCGATCGGCACGCACGAGCGGCGAGTTGGCGCCCGACGAAAAGCGTTCGCCTTGTCGTTCCTTTCGCCGCAGGCGGCGCCAACGACATCATCGCGCGCGTACTTGCCGAGCGCCTGAGCGCGATGTGGGGTCAGCAGGTCTATATCGAGAACAAGCCTGGCGCAGGCGCCAATATCGGGACGACTGAAATCGCGCGGGCCGATCCGGACGGACATCATCTCCTGATCACATCGAGTGCGATTGCGGTAAACCGCTTTCTTTTCGACAAGTTGCCCTTTGACCCGATCGCAGATTTCGCGCCGGTATCGCTGGTGGCGGTCATTCCCAATGTGATGGTGGTCCCGACCGCCTCGCCGGCGCGAAGCGTGACCGACTTTATCGCAATGGCAAAGGCGAAGCCGGGGACATTGAATTTTGGCTCCGCCGGCATCGGCTCATCGCTGCATCTGATCGGCGAGTTGTTCAAACGCTCCGCTGGCATTGATATGAAGCATGTGCCTTATCGCGGCGCGGCGCCCGCGATGAACGATCTGGTGGGAGGGCGTCTCGACGTCATGTTCGATACGGCGACCGTATCCATGAGCCAGATTCGCGGGGGCACGATCCGCGCGATCGGCGTTTCGACGCGCGAACGCATTCCGGCCCTGGCCGAGGTACCGCCGATCGGTGATACCGTGCCCGGTTTCGATGTCGGCTCCTGGTTTGCGCTGTTCTACCCGGCGAAGACGCCGCGCGATGTCGTCGAAAGAGTATCGGAGGACGTGCGGGCGGCCTTGCAGCACGACGCGGTGAAGGCCCGGCTGGAGGATCTTGGCGCTCGCGTCGCGGGGTCGACCCCGGATGCCCTCGCGGCCCATGTGCGCGCCGAGATGGACCGGTGGGGCGTGGTCATCCGCGAAGCCGGCATCAAGTCGCAGGACAATTGATCGGGCCAACGGGTTCGCGTGCCTTTGGTGATGGACAATCGACTCCAGAGTCGGGTAGCCATACGTTCTGCCAAAGGAGGCCGTCGTGGCTCGCTGGAATAACGCCGTTGCCAGCGCAACGGAGCTCAAAAATCTTCGGAAGGATGCGCTTTACCGCGAGGCGGCGAAGGCCTTTCGCCGCAATGGCTACCATGGCACCTCGCTGGATGAGATCGCCGAAGGTCTGGGGATCAGCAAGCCGACCCTCTATCACTACGTCAAGACCAAGCGGGATCTGCTGTACCAGTGCCACATGGCCGCGGCCGAGCAGGCGCTGTCGACGGTGTGCCGGGACGAGGGGATCACCGGCATCGAGAGGTTGCGGCGGACGACGTCGGCCTATGTCCGATCAATGATCGGCGAGCAGAGCTATAGCGTTATTATCCTTGAAGAAAAATCGCTTTCTCCGGTCCAGCTTTCGACCGTCGTGCACGAGCGCGATCGGTTCGAGGGCGCTCTGATCTCGATGGTGCTGGAGGGTCAGCAGGACGGCACGGTCCTTCCGGGAGAACCGCGGTTCGTGGTCTTCAACGTTCTTGGCGCCGTCAACTGGGTCACCAAATGGTACCGGCCCGGTGGCTCCTGGAGCGAGGCGGATGTCGGCGAAGGGGTCGCGGGCTTTGTCTGCCGGGGCCTTGCGTCGCCTGGCGTCACGATTGATGGTAGTCAGTTACTGCCACGGTTGCCGTTGACGGCAACAATGTCGGTGCGGAAAACCCTGTCCACCTGACCATCCTGTTGACTTTCGACTCTGCAGTCGATTAGTCGTACCTGTAGTTGAGGCGGCCGATGAAGAGCGCGCCGGGTATGGCAGGACGTTGTGGCGGACCAGGTACGAGACGGAACGAGCCCGGCAGGGGCAAACAGCTCTCCTCCATTGTTGCGGGCAGTGGGACTCTCGAAGCGCTTCGGCGGCGTTCAGGCGTTGCGTGATGTGTCGTTCACGGTGGATCGCGGACAGATCGTCGGACTGATCGGGCCAAACGGCTCCGGCAAATCGACATGCGTCAATCTTCTCTCCAGCAATCTGCCCGTTAGCGCCGGTGAAGTCTGGCTCGACGGTGAATTGCTGACCGGCAAGCCGATTGATGCTGCCGTCGTTAAAGGCTTGTCGCGCACCTTCCAGAGCACGCAGATTTTCCCGGAAGACACGGCGCTCGAAAACGTGATGCTCGGGTGTCACACGCTGTTCAAGCAGGGCCCTGCGAAATCCGTTTTGCGCACCGCTTCGGCCAAGCGTGAAAATCTCGAACTGGTCACCCATGCAGAGCACTCGCTCGCACTGGTCGGCCTTGCCGCGCGCCGGGACCAGATCGCCTCGACGCTGTCCGCCGCCGAACAGCGCCTGCTGATGATCAGCGTGGCGCTGGCGTCAAAGCCCAAGGTCATTCTGCTCGATGAGCCGGCGGCCGGCATGGTCGCCAGCGAACGCCGCGCCTTGGCGGGCATCATCCGCGCCATGCCGTCGCACGGCATCAGTGTGCTGGTGATCGAACATCACATGGGGCTGATCATGGAGGTCTGCGACCGCATCGTCGTGCTGAACTTCGGCCAGAAGATCGCCGAGGGTACCCCGGCTGAAATCCGTAACAATCAGGCGGTCATCGACGCCTATCTTGGGCATCGCGATCATGCTTGAAGTCTCGGACTTGCGTATCGGTTACGGCCAGGTCGAAGTCGTACATGGTGTTTCGTTCAATGTGCGCCAGGGCGAATGCGTCGCGCTGATCGGCCCGAACGGCGCCGGAAAATCCACCATCCTCAAGACTGTCTGCGGGCTGATGTCGCCGCTCGGCGGTTCGATCATGTTCGATGGCCGTTCCACGGCTGGCCTGCCCGGTCACACGATTGCGGGGCTTGGCATTTCGATGTGCCCGGAAGGCCGCCAGGTGTTTCCGGAAATGACCGTGATGGAAAATCTGCAGCTCGGCGCCTACACGCGCCGGCGCCACGCGATCAAAGATGACCTTGATGAAATGATGACGCTGTTTCCGCGTCTGCGCGAGCGCGCCGGGCAATATGCCGGAACGCTGTCGGGCGGCGAGCAGGAAATGGTGGCGATCGCACGTGCGCTGATGGCGCGCCCGAAACTCTGCATTTTCGATGAGCCCTCGCTGGGCATTGCGCCGCGCGTGGTCGATGAAATCGAACAGACCCTGCTGGCCATCAAGGCACGCGGCGTCACCATTCTGCTGGTCGAACAGTCGGTTTCGATGGCGCTTCGCGTCGCCGACCGCGGCTACGTGATCGAGGCCGGGCTGATCGTGCTTAAGGGGTCGTCGACCGAACTCGCTGGCAACAAGAACGTCCAGAACGCCTATCTCGGTTTTTGAAGCAAGAAACTCACAGGAGGAGATACTGATGAAGAAATTGTTGGGAGCGGTGCTGTCCGCAGCGCTGATCGGAGCGCCCGGCGCATTCGCCGCCGAAAAGACGCTGACGATCGGTTACAGCGATGCGCTGACCGGCGGCGGCGCCGTCTATGGCGTGCCGCAGAAGAAGGCGATCGATCTTGCGATCGAGGAGATCAACGGCGCCGGCGGCATCAAGGTCGGCGCGGACAACTACAAGATCAAGACCATCGAGTATGACGACAAGGCGGACTCGACCGAAGCCACCAACGTCGCGCGCAAGCTGATCGATCGCGACGACGTCAAGTTCATCCTCGGCTATTGCTGCTCCGCCTCGGGCGGCGCGATGGCCTCGTTCATCGGCCGCGAAGACGTCGTCGTGCTGGTCGGCACCGCGGGGGCGCGCTCGATCACGTCGATCGGCAACAAGAACGTGTTCCGTACCCGTCCGCCCGGTGATTACACCGGCGCGGCCGCGGGCAGGTTCATCGCCCAGCAGGGCGTAAAAACGCTCGGCGTTCTCGCCGTGCGCGACGTGGCGCTGTTCACCCAGTACCGGGATGCGCTGGTCAAGGCATTCGAGGAAGCAGGCGGCAAGGTCGTTGCGATCGAGACCTTCGGCGGTCAGGACCGTGACATGACCGCCCAGCTGACCAAGCTGCGCGGCCTCAATCCGGATGCGCTGTTCATTTCGGGCTACGTCGAGCAGGCTGCCTTCAGTCATCGTCAAGCTTCTGAACTCGGCATCAAGGTTCAGCGTTACGGTTTCTCCGGCGGCAGCGCCGAGCAGTTCACCAAGGTTGCCACCGCCGAGCAGATGAACGGCGCGTGGGACCTTCTGGCCATCGAGTTCAATGCCGACGTCCTCGGCCCGAAGGCGGTCGCCTTCGCCGAACGCTACAAGAAGAAGTACAACGAGAACCCGACGCCGAACCTGGCCTATGCCTATGATCAGGTCTATGTGCTGCGCGACGCGCTGCAGGCCGCGCAGACCACGACCGACCTGAAGAAGATTCAGGACACGATCCGCGCGCTGCCGGTCCCGAAGGAGGCGTTGTTGAAGTACCTGCCGATCAACGGCCGGATGTTCGACGACAAGGGGCAGGCCTACATCGCCAACGGCGCGTTCCAGTGGAAGAACGGCAACTGGGCGTTCGTCAAGGAGCTCCCGTCGGATGCCGCGGCCTACTCGAACTTCCTGAAGACGGTCAAGGATTGATCGCAGACCTAATTCAGCCCGCGGAATTTTCCGCGGGCTGATCATCGGACCAGCTCATGCTCATCGATTTCATCCAGCAGATCTTCAACGGCCTCGTCGTCGGCAGCATTTACACGCTGATCGCGCTCGGCCTGACGACGATTTTCGGTATTCTCGGCATCGCGCACTTCGCGCATGGCAGCGTCGCCATGTTCGGCGGATACCTGACCTACTTCCTGATCTCCGCGCTCGGGATCGGCCTGTTGCCGTCCTTCATTCTGGCGATGGCTGCCGGCGCGCTGCTCGGCATTATTCTTGAGCGCGTTGCATATTATCCGGTGCGCAATGCGCCGCCGATCAACTCCTTCATTATCGCGCTCGGTCTGACCCTGATTATCGAAAAGCTGAATCTGCTCGCGTTCGGTATCGATCAGGTCATCATCCCGACGCCGTTCGTCAATGTCATCAATGTCGGCGGCGTGACCATGCCGGAGCTGCGCATCTATGTGCTGGCGATCGCGGCGATCCTGGTCATCGGCATGACGCTTCTGATCCAGCGCACGTGGATCGGCATGGCGGTTCGCGCCGTCGCGCAGAACCGCGCAGCGGCCGTCCTGATGGGCATCAACGTCAATTCCGTATCGATGTTCGTGTTTGCGCTGAGCTCGGCGCTCGGCGTCGCGGCCGGCACGCTGGTCGGCGCGCTGTTCGCGGTTGCGCCGGGCGTCAGCAGCGGCCTCGTCATCAAGGGTTTCGCGGTGCTGATCCTCGGCGGCCTCGGCTCCATCCCCGGCGCGATTGTCGGCGGCATGGTGCTCGGCGTGTCCGAAGCGTTCGCGGCGGCGTTCATCTCGTCGGCGTATAAAGATGTGATCTCGTTCCTGCTGATGATCCTCGTTCTGCTGGTGCGACCTGAAGGCCTGATGCGCAGGAGCAGCCGCTGATGTGGACGCGATTTGCCATTGTTGCGGTCATTGCTGCCGCAATCGTCTTTCCGCTCTTCGTGACGGTGAACTACTTCATCCACCTCGCGATCCTGGCGATGATTTTCATGATCGTCGCGCAGGGCACCAACGTTATTCAGGGCTATACCGGCTACGTCTCGATCGCGCAGGGCGCGTTCATGGGCATCGGCGCCTATGCCTCGGCGTTGCTGAGCATGCGTGCCGGATTTCCGGTGTGGCTCTCGATGCTTGTGGCGCCGGCCATCACGGCGGTCGCCGCGGCGATCGCGGGCTATCCGTCGCTTCGGGTCAAGGGCCACTACTTCGCGATCGTGACGCTCGCCATGAACATGGTGGTGTTCACGGTGCTGGTGAACTGGATTTCGCTGACCAAGGGCGAGCCCGGCCTGCCGAGCATTCCGGCGCCCGAGGCGATCAATCTCGGCTTCATGGAAATCGCGTTCGAGAAGCGCCGCGCCTATTACTATCTTGCGCTGGCCGCGCTGGTTCTCGTGATGTGGATCGTGGCGGCTGTGGTGCGGTCGCGGGTCGGCCGGGTGCTGCTGGCGATCCGCCAGAACGAGACCTTTGCCGAGGCGGCGGGCATCGCCTGCTGGAAGTACAAGCTGTTCGCGTTCATTTTCAGCGCGTCGCTGGCCGGTTTCGGCGGCGCGGTCTACGCCCACTACATGGGCTTCATCAATCCGACGCCGTTCTCCGCGGACGCTTCGCTCAATGCCATTCTTGCGGTCATTCTGGGTGGCAGCGGCACGCTGACCGGCCCGCTGATCGGCGGCGCATTGACGGTGATCCTCCCTGAAGCGCTGCGCGTGGCTGAAATCTATCGCCTGATCGCCTATGGCCTGTTGCTGATCCTGGTGGTGATCTTCCTGCCGCGCGGTCTGGTGCCGGCGGTGGTTGATGGTGTCAGGTCGATCACGGGCAAGGGGAAGAAGACTCCGTGAGCGTGCATATCGGCAGCTTCGTTCGGCACCACGCCATCTCGCAGCCCGATGCGCCGGCGTTGCGGGTGGGCGAGCAGGCGCTGAGCTATCGCACGCTCGACCGCCGTGCGGCCGGCTGCGCCGTGCGGCTGCGCGATTTCGGTGTTGCCGCCAATGACCGCGTGATGTTCGTGCTGCCGAACTGCGTCGAATGGGTCGTGCTCTATCAAGGCACGCTTCAGGCTGGTGCGATTCCGGTGCCGGTCAATCCGCTGCTGGCGGCGGCCGAGCTGGCCGCGATCATCGCCGATTGCGAGCCGCGCGTGGTGTTCGCGCGCGCGGCGATGGCGGCGCAGTTGCGCCAGAGCATCGGCGGCATCAGTTCCGTGGTTGATATCGACGCGCAGCCGTGCACGTCTGGCGAAGCCGACCCGCAGCCGTTACCGCGCGCGGGCTCCGACGATGTCGCGCTCATTCTCTATTCATCCGGATCGACCGGGCTTCCGAAGGGTATCGAGCTTTCGCACGCCAACATCTTCTGGAATGCGCAGGCCTTCGCCTTCGATCTGCTGCGGCTGACGCCGCAGGATCGCGGACTGACAGGTCTGCCGCTGAGCCATGTGTTCGGTCACAGCTGTCTCTACACGGCGTTTCTGTTCGCCGGCGCATCAATCACGCTGGTTGAGCGTTTCGATGCCGCTGCGGTCCTTGCGATGATTCATTCGCAGCGGATTACCGTCTTCATGGGCGTCCCAACCATGTACTGGACGCTGCTGCGCGAGGAGGTTCCTGCCGGCTTCGATCTGTCGTCGTGGCGGGCCTGCGTCGCGGGCGGCCAGGCGCTGCCGGAAGATGTGCATCGCAAGTTCGAAGCCAAGTTCGGCGTCGCGATCTCCGAAGGCTACGGCATGACGGAAGCAAGCCCTTCCGTCACCGGCTGCCGTCTGTGGGGCGCGCCGCGCAAGTCCGGTTCGGCCGGACAACCTTATCTTGGCGTGCAACTGCGGATTGTCGACGACGAGGGTCGGGATGTTCCGCGGGATGAGCGCGGCGAAATTCTCGTCGCAGGCCCGGGCGTTGCGCGTGGCTACTTCCGTCAGCCGGAGCTGACCGCGCAGACCTTTCGTGAAGGCTGGCTGCATTCTGGTGACATCGGTTACGTCGACACGGACGGTTTCCTGTTCGTCGTCGATCGCAAGAAGGAGATGATCATCTCCGGCGGCTACAACATCTATCCACGCGAGATCGAGGAAGTCGCGCACGCGGTCGAGGGTGTTTACGAAGTCGCCGCGATCGGTGTTCCCGATGACCGGCTCGGCGAGCGCATTGTCGCCTACGTCGTGCTGGATGCCGGGGCTTCGGTGCCGGAGGCGACGCTGCTTCAGCGCTGCAGCGATCAGCTCGCGCGTTACAAGGTGCCGCGCGAAGTCCGCTTCATGGAAGCGCTGCCGCGTAATGCCACCGGAAAGATCGATCGCCGCAGGCTTCGCGACCTCGGCCGCGATCCGCAATAAGGACGGGTTTATGGATACGCAGGAATTCACCTCGCTGCTCGAGGAAATGACGCTGGCCGCGGAGGCCGCCGATGGCGAGCGCTTCGCGCGTTGTTTCACCGAGGATGCGATCTATTACGATTACATCTACGGCGCGCATCATGGACGCAAGGATATCGCGCACATGCTGCAGGACCTGTTCCGCCGCGATGCCGGCGACGACTACCGCTGGGAGATGATCGATCCAGTGTTCGACGGCCGCATGGGTTATGCGTGGTCGTTGTCGAGCTTCACGTCGCTGGTGCCGCAGTTCAAGGGCAACTTCGTCGTGATCGACGGTATGAGCCGCTTCATTATCCGCGACGGCCTGATCGCCGAGTATCGCGAATCCGTCAATGGCGGCGTGGCGATGCAGCAACTCGGCGTGGAGCCGGCGCGCATGGCGAAGATCTTCGCCCGCTGGGCCGGCTGGCTGAAAGAGCGCGCCGAGACCGTCACTTATCTTTCGAAGCAACCGAACTGGCGGAAGCGTCCACCGCAATCCTGAGCGAGGCCTTGTAGCATGACCTATCAGCACATCCTGTATGACGTTGAATCGCGTATCGCGACCATCACGCTGAACCGGCCGGATCGCATGAATGCGTGGACGCCGACCATGGAGCGCGAGGTGCGCCTCGCCATGGAGGCGGCAGCCAGCGATGACGGCGTGCGCGCCATCGTTCTGACCGGGGCTGGCCGCGCATTCTGCGCCGGCGCCGACATGGATGAACTGAAGACGCTCGATCCCAACGACATCAAGAGCGACCAGTGGATGAAGCCGTTCGACATGAACCGGCGCCCTGACTGGCAGACGCGCTATTCGTTCTATCCGGCGATCTCCAAGCCTGTCATCGGAATGCTGAATGGACCCGCTGCTGGTATCGGTCTTGTTCACGCGCTGTATTGCGATCTTCGCTTCGCGGCCGACAACACCGTGTTTACGACGTCGTTCTCCCGCCGTGGCCTGATCGCCGAGCACGGCATGAGCTGGATGTTGCCGCGCATCGTCGGCCATTCAAATGCGCTTGATCTGCTGATGTCCGCGCGGCGGGTCTTGAGCGCGGAAGCGCTGCAGATCGGTCTCGTGAACAGGCTCTATCCGGCGGCGGAGCTCCGCGCCAAGACGATGGAATACGTCAAGGACATGGTCGACTTCGCGTCGCCACGCGCGGTGGGCGTTATCAAGCGCCAGCTGTACGAAGTGCCGTTCCAGAGCCTTGCCGAGGCGACGATCTACGCCAACCGCGAGATGGAGCTTGCGGCCCGCAGCGACGATTTCCGCGAGGGCGTCGCGAGTTTCCTCGAAAAGCGCCCGCCGAATTTCTCGGGGACCTGAGGCACGATGGCACGTCTGTTCACGGTCGAGGAAGATGCGTTCCGGCTCACTGTCCGGAAATTTCTCGACGACAAGCTGCCGGCAGATCTGCGCCAGCGGATGCTGAGCGGCGAACGCCCGACCCGCGATGACAAGGTGACATGGAGCCGGTTGCTTCATGCGCGCGGCTGGGGCGGCTACACGTGGCCCGCCGAACATGGCGGCCCCGGGTTCTCGCCGATCCAGCGCTATATTTTTGAGGATGAGGCCTGGCAGGCCGGTGCACCGGAGGTCGTTCCGTTCGGCCTCAAAATGGTCGCGCCCGTGATCATGAAGTTCGGCAGCGACGCGCAGAAGCAACGTTTCCTCCCGCGGATCGCCTCGCTTGAGGACTATTGGTGCCAGGGTTATTCGGAGCCGGGCTCGGGCTCGGACCTTGCATCGCTGAAGACCCGGGCCGTTCGTGACGGTGACGACTATCTCGTCACGGGACAGAAAATCTGGACCACCGAAGCGCACGACGCCGACTGGATCTTCTGTCTGGTGCGGACCGCATCCGACGGGCGCAAACAGGATGGCATCTCGTTCCTGCTGATCGACATGAAGACGCCCGGCATCACCGTGCGTCCGATTATCACGTTCGACGGCGCACACGAGGTCAACGAGGTCTGGTTCGACAACGTTCGCGTTCCGGTCGCCAACCGGATCGGCGAGGAAGGGCAGGGCTGGACCTGCGCGAAGTATCTGCTCGAGAAGGAGCGGTTGAACTTCGGCGGTATGGGTTTCTGCAAGCGTGAGGTCGCGCGGCTGAAGCGGCTGGCACAGGCGAACGGGCGATCCCGGCTCGACAATCCGCTGTTTGCAGCGCGCGTCGCCGCGCTGGAGATGCGGATCGCGGCTGCGGATCTGACCAACTTGCGCTTCCTTCGTGCTGAAGAGCGCGGCGATGCGGTCGGGTTGCCCGCGCCCTACCTGAAAATCCTGAGCTCTCACCTGCAGCAGGATGTGCTTGAGTTGCAGGTGCGCTTGCTCGGACGAAGCGCGTTGCCGGTGCGGGGTGCCGATCTCAGCAACACGCCGCTGGCGCTCGATTCTGAACTCGCCAACGTCGCGCCGACCTACTGCAACTATCGCAAGACCACGATCTACGCAGGCTCAAACGAGATTCAGCGCAACATCGCGGCGAAGAGCCTGCTGGGGTGACATGATGTCCGACACCGCCAATGTCATTTTCGTTCCCAAGCAAGAGCACGGGCTCCTTGTTGACGCCCTCGATCATTTGCTGAGCGATCAGGCGCTGATCAAGGACGGCTGGCGGCCGTTGTGGCAGCAACTTGCAGAAGCGGGAATTCTCTCGGCGGCATTGCCTGAGAGCGATGGTGGTTTGCAGGACTCGCGGGCACTCGCACTGCTGGCCGAGCGGCTCGGCCGCAGTGGCGCGGTGTCGCCGTTCATTTCATCGGCTGCTGCGGCGACAGCGCTGCTCAGTCGCGTTCCGGCGGCTGATCGATTTGCGCAGCTTCGCGAACGCCTGGGTTCTGGCTCCGTCACCGTTGCAATGGACATTCCGGGAATAGCGCAAAGCGAGCGCGGCGCCGTCACGTTGACCGGCGGCAAGCTGAACGGTGTTGCCCGCCTTGTACCGTTCGGAGCCGAAGCAGATTTCATTATTCTGGTCGCGACGGGGAACGACGGCGAACCCGTGCTCGTTCTGGTGCAGAAGTCCAACATAGCGATCGAACAGTCCGTGATCGGAATCGATGGCGCGCCCTATGCGACGCTCCGCATCGACGGGGTTGCACTTCAGCCGGACTCGGAGCTTGCGCGCGGCGCGGAAGCCGAGCGGCTGATCGAATGGGGCAGGGATGTGCTTGTCACCATGCACTGCGCCGAGGCGCTGGGCGCGATGTCGATGCTGGTCGATCTGACCCGGGACTATCTCAAGGTCCGGCATCAGTTCGGCGAGCCACTTTCGGCGTTTCAGGTGTTGCGCCACCGGCTGGTCGACATGGACATGGCGCTGACCGAAGCGCGCTCGGTGGTCGAATGTGCCGCCGGTCTGATCGAGGAAGACGATGTTTCCTCCCGCAGGCAGGCCGTGATGGCGACGCACTTCACCGTGGCGCGTGCTGCCCTCAAGGTGTCGCAGGACAGCGTGCAACTCCACGGCGGCATCGGCATGGCCGAGGAGACCCCGGTTGGAGGCTATTTCCGCCGGTTGCTGACACTGCCGCTGCTGTTCGGCGACGAGGATGCCTGCGCGGAAAGCTATTCCAGCTAGCTGCTGCCTTCGCCAGTCTTTCCGGCGCGCTCGTAGGCTTCCACAAGATGGCGCCGCATCAGTTCGGCGGCGGCATCGCCGTCACCTCGGATCATCTCTTCGAGAATGCGGTCGTGTTCTTTCCAGACGCTGATCGACATGCCCGGATGGCGCAGCACTTCGCCCATCGCGCGGCGCAGGTGCCGCCAATGCAGCCGCATTGTCTCGGCGATCAGCGGATTGCCGGAGAGATCGTAGATGAATGAGTGGAAGTCCATGTCGGCCTGAAGACTGGCGCGGCTGTCGCCGGCCGCGACCAGCTTGCGACCGTGTTCGATCAAGGCGCGTCCGCGTGCGATCGACTCTTTCGTGAGGCGGGGCGTTGCCAACTTGACCGCAAGCGGTTCGACCGCCGAGCGGATCTGGTAAATCGCCTCGAAGAAATCCGGATCGACCGCAGTGACGGTCAGTCCCTGACGTCCCTGCGCGAGAAATCCCTGCACCTTCAACACCGCCAGCGCGTGGGTCACCGGCTGCCGCGATACATTCAGGCGCGCGGCGATGCTCTCCTGGGTGAGGCGTTCGCCCGGCTTGAACGTGCCGTCGCACAGGGCATCGAGGATCACCTCATAGACCTGATCGACCAAACTTTTCGGCGGGGCCAGAGACTCCAGCACTTCTCCTCCAGAGAATCGTCGCTGCGAACAGCATGGTTGCCGCTTGACAGGGTGGGGTGCAAGCCGCATCCTGAGTTTAGAATACTGAATTCAGAATGCAATATTGGCGTACCGTAAAACACGCCATTGACGGCCGAGAACGCAAAAAGCGTCCCTGAAAACAATGACAAGCCGGGAAGCGACCCAAGGAGAGCAATCATGAAATTGACCCCCGAGCAGCTCGAGCAATTCCGCACCGAAGGCTGGCTGTTCCTGCCGGAGCTTTTCAACGCCGAGGAAGTCGATGTCCTTCGCCGCGAGGCCATGTCGATTTACGACGAGCAGCGCCCCGAGGTCTGGCGCGAGAAGAGCGGTGCGCCGCGTACTGCCTTTGCCGCGCACCTTTATAATGAGGCGTTTCGCCTGCTCGGCGCGCATCCGCGCATGATCGAGCCGGTTGAGCAGATCTTTGGCGAGAAGGTCTACATGCATCAGTACAAGATCAACGCCAAATCGGCTTTCACCGGCGATGTCTGGCAATGGCATCAGGATTACGGCACCTGGAAGCGCGACGATGGCATGCCGTTGCCGCTCGCGATGAACATCGCGGTGTTTCTCGATGAAGTGATGCCGATCAACGGTCCGCTGATGCTGGTGCCGAAAAGCCAGAACGCGGGCGATCTCAAGGCGTCGCACGATCTTGCGACCACGTCCTATCCGCTCTGGACGCTTGACGAGGACACCGTGACGCGTCTCGTCAAGGAGGGCGGCATCGTCGCGCCGACCGGCAAGCCGGGCGGCATGCTGATGTTCCACGGTAATCTCGTGCATGGCTCATCCGGCAACATCACACCGTATCCGCGCAAGATCGTGTACCTGACCCTGAACGCGGTCTCGAACTACATCCGCACGCCGACGCGGCCCGAATTCATCGCCCATCGCGACTTCACCCCGATCCAGACCGTGGATGACGATGCGCTGGTCCGCTACGCACGCAGCCATCGTCAGGCCGCGGAATAAGGCAGGCGTTCTCAATTCGACACAGCGATGAAGCAATCCGGAACGGTTCTGGATTGCTTCACGTCGCGCGTCATGACGATATAGACTGACCGTCCCTCCTTAAGAGTTCTCGCAAATGAACCTGCATCACCTCCTCGAAAGGCGCCGCGCGGCGGGAAAGCCCGTGCGTGTGGCGCTGATCGGCGCCGGCAAATTCGGCTCCATGTTTCTCTCTCAGGTGCCGCATACGCCGGGCCTTGAAGTGCCGGTGATTGTCGATCTCGATCCGGAACGTGCGCGCGATGCCTGCCGGACGGTAGGCTGGGACGCTGCGCGGATCGCCGCTACCACCTTCACCAAGGATGGCGCTGCCGCGACCGGCGGCGACGTCGAGGTGATCGTCGAGGCCACCGGCAATCCCTCCGTTGGCATTCGTCACGCGCGCGCCGCGATTGCCGCGGGCAAGCATATCGTCATGGTCAATGTCGAAGCTGATGTGCTGGCCGGTCCGTTATTGGCCGAAGAGGCGCGCAAGGCAGGTGTGGTCTATTCGCTCGCTTATGGTGATCAACCCGCACTGACCGCCGAAATGGTGGACTGGGCGCGCGCCACCGGCTTCAAGGTCGTCGCCGCAGGGAAGGGCACCAAGTATCTGCCGATCTATCACGACGTGACGCCTGCCGGGGTTTGGGGGCACTATGGGTTGACCGCCGCCGAGGCGCAGTCCGCCGGGATGAATCCGCAGATGTTCAATTCGTTTCTGGATGGCACCAAGTCCGCCATCGAGATGGCTGCTATCGCCAACGCCACCGGTCTCGATGTGCCGTCAACCGGCCTTTTGTTTCCGCCCTGCGGCGTCGACGATCTGCCGCATGTGATGCGCCCGCAGGACAAGGGCGGCTGGCTGGAGAAATCCGGTGTGGTTGAAGTCGTCTCGTCGCTCGAGCGCGACGGCCGCCCGGTGTTCCGGGATCTGCGCTGGGGCGTCTATGTCGTACTCGAAGCACCGAACGATTACGCGGCGGATTGCTTCCGTCAGTACGGGCTGAAGACGGATTCGTCGGGCCGCTATGCGGCGATGTACAAGCCGTATCACCTGATCGGGCTTGAGCTGAACATTTCGGTGCTCTCTGCCGCGCTACGCAATGAGCCGACCGGACAGCCGCAGGATTTCCGCGGCGATGTCGCGGCCGTTGCCAAGAAGAATCTGCGCGCAGGCGAAATGCTGGACGGCGAGGGCGGTTACACGGTGTGGGGCAAGCTGATGCCGGCGGTAGAAAGCCTCAAGACCGGCGCGCTGCCGATCGGCCTGGCGCATCGCGTCAAGCTGACAAATGATGTCGCGCATGGCGCGGTGGTCCGGTGGGCGGATGTGGAGATCGATGCCAAGGACGATGCGGTCGCTTTCCGCCGTGCGATGGAAGCGAAATTCTCGCGCTAGCTGTTCAGCGCGTTACGTGGGCCGAGACCGCCAGCCACTGGCCGTCGATCTTGGCCCAGACGTCGGTGTAACGCCCGGCGCCCGTGCTGCCGTCCGGCATCTGGTAACTGGTGCGTGCGTGGATGATGGCGACGTCGCCGATGATCCGGATCAATACGTCTTCGGCCTTGAGATTCCTGATCGTCACGGGATTGGCGGTCTGCTTCAGAAACCCGGCGCGATCGACCAGCGAGCGATCGGGATTCGAGCAGTAGAAGTCGGGTGCGAGAATTTCATCGAAGCGGCGGACGTCGCCGTTCTGTACGGAATCAATGTAGTCGCGGTTGAGACCGGTGAGAGTGTCGTGATCCGATGTCATGGCAGGATCCCCTTCTGTGCTTTCGTCGTCGGCCAGATCAACGTGAGAACGTAGCGTCGTCCGATCAGCAGGCTGCGCAGTGCAAACCATCCGATGATCAGATTGGAGATGATGAAAATCGGCAGTGCCAGCTTCGAGATGATGCCGGTGTCGCCGCGCTCGACGAAACGGAACGCGGCGAGCGGCAATGCCGATACGCCGAAGCTGTAGGCCCAGGCCGCGAGCGAGAACGGCTGTTCGCGCAGCCACGGAATCAGCCGCAACATTACAAGGGCCTGAAACAGCGCGTAGCCGAACAGCATGTAGGCGAGATGATCGGGCGGACCGTTCGTCACGGAGAGATACGCCACGGCGCCGACTGCGGGCGGAGCGAGATGAATTCCCATCGTGGCGCGCAAAGCAACCGGCATACCATGCGCAATCAGCCGGTTGAGAATGACCGATTCCATCACGATGATGGAGAAGAAGCCGACCCCGAAGAACAGCAGTCCCGCATCGGGATAGCCGAACAGGCCGCAGGCGATGGCGCTGACGAAGCTGCCGCCGACGGTGGGCATGTAAAGCACTGGCGTCGTCGTCTCTGTGGTACGCCCGCCGACCCACAGCCCGCCGACACCCCAGACCGTGAAAGCGAGTTGCCCCGCTACGCCGCAGACGAAAAGTGCAAAAGCTATTCGCGGCAGATAGGGCGCGATCGACCATGCGACGATCATGGTCGTCATGGGAATGATCACGACGAAGAACGACTGGACGGGATGCCGGACTTCGGCCGCGGCTGCATCTGGAGCCTGAAGCCATTTCAGGATGTAAAGGATCAGCCATAACAGCCAGATCGATGCCGCGCTGAGCGCCAGGGTTTCGCCGATCAGCGCTGGCGCGTCCCAGACGTGGGAGGCCGCTCGCCAGCCGCTTCCGAGGCCGCCGATGCCAAGAACCATGCCGAACATGGTCGCGGAGAATTTGGAAATGTCGATACGCAACGCTAGCCTGCTTTTTTGTAATTGTGGGACAGGTCTTTAAGGCCGTAAGAACTCCTATCAAGCCAAAGGATCGATCACAATGGACTTCGCATTGAGCCCGCAACAGGAATCCATCCGCGATGCGATCCTGAAAATATGCGCCCGTTTTGGTGACGATTACTGGCTGGAGAAAGATCGCGCCGGCGGTTTCCCGCATGAGTTCTATAACGCGATGGCGCAGGCGGGCTGGCTCGGAATCTGCATTCCCGAACAGTTTGGCGGTTCCGGTCTCGGAATCATGGAAGCCGCGATCATGATGCGCGCGATTTCGGAGTCGGGCGCAGGCATGTCGGGCGCTTCCGCGATTCACATGAATGTGTTCGGGCTGAATCCGGTGGTGGTGTTCGGCGACGACGCGCAGCGCGCGCGCATGCTGCCCGGCATCGTCGAGGGCCGCGAGAAGGCGTGCTTCGGGGTGACTGAGCCGAACACCGGGCTGAACACCACGCAGTTGAAGACCCGCGCGGTGCGCAAGGGCGACAAGTATGTCGTCAATGGCCAGAAGGTCTGGATTTCGACCGCACAGGTCGCGCACAAGATTCTTTTGCTTGCGCGCACCACGCCACTGGAGGAGGTCAAGAATCCGACCCACGGTCTCAGCCTGTTTTACGCAGACTTCAACCGCGACCAGATCGCGGTGCACGAGATCGAGAAGATGGGCCGCAAGGCCATCGACTCCAATGAACTCTTTATCACCGACTTCGAGATTCCGGTTGAGGACCGCATCGGCGAAGAGGGGCGCGGGTTCGAATACATCCTGCATGGCATGAATCCGGAACGCGTCCTGATCGCGGCGGAAGCCGTCGGCCTTGGCAAGCTCGCGCTCGATCGCGCGGCGGCGTATGCGAAGCAGCGCATCGTGTTCAACCGGCCGATCGGACAGAATCAGGCCATCCAGCATCCGCTGGCGAAGAACTGGATCGATCTCGAGGCGGCGTGGCTGATGACGATGTCGGCGGCATGGCAATACGATCAGGGATTGCCCTGCGGTCCCGCCGCGAATGCCGCGAAGTATCTCGCGGGCGAGGCGGGTTTTGACGCCTGCCAGCAGGCGGTGATGACCCACGGCGGCTTTGGCTACGCCAAGGAGTATCACGTGGAGCGTTATCTGCGCGAAGTGATGATCCCGCGCATTGCGCCGATCAGCCCGCAGCTGATTTTGAGTTTCATCGGCGAGAAGGTTCTTGGATTGCCGAAGTCGTACTAGAGTAGCGATGGCGGGGCCATGCGGAGACAGTAGTATGGCATGCTGTTCCACGTCATTGACGATCACTGATATATCTGTTGACGTGCGATGAATGCAGCGCGTCTGCGGTATCAGCAACAACAATAACCGACGATAAGACAAAGAAGAGAACGGTCCAATGTCGCACGATCATCACCATTCCCACGACCACCCGCACGATCATTCCCACGCGCACGACGACGAGCGCTGGAAGCACGACGGCGTGCGGGTCATTCCCGGCAATCAACTCGATCCGAATGTGCCATCGACCGCGGGCATGGACCGCAAGGCCGCGATCAACTTTGCGCGCGTCGGTGCGCAGAAGCTGTGGGCCGGCACGGTGACCATCAGGCCCGATGCGAAAACCGGCGCGCATCATCATGGGCATCTGGAAAGCATCATCTATGTCGTGCGTGGCAAGGCGCGGATGCGCTGGGGCGAGCATCTCCAGTTCACCGCCGAGGCGGGGCCGGGCGACTTCATCTTCGTGCCGCCTTACGTGCCGCATCAGGAGATCAACGCCAGCCCGGACGAAGTGCTGGAATGCGTGCTGGTGCGCAGCGACGGCGAGGCGGTTGCGATCAATCTCGACATCGAGCCGGTCGAAAAGCCGGAGACCGTGCTGTGGGTTGATCCGATCCATCGCGATCCCGCGGAGAAGGCATAGTTTCGATTACGAGTTTGCCGCAGTCATGCCCGCGCTTGTCGCGGGCATTTGCGTTTCGGACGACGATACGCCGCGATCACTGTTGCGTGCATTTCAGGCTGTGATGGAGGCAATCGAGATTTTGCACTTCCCAATCAAGCATTTGCGGTGCGGCATTCTGACTTCTGACGATTATTGACATTCGTCAATCGTTATAAGATGCTCCCGGGAATATCCCAAGGGAGCTTCCGATGCGGCGTATCTATAAATCCTCCAGCCGAAACAATGGCTTGGCTGTTGTTGCCTTGATGGTTTCCGCTCTGGCGCTGGGTGCCTGCAGCAAGGAGCAGGCGCAGGAGGGCGAAAAGGGCCGCCCCGTCCTCGTGGCGACGGTCCACTACCAGTCCCAGTCCCCGGAGCGCAGCTTCGTCGGCACCATCCGCCCCCGCATCGAAACCGACATGGGTTTCCGCGTTCCCGGCAAGGTCGCCAAGCGCCTCGTCGAAGTCGGACAGATCGTCGATGTCGGCCAGCCGCTGGCGACGCTCGACGAGATCGATCTCAAATTGCAGGCCGAGCAGGCCGAGGCCGAATTCCGCGCCGCGACCGGCGTGCTGGCGCAGGCGAGCGCCGCCGAGGGCCGTGCCAAGGAATTGCGCGCAAAGGGCTGGTCCACCGAAGCACAACTCGATCAGGTCAAGGCGGCGGGCGACGAGGCGCGTGCGCGTCTCAACCGCGCCGAGCGTTCGGTCGAACTCACCAAGAACAGCCTGTCCTACGCCCATCTTGTTGCCGATACGCGCGGCGTCGTCACCGCGACGCTGATCGAACCGGGACAGGTGGTGGCCTCTGGGCAGACCGCGATTCGCGTGGCGCGCTCCGCCGAGAAGGAAGCCGTGGTCGCGGTGCCCGAAACGATGGTCGCCTTTGCCAAGAGCGGCGAGGCCAGCGTGACGCTGTGGTCGGAGCCCAACAAGAAGTATGCCGCGAAGCTGCGCGAGATCGCGCCGGCAGCCGATCCCGCAACACGCACCTATCTGGCGAAGTTCTCGCTGCCCGGCGCCGACGACGCGGTGTCGCTCGGCATGACGGCGACCCTGACGCTGGCTGACCCTGCGACCGAGCGGGTGGCGCGGCTGCCGTTATCGGCGCTGTTCAGCCAGGGCAACGGACCCTCGCTTTACGTCGCCGACGCCAAGACCGGCGAAGTGTCGCTGAAGCCGGTGGCCGTGAAGGCCTATGAGACCAAGGATGTCATTATCACCGGCGGTGTCGAGGAAGGCGCCAGCGTGGTGGTGCTCGGCGTGCAAAAACTCGATCCGGCCCAGAAGGTCCGTGTCGTCTCGTCGCTGTCGTTCTGATCAGGGCCTGACCCCGAAAAGTGGATACCGGTTTTCGGACAGGTCATGCCCAATAATAAGCGCATCCCCGCAGACATACCGAGGGTCCGATGAAGCGATTTAATCTCTCCGCCTGGGCCGTGGCGCACCCGACGCTGGTTCTGTTTTTCATCGTGATGCTCGGCATCGCCGGTTTCTTCTCGTATGAGCGGCTCGGCCGCGCGGAAGACCCGTCGTTCACGATCAAGGTCGTCATTATCAACGCGATGTGGCCCGGCGCCACCGCGAAGGAGATGCAGGAGCAGGTCGCCGATCCGATCGAGAAGAAGCTCCAGGAACTGCCGTATTTCGACAAGGTGCAGACCTACACCAAGCCGTCCTTCACGGCGATGACGCTGACCTTCAAGGACAACACGCCCGCGAAGGATGTGCCGCAGCTGTTCTATCAGCTGCGCAAGAAGCTTGGCGACATCAGGAATGATCTTCCACCGAACCTGATCGGTCCGAACATCAACGACGAATACGGCGACGTCGATTCAGTTCTCTACATGCTGACGGGCGAGGGCGCCGATTACGCGCAGCTCAAGAAAGTGGCCGAAGGCCTGCGCCAGCGGCTTCTCAAGACGGAGAACGTCACCAAGGTCAATCTGTACGGCACGCAGGATGAGCGCGTGTTCGTCGAGTTCTCGCACGCCAAGCTGGCAACGCTGGGCATCACGACGCAGGCGCTGTTCGATTCGCTGGCCAAGCAGAACGCAGTCGTTCCCGCAGGTACGGTTGAAACGTCGTCGCAGCGCGTGCCGCTGCGCGTTACCGGCGCCTATGACAGCGTCAAGGCGGTCGCCGAAACTCCGGTCGAGGGCAATGGCCGCGTGTTCCGGCTGGGCGACATCGCCATGGTCACTCACGGCTTCGTTGATCCGCCGAGTTATCAGGTGCGCCAGGAAGGCAAGCCCGCGATCGGCGTCGGCGTGGTGATGGCGAAGGGCGCCAACATTCTGGAGCTAGGCGAGGCGATCAAGAAAGCGACGTCGGAATTCATGGCGGCGGTGCCGCAGGGCATCGAGATCGAGCAGATCGCCGATCAGCCGAAGGTAGTCGAACACGCGGTCAGCGAGTTCGTGCATTCGTTTGTCGAGGCGCTGGCGATCGTGCTGTTCGTCAGCTTCCTCGCACTCGGCTGGCGCACTGGCATCGTGGTGGCGCTGTCGGTGCCGCTGGTGCTGGCGATTGTCTTCATCGTGATGAACGCGATGGGCATGGACCTGCACCGCATCACCCTCGGCGCACTGATCATCGCGCTCGGCCTTCTGGTCGACGACGCCATCATCGCTGTCGAGATGATGGTGGTGAAAATGGAGCAAGGCTGGGACCGCGTGAAGGCGGCATCCTTTGCCTGGGAATCAACTGCGTTCCCGATGCTCACGGGGACGCTGGTCACGGCCGTTGGCTTCCTCCCCATCGGCTTTGCCAATTCGTCCGTCGGCGAATATGCCGGCGGCATTTTCTGGGTGGTGGCGATCGCGCTGGTCGCATCTTGGTTCGTTGCGGTGATCTTCACGCCTTATATCGGCGTCAAGCTGCTGCCGAACCTCAACCACGGCAAGCATAACCACGATCCGCATGCGATCTACGAGACGCGGATGTATCGCGGCCTGCGCCGGGTGATTGAATGGTGCGTGCGCCGCCGCGGCACCGTGGTGCTGGCGACCATCGGCGTGTTCGTGCTGTCGATTGTCGGCTTCGGTCACGTGCAGCAGCAGTTCTTCCCGCTGTCGGAGCGCCCTGAACTGTTCCTGCAGTTGCGGCTGCCGGAAGGTACCGCGTTCAACGTCACGAAGGAAAGCGTGAAGAAGGCGGAAGCGCTGCTCAAGGACGACAAGGATATCGTGACCTACACGACCTATGTCGGACAGGGCTCGCCGCGTTTCTGGCTCGGTCTTAATCCGCAACTGCCGAACGAGGCGTTCTCGGAAACCGTGATCGTCTCAAAGGACGTTGCGGCGCGCGAGCGTATCAAGGCGCGGCTTGAGAAGGCCGTGGCCGACGGTGCGCTGTCGGAAGCGCGCGTGCGCGTCGACCGCTTCAACTTCGGGCCGCCGGTCGGCTTCCCGGTTCAGTTCCGCGTTGTCGGTCCCGACACCAAGACCGTGCGCGATATCGCCTATCAGGTGCGTGAAGTGATGCGCGCCAACGACAAGGTGGTCGATCCGCATCTCGACTGGAACGAGCAGACGCCTTACCTCAAGCTGGCCGTCGATCAGGATCGCGCCCGCGCGCTTGGCCTGACGCCGCAGGACATTTCGCAGTCGCTGGCGATGCTGATTTCCGGCGTGCAGGTCACGACGCTGCGTGATGGCATCGAAAAGGTCGGCGTGGTCGCCCGCGCCGTGCCATCGGAGCGGCTCGATCTCGGCCGTGTCGGCGATCTGACGATCTATTCGCGGGGCGGCGTCGCCGTGCCATTGTCGCAGATCGCCAAGATCGAATACGCCCATGAAGAACCGATCCTGTGGCGGCGCAACCGCGACATGGCGATCACCGTGCGCGCCGATATCGTCGACGGCGTGCAGGCGCCCGATGTCACCAATGCGATCTGGCCGAAGCTTGAAGGCATCCGCAATAGTTTGAAGCCCGCCTACCGCATCGAGATCGGCGGCGCGATCGAGGAGTCCGAAAAGGGCAATGCGTCGATCAACAAGCTGTTTCCGCTGATGGTGATCGGCATGCTGACGCTGCTCATGATCCAGCTGCAGAGCTTCTCGCGGTTGGTGCTGGTGTTCATGACCGCGCCGCTCGGCATCGTCGGTGCTTCGCTCGGGCTTAACCTTGCCGGCAGCCCGTTCGGTTTCGTGGCATTGCTCGGTTTGATCGCACTGGCCGGCATGATCATGCGCAACTCGGTGATTCTGGTCGATCAGATCGAGACCGATGTTGAGCATGGCCTGACCCGGCGCGAAGCGATCGTCGAAGCGACGGTGCGCCGCGCCCGGCCGGTGGTGCTGACCGCACTGGCGGCAATTCTGGCCATGATTCCGCTGTCCCGGTCGGCCTTCTGGGGGCCGATGGCCATCACCATCATGGGTGGATTGTTCGTTGCAACATTCCTGACCCTGCTGTTCCTGCCGGGTCTCTATGCGCTATGGTTCAGAAAGAGTCTGGACGAGCGGGGTGAGGGCGTGGTCCCGGCGCCCGCGCAACCCGGCCAGATCCGGCATGCGCCGCCGCTTGCGACCGCCGCCGAATAATCGAACCCTTGGTACGATGCTGATATGACACTGCTTCACGACGATACCGATTCCGAAAAGAAGGCGTGCATTCTCGCCACCGCGGAGCGTCTGTTTCGCGAGATCGGCTATCTCAAGACCACGGTTGCCGACATCGCCAGGACGCTCAAGATGTCACCTGCGAACATCTATCGCTTCTTCGATTCCAAGAAGGCGATTCATGAGGGCGTGGCGCGGCGGCTGATGGCCGAGGTCGAGGACGCGGCGGAGGCGATTGCAGCCAAGCCGACTCCGCCACGCGAGCGGCTGAAGGAATTGCTTGCAACGGTCAGCGTCATGAATGCCGAACGCTTCGTCGGTGATGCCAAGATCCACGAGATGGTTGCCATCGCGATGGAAGAAAGCTGGGATGTTTGCGATGCGCATATCCAGCGTATCGTTATGGCCATCGGCGCGGTGATCGCGGACGGCGCCAAGTCCGGCGTGTTCAACGTCAAGGACGTCGAACTGGCCGCCAAGTGCGTTTGCGCCGGGATGCTGCGGTTCTTCCATCCGCAGATGATCGAGCAGAGCGAGAAAAAGCCGGGGCCAAGCCTCGATCAAATGATAGACTTTATCATCGCTGGCCTTACGCTGGGCACGCCCGAACTGTCGGGCAGCGCACCAGCAGGCAAAGCAGTTCATGGCTGATTTTCACTACTACGAACCGTCGCAAGGTCACGGCCTCCGGCACGATCCCTTCAACGCCATCGTCGGCCCCCGGCCCATCGGCTGGATTTCATCGAAGGACGCCAAGGGACACGTCAATCTCGCGCCCTACAGTTTCTTCAATGCCTTTTGCTACGTGCCGCCGATCATCGGCTTTTCCTCGATCGGCTGGAAAGACAGCGTCGCCAATATCCAGGAGACCAAGGAGTTCACCTGGAATCTGGTGACCAAGCACATCGCCGAGCAGATGAACATGACGTCGGCGAGCGTGCCGCACGACACCGACGAGTTCACGATTTCAGGGCTGACCAAGGCCCCGTCGCGCAAGGTCGATGTGCCGCGGGTCGGTGAGAGCCTCGTCTCGTTCGAGTGCAAGTTCACCCAGATGATCCAGCTTGAGGGCGTGGGCGGCAGAAAGGCCGACGCCTGGGTGACCTTCGGCGAGGTCGTCGCCGTCCATATCGACAAGAGCCTGATCAAGGACGGCGTCTATCAGACCGCCGAGGCCTATCCGATTTTGCGTGCGGGGCGGATGGGCGACTATGCTCAGGTCCGGCCCGAGATGATGTTCGAGATGGTGCGGCCGCGGTAGCGGCATTTTGGCTCAAGTCTTGGTGATTTTGACGGTCTTGCCGATTGTTTAGGAGGCCGGCGCGGAACGTTGCGCGGCCGTGCAGGTTATTGAAACGTAGGTATTTTTGGGGGCTTTCGCTTCAAACGCGACATAACATCGAAGCTGGTTTTCAGCATTGCCGCCGCTAGGGTTGAGGCATGATTTTCCGGAATCCACTCCCGCATTTCGGAATCATGCCCTAGCATTTCAGCCCCGTGGTCACGCTGGCCTTTCCACAAAAAGGATCGTCCCATGAGTTTTTCCTTCCGCCGCGACCTCATCACCCAGCCGATCTTCGCGTGGGCGCACAAGGCGCTGCCGCCGATGTCCGATACCGAGCGCGAGGCGCTCGAGGCAGGCGACGTCTGGTGGGACGCTGATCTGTTCACCGGAAACCCCGACTGGTCGAAGCTGCTGGCCTTTGCACCGGCAAAGCTCACCGATGAAGAGACGGCATTCCTGAACGGGCCGGTCGAAGAGCTTTGCGCGATGATCGACGACTGGAAGGTCAACTGGGAATGGCGCGACCTGCCGCCCGACGTATGGGAGTTCATCAAGCGCAACAGGTTTCTCGGAATGATTATTCCGAAGGACTACGGTGGTCTCGGCTTCTCGCCCTACGCGCATTCCGAGGTCGTGCGGAAGATCTCGTCGCGCTCGGTGACCGCAGCGGTCACGGTGATGGTGCCCAACTCGCTCGGGCCGGGTGAACTGTTGATGCACTTCGGCACCAAGGAGCAGCGCGACAAATGGCTGCCGGGCCTTGCCGACGGCCGCGAGATTCCCTGCTTCGGACTGACCAGCCCGGAGGCTGGCTCCGACGCTGCTTCGATGATCGACACCGGCATCATCTGCAAGGGCACCTTCAACGGCAAGGAGACGCTGGGCCTGCGGCTGAACTGGCACAAGCGATACATCACGCTGGGTCCGGTAGCGACGTTGCTCGGTCTGGCCTTCAAGGCGTACGATCCGGATCACCTGATCGGCAATGAGGAAGAACTCGGCATCACGGTGGCGCTGATTCCGACCGATCTGCCGGGCGTCAGCATCGGCCATCGCCATCTGCCAGCGATGCAGGTGTTCCAGAACGGCCCGAACTGGGGCAAGGACGTTTTCATTCCGATGGACTTCATTATCGGCGGGCAGGAGCGCATCGGCCAGGGGTGGAAGATGCTGATGATCGCGCTGGCTGCAGGCCGCGGCATCTCGCTGCCGTCGCAGTCGTCCGCAGGCGCGGCGTATTGCGCGCGCGCCACCGGTGCCTATGCGCGTATCCGCGAGCAATTCCATGTTCCGATCGGGAAGTTTGAGGGCATCGAGGAGCCGTTGGCGCGTATCGCCGGCACGGCCTATCAACTCGACGCCGCGCGAAGGCTGACCTGCGCCGCGCTCAATCAGGGTATCCATCCGGCGGTGATCTCCGGCATCATGAAACTGCACGCCACAGAGCGCCTGCGCATCACGGTCGATGATGCGATGGATATTCACGGCGGCAAGGCGGTCATCGATGGCCCGCAGAATTACATGGGCAATCTCTATCGTTCGGTGCCGGTGGCGATTACGGTGGAAGGCGCGAACATTCTGACGCGCAACCTGATCGTGTTCGGGCAGGGATCGGTGCGCGCGCATCCCCATCTGTTGAGCGAAATGAA
>Ga0233444_10001094_pt1 | contig 31841 bp, 23 predicted proteins | sample SI_124_October20_6_FD_182792 | JGI IMG/M metagenome (GOLD analysis project Ga0233444, IMG submission 182792) | Seawater microbial communities from Saanich Inlet, British Columbia, Canada - SI_124_October2016_10_MG | ecosystem: Environmental > Aquatic > Marine > Inlet | place: Canada: British... | reverse complement strand
CAGCAATAGATGTTCAAATTGCATGTGATACGTACGCTTGGATTGACGGTAATACTTATACTATTTCTAATAATACAGCACAATGGACACTTACCAATGCTGCGGGATGTGATTCATTAATCACTTTAGATTTAATAGTCAATTACTCAAATACATCAACAGATGTTCAAACAGAATGTGATTCTTATACATGGATAGATGGTAATACTTATACATCAAATATAATTACACCAACTTACACATTAACAAATGCAGTTGGTTGTGATAGTATAATCACTCTTAATTTAACGATTACCCAAGGATCAACATGTGACAGTCTTGGATTTAATAATTGTAACACAGTTTATGTTTCGGATACTTTAAATACATATGTTTCTGACGTTCAATATCAAAATTTTAGCCCACAAACATACTTAGCTATCTTAGATACATTTCCTCAATTTTCTAATCCAAATTGTGACAGTATAGTATCTACTTACAGGCAGTTTATTTATAATCCTAACTATTGTACGGATACAATCCTAACATATGATACAATTTTTAACCAAATCTACGATACTACAACAGCATATGACACCTTAATTACATATGATACAATTTTTAACCAAATCTACGATACTACAACAGCATATGACACCTTAATTACATATGATACAGTTTTTAACCAAATCTACGATACAACTATAGTGTTTGACACCCTCAACATTAGTGTTATAGATACTTCATATATTTTTATTTCAGTAACAGATACACTATACATAGATATTACAGTTACTGGAATGACTTCAATGGACAACACAATAACAGTTTATCCTAACCCAGCTAATGGTGTAGTAATTATTGACAATGGTAATTATAGTATTATGAATAACTACAATCTTATGATATTTAATAGCTTATCTCAGCAGGTGTTTTTTAGCCAGATAAATACGCAGCAATTTCAAATCCCTGTATCCACACTTGGAGCTGAGGGGACTTACATCATAAGGATATTTGACAGCGCTAATAACATAGTTAATACAAAGTATTTAATTCTTAATTAGGATTTGTTTTAACAATATTAATTTCTGTAAAAGCATCTATGTAAGAAATTAAAGAATATAAATCTGGGAGATTTGCCGCTGAATGTAGTTCATGTAAATACGAAGACATTGTTGAATTAAGAGTTTAATAAATAGTCGTAGTAGTTTAATAATTTTAGTGTAATAAACTACCATTAGCTTACAAGATTATGCAAAAGGTATTTATCTTCTAAAAGTAGCTTATGAAGATATGCTTCAGGAAGTTAAAGTGATAAAGCAATAGTACAGTTTTTACTTATTTTAAATGTCATTTTTTTTACGATTACAACATTTAATTGTTAATAAACTGTAACCATTGAACAGACAAAATCTAAATATTAATTGTTAAATTGACGTAATTAAATTTAAAATTATATAAATTAAAATAAAAATTATGAAGAAAATTATTACTTCTTTAATGGCGTTATCTTTAATATTTAGCGCTGCTGCACAAGATGGTGAAGTGCTTAAAAATAAAAATGGTGCAGCTATATTGCCTATCGCAGGTGACTGGGGTTTAGGTTTTAATGCTTCTCCTGCTTTGAACTATGTTGGTAATTTGTTAGGTAGCTCTGGGATGAATTCTATAGGCTCTGCTTGGGATAATGCTAGCAATGCTATTTCTGGTAAGTATTTTAAAGATGCCAATACAGCATACAGAGGCCAGTTAAGAATTGGATTTAGTTCTGCAAAAGATGATAGTCTAACAACTACATCAAATAATATCGTTTTAGCTGCTGGTCTTGAGAAAAGAAGAGGTTACGGTCGTCTAGTAGGATATTATGGGGGAGATGTAATGATTGGATTAAGTGGAGGAAAAGATTCCTACGAATATGATGCTGCTTTTTCATCTTCAAGACTTATTGAATCAAAGAAATCTGGTAAATTTAGTTTTGGTTTAATGGGCGTTGCAGGTGTTGAATATTTTGTACTTCCTAGGCTTTCTTTGGGTATGGAATATACTTGGGGTCTTTTATTTACTTCTAACGGAGAATCAGAAGATACCAATGAAACATCAGCTGGTAATAATACAACCACAGTTACAGGAGATAAATCCTCTAATTTTTCTTTAGATACTGGAAATAATGCAGGATCAATTAGATTAATGTTTTATTTCTAAAATTATCATTAATAAATTTTAAAAGCCCGCATTAGCGGGTTTTTTTTATTCCATATTAAACCATAATCAACTAAGAATATTCAGTGATAATGGTAAAATTTCTATAATATTTTCTTTCTTCCCATTTATGGGTTCCCCGTCTATATGTACTTGTTTATAATTAGTTTTTATTACAAACTTTTTAGATTTTATATACTCTACATATTTAGATTTATGTAATGTCTTAGTAAATCCTTTATATAAAAGAATTGGTAATAGCCATTTACTATGTTTTTTAACAATCACTAAGTCCAACATTCCGTCAGTCATATTTGCTTTAGGCGCTATGTATGCACTATTACCGTATTGTTGTGTGTTGGCTATTGCTACCATAAAGGCATCTAACTCATGTAATTCATTATTGCAGCTAATTATGTATTTACTACATTTAAAGTCTTTATAATGCTTTAAAATAACTTTTATATAAGACATTAAACCTCGTTTATTTCTTTTAGAAAATTCTTTAGCTATAAAACCATCAAATCCAATGCCGGCAACTCCTAAATAGGGTAGTCCGTTAAAAGTAACAGTGTCTATTTTTTTTGATTTTAAATTATTTATATTTTTTAATGCATTTTTAATATTCATGTCAATTCCAAAGGAACGTGCAACACCATTACCTGAACCCTTTGGGATAATAGAAAATAAAACATTGGTATTTACTAGACTCTGAAAAACTTCATTTACCAATCCATCCCCACCAACAGCAACTACAATGTCTATATTGTCTTTGGCAGCTTTAGCAGCAATTTCAATAGCATGTTTTTGGTGAGTTGTCAGCTTGTAAGAGTATTTAAACTTATTTTCATCTAAATATTTAGGAATCAGTTCAATTACATCTGCACCATTTTTATGACCTGAGTTAGGATTTATAATAAATAGTATTTCTATACTCAATGTCTTTTTGTTAGGTTTGTCTTTTCTAAATATAGCATTGTATTTCAACTACAATGTTAATATATTTTTAATTTTGATAAAAATTCATCCTATTTGTTTTGAAACAACAACTATTATTTTTTGGTAGATACGCAATAGTTTGGTTATTATTTTATCTAGTAACTAAAGCTGTTTTTTTGCTTTATAATTTGGAGCATACAAATTCATTATCAGCATATGAAATTGCCAAAGTATTTTTATATGGTTTTAGAATGGATATTTCTGCAACTGGATATATGCTATTAATACCTGGTCTTATTTTAGTATTTATTCCATTTATAAGTAAGTATGTATTTTTCACGCTTAATAAATTATTTTTTATTGTAATCTCCTTCTTTGTCGGCTTTATAACTATTGTTGATTGTGAATTGTATAAACATTGGGGATTTAGATTAGACCTAACTCCTCTTAATTATATTGGCAATGATACAATGTCTTCAGTTCTTTGGAGTACAGTCTTACTTTTAATTAGTTATTGGTTGGTTATATGTGGACTTTTCTACTTAGGTTTTAATCGATTCGTTTTAAATAAATTTAAATTTAGTAATGGAAAATGGTTTCATTCACCTATTTATTTATTAATAACAGCAGCCTTAATATTACCCATAAGAGGAAGTTTAGATATAGGGCCTATGAATGCTGGTTTTGTATATTTTCATAAAGAAAAGCCTTTTGCAAACCATGCTGCACTTAATGTTTTTTGGAATGTTGGCAATGCTGTAGATAAAGCAAATAACGAAGACAGGTACCCAGAAAATTTTGTCGATTCTAAAATTGCTAAACGAGACTTTAACCTATTATATAGCCAAACCAATAAAATAGATTCACTAGATATTTTAAAATCTCAAAAACCTAATATATTAATTGTTATTTTGGAAGGTTTCACAGCTAAAATTATTGGAGCGCTTGGCGGTGATTCTAGTATTACACCAAATTTTAATAATCTAGTTAAAGAAGGAATTCTATTTGAAAACTATTATGCAAGTGGAGACCGTACAGATAAAGGGCTCATTTCTATATTAAGTGGTTACCCTGCACAAACAAAAACTTCCATTATAACCTATACGGGAAAATCAGAAAAATTGCCAAATCTTACTTTAGATTTAAAAAAACAAGGCTATCATACATCATTTTTATATGGGGGAGATGTTAATTTTGCAAACATGAACTCTTATTTAAATATATGTGGGTTTAGTCAAGTGATTAAAAAATCTCACTTTAATATTAATCAAGGTACCAGTAAATGGGGAGTTCACGATCATATTACTTTTGATACCTTATACAATCATCTTTCAAGACAAAATCTTCCTTTTTTCAACACCATGCTTACCTTAAGTAGCCATGAGCCATTTGAGGTTCCTATGGAAAGTTTCTTTATTGGAGAAGATGATGAAACTAAATTTTTAAATTCAGCTTATTATACAGACTTTAGCTTAGGAAATTTTATTAATAAAGCCAAAAAATCTCTTTGGTGGGAAAACACCTTAGTTATTTTACTTGCTGACCATGGGAATCGTCATCCTGGTAATTCTCCTAATTACCCACCAGAACGCTTTCATATTCCTATGCTTTGGTTGGGTGGTGCATTAAACGTAAAAGATACCATCGTGAAATCTTACGGATCACAAACAGACTTGCCAGCTATAATTTTAAGTAGACTTAATATTAATACTGAAAAATACATTTACAGTAAAGACATTTTGAGAGTTAAGAATAATGATTTTGCATATTATGTTTACAACAATGGATTTGGATTTGTAAGTGACTCTAATGAAGTGGTTTATGACATAGATGGTAAACAATTAATTCATGTAAAAGGAGACAGTAATAAATTGTCAATTGGCAAATCCTATATGCAAATGATTTATAGTGACTTTAATAACCTATAATTTAATTACATATTCTTCTAACTTTTATTTTTGATTTACGTTTATATAAATAACATGAAGAACTTATTTTTATTAAGTATTTTATTTTTGCTTTTAGCTTGTAAAAAAGATGGATGTACTGATGTATTAGCCTCTAATTACGATCATAAAGCAAACAGAAATGATGGTTCTTGTATTGGGCCATGTATGGGATGTAAATATCAAGGGGGAATTGTTTTTTATTTAGATGGAAATGGAGGGGGACTAATTGCAGCATTGGTTGATCAATCTAATTCTGCTCCTTGGGGTTGTGATGGTATTAATATTTTAGGTGCAAATGCTACTTCTATTGGTAGTGGAAACCTAAATACTACCAATATTGAAATTGACTGTGAAGCATTGGGTACTGCAGCAGATATTTGCACAAATTTATCTTTAGAAGGTTATAATGATTGGTTTTTGCCATCTAGAGATGAACTAGATTTAATGTATCAAAATCTAAAAAGGGGAAGTTCGTTAGATAACTTAGGAGGGTTTTCCAACGCTGACTATTGGAGTTCCACCCAAGGCGATCAATCTATTGCATGGAAACAAGGTTTTTATGGAGGATATCAAAGCTATGGAAGTAAAAGTATTTTGGCAGCTGTAAGAGCAATTAGGAAGTTTTAACTTTAAAATAACCAAATAATCCAAAATAATTTAGAAATTATAATCTATAGATTAATTCCTTTCACATGTCTTTACTCCAAAAAGACGTGAAGTCCAGCAAATTCCTGAAAGTGCATTATAAATAAGAGCAACTCCAACAAAACTTTGTAAAAGAGGAAAAAAATCGTATCCATAAATAAAAGCAGAAGGAATTAGAAAAAATGAAACAACTGCTCTTGCCCATCTTTCAGGATTGTTAATATTTTTTAATACACCAAACATAATGATCAATTAAATTTAAGTTTAATATAATTTTTATAAAAAAAAGCAAATTTCTTTGCTCTTTATAAAAATACAATATTTTATTAATTTTTAATGACTAATAATAATCTTTTTAATAACTAGCTTATCATTTATTATAAGACTTAACAAATAAACATTATTTCTAAAATTAGAAGTATTCAATGATATACTTTTAGAATTTATATCTAAAGTAGAATAAATAATTCTGCCTAATAAATCTTTGATTTCTAATGATTTAATATTATCACTTGATGAGATATTTAGTATATCATTTACAGGATTTGGATATAAATTAATTGAACTACTTGAATTATCCCAAATACCAGTTGAACTAATATAAGTCACATTATATGAAGCCGCATCAGCACATCCATTGGTGTCTAAAATTACAACTGTATATAACCCATTGGTGTCTGGTGTAATAGTAGAATTAGTATCTCCTGTATTCCATAAATAACTTAACCCGACACTTGCAACTAAATCACCACCAGTTGTGTCTATTGAAGTAGAAACACTATAAATCATTAAGTCTAAAGTTACAATACTATCGCAGCCATTGACACCTTGATAAATATTAGTATATATACCCGTTGAATCATAAGTTATACCATCCCATACAAATAAATCACAAGCTGTAACTGAAACAGTAGATGTTGAACTATTGTTAATTGTAAGATCTAATTTTAGTACACTATCACAACCATTTAAACCTTGATAAACATTAGTATATAAACCAGTTGAGTCGTACGTTACTCCGTCCCATACAAACGAATCACATTCTGTGACTGAAATAGTTGATGACGTACTATTATTGATTGTAATATCTAATTTTAGTACACTATCACAACCATTTAAACCTTGATAAACATTAGTATATAAACCAGTTGAATCATAGGTGATTCCGTCCCATACAAACAAATCACATTCTGTAACTGAGACAGTAGATGTTGATCCATTATTAATTGTAAGATCTAATGTAACTGTACTATCACAGCCATTTGCATCTACATAATTATAAATATATAAACCAGTTGAATCATAAGTGATTCCGTCCCATACAAACAAATCACATTCTGTAACTGAAACAGTAGATGTTGATCCATTATTAATTGTAAGATCTAATATAACTGTACTGTCACAGCCATTTGCAGATATATAATTATTAGTATACATTCCAGAAGAGTCATAATTTACTCCATTCCAAATAAATGAATCACAAACGGAAACAGCTAAAGTTAGGAATGAACTATTATTAATTATGAGATCCAAGTTAACTGTACTATCACAACCGTTTAAACCAAGATAAGTATAAGTAAAGACTCCTGTTGAGTCATAATTTACTCCATTCCAAATAAATGAATCACATTTTATTAATGAAATAGTTGATGATGTACTATTATTGATTGTAAGATCTAATGTAACTATACTATCACAACCATTAGCACTTATATAATTATTGGTATATAAACCATTTGAATCATAGATTATTCCATCCCACACAAAAGAATCACATGCTGTAAAAGGAACAGTTAAGTATGAACTATTGTTAATTGTTAAATCTAAAATAATTAAACAAGAAGATGATAAAGTATCATAGTATAATCCTGTTGAGTCATAATTATTTCCATTCCAAATATAATTATCACAAGACGAAATTTGAATAATAGTATCGTTACCAATAATAGATAAATTTAATATTACTGTACTATCACAACCGTTTGAACCCGTATAATTATTGGTGTAGATTCCAGTTGAATCATAAGTTATACCATCCCATAGTAATGAGTCACATCTAGAAAAATTTAAAGTAGATGTAGAACTATTATTAATTGTAAGATCTAATGAGACTGTACTGTCACAACCGTTTGAAGCAATATAGACTTTGGTAAATATTCCAGTTGTATCATATATAACTCCATCCCATAGAAATGAATCACACGCTGTAAAAGTTACAGTTGAAGTTGCCCCATAATTAATTGTAACAACAACTTGATCAGTTCCAATACAACCATTACCATCTGTTCCAATTACTGAGTAAGTGGTAGTTGCTGTTGGAGTGAATGCAGTTCCATCATTTACTCCATTATTCCAAGAATAAGTCGTTGCTCCAGTTCCTGAAAGTGTTACATCACCTCCATCACAAACAGCTTGATCAGTACCAGCAGATACTGTTGGTAAATCATTGATAGTTAAATTCCCAGTAGCTGAAGCACTTTGACAACCATTAACATCAGTTACCACTACGGAATAGGCTCCAGCAGTTGTTCCATTTATAGTATCAGTTGTTCCAGTTCCATTACCGCTCCATAGCCAAGCTATTGCAGTAGAGCTTGTAGCTGTAAAAGTTGCAGCTGGATCTCCAGCACATATAGTGGCATCATTTACTGTTACCGCTGGCAAAGTATTTACGGTAATACCAACTTGATCAGTTCCCGTACAACCATTGGCATCTGTTCCAGTCACGGTGTAAGTTGCAGTTGCAGTTGGGGTGAAAGCAGAACCATCAGTAACTGCATTATCCCAAGCATAAGTAGATGCTCCAGATCCTGAAAGTGTTACATTCCCTCCATCACAAACAATTTGATCGATTCCAGCGTTTAGTGAAGGCGAACTAAAAATTGAAAAGTTGGTACTATCTAAACTTAATCCACAACTGTTTAAAAATTCATAACTAATTGTGTGAACCCCAACTCCTAATAAATTTGGTTTTAAAGAATCTTCTACAACACCATCAATTTTATATATACCACCAGATGGTATACCATAATTTAATTTTATTTTAGAATCATTAATACAAAAATCAGCGATATTATTAAGCTGCGCATTGATATTAGCATCAATTTGAATATTTTTTGTTGAGGAAGAGGTACATCCATTTTCAGTAACAGTGTAAGTGATTGGAAAAAATCCAGGTCCTGAAAAAAATGGATAAAAATTATTGCTTATTACAAAAGGTCCAGAATAAGTTCCTCCAAAAGGACTGGCAGAAAATAATGGGGTAGAGGATATATTTTCACATATTGAATCGTAATCTGGATAATTAATTGTTGGAGAAGCATTTACAACTAAATAAAAGTCTACACTGTCTTCACAGTTTTGAGTAACAGAATATTTATACCTTATTAGGTGAGTCCCAACTCCAGCATTAACTGGGTTAAAAGTAGTTCCAGAAACTCCTGGTCCAGAGTAATTACCACCACTTGGATTTACTGTTGCACCTAATGAATAAGAGCCATCACCTTCACAAAAGCTAGGAAGATTATTAGAAAGAATTAAAGGTGGGGTTTGTACTGTATTGGCTATTCTTATTGCATCATCACTGCAGCCTTGAGCGTTGGTATAGGTATAAGTTATTAAACTTGGTCCAGGACCTAAGACAGTTGGGTCAAAAACAGAATCATTTATCATTCCTAGTCCTGACCAAATTCCACCATTTGGACTTCCAGCGGGAACAATTGTTGGTCCACCAGAAAAGCAAGCAGTAAAAGTACTTTGAGGAACTGATACATTTGGTAATGGTGCCAAGGTTACATTTACAACATTACTTGTGTCTTTACATCCCAGGCTATCGGTAATCAAAGAAAAATCTCCAACATTAGTGGTGGTGTAGAAGGGTGAATTGCTACTTGATGTAGAGCTACCATTACTAACCCAATTGTAGGATATTCCAGGGCTTACATTGGCATTCAATATTGCTGAATTTCCAGCACCACAAATAACAGGGTTTGCGGGGGTTACTTGAGAAAAAACAGGGTTACATGGTATTATTTCAGTTATAAAGGCATCGTTGAGTTGATTGGTTGTAGTAGTATAATCTCCGAATGATCTGTATTGAGGACCTATATTTCCACAAAATACAGCTTGGTTTTCGTTTCCAATAGAAAGGTCATAAATACCTAAAGAATATTTTTCAGGAAAAGCGTTGTTAGCTCCACTACCATCAACTTGAAGGACACTACTGTTAGAAGTACTCGTAACCCAGTTAACAGAACTTATGTTAGTGTCCATATTTACAAATGTTATTTCGTCTGATCTAGAGAAAGTATTGTTATCTAAATTTATAGTTCCGTCTAGTGTGCCTCCAAAAATTAATTGATCTTCTTTAATTTCAAGAGCAGAAATGGGGAAGCTATTTTGAGATTGCGAAGGAAAAGTATTTAATAATTTACAATTAGTTGGAACAAAATTTAGATTTAATTTAACTAAAGTATTGGTGTTTTCAGGAATATTAATTCCAGCTATAGTTTGGTTAAAATTACTATTCGCATAGTTGTTAAACGCAAAATAAACATTATCTAGATTATCAATTGATACGCCATGTGATGTGTAATTTAATACGTTGCCAAAACCAAAAAATGCGTTGAAAGAACTTAAAGCGTTTTCTAGTTTATAAACGTTATTGTAAAAGCCTGAACCATCTAATTCTAAAATCATTAATGCTCCTCTAGGGAAGTTGGCTGATGGTGTTGAAAAACTAGAAATGGAAGTAGGAGTAGACTGACCCCCAATTTTACAACCATTACTAGAGTAGTAGTATTGTGCAATTACATGATCATTGGAATTTACTTCAAAATCAAGACCAATTACAGCATCAGAATCTTGATTTGTGTTGCAGTAAATAGGGGTCAACCAACTGTTAGTGCCGTTAACATCTGTTTTTAAAATAAAACTATTTAAATACTTATAACCAAAAGTACCACCTCCACCCGGAGCTTGAGTGTTGGGAAGCGTTATGCCATCAAATTGTCTTCCAGCTGGATTTACAGCACCTATCTGAGAACCAGACACTCGGTTTGAAGCCATTAAATAAATATTTCCATTCTTGAATTTTATTTTACTTTTTCCATAATAATTAAATGTATTGTTGTTGTATCCATTAACATTATTGTTAAAATCATTATCGGTAGTTGCTCCAGTTTTAATCCATTGAAAATTTCCAGAAGTATCGTATTTGACCAAAAAATTATCAGACATACTTATGGTATTAGATGATGGTAGTATTGCAGTTACTGTATTACCATCAAAATTGGCTGTTGAAGAAAATAATCCACTTATATACAATCCACCTTGGTTGTCTAACTCTATATCCATTGCTTGGTCAGAATCTGGACCTCCTGCAGTTTTAATCCAGACTGGATTTCCCAAAGGATCTAATTTTCCAAAAAAAATATCTTTTGAATTTCCTGTTATGGTGGTATTTTTAATGGTAGCTGAAATATCGAAATTTCCAGCTATGTATTTATTACCTAGCTGATCAACCTTTACAGCCCTTATTGAAGCCTGATAACCGGATGAGGAGGAAGTAACTGTCTTTAAAAAAGAAAAGCCTTGGCTATAAAAAATAGTCGTAGTAGAAGACATTATTAAAACAGTAATTATTTTTAAAATATATTTCATAATTTTTATTTTTTTAATAACTAAAAATAGTTTTGCTCATCAATTAACTTACTTTTTAATTTAAAAACTAAACATTACAATTCTCAAAAAATTCAAAAAAGTAATCTTGTTATACTTTAAGGTTAAAAATTTAATCAATAATAAATTTTAAATAACCAATAATATTTACCATTTGATAAAAAATTAATTTTTTTTAAACTAACCCTATACATTAAGTTCTCTTGATTATTCCTGTGAAAAAATATTAGTAATTAACTAGAGAAAATTATTGTATTTAGCTGAAAAAGCTACTGAATAATCAGTTTTCTTATTTCTATTAAGTTTCCTGTATCATCATACAATTGTATATAATACAAGCCCACTCCTCCAAAACTTGTAATTGGTATTTGAAACTGAGAAATGGTTATAAAACTATTAAACACATCTTGTCCTAATGAGTTTATAATTTTAAGGCTGTAGTTAGAAATGGAACTAAAATTGCCATTGTCAATAAAGACTATATCGTTAGCAGGATTTGGATATATTTTTAGCGTATTTGAATTATTTGGAGAACTTATTCCAGATAGATTAACATTTATAATAAGTGTATCTGTTACAGAAATTAATACGGAATCGTAGTAGGTTATAGTATCATATATTGTAAAGTAGTTAGTGTCGTAAAAAGTTACAAAACTAGTATCGAAAATACTAATGGAGTCGATTACTAAAACACTATCAAAAACAGTAATAAATGTAGTGTCATAATTAGTAATGAAAGTAGTGTCGTAATAAGTTACAAAATTAGTATCGAAAATAATAATGGAGTCTATTACCAAAACACTATCAAAAAAAGTAATAAATGTAGTATCGTAATTAGTGATGAAAGTAGTATCAAAACTATTTATAAAAGTGGTATCAAAAATATTTATGGAGTCTAATACCAAAACACTATCAAAAACAGTAATAAATGTAGTATCGTAATTGGTGATGAAAGTGGTGTCAAAACTATTTATAAAAGTGGTATCAAAAATACTTATGGAGTCTAATACCAAAACACTATCAAAAACAGTAATAAATGTAGTATCGTAATTGGTGATGAAAGTGGTGTCAAAATTATTTATAAAAGTAGTGTCTGTACAATTATTCGGATTAAAAACATAATTAATATAGTTTAATACTATACTATCACAGCCGCCATTTGTTGATAGAGTACTGTCAATTGATTCTAGATATGTTTTGGGTGAATTAGATTGAAATTCAACATTTGAAACGTAATAGACTATGGTGTCTGAACTTGTATAATTGTTTGTAATGGTTAAGATTAGTGAAACAATACTGTCACAACCTAATGAATTCGTTCCATTCCAAGTATATATTCCAGTAGAATTATAAGTTGTTCCGTTCCAGGTATAAGAAACGCATTCTGATCTTGTGTCTGTTGCTGTAACAGAGCTACAAGGCAAATGATTTCCTAATGAGATAGAGTCAATTTCTGTTTGGGTTAATGCTCTATCATAGATTATTATGTCATCTAATTTACCATCTAAGTATCTGAATTGATTCCACTCTCCGGCTAATCCAAAAGTTAAATCACCATCTTGGTTAGAAAGATTTAATCCAGAAGTGTTTTTAGGTATGGTCCCTAGTTTAACCCCGTTTTTATAATATCTAAGACTATCACCATCTGAAGAATATATAAAGTTAGTCCAAACTCCTGGAGTAAAGTTCATCCCATTATTATATCCAAATACTACTTGTTGGCCGTTATTCGTCCAGCACACAAGACCAAGTGTGGTATCTGTTGTTCCAAATATATTATACTCCCAGTCATAAACATATGGTTGGTTAAATTCTCTTTTACCCATTATTCCAATTTCTGGACTGTAGGAGTATTGTGTGGATTGTGAAACTGTAATATTATCAATAGCGATATCACCTGTGAAGCAATCTTGGCCAACTTGACTAGTATATTCAAACTCGAGTTGTACAACTTCACCTAAAAAAGCCGATAAATCAACTGTTACATTCTGCCAAGGGGCTGAACTGGATGTTTGTTGTTGCCCTGATAATGTATAAACTGTTGTATAACCTAGGCTACTTGAGCCTACTTTTACATTAAGAGTTCCCATTTTAGCTCCATAGGCATGAAAATAAAATGACAATTCTGACGTATCACTTGTTGTTAAGTCTATAGCAGGTGAGTACATTGATCCATGGTAGGGTACCGAATGATAGTCCCCAGGAATTGTTGTTTCGTAATAACGATATTTACTTCCAGATTGAGCACCATTAGGTCCTGTTCCAACACTGGCTGTTGCTCCAGAATGCCTAACCCATTTATCATTTTGAACGGAAAAACTAAGATCTCCACCCCAATAATTAATAGACTCAAAATCTTCTTCAAATGCTGGAGATGCTGGAAGTTGGGTTAATGTCGGATTAACCCAAAAGGAAAAAGAGAATTCATTATTTGGAAAAGACAAAAGATCATCGTCATTTACTAAAATATAATCATCATTGCCATCAAAACTGTATGCAGATGAAGGATTGCCAAAGCGATCCTCTGTCAAAATAGCACCGTTAACGGTTCCATTTAAATTGTTTCCACTTGTATCGTTAGCATTCCCCGAAAACGGCCAGTAACCAATAAGTCCATTTGTGGGTATTTGCGATAGTAATGTATTATTAAATAAAATTATTATGATCGTTGGAAGTAATACTCGTTTGTGCATAGGGGGAAATTAATTTAAACTAAGATTAATTTCACTAAACTACTGCAGATTTAATGATTAAGAAAATAAAAGGGGGTGACAATAGGGTGTCTTGGTTGATTTTATTTAGAATATCCTACAGAAAGCTGTTTAGATATACTGACAATTCCAGCTCAGGGAGAATACCTAATTTCTTCTTTAATCTATTCTTGGCTTTTTTAGAAGATTCTATCGTGGTGTTTTTGCTCAGTGCAATCTCTTTATTAGACATCTTCATAACCACCATAGCGGCTAATTTAAGTTCAAGCTCAGTTAGATTGCCATGTTTTATTTTAAGATCATTATAAAAGTTGCTGCTCAAATCTCCCATTTGGTTTTGAAGGTGAGCTCTTGTTGATTTTATATCTAATTCATTTTCTATAAAAAATTCAATGCTCTTTAATTCTGGTTTGGAAATGTTTTCTATTACTTTCAGTTTATGTATCAGGCTTTTGGAGAAGTCTTGTTTAAAGGTTAGTTCCTGAGATAATATTTGAACATTTTTGCTCTCTTCTTCAACTTTTAATTTTAAAAAATCTTGTTCTTTGTTGGCTAAATTTAATAGTGTTTCTTTTAACAAAATCTTTTTTCGGTAGCGAGATAAGAAAAAGAGAGCAATTAAAATAATAACGAGTGCTCCTCCAACTAATAACCATTTTTGCAATCTACTTTTTTCTTCCCTTGAAGCTAGCTGTTGGTTCAATAATTCCTTTGTAACTAGCTGTTGGTTCAATAATTTCTTTTCAGTCTCTAGTTGCAACAAGGTCTGTTCAATTGCATTTGCAGAGTATGCTTCTATCAATGTTTGAGTGTCATCAAAACTTGATGCGGTTTCAGTTTTAGTAAAAATTATCCATTGGTTGAGGTAGAATTCATATTTTAACTTATTACCACTTAATTTATAGGACTTCATATATATATCTAAAACAGAAAGCTTCTGAGAAGGTATAAGAATTGGTTCATACGCATCCATTAGTTCATCTAATCTATCCAATGCTAACATATAATCCTTTCTTTTTAAGTCAATTTCTGCGAGCATAATTTCTGCATTTAAATAGGACTCTCTATCTTCATCTCTATTTTTACTTTTATCTAAATCTATCTGCAAGTACTTATATGCTCCATCAAAATCACCCTTTTGATAATAGCATGACCCCAAATTCCCAATGAGATAGCCATATTTACGATCATCCAGTGCTAGACTATCTACTAATTTTAGTGCCTCAGAAAAGGCAAATATTGCTTCATCGTATCGTTCTACATTCATAGTAATTAAACCATGTTGGTTGTAAGCATCAACTAATTTTTCTGGGAAATTTTCAATTTGAGCTATTCTTATTGATTCCAATGTTTGTATTATTGCACTGTCTGGCTCATCTAGCAATACATATAATTTTGCCTTCAAATAAAAATACTTTCCACTCTTTTGAGGAATGCAGCCGTTATTGAAGTAATTAATTCCTTGTTGGTAATTTCTTATCGTAATCATAAATTGAGACAGATGTTCAAATATTGTCCAACAAGTTTCACAATCAATGTTGTTACTATTCTTGCTGCAGTATTGGTCATAAGCAGTGAGCGTTAATCTGAAGGCTTCATTCAATTTATTAAACTTCTTCAAATTGTTTATTTTGTGATGATACGCATAAATAGCATTATAAACTGCTCCGTATTTAATACGGTGATTTAAGAACAGATCCCCATAATACATGGAAGAATCATAATTATTTATGCTGGAATAATAGCAGAATGTAGTCCAGAGTGATTTTGCTTTTTCATATTGTTCTGGGGTTTCCAAGCTCTTATTGCTCAGCACATTCGAAAGCGAATTAGAATTAAATTGCCCAATGGCAAAAACTGGCACTAGTAATAATATGAAAATTATTTTTTTCATTACAGTTTTTTAAGAACATAAACAAATTTAAATTCAATTCTTTAATTAAATAAAAATGAAAAATTACTTTTTTAGTATTCCTTTTCTAATTCTACTTAAGCTTTGCGTAGTAATTCCCAGAAAAGATGCTATGTGATAGTTTAAGGCATAATTTTCAATTCCAGGATATTGTTTAAGAAATTGAATATAATTCTCTGACGAATTTAGTTGTAATTGATTTAAAATTCTTTTCTGCAAACTAACAACATGTCGTTCTAAGTTTTTCCTATGCATTGATTCAATTTGTGGGAATTTAAAAAAAATATTTTCAATTCCTTCAATTACAGAAGTTTCTACAACATGTGAATCTACTATACATTCTACAGTCTGAATTGATTTTTCTTTATTGAAAATCGCAATATAATCACTAATCCAATCATTTTTTAAAGCAAATTGTAGAGTGTGTTCTTTTCCGCTGCTATCAAATACATAGGACCTAAGACAACCATCAAGAACAAAGTATGTTTTGTTTACTAATTGATTTTCTGAAATTAAAATATCCCCTTTAAGTAACTTTCTAGAACTTGAAATAGACCTAGTGAATTCTTTAACCTTCTTTGATAAATCAATTCTTTTGGAAATATATTCAAATAGTTGCTCCATTTTTTATCTAAGAATTAATTTCCTGCTTTAAGGTTTAAAAATTAATTAAAAATACTTTAAGTTATTTTTTTATAAATTCTTTTCTAAGCCTACTTAAACTTTGTTGAGTAATTCCAAGGTATGATGCTATATGATAATTAAGGGCATTATTTTCAATATTAGGAAACTCCTTTACAAATAGTTTATACTTTTCTAATGATGATAATTGAAGTTGATTTAAGATTCTTTTACTTAAACTTACAATCCTAGTTTCTAAATTTTTTCTATGAAATGTTTCTATAGCTGGATAAGCTTTAAAAACCTTTTCAATACTTATAGTATTGGTTTCAATTATTGTACTATCTGACAAACACTCAATTGTTAAACTTGCCTTTTCTTTACTGTAAAGTGCAATATAATCACTAATCCACCAATCTTTAATTGCAAACTGAACAGTATGTTCTTTTCCAGAAGGGTCAAATGAAAATGACCTTAGACAACCACTTAATACAAAAAAATATTGATTTACAATGTTTTGCCCTTGGTTAATTAAGTACTCACCTTTTTTTACATTTCTAATTTTGGTTACAGAACGGATTAATTCTTTAGCATCGTCGCTTAATTTTATTCTTTTAGTAATATATTCAAAGAGTTGGTCCATTTTTTTATTAAATATTAATTTAATTAAATAAGTTTAAACTAATTAGTCAAAGACATGCAATTTAATTAAACTATCTTAAATTTAATTAACATATATTAATTATACAATTTAAAACATTTCAAAGAATATAAATTGCTACTTAGAACGTTAAAAACTACTTTTTAAGTACTTTGCCAAAAAAAATAAAGGTCTACAACATTGTAATAATATGAAAAGAAATACATTATTTATTATTTTTTTACTTTTAGTTAAAATAAACTTAGCTCAATTAGAGTTGCATAGGTGGAGCGATGACTTATATGAAAATTATAATTCAAATACATTTCAAAATTTAGAAATTGCAAATCAAAAAATTGAAAAGGGTAACATTGACTATCCCTTGTTAAATGCAGCAATTTTTTATTCAACAAATCTTCAAAGAGAAAAGTATAGAAAAATACCATTTATTTTTTCTAAATACTTAACTAAAGCTGCTCAAGAACATTCTGAAGATATGGTAAAGTTTAAATTCTATTCTCATACAAGCAAAGTAAGAGGTAAAAAGACTATGACAGAAAGACTAAAACTAGTTGGCATTTCAAATGCTTTTACAGCAGAGAATATTTTTGATTTTTTTTTAAAGTCCCCAACATATTGGTCTTTAGCTCAGGGATTAGTTAATGGGTGGATGGAATCAAAAGGACATAGAGCAAACATTTTAAACAAGAATTATAAATATTTAGGTTGCGGATCTAAATATTATTTCAATAAAGAATGGATTGATTATTTTTATGTGAAATCAACTCAAAATTTTTCTTCTACCAGTCCTTAATTTAATAATATTATTAAACTAATTTTTTCTTTACATGACATATTGTAAATTTATTTGCTAATATAATAAATGCAAAAACTTAAAGACAAATGGGGAATTAAATCAAACGTTCAATTGATTCTGATATTTGCTGTTTTTGCAATTAATGGTTCTTTTGCATCTTGGGTTGCAAGTCCAGTAACTTCTTTCTTTGGTATTGAAAAAGATATAGTAAGTCCCATGGTTTTCTGGCCTTTAAGAATAGCTCTAATATTTCCAATTTACCAATTTACTCTTCCATTAACTGGCTTTTTATTAGGTCAGTTTAAGTTTTTTTGGGATTTTGAAAAAAAATTCTTGTCTAAAATTGGATTAGGTTTTATTTTCAATAAAAAAAGATGATACAATTTATATACATGACTGCGCATCATTTATTTATAGAGTTAGGTCTAATTTTTTTAGATTTATTGTATTATGCTTAAAAAAAAGAAACACTTTTAGTTTAAACTATTATCCTCTTTTTTGTCTTTTATGATAAGTTTTATCTCCTCTTGTTTTGGGTTTTTTATACTTTTTCTTAATTTCTCTTCTATAACTTCCTCCTAAGTTAATTTTCTTATTTTCTTCCTTTTTTTCATGAAACCCTGCAACTAATTCAATTTTTTTTATGTTACGATTTTCATTTTTTCTCAATTTACCATCAGATTTTTCTTCTTCAATTAAATCTTTTGAAATTTCAACTTCATCTGGAATCTCTAAAATTGGGATTGTTAAAGACATAAGGTCTTCTATTTCATTTTTGAACTTTTTTTCTTTGTCTGTATAAAATAACAATGATTTACCTTCTCTTTCAGCTCTTCCAGTTCTACCAATACGATGCATATAGTTTTCTGGGAATTTAGGGGTGTCAAAATTAATAACATGAGTAATGTTGTCTAAATCAAGACCTCTTGACATAATGTCTGTAGAAACTAAAATTCTGTATAAACCAGAATCAAAATTTTCTATGGACCGAATTCTATAGTTTTGAGATTTATTAGAATGGATAATACAACTTTCGTTTCCAAATTTTGGTTCTATAGATTCAAATAGTTTATCAGCCATCTTTTTGTTTGAAACAAAAACAAGAACTTTTTTAAATTGGTCCTTGTCTTGAATTAAATTTTCAAGTAGGTTAACTTTAGTATTAAAATTTGCTGCTTTATAGCATTGCTGACTAATATTATCTAAAGGTGTCCCACTTAGGGCAATAGAAATTTTAACAGGTGAAATAAAAAATTCATTTATCAATTCATCAATATATTCGGTTATTGTAGCAGAAAACATAATATTTTGTCTTTTTTGAGGAAGAAGTTCGAAAATATTTGAAATCTGTCTTTTAAACCCCAAATCAAGAATTACATCTACTTCATCAATTACTAGTTTTTTAATTCCTTTAACAGCTAATGAATTATTAAGAATTAAATCATATAATCTTCCGGGAGTTGCTACTACAATATCTGACCCTTCTAATAGCTCTTTACTCTGTCTTTTAATGTTTACACCACCATAAATACCTATTGTTCGAATACTTAAATATTTAGTAAAATTATCAATTTCTTGTTGAACTTGAATAACAAGTTCTCTTGTTGGTACTAATATTAATATTCTAGGATTTAATTGTTTCGAAAATTTTAGTTCGTCCAATAATGGCATCATATATCCAAGAGTTTTACCTGTTCCGGTTTGAGCAATTCCTAAAATATCTTTTCCTGAAAGAATTACAGAGAAAGCCTGGTCTTGAATTGGAGTAGGGGTAACAAATCCTAAATCTTCAATAGCATTAAAAAGTTGTTTTCGAAGTCCAAATTTTTGAAATGAAGGCATTTTTATTTTTTATTTATGCAAGGTATAAATCAATAGGACTTTATTAAATTTTAAATGAATATTATTGTTGTAAAAGAATAAGTTCTGTATCTATTAAATTTACAATTATATTGCACAAAATAATAATTATCTAATAAAACTAGAGATTGAACTAAATCATCATACCAATTCAAGCATTCTCATTAATGAGCTCACTAAGTCCTTCAACAAACAGTTGGAGCTTAAAGAATACGTAGCTAAAAAAATTAAATCTTCTCAAAGTGGAGAAAAGCTTTCCCGGATTAGAAAATACAATTCTCTTTTTATTCATACTTGGAAATAAATAAGCTGGTTATGAAAGTTTTAAAAATACATGATTTAGAAATTAAACTTAAAAAAAGCTTTAAAGCAAAAAATATTTCAATTAAAATAAAACCATTTGAAGGTGTTTTAGTCACTGTTCCAATGCTCGTTTCTTTTAAACTTGCAGAAGATTTTGTTAAAACAAAAATTAAATGGATTAATAAAAACCTTAATAAAGTTCAAAAGCAAGAACAATCGTATACTTTTTTCAGTGCTAATAATTCTTTTAAAACTAGATCTCACCTAATAAATATAACTAGTACAGAATTGTCTAAAAATACTGTTCACATAGAAAATACCAACGTGAAAGTCTTAATCTCCAAAAAGCTTAGTGTTTCATCTGAAGAAAATCAGCTTTATATTAGAAATATTATTTTAGAAATATGGAGAAAAGAGGCTAAGGAGTATTTGCCCAGGAGAGTAAAAGCATTAGCAATTGACCATAATTTTAATTATCAAAAACTAACTATTAAAAATACCAAATCAAGGTGGGGGAGTTGCTCTTTTGATAATAATATAAATCTCTCTCTACATTTAATGAGAATTTCTAATGAGTTAATTGATTATGTTATTTTACATGAACTTGTACACACAAAGGTAAAGAACCACAGTTCAAAATTCTGGGAAACTTTAGAAAAACATTGTCCAAATTCTAAAATTTTAGATAAAGAACTGAAAAAATATAGTCTAAGAATTTTTTAGTTGTTGTAAAAACCTTTCATCAGAAGAGCTGCACTAGAAGGATTTGTTGCCAAGGGAACATCATGAACATCGCACAACCTCATAAGCATTGAAATGTCAGGTTCGTGAGGATGCTTTTCCAACGGATCTCTAAAAAATATTACCATATTACAAGTGCCATCTGCAACTTTTGCCGCTATCTGAGCATCTCCACCAAGGGGTCCTGAAAGCAAAGCAGTAACTTTAAAACCAGCTTTTTTTACTTTTTCGCCAGTAGTTCCAGTTGAAATTAATTCTATTTCATTTTTATGCAAAATATCAGACTGTTCATTTATAAACTGAACCATTTCTGCTTTTTTTCCATCGTGAGCAATTATTGCAATTATCATAATTAATTTTGAATATAAAATTATAAACTATATTTATTATTCTCTTGTTTAGAATGTTAACCTTACGTTAATTATTTATAAAATACCAGCTCCCTGTCTTATCAATACTGGACTTTCAGAAGTTAAGTCTACAATTGTTGAAGCAACATTTTTACCGTATCCATAGTTAATTACTGCATCAACATTTTTTTCAAATTTTTCAAAAATAGCAAGTGGGTCAGTAGTATATTTTATAATATGATCTTCATCATTTACACTTGAACAAACCAAAGGATGATTAAATTCTTCAACAAGAGTTTTTATAAATTTATGATCTGGAACTCTTATTCCAATTTCTTTTTTATTTGTTTGAAAAATTTTAGACACACTATTATTAGCATTTAAAATGAACGTAAAAGGACCAGGAAGAGCGCTTTTAAGTGTTCTAAAAGTCTTTCTGTCTATAGGCTTGGTATATTTAGAAATATTGCTTAAATCCTTACAAATCAAAGAAAAATTACTTCTTTTAAGTTTTTCATTTTTCATTTTAGCTAATCTTTCAATACCTTTTTTACTTTTAATACTTGTTGCAAATGCATATATAGTATCAGTTGGAACAACAATAAGACCATCGTTATTAAGTATATCTATTATTTTATGAATTACTCTTAAATCAGGATTTTCAGAGAGAACATCAATAAGCATATTTATTTATCCATTTACTTTTTTAAAATCTGACAAGAACTTAGCAAGACCAATATCTGTCAATGGATGGTTTAAAAGAGCTGTTATAGCGCTAAGTGGGCCTGTCATAACATCTGCTCCAATTTCTGCACACTGTATAATATGTATAGGATGTCTAACAGATGCAGCTAATATTTCAGTTTCAAATAAATAATTATCATAAATCCCTCTTATTTGAGCAATTAAATCCATTCCGTCAGTACTAACATCATCTAATCTACCAATGAATGGAGAAACATAAGTAGCACCAGCTTTTGCAGCTAAAAGAGCTTGACCTGCAGAAAAAATAAGTGTACAATTTGTTTTAATCCCTTTATCAGAAAAATATTTTATTGCTTTAATACCATCTTTGATGATAGGAACTTTAACTACTATATTAGAATGAAGTTTCGCTAAAGCTTCCCCTTCTTCAATCATGCCCTCAAAGTTTGTAGAAATAACTTCAGCACTTACATCGCCATCAACTATGTTACATATTTTTTTATAGTGTTCAATAATATTTTTCTGACCTGAAATTCCTTCTTTTGCCATCAATGAAGGGTTAGTAGTAACACCATCTAAAATTCCTAAATCTTGAGCTTCTTGGATCATTTTAAGGTTTGCAGTATCTATAAAAAATTTCATTTATTTATTTTAATATGTTTAGAACGAAAGTAATGATATTTAAAAAAATGTTGTAATAAAATTAATAGTAGTTGCTAACAATTAATTAGAGAAATATATGCATTCACATTTACAAGAGTTGGTATAATGAATACAATGGAATGAAACATTACATTTTTTTCCCCATATTTTACCTAAACTTTCAATAGGTTTTAATCCGAATTTTGAGTTTAATTTTCCCGCAGGAGTATTGTTTTTAACTTTCCATGCGTAAGCAGACACTTTTTCTTTTCCTGTTGTTTTTTCTTCAAAGTAAAATGATAAGAGACTTGTTCCTATTTTTTTTCTTTGCCAATCTTTAGCAATGGCTATACTGTCAATAATTATGGCTTTAATACTTTTCTTTACAATTAGAAAACCAATAATTTCACCTTTGTAAAAAGCAATTATTTTATCAATTTTTTTATAAATAAAATATTCATTAGAATGATATCCTATTCCAAATACGGAATTTGAAATTTTGACGCATTGATGTAAATGGGAGGGATTTAAATTCTTTATTTCTCTTATTTCAAAAGACATTTAAAATAAAAGATACAAAAAATGGGCAAGCTACTCATATCGCACCGCTACAACCGTTTACCCTTGCTATGTTCCCATCCTGGGGGATTAAACAGGAGCTGGTCGTATGAGACTTGCCCACAGCAAATGTAGAATATTATTTTTTCTTTTTAAAGATTTTGATGAAATTTAGTTCCAATTATAGTACCAATAACTAATCCTGTAAGTTCTGTGCCAAACAAACCAGTATTTTCACTTTTCGAAGTGTTATTATTTTTATCATAAATCCATTTTTTTTCTGGATTGAATAACGTTAAATTAGCTCTATGACCATTTTTGATGATTGGGACTTCACATTGTAAAATAGTTCTTGGATTAATAGACATACATTGTACAATTTTTTCAATCCCAAGAAAATCTTTTAAATAAGTTAGTGCAAGTGGAAAGCAAATTTGAGTTCCTATAGTTCCAAAAGGAGAAAGATTGAATTCTAATTCTGCGATTTCTTTTTCATTAGGCTGGTGATATGACGTAATTACATCAATAACTCCACTTTTAACTCCTTCAATAAGTGCCTTCCTGTCAGCCTTTGTTCTTAGTGGTGGAAGTATTTTAAATTTATTATCGAATTGATCAAGAATTCCTTCATCGAAAAGAAGGTGATATATTGATGTGCCACAGCTTAGATTATTTTGAGTTTTTTTTGCAATTTTAATTTGATCAACACTATTTTTAGATGATAATATATTAAAATGTAGTCTACCGTCATGGTATTTATTAATCATCATGTCTCTACTTATCATTAACTCTTCAGAAAGACTTGGTATTCCTTCAAGACCAAGCTTAGTAGATACAGCTCCTTCATTTATTAAACCTTTTGGAGCTATTGTTTTATCATAAGGAAATGATATAATTAGCGCATTAAAATTTTTTGCGTAAAGTAATGCTCTGGAAAATAAACCACCATGAGCAACTGGTCTTGTATTGTCTGTAAAAGCTAGAGAACCAGCAGTATACATATCATACATTTCTGATAATTGCTCTCCCTTGCTATCCTTTGATAAACTTCCATATGGTATAACTTCGATACCAATTTCTTTACTTGAGTTAATACAAAAAAGAATATCGCTTTTTTGATCTCTTGATGGATCAATTGTTGGCTGAAGACCTATCCCTGTAAAACCACCTGAAATTGCAGATTTATATCCTGAATCTAATGTCTCTTTTTGTTCGTTTCCAGGTTCTGGGAAATCTACAGAGAAATCAAAAAGACCAGGACAAATATGAAGATTATCTGATTTAATTATTTCAGCATTTAAATCTGTAATATTATCCTCAATACTACTAATTACTCCATTTTCTAAAAGAATGTCTTTTTTAGTATTATTGTAATTAGAATTAGAGTCTACAATTATTGCATTTTTAATTAAAATTGAGGACATATTAAGATATATTTTTAATTATTATAATTTCTAAAACCAGGAAAATTAAAGCTAAATAAATAAAATATATCCAATATTCAAGATTATTATTTTTATTAATCAAGACATTAGGATAGCTATTTTCTTTTGAGTTCCAATATTTAATTTGATTTTCAAGATCTAAGTTTTTCATTTGATTTATAAATTCCTTTTTTTCAAGAAACATCATTTTTGACTCACTTTTAACATTATTTACAGAAAAACAGTCTATTACACTATCCTCATTAAGTATATAATATTGTCCTGTAGATTCAATATTGTTTTCTATATATGCAAATGAAGCACCCAAATTATTTCTTATTAATGGAAAAAATGATAATGTTGGTTCCGTGACTTTATTAGTGATTTGAACTTTTCCATTTTGTTGAATATTTGATTTAAGTTCAATACTTTTTACTTTATCAATTGAAATTTGTTGAATTAAATCGTTAGATGATTCTTCTTTAATTCTTAAAAAAATTGGAACAAAAAGAGCATGGTTAGTAAAATTACTGTTCTCTAAACTCAAATTTGAGCTTAACAAGTAAATTTGGTTGTCTCTAAATGTGTATTTTGATAATAAAGGATCTCCACTATTAAATTTTGCTAGTGTTTTAACACTGTTAGAATTATCTACTATTAAATATCTGTTGAAGTAGGGTAGGTCTAAATTTTCATTGTAATTAGAAAAAATATTTTTAAAGAAATTTAAATCAATTGATTCTAAATCTAAATCAACTTTAGATTTAATTAATAACGAAGACTTAATATTTATAAGATTAAATAACTTGTTGTATCTGGGTTCCTTATTTAATGAAGGAATAAATAGTATATTATTTTTCTTATTTGATTTTAATAAATCATTAATAAGCTTATCACTTATTTCAGACAATTCATTTATTATTAATAAATCTCCATTTAAATCTTGAGAACTGTAACCATTTTTAATATCAATATTTATAAACTGAGTTTTTTCAACAGATTCAAATAATCTTTGAATGGATTTATTTGATTTATTTTCGCCTTCATGAATATTTACTACTTTAAATTTGTCGCTTATAGTATAAGTGAAGAAATATTTATCATCAAATCTTAGATCATTACTTTGAGGAGAAATAATATTTATTTCTCCATTTTTTATCCCTTTACTATTTACTGCATAAATAAATTTAATTATTTTAACTTCTTTAGACTTTACTTTATTAAAAGATTGATTTAAAACCTCATCATTATTTATTTTTAATCTAGTTTGAAATTCAATTTCATTATTTGAATGATTGTTAACTTTTATATATAAGTTTTCATTTTTATTTACTTCTCTATTACTATTTTCAAACCATACTGAATCAATAGAAATATTATTATTAGAATTAGATGTGTATTGAATAACATTAATAGTACCTAACTTTTTATTGATTAATTTATTTTCTAAATCAAAAATATTCTTTTGAAGATCTGTAAACCAAAATGAATTTATAGAATTTCCATTAAATTGTTCTTTTTGAATCTCTATTAAATCAGATATCCTTAAGTTAAAAGGAGAATGCTGGATGTTTATTATCTCTCTTTTGATTTCATTTTTATTGATTGCATATTGATAATTTTCATTTTTATTATTAGTAGTTAAAACATATTTAGTTTTATTAGGAAGATTATCTATTAATTTCAGGGCATCATCTTTTACAGCTTCAAGAAGAGACTGATTTTTATTATTCCTACTCATTGAAAATGAATTATCTATATAAATCCCTATTGAAGATGAATTTGCTAAGTCAATTAATTTATCATCTTTCCTGTAAGGAAAACAAAATGCTATTACTATAGATGATACAAGTAACATTCTGGAAATGAGTAGTAAAATATTTTTTAATTCAGATTTTCTTTTATTTTTTTGCTCAATACTTTTTAATAAAGAAACATCTGAAAAAAATATTGTTTCGTGCTTTTGTAAATTAAAAAGGTGTATGAATATTGGGACAATATTCAAAAGTAATGCCCAAAGAAATTCAGGATATAATAAGTTCATTAAAAGTTAAATTTAAACATTATAATTAGATTAACTCAAATTTAGAATCAATTCCTAATCCAAATAGTGCAAAATCATATTTTACAGGATCTTTAGAATCAAATTTTAGTAAAGAAATATCTAATTCCTGAACAGCTTTATTATCATTTTGTCTTCTTTTTATTAAATTAAATTTTCTTGCAGTTCTTCCGCTATGAATATCTAATGGACATGATAGAAATGATGGTGATATTCCTTTCCACAAACCAAAGTCGACATTATTATTATCTTCTCTCACCATCCACCTTAGATACATGTTTATTCTTTTAGCAGCAGATCCATTAAGGGGGTTTGCAACATGTTTTTTAGTTCTTATTTCTTTATATTTCTTAGGAATAAAATAATTTCTAAAATAATTTATCGCTTGATCAGATTTGTTATTAATTTTAAAACCATCGGTAAAAATTTTTTCTAAGCCTCCATGATTTTTATAGATGTCTTGAATTCTTAAAATAAAATAATGCAAATCAAATCCATTAAAAGTACGATGTTTAAATTTTTCTAAATGATTAATTTCATTTTCGTTATAATTCATTGTAAAATCATATGGGCTATTATACATTAATTTTAAAAGATGAATTCCGTTATTTATTATACTTGTTCTATTTCCCCAAGAAATTGTTGCCATAATTAGTCCAATAATTTCAATGTCTTCCTTTTTAGTAAACTTATGAGGAATAGAAATGGGATCATTAATAATGAAATTAGATGTATTGTATTTATCTACAAAAAAATCAAGTTTTTCTTTAATTTCTTTTTTTGTCAACTTTTTTACTATTTAATCTTAATTTCTATTAAAAACCACAGGAATTTAATTTTAATATAATTACCTTTTCATGAATGATTTCGTTAAGTTTTTTCCTTCTTTAGAAAGCTGTATAAAATAAATGCCAGAAGATAATTCATCTGTATTTAAAGATGTTGTAACACCTATTAATTTCGTGATTAATAAGATTTTTCCAACTGAGTTGTAAAGAGTGATTTTTAAATTTTCAGGATTAGAATATTTATATACTAAATTAATTTCAGAATCAGTAGGATTAGGGTAGATTTCAAAATCTAACAAATGTGGTATATTAATAGATAGAGGAGCAGAAACCCCTTCAAAAATCTTAATATTATCTAAAAATAAATTATTTCCTCCTCTGTTTGTAGTCTCGAATTTTATTAAAATATCCTCATTGGAAAAAGAAGATAATTTAACAGTGTCATTTCTCCAATGTGTTAAATATTCAGGTATAAAATCATAAGAATTAGTATCTAATGTACTTAATTCATCACCAGACTTTTGATAAACAAGATAATCATAGGATACTCCACAGTTTGTAGAAATAAATATTTTTAGTGTATCTTGAAAGAATACATTTGACATTCTATTTTGGTAAGCAATATCAAATATTAAATTTAAATCATTTGAAGCTGATAGATTTATTTTAGGACTTATAAGTCCATCTTTTTGATTGTTTCTAGGAGAATAAGAAAAAAGTTTCATAGCAGCCGATAGATTACTCCATTGCAAACCTTTAGTGGAGTCAATTTCCCATGTTTTATCCGAGTTTATATTTTCAATAATCCAAATAGAATCATTAATACCAGTTTCAAAGTGTTCAATAAATGGTAGTGAAGCAATTTCCTTAATAATAGAAAATCTAGTAATAGTACTGTTATTTAAATAATCATATTCACTAATTCCAGAATTTAGGTTCGCTAATATTTGTATTTCAATTTTTCCTGAACTTAAAACATTAATTGAAGGAAGTGTAAAGCTCGAGCTAGCATTAGGTGATAGAGAACCAGTCCAAAATTTATTTTGAATAGTAACTCCGTTAACTACAATTGTAAAATTAATACTATCTAAATTAAAATCTCCATGGTTAGTAAAAAATACTGTTGGTGAAAAGGAGTTCTCACATGTGTATTTTCTAAAGTTTGGAATAGTAACTGAATCAAGATGAATATCATAGGTTAGATTTGTAGGATCTATTGGAATGTTATTTTGGCTTAAGTATTGAAAAGCTGCATAAACATCTATAATTCCCCTTCCGTAATTATTATCTTCACCAGGAGTTCCTAAATCAACAGCTGATAAATATAAAGCACGAAGTAATTCTTCACCCGATAAGTACGGAAATGCTTCTTTCAAAAGTAAAACTGCACCTGAAACATGTGGAGCAGCCATACTAGTTCCAGAGATAGTATTGAAATTATTCTGTTCCCAAGCAGAACGAACATTTTGTCCTGGAGCTACAACTTCAGGATGAATAGCTAAAGAACCTAATCCTGCACATTGACTGGGTCCTTTTGTAGAAAAGTTTGAAATTGTGTAAGGAAATGAAGAATTTCCGTTCACACTTCCGACACAAAATGTATTAACATCAGATGTATTGATTCGTTGAGGAGAATTAACAGTAGAATTATTTGGGCCAGAGTTGCCTCCAGAAAAAACATTAGCAATACCTGCAGCTTCAATAGCGTTCATTAAATTCACAACAAAACCATCACAATGAATAGTGTCGTTTCCATCATACCATCTCCAACTATTGTTTATTACATCAGGAATGTCTTTAGTTGTATTAGTGTCATCATCAGGGTTTAATGCCCATTCAAAAGCATTTATCATATTAACAATTGGAGGAAGTGCTTGAACTGTAGATGTTACAAAGTCATTTGCAATCCAATATGCTCCAAAAGCAACACCTATAGTATCATTTGTAGGTTTTACTAGTCCAGCAATAGTTCCTAAAGTATGTGTTCCATGGTTTTGAATAGTTCCATTGGGAAAGGAATTAAAATACCCAATCCAACTCTGTTGCATTGGAAATCTTTCTCCGATAAATCTTTCGCTAAATGCTGGATGACTTGGCCATACTCCAGTATCATAATTATAAACTAATCTTCCTCTTCCCGTATAACCCAACGACCACATTGCAGGTGCATTTATAGCAATTAACCCATTTTCAACACCATTTGGAGTTCTGTTGTTGTTAGATGAAATAATCAATTCATCGTGGGCAATAAACTGATTATTCTCAATTTCAATAGATAAAATATTAGGGAACTGATATAATTTGTCATAAGTAGATAAGTCTACAAGTGCCACTATTATATTGACAATCCAAAAAGAATGATATTGATAAATTGATTTAGTATTTTTTTTTAAAAAATTTAGTACATTTTCTTGTGATTTTGAAGCCTGTTTATGCAAAAGTCTGTTAATAATTTTCGGCCGTTGATCTAATGGAGTTTGGTTAATTTTAAATTTTTGACAGAGTTCATAACAATCAATATTTTCATTGAATTCAATACGAATTGGAATTAATTCTCCAGGGTTATTTTCTATCCAATTATTAATTTCATTTGATTTGCTGTTCTGACAATAAGTATTTAGAACTAGAATCAACAAATAAAAGAAACAAAATAAGTTCTTCATAAACTAAAAAATACTTGGATATTTGGAAGGATCGTAATCGTTCATTAAAGAATAAATTGCGTCAACAATATCTTCATTATTTGGTTTTGAAAAATAATCACCATCAGTTCCATATGCAGGTCTATGTTCTTTAGCTGAAAGGGTTATAGGCTGAGCATCTAAATGATAATATCCTTTTTGTTTATTAACAACCTGATCTAACATATATGCAGTTGCACCTCCTGGAACATCTTCATCAATGAAAATAATTTTGTTTGTTTTAGACAAAGATTTACATATAATATGATTTATATCAAAAGGAATAAGTGTTTGTATGTCAATTAGTTCACAGTTAATTCCATGGGTTTTTAATTCTTTGACAGATTCATGACAAATATTAAAAGTAGAGCCATAACTAACTACAGTAATATCGTCACCATCAACCACAATTTCAGGTATTCCAATGGGGGTAGTGAAATCTCCATAATTAGAAGGTTCATTTTCCTTTATTCTATAAGCGTTTAAGCATTCAATTACTAGTGCAGGGTCATCAGATTTTAATAAAGTATTATAAAATCCAGCCGCTTTCACCATATTTCTAGGTACACAAACTATAATTCCTCTTAAAAGATTTATTATCCCACCCATTGGAGAACCTGCATGCCAAATTCCTTCTAATCGGTGACCTCTAGTTCTTACTATAAGTGGACATTTCTGTGTGCCTTTAGTTCTATATGAAATTGTAGCTAAATCATCGCTCATTATTTGAATGCAATAAAGTAGATAGTCTAGATATTGTATTTCAGCTATTGGCCTCAAACCTCTTATTGCCATTCCAATTCCTTGACCAATTATTGTAGCTTCTCTTATCCCAGTATCAAAAACTCTTAATTCTCCAAACTGTTCTTGCATCCCTTCCATTACCTGGTTTACCCCACCTATAATACCAGTGTCTTCTCCAAATGTGACAAGCTCAGGATAAAGATTAAATAACTGATTAAAGTTATTTTTTAGAATAATTCTACCATCTACTTTTTTATCTGATAAAACAGGTTGGGTAGATTTAACATTTAATGAAGATGAACTAAACTCACTGTATAGCTTAGAATTGTAATTTTCGTATTGTAAACTTTGTTGTTTTTTAAACCAGTTTAAAGCTTCAATTTTTTGTGGCGAATTTTCACCTTTTGTAATAAATAATATTTTTCTAAAGCTAGAAAAAAAATCTTTTTTAGTGGGTTCTTTTATTTTTTCTAATTCATTAATTTCATTTTGGATTTCTATTTTTTTAGAACTTTTTTTAGCAATTTTTTTTAATTGAATTATACACTCAGATAAATCTTTTTTAATTGGATTTAAATATTCATTCCACGCTAGTTTTGAATTGGTTTTAACCTCTTTTTTACATTCTATTTCTATTAATTCTAGTTCCTCAATACTACATATTGGTTTACCAATTGCATTATCTGAGCTAAGGATCCACTTTTTAAATTGTGCTATACAATCATACTCTTTCTCCCATTGAAGCCTTTCTTTAGATTTATATCTCTCGTGAGAACCAGAAGTGGAATGCCCTTGTGGTTGTGTAATTTCCTCTACATGAATTAAAGACGGTTTATGGTGTTCTCTTGTGAAACTAACAGCTTCTTTGTAAGTATTGTATAACTCAGTATAA
>Ga0233444_10001090_pt1 | contig 31865 bp, 33 predicted proteins | sample SI_124_October20_6_FD_182792 | JGI IMG/M metagenome (GOLD analysis project Ga0233444, IMG submission 182792) | Seawater microbial communities from Saanich Inlet, British Columbia, Canada - SI_124_October2016_10_MG | ecosystem: Environmental > Aquatic > Marine > Inlet | place: Canada: British... | reverse complement strand
CGATGGTACTGCCTAACGGTGGGAGAGTAGGTCGTCGCCTTCTTCAAACCCTCTACAGTAATGTAGAGGGTTTTTTTATGCAGTAAACTGAAGGAAAAAGCTATGTGCTGCCAAAAAGTGAGTTTAATGGTCTGGCTATGTTTTATAGCTCTTGTTGTGCATAGTTTTTTATTTTCTTTTTCAAAATACTCTTTAACTCCCAATGGGCAAGAATTCTAGTAAATAAATTAGCTCCAAATAACCATGCGAAAGCAAAAAAGAGTATTTAAAAATCAAATTCATCAAATGAAGATTTACTTGTCTTACCAAGTGAATAGATAATCAAAAATGGCACTGCAATTGAAAATACCAACCAATTTCCATTTGTTATAATCAATTTGTTCTTCTCTTTTTTGACTATAACAATTCCACTAACTAAAAAAGATTTAAAATTTAAAGAACTCCATCCATTTGCTTTGTAAAAAATAACTCTATCCTTCTTTCTTTTAATATAATAGTAATTCTTTTCCCGGGATTGTTTCTGTCGATGGGAAAGTTGATGCTTTGACTTCGAGTGTTTTATCAATAAGTATTTCTCGCGAAGACATCCTTCCAGCGCATTTCTTCTGCGGGTTTGAATTGTAAATTAGCAAAAGGGATCTTTAATTCTACTTGGTAATTGTCTTGCTGCTTACTCGCTCTGGATTCAAAATTGACGTCATAGTTGTCGTCTCCGCCGTTTGAGAGGACTTTCACATCGATTTGGTTACCTTCTGGGTTTGCCCCTAGTGCAATCATATAGCGTCCATCTCCATAGGTATCAAAACCAAAGAGGACATTGTCATCTCTAAAACCTTCGTCTCTATTGCGGATAGAAGACCTGAGGTTCTTCATATCTGCATAGGCGATAAAACCGATGTATAAATCTGTTTTGGTGTACTTGATATATGCTTTTGTCTTGTGAGGAGGCGGAGTGTTATCGCCGGGATCAATTTCATAGTCAAGACTAAAATTTTGGGCATCTTGCCATTCTTGCTCTTTTACAATTCCGTCTAAAATTGGAGCGGTATTCTGTGCAAAAATAAGAGAAGAACTAAAGAAGATAAGAATAGGGAGGATTGTCTTCATTAAATTGTATTATACAGTTATGACGAGATACTTTAAGCTTTGTTACAGTTCATATTGTTAAATTTCTCCTTAGCTTTAAAAGAAAAATGGGCATGTTTGATCACCTTTCTTTAGAAGAGAAATGGAATGTTTATACTCATGGTTTTGGGGCGATTACGAGTTTAATCGGGATCAGTTGGATTTTTTCTTCCTCTAGTCCAATGGAGTTATGGACCATTATTGGCGTTTTTATCTATGGCTTTTCAATGATCTTTTTATTTTCTGCTTCGTCTATTTATCACGGGGTCAAACAAGAGCGTCAGGCTTTTTGGCAAAAGATCGATCATATTGGCATTTATCTATTGATTGCGGGGAGTTATACCCCCGTTACCCTGACCATCTTAAAAGAGAGTTCTGGTTATTATTTATTAGCTGGAGTATGGGCCATTGCATTGATTGGGACTATCTATAAGCTTTTCTTTATCGGTCGCTTTAAAAACCTTTCTCTTTTTCTTTATTTAGGCATGGGGTGGCTGGTGGTTTTTGATCTCCAAAATGTCATGGCAATGTTTCCTGAACAAGCTTTTATTTACCTTGCTCTTGGGGGATTTTTCTATACTGCCGGTACGATCTTTTATCGCTGGGAAAAACTTTATTTTCATCATGTAATTTGGCATGTATTTGTTTTGGCAGGGGCTGCCTCCCACTTTATGATGGTTAAAGAACTGGTCTTGTAAAATGAAACGATTGAAGCGCTTTTTTCTTTGGTTTAGCCTAGTAGGTTTCCTCTTATTGATCCTCTTTTTATGGGGAAGTAGGTCGATGGAAAAGCGCGATGATTTCTCTGAGTTTAAGATTGCTTTCCAGCAAAAGAAACTTCCGATTGAAGAATATCGTTATACGCTTGATGATGGGGAGATGTACTATGTAAGAATAGGAGATAAAAGTCTGCCCGTCCTCTTGTTAATTCAGGGCTCTCCGGGGGATTGGACTGCCTGGAAAGAATTGATTCTTACCACCGATTTAGCGCAACATTATCAATTGATTATACCCGACCGACCGGGTTATCAATCTTCGACTACTATGGGAGGGGGGTAGCGATTCAAAGTGCAGCCTTTGCTGATTTAATAAAAGCGCATTGCCAGCCATGTGTGCTTGCGGGACATTCTTTTGGCGGAGCCTTAGCTTTACAATTAGCCGTAGATTATCCAAAAAATGTAGCTGCTGTTGTTTCTCTTGCAGGGACCATCGCAGCCCCTTTTCAAAAACCAAAGTGGTATAAATATTTGGCGGAGGATCCATGGATTCAAACATTTCTTTCTGAAGGATTTCTTAAGAGTAATCGAGAAATGATGTTGCTTTCAAAAGATCTTTATGCCTTAACGGCAAAATTAAAGGGGCTGGATTTACCAATTTATCTGCTTCAGGGAGGGAAGGATATTTTAGTAAATCCGGGCTCTCCTTTTATTTGTTAGATCAGTTTAATAGGATTTATTTAAGGTTTAACAGTCAATGGGATCATTTTATCATTTGGACTGAAAGGGAAGAAGTTTTCCAGTTTTTGCAAGGGGTTAATCTTTGAAATAAACGTCTCCTTTTCCGGTAATGCTTTTATATAAAGAAGGCATTCCTTTTGACACTACATTTGCATCACCTTTGATCACTACATGGAGTTTTTCTGTGGTATTGACTTCGCAGTAACCTTTTCCTAGTATAGTGACATCATCGTTTTTTGCTGGGACATTATAGCCATTAAAGCGTCCTTCTCCCTCTATGTTTACTTGTAGACTGTCAATTTCTTCTAAAAGAGTATTTGCCTTGATGGTGGCATTATCTCTCATTAGCATAAAGAATTTGCGCATCCCTTGAAATCGATTGATTTCTAAAAAGCTCTTTTTACTCAAGTTGATGTTTAAATCATCTTGATTGACAAAATCTTTGATGGTGACTTTACTTTCTGCATCAATAAATAGATCTTTGATTTTTGGTGCAGTGATTTCTATCTTCAGTTGGGCTTTGTTTTCACAAAAAGGAAAACGATTTGAGATGCTTAAGGTCTCATAGTTTACGTAGTTGTTAAGAGAATCTAGATAACGTGGGTGTCCTGTAATCTCAATTTTATGATTTTTACCTTGTTTAAAGGTATACTCTCCAGGGACAAAAGTTTCAATTTGAGTAAAGTGATCTAACTGATACACTTTAGTAACTATTTCATCTGTTAATTAGAAACATTCATCATACTCTTCTGTACAACTGACAAGATTGATTAAAGTAAGCATTAAAATCGTAGAAATAAGACGTGGGTTTGTTGTGGGTATCATCATAATTAAAAATTTAGTTATTGAAATACTCGTTTAAAAACCTTGTTTATTTGCTATAAAAAAAGAACCCCTAAGTAGTAGTTTCGTAGGAGTTCTTTGAAAAAAATAAGCAGCGTAGGTTAAACTCAATTATTAAACTATAAGTATTTTCTTGGTGTAAAGATGCGTTAAGTCTCCCCTAAGTCTACTATAGTATGTATTAAGTGGTGTCGACCATTAAATAGATGGTTTACATGTTGTAATAATTGGTAAAGTAGTTTAAAAGATGGCTGCGATTCCTACTCCTAAAAGGATGGTTAAGAATTTCTGTAAGTTGAAATTATGCCCTTCAGTACTTTCAAAAAGGATGGTGGTAGAGATATGAAACAATATCCCCACGACAAAAGGTTCAACAACACTATGGGTAAATTGTATGTCAGTAAATGAGTTAACATAACTGCCCAGTGGACTCATTAATGCAAAAAGGCATAATGCTACTACTTTTAATAAAGTAGTAGCATTAGACTGAAACAATAGTGCCCCAATGACTAAACCAATGGGAATTTTGTGTACGCTTACTCCCCAAAGTAGTGCAGGTTGCAAGCCTAGTGGCATTCCCTCAAGAAAAGCGTGGATGCATAAACTGATGAGAATTAGCCAAGGAAATTTAATCATATGATGATGGGTATGACCGTGTTCGACTCCTTTGGATAAAAATTCTAAAAGAATTTGAAAGAGGATCCCGCCTAGGACCCAAAAGCCGGTTGTTTTGGTGCCAGTCTCATAAACCTGTGGCAACATTTCTAAAATTAATATAGAAAGTAAGAAGGATCCGCTGAAGGCTAGGATAAGCTTCATCCCCTTTGGCGTTCTTGGTTTAAAGTAAAAGGCAATACCAGCACCTATAAAAACAGCGATAAAGGGCAAAAGGAAAGCGAAAATCATTTTTAGTGGTTTCTTGGCTTAAGCAAGTTTGATTGGCCAAAATTAAACTATTTTTGACGGAAGAAACTCACCCATGAGCGCAAATTTTAAGATGTTAGCCAAAACCTTTTACGGTTTTGAAGATTTATTGGAAAACGAATTGAGGCAACTTGGTGCACAAGAGGTCGAAAAAGGCAATAGAATAGTGCATTTTAAAGGCGATAAAGGCTTTATGTATAAAGCCAATTTGAGTTTGCGCACTGCCTTGAAAATTTTGGTTCCCATCTATCATTGCCGTGTCAATAGCGAGCACGACTTGTATCAAGCAGCCTATGATTATCCTTGGGAAAATCACTTTTCAGTCAATGAAACTATTGCGATTGACAGTGTTGTTTTTGGTGAAACCTTTACCCATTCTCTCTATGTTTCACAAAAAGTAAAAGATGCCATTGCCGATAGTTTTCGCTCCAAAACAGGGCAACGTCCTTCGGTCAATTTAAAGTATCCAGATGTACGGATCAATGTTCACATTGATCAAGATCAGTGTAGTTTTTCACTCGATAGTTCTGGAGCTTCTTTACACCATCGCGGTTATCGAACGGCCACCAATATTGCTCCGTTAAACGAAGTGCTCGCAGCTGGGCTAATTTTACTCTCTGGATGGGACCAGCGTACCGACTTTTTAGACCCCATGTGTGGAAGTGGAACGATCCCAATTGAAGCAGCCATGATGAGTTGTAAAATCCCCGCCAATATCAATCGCAAAGAATTTGCCTTTGAGAAATGGGCTGATTGGGATGAAGACTTGTATCTAACTATTGAAGAAAGTCAGCTGAATAAAATCCAAGGTCTCGCTGGAACGATTAGCGGTTTTGACAAATCGCCTTCTGCCATTGAGAAAGCAAAGGATAATGTGCGTAATGCCAATCTTGAAGAATTTGTGTCGATCGAGAAAGACAATTTTTTCTTTAGTCAAAAGGAACAAGAGGGACCGTTGCATATCGTGACTAATCCACCCTATGGAGAGCGTTTAGAAGGTGATATCAATGCCCTTTACAGTAGTTTTGGGGATACTTTAAAACAGCATTATACCAATACGCACGCCTGGATGATTACCTCTAATTTAGAGGCGATGAAGCATGTTGGATTAAGACCTTCGCGTAAAATTAAATTGTTCAACGGGAAATTAGAGTCGCGTTTATTGCACTTTAATATCTATCCTGGAACAAAGAAAATTCACAAACTTAATTCTTCTAACTCATGAAAAAAGAAACCATCGCACTATGTCTAAATTTTTTATGTTTCGCAGGTTTTTTCTTGTTCTTTAAAAATGGAATTGGGTCTCTTGTCCCTATGTCTTGTTTGCCATTAGTTGCACTATCGGCTTTGTTTACTGCCATTGCAAGTCCTAAATTTTTAGTGAATGAAGGAAAGCTCTATATGAAAATCCCTTTTGTGAAAAAACCAATTGGTTTTTAGTCTAACTTCTTTTTAAATCGAAAGGGGAGTGAATAGGTCAAGGTATAGTTAATGCTTCCGCCAAATTTATTGTCGTCTGTAATACGATTAAACCCAGGGGCATATAGGTTCCCAAAATCTTGTGGTTGTTTGTCGTTGAGTAAGCCGTGCATCCTCAAGCTTAATCCAGCATAGAAGTTAGGCAGTAACTGTACTTTTATACCAAAGAGAAATTCAAACCAAGCTGTGCTTAGTTGTTCTCTTTCTCCTGTTAAATATCCTTTGGCGGTGTTGACTGTTAAATATTGTGTCAAAGAATAAAGGGTGTAATTATTTACGGTGTGAGTATGGAGACTTCTCGCTAATCTAAACCCTATAAATAGTGAATTGTTCATTCCTTTCCAGTTGTTGAAAAAGTTATAATCTATCCCAGCCTTAATATAGGACCCCTTAGTGGTAAAGTTGATTTGCTCAGATTGTTGGGTTCTTTTTTCAGAGCCTACTTCTGCCGCAATAAATACTCTTTTATTTAACTTTAAATCTCCCACTAATTCAAGTCCTTGATAACCGTCTTCGAATTGAGTACGGGCTGGTTTTATCATATCCAGTCCAACCCTAAGGGCATAGGTGCGGGGAGATTTTTTTTCTTTGGCTTCGCCTCCTTCTTCTTCTTGTGAAAAAGCAAACAATGACCATAAAAGACTAATGGTAAATAGCCAGATGTGCTTGCTCTTCATTTCGAATGGTGTCTAATTGTACGGTTGATCTCACATACCAGCTCAGTGATCCTGTAGTCGTTATAGCAGGATTGTTAAGTACATATTCTGCACTATAACCACAGGCCCTGCGGCTGTAAATATCTTTTCTATTTGAGTAATTGAATTGTAAGGTGTCTGCAATGGTTAAAGTCGCTGTGCTAGAGGGTAAAATAAAAACATAGCGGGTGAAAGTTTTAGAGAGGTCCATGGGAATACCGATAGAATCTGAATCCAATATTGCGTAAAGATTTTCTTGGTTAACCTCTTTGACTTTAATGCCAGAAGGGCTTTTTAAAGTGCTAGGATCGTCTTTGTCATAGAAACGAATAACCACGCGGGGATTACCAGGTGTTCCTTCATTACAGACGTCGTCCTTTTCGCATCCCATTACTAGTAGCGCTAAAAACAGTAAACAAAGAATGTTTTTTGACATGGGTTTAAATCTTCTCCAAAAGTACAACATTTTCTACATGATGCGTTTGAGGAAACATATCTACTGCTTGGGTTTTAACAAGTTTATAGTCTTCTTTTAACAATGCTAAATCTCTGGCTTGAGTGGCACTGTTACAGCTGATATAAACAATGCGTTCTGGCGAAAGCGAAAGCAGTTGATTGACCACATCTTTGTGCATACCATCTCGTGGAGGGTCTGTAATGACGACATTCGCTTTGCCATGGCGTTTGATAAAATCTTCGGTAAAAATAGCTTTCATGTCTCCTGCTTCAAAGAAAGTATTGTCGATTTTGTTTTCTGCTGCATTTACTTTTGCTGCTGCAATAGATTCTGGTACAACATCAACTCCCACGACTTTATTGACTGACTTAGCAATAAACTGTGCAATAGTACCTATTCCCGTGTAGAGGTCATAAACCACATCCTCTGCTTTTAATTGAGCAAAATCACGGGTGATTTTATACAATTCATAGGCTTGTTGAGAATTGGTTTGATAGAAGGTTTTAGCGCCAATCTTAAATTGTAAGCCTTCCATTTCTTCAACAATATACTCTCGTCCAGTGAATAAAATAATGTCTTGATCATAGAGGGTGTCATTCGCTTTGTTGTTAATCACATATAAGAAAGAAGTGATGGTAGGAAAGGTTGCTTTGATGTGATCCAGTAAAGGGGCCAGTTCTGGCGCATCATGAACTACTTGTAAAAGCACCATAACTTCTCCAGTCGATGTGGTGCGAATCATCAAGGTTCTTAAAAAACCACTTTGATCTCTGGGATGGAAAAAGGTCAATTCTTTTTCAATGGCATAACGTCTTATTTCGTTCCTAATGGCATTAGAGGGATCTGCCTGTAAATGACATTTATCGATATCGACAATCTTATCCCACATCCCTGGTTTGTGAAAGCCTAAGGCATTTTTATTGAATTCTTTTCCAGAAGCGATTTCCTCTTGGGTCATCCAGCGATTAGAAGAAAAGGAAAATTCCATTTTATTGCGATAAAAGTAGGGGCTTTTATTCCCTAAAATAGCTGCAGTTGTTGCTGGAGTGACTCCTCCAATCCTTTTTAAGTTTTCAGTAACTTCTTTTTCTTTAAACTTGAGTTGCGCAGGGTATTGCATATGTTGCCATTTGCAGCCACCACAGGTGCCAAAGTGTTCACAGGCAGGAGTGGTACGATCTTCAGATTGTTTGTGGTAGTGTTCTACTTTCCCTTCAAAAAAGCCTTTTCGCTTTTTAAAAGTTCTAATGTCAACCACATCTCCTGGCACTCCTTCATTTAAAAAGATGGGAATCCCTTCGTCTGTTTTTGCAACTGTTTTTCCTTTTGCAGCAGTATCGATAATGGTGAGCTGTTCAAAGGTTTTGGATTTGTGTCGATTTCGCATGCCGCAAAAGTACGCTTTTAAATGCGTATCTAAAACGCCTGTTTTTGAAGAATTCAAAGAAATATTTGTACATTTGAGCTGGATGATTTCTCTCCCAAATAAGTAGGAATTTTGTATTTATAATTTCAAAACGGTTTTAGATATGGAAACTACAAAAGCCATCACCTCACAAGATCATTTAGCACTCGAAAAAAAATATGGTGCACATGATTATCACCCACTTCCAGTAGTTTTAGCAAAAGGAGAAGGGGTTTATTTATGGGATGCCGAAGGGAAAAAGTACTATGACTTTTTATCGGCTTATTCTGCGGTAAATCAAGGCCACTGTCATCCTCGCATCATCAACGCCATGAAGGAACAAGCAGAAACCCTTACCCTGACTTCTCGTGCTTTTCACAACAACATATTGGGCAGCTACATGCAATTTGTCACAAAATACTTTGGCTTTGAAAGCCTCCTACCCATGAATACTGGGGCAGAAGGAGTAGAAACCGCCATCAAGATTACCCGCAAATGGGGACATACCGTTAAAGGTATTCCAGAGGAGCAGGCACAGATTGTCGTCTGCGATAACAACTTTCATGGGCGAACAACAACAATTATATCATTTTCTTCAGATTCGGGATCAAAAGATCATTTTGGTCCGCATACACAAGGGTTTATTCATATTCCATATAACGATACCGATGCTTTAGATAAAGTATTAGCGAGTAACCCCAACATTGCTGGTTTCCTAGTTGAACCCATCCAAGGGGAAGCAGGCGTTTATACACCAGATGAAGATTTTATTCGCAAAGTGAGAGCCATTTGCACCCAGCACAATGTCTTGTTAATCGCTGACGAAATTCAAACCGGAATCGGTAGAACAGGGGCTTTATTAGCCGTTTGCGGAAATTGCTCTTGCGAAGGACATTGCGAAAAACAAGCCGCTACTTATACAAAACCCGATCTATTAATTCTAGGAAAAGCCCTAAGTGGAGGTGTTTTTCCCGTTTCTGCAGTACTAGCAGAGCGAGCTGTTATGGATGTGATCCAACCGGGACAACACGGGAGTACCTTTGGGGGAAACCCTTTAGGAACAGCTATAGCGATGGAAGCTTTAACCGTTATTCGCGACGAAAAACTCACGCAAAATGCGCGTGAATTAGGAGCGCTATTTCGTTCAGAAATGCAAAAGTACATTGACCAAAGCAAAATTGTTAACCTGGTTCGTGGGCGTGGATTGTTAAATGCTATCGTGATTAACGATACAGAAGACAGTGAAACGGCCTGGAATATTTGCTTAAAACTGCGCGATAATGGATTGTTAGCTAAACCCACACACGGAAATATCATTCGATTTGCACCACCATTAGTGATGACACGTGAGCAATTGTTAGATTGTATTTCAATTATCACAGCAACCCTAAAAGAATTTGAACCAGTAAAGGTCTAATCATGCAGGTTTATTTTGACAATGCTGCGACCACCCCACTTCGAGAAGAAGTGATCGCAGTAATGCATGAAAGCCTTAGAGATACTTTTGGGAATCCTTCTTCCACGCATGGTTTTGGGAGAACTGCTCGTACGCAAATCGAAACTGCCCGAAAAAGTATTGCAGCTCATTTTAATGCCCACCCTCAAGAAATTATTTTCACCTCTGGTGGAACAGAGTCAGACAATATGTTATTGCGCTGTGCGGTTGAAGATTTAGGAGTTAAAACGATTATTAGTTCTAAAATTGAGCATCATGCCATTATTCATGCCTTAGATTTTTTGGTGACTAAAGGTTGTAAGATTATCTATATCCCAGTAGATCATCACGGCCAACTAGATTATGATGCTTTAGATATGGCGTTAGCCAAAGATGACAGCAAGAAATTAGTCACTTTGATGCATATTAATAATGAAATAGGAACCATTCTTGATCTTGCTAGGGTAGCAGCAAGCTGCCAAAAGCACAAAGCCTTATTTCACAGTGACGCCGTTCAAGGTGTGGGGCATTATGAGATTGATTTAGCCGAAATTAAGATTGATTTTTTATCTGCAGCTGCTCATAAATTTCACGGACCTAAAGGAGTTGGCTTTTCCTTTATTCGTAAAAACAGCAATCTAAATCCCTTTATTTTAGGGGGAGGACAAGAACGTGGTTTACGTGCAGGAACAGAATCTGTTCACAATATTGTAGGTATGGCCAAAGCCCTTGAATTGTCTTATGCTAATTTAGCCACAGAGAAGGAGTACATACTTGGCCTAAAAAAACATTTTATACAGGGTCTTAAAAATATTTTCCCTTCATTACATCTCAATGGTTGTTGTGGCGATTTAGCTAAAAGCACCTATACCTTAATCAATGTCTGTTTACCCGTTCCGGCTGAAAAAGCTGGCCTCTTAGATTTTCACTTGGACCTTAAGGGCATTGCCTGTTCAAAGGGAAGTGCTTGTCAGGCAGGTAGTAATATAGGCTCACATGTTTTAGATGAAGTCGTTCCAACGGAAATAAAAAAACACCCCTCAATTCGTTTTTCATTCTCTCGTTACAATACCAAAGAAGAAGTGGATTACTTACTTGAAGTCCTTGCAGCTTTTGCCCTAACTAGCGTTGCTTCCTAAAGATAGTCGCTTTAAACCGCGATTGATTGCCTACTTGATCTTCTACTTCTAGTTCAAAATCTAATTTCGCTTGATCAAATTCAATATCGCTAAAATCATAGATCAAGGTATTATCCTTGGGTTCGTGTTCCATTAAAATCCATTGGCCGTTCATCGTTGCACGATAAGATTTAATGCCAGAAAACTCATCATCAACCTCAATTTCGAGAAACTTGTAGTTACTCATCCATTGTTGGTCTTTAAAGTTTAACGGTTTGATGGTAGGAGCTAGACTGTCTTTTGTTAGTATATACTGGCCTGGATAGGCATATTTTGTTTGTAAAATACTGTCTTTTTTTGCGGTCCAAACATAGCGCAGTTTTTTTTCTTCCTTCTCTTCTTCAGGGTCGTATATCGCAAGACTCAATTGCTGCCTTTGGAGAGAATTTAAGGCCTCGGGTATGGCTACATTTAATTCAAAGCCTTTGCGTTGCGGTAAAGCAATTTTTGCAATAACAAGGGTATCTTTTTTTTCTTCTATTTTTAAATCTATCTTTTGATAGAAGGCGTTTTTTGGGATATAAAGTTCGTGTTGATCAAAGGCAAACAGGTAGTCTTTATCAGGATAGATAGGGTTTTGCATGGTGGCTTTTTCTGCTAGCGGGAAATCTGTTTTCCCTTCAACATAAAAATAAACATAGGTTTTATTGTGGGCGTAATCTTCTACAATAATTTCAATTTGATAGGCGCGACCTTCAGTAAATTCAATAAAACCGTTTGGAGCAGTTTTAGGTAAAAAACTATAGTCCACATCTAAATCTCTAAATAACTTTTGGACGCGAATGCGTTCTTCATGATAGCTTATATAGTCAATTAAGGCATCAATTTTTTTTCCATCTCTAAAGTCAATTTTGTCAAAAGTATATGAAAACATTTTGCTGCCGTTGACCTTCACAGTTGCCTTATAAATTCCATTTCGATTATAGCTCAAGTCTTGTCGGTCAAAGAGTCTTATCCCAAAAGCGTGTGTCCCGCCCAATCGCAGTATGTCGGCTTGATAAACACTATCGTTAACCCTCTCTAGCGGAATTTGAGTTTTGGCACTTAGCCCATTGATGTCTTTTTTATATCGGTATAGCTCTTGTACGATAGGTCGAATGCTATCGGGGATTTCAAATCCTAATTGAAGTGGGTTAAGCGGAGTTTCTTCTTTTGTATCGCGAATTTCAAAATGTAAATGCGGGCCTAATGATCCTCCTGTATTTCCAGAATAACCGATGATTTCTCCTTGTTCGATCGTGATTTCTCCTAGTTTCAAGAACTTCTGCGTGACAAAGGTTTCTTGCTCATATTGATAAGCCTTGATAAACGATTCGATTTTAGGAGCGAATTTTTTTAAATGGGCATAGACTGAGGTCGTTCCATCGGCATGTTGAATGTACAAACATTTGCCATAGCCGGTGGTGGCTACTCTTATTCGGCGAATACTTCCCGCTTTAATACTACTTACTTTAAAACCCTGTTTCCCTTGGGTTTTAATGTCTAAGCCCGCATGGAAATGAGTAGGGCGAAATTCGCCAAAAGTTCCCGACAATTTTAAGGGAATATCTAAGGGGGGAGTGGCCTCATTTTGGGCTTGTATGAAGGGGGGTAAAATCGCAAAAAGCGAAATGAATAAGAGATGTTTAATTCGTTGGGCCATAAAACGAAGATACAAGTTTCCCTTTTTGTAGCCAATTTATTCCTAGGTGTAGGTAAAGGATCCTTCTTGATCGGTTCCTTTATTACCTGCCTGATTTAAGATTTGATCGCTCTAGTGGGTTTTGTATGTATTAGTTTGTTGTGGTTATTGGTCTAATCTGTTAAGAGCGAAAGTTCAAACCAGCGTTCTGTTTTTTCTTCTATGGTTGCTGTTAAAGTATTAAGTTCAATGGATAGGGCGGTGATTTGTTCAGGGGTAATGTCTGGCGCTGTAAAGCGAATTTCCATCTGGGCTTTTTCTTCTTCTAAACGGGCGATGTCTCTTTCAAGATGTTTAAACTCTTTTTGCTCGTTATAGGATAAGCTGCTTTCTTGTTCTTTGGGATTTTTCCAATCGTTTTTGGTTTTGCCATCTTTAGATTTCTCCTCCTTTGGTTGACTGTCTTCATAGGTTCTAAAGTCGGAGTAATTCCCTGGGAAATCATCGATTTGTCCTGCTCCGCGGAAAACAAATAAGTGATCGACAATCTTATCCATAAAGTAGCGGTCGTGGGAAACAACGATTAAACATCCAGGAAAATCTAATAGAAAACTTTCTAAGACATTGAGGGTAACAATATCAAGATCATTTGTGGGCTCATCGAGGATAAGGAAGTTGGGATTTTGAATTAAAACGGTGCACAAATAAAGGCGTTTTCTTTCTCCTCCGCTGAGTTTTTCGATAAAGTCGTATTGTTTCTTGCGGTCAAAAAGAAAGCGTTCTAAGAGTTGTTGTGCAGAGATTTTTCTGCCTTTTTTGAGGGGAATAAATTCCCCAAATTCTCGAATGACTTCAATTACTTTTTGGCCCTCTTTTACTTCAATTCCCCCCTGAGTGTAGTAGCCAAATTTGACGGTTTCTCCCCAGACAATCTTTCCGTTGTCTACTTTATCTGTTCCCGTGAGTAGATTGAGGAAGGTCGTTTTTCCCGTTCCGTTTTTCCCGATAATCCCAATACGGTCATTCCGTTGGAAGTTGTAGTCAAATTTATCTAAGATAACTTTGTCACCAAAGGCTTTTCCTACAGCATGCATCTCAATCATCTTTGTCCCCAGGCGTTCCATGTTGATTTCTAGTTGGACTTCGTGTTCTTGACGACGCTGATGCGCTTTTGCCTTGATGACTTTAAAGTCTTCAATGCGGGATTTTGATTTTGTTGTTCGCGCTTTAGGCTGGCGTCGCATCCACTCTAATTCTTTTTTAAAGTGCTGTTTGTTTTTATGGGCTTCGGTGGTTTCTTGGACGATACGCGCATCTCGTTTATCGAGGTAATAAGAATAGTTGCCTTTATAGGTATAGAGCTCTCCCTTGTCTAATTCAATGATTTCATTGCAAACCCGTTCTAAGAAATAGCGGTCGTGGGTCACCATCAAGAGAGTGAATTTCTCCTTGGCAAAATAAGCTTCAAGCCATTCGATCATTTCTAGATCAAGGTGGTTTGTGGGCTCATCAAGGATCAACAAATCAGGTTTTTCGAGTAAGGCGATACAAAGGGCAATGCGTTTTCGTTGTCCTCCAGAAAGGCTACCAACTTTTGCCTCTAGCTGATCTAGCTTTAGCTTAAATAAGATTTGCTTGTATTGGGTTTCAAAGTCCCAGGCTTGATGCTGGTCCATGGCTTCAAAAGCTGCCTGATATGCTTCTTCATCTTCTGGATGTAGGAGGGCAGTTTCATAGCGCTGGATGACCTGTAGAATTTCATTCCCCGATTGAAGGATACACTCTTCTACGGTAAGTTGTGGATTTAAAATAGGCTCTTGCGCCAAAAAAGAAACCCGCAAGTCTTTGCGTTGATTGACTTCTCCTTGATCTGGCAAAAGCACTCCTGCAATCACTTTGAGCAAGGTGGTCTTTCCAGAACCGTTTTTAGCGATTAAGGCAATCTTTTGTCCTTGATTAATTCCGAAAGAAATATTTTCAAATATTGCTTTATCCTGAAAGGTTTTACCAACCCCTTCGACAGAGAGTAGATTCATTTGTTATTTAAGACTTTACTTTTTCTCCCTTGATCTCATGCGGAAGATGTTTGTGAGGGTAAGGCTGATCTTCTCTAGCACAAAACATTCCTAGATTTGTACCGTATTCAAAACGAAAATCAATTTTGTTTTCCACTTGTTTAAAGTTTTTTAAATAGGCAATACTATCGCCTAGAGCAATATTAGCATCTCCTTGACTATTGACTTCTCCTGTATAGGTGTAAACCTTTTCAACGTTAGAGATAAGGGTTTTAAAGACTAGTTCAAATTCGTTATTCTCATAGAAAGTAAGGTTGTCCACAAAGCAGCGATTAGGTCCTTCAAGGGGAGCTTTTCTAGCGAGCTTCCATTTTCCAACCATTACAGCATTGTTCATTTTAGTGGGAGCCTGAAAAAAGCTTAGTAATAAATAAATAGTGGGTATAAACATTTTATTCTTTTTGATTAAGAAGGTAATCTATACTGTATTTTTCTTCCACAGAGAGCAAAATCACGAGAGAGACAAAGGAAGAGGGCGGGCAGTTCTGTACCTTTGATGTCTCCAGGAAGCTTTTTACACACGGCGACAAACATGGTGAAAGCCAATAAAAAAGCAGCGGGACGGGTGGTTAAACCAATGATGATGAGCAATGCGCCAATCGATTTGGCAAAACTGGCCATAAAGCCTAACGGAATACTCAAAAAGTCCAACCCAATTAAATCGCTTAAACTAGATCCTAATCTATTCCAGCGGTCTGTACCAGTGGTGATTTTTCCCCAGCCATGCAAAGTGAGCATGAGGTAACCCATAAAGAGTCTGGCGAATAACAAACTTACATCGTGATATGCTTTTGAGGAAGTAAAGAAAGGGAGTAGTTTCATCATTCAAACTTAATTTTAAGGGTTTATCATTAAGGAGTTTGGAGTTGATCAAAGTCCACTTGGTAAATAAAGGGAACGTTGAAGTCTTCCCCTTCAGAACTAATCCAAACGCTGCCATCATCTAAAATCTTAGTGGCTTCGACCTGTGCGTTTTCAAAAGCGAGTGGGTAGCGTTCGATTTGAACTTCTTCCAGACTGTCAAGGGAGAAGTTTTCTACCTTAAAGATGTACTGTGTATAGTCTGGAAGGTAGCCAGTCAAGACTAACTTTTTTGTCTTGTGGTCATAATCTCCCCCGGTGATTAGCGCGTTTACGTCAAAAGTTTTGCGCTTAGTGAGTACGTATTCTCCGCCTTTTTTAGGGAAAACATAGAGTTGGGTTTTATATGACTTTCGGTTTTTTGAAAACAACAACAAGGAATCTCCATAGACCATTAAGGCTTCTGAATCGTATTTGTGTTTTTTGCGTTTCTTGAATTTCTTTTGGCTGGCATAGCTTATTTTGATAGAGTCTACTAAACTAAAATTATGCTGTACGATATAGATGGTCAAGTCTCTTCTGTTACCAGCATTGTTCCCCATATCAGCGATATAAAAGTAAGTACTGTCTTGAGCGATGTCTTCCCAGTCGCGGTTAATGGTGCCTTTTATTTTGTGTTTCTTTAAGCCTGTTCCGTCAAGATTAATGGCATACAATGTAGTTTTTCCTCCAGAATCATTAAAGGTGAGAAATTGATTATTCAAGGTGGCAAGACCAGAGGTTTCTCGAATTTTTCTGGGAAGTTCAATGGCCCCTTCTGGAAGGACTTTTTCACCACACTGAACGAATAAGAACAGGAGTAAAATATAGTTTAAATAAGATCGCATTTGCTGAAAATTTATTTCGTCTCAAAGTACAAAGAATATTGAAGAAAATTTAAAAAGTAATCTTTAAACCATTGGGTTACCATTGAAAAGCGACTGACTTTTTTTCTTTTACGATGTCTTTGGCTTCTTGGCGTTTTTTTTTGGCTCCCTTCAGTAATAAATAAACCCGCACCAATCAAGCTCGCACCGATCCCTGTAACCGCCCATTGGTTGGATTTTCTAGGGGAGATACTCCCCAAAGAGTGATTGAGTAATATTACCCCAGAGGTACCAACAACAGAGCCACTTATAACTTTTAAGCGATATTGAGCAAAGGCTTTTTTTGCTTCTGGATACTCCCGTGCTTTAATGCGTAAGGGTTCTTCGTCTTGTAAAAGGATTTCTAGGGGAGAAGTCTGCTGACCACAGCACAGACCACACGCTATTAAGCAAAGTAGGAACGTAAGACGTAACATGTTTAAAATTTAGGTAGTTTAAAGATATAAAAAATGTACATTGATTGCTGTTATGGACTATAAATTCGTTTTACATCCTACTGTTTATGTTTACACTCAAGGTTGCCCTGCGGGAGTTATCCCCTTTGCTCAGTTCAAAGAAAAAGAAGGACTGTCTTATGTGATTCCACAAGAAAAAGCTGCAAGATTACCCTATACTTTTCCTTGTCGTTGTATTCAACTGTTGGCCAAAACTACATTAGAAGCGGTGGGAATCACGGCAAAAGTATCGGGGGTATTAGCGACCGCGAATATTCCGTGTAATGTGATTGCGGCCTATCATCATGATTACTTCTTAGTTCCCTTATCCTTAGGGGAGAAGGCCTTTGAATTGCTTAACTCCAGTCTTTCGAAAGTTTAAAAATTCTGTTAAAATTTAAAATGTGGCTTTTGGAAAACTAAGGCAAAGATAAAATTCCCTACCTTTGAATATAGGAGTTAAGAAGGCGTTATGAATGAATCCAAACAACGTGTTGCCCAGCTCGAGCAGAATATAGTGCTGTTGTTAAATAAGTTAAAAGACAATCACTATGCGCTCGAATCCCTTCGCCTACAGCTAGAAGACAATCAATCTAAGCTCAAGGCAATCGAAGAAGAGAAGCAGGTGTTGAGAAAAGAAAACGATTCATTGACTATGGCGAATTCCTTACTCGGCAGTAACGAAAGTAATGCGACAACCAAACATAAAATCAATGCGCTGATTCAGCAAGTGGATACTTGTATCGACCAGTTACAACAGCTAGCATAGAGAATAGTATGAGTGATTTGCTAAAAATAAAACTGACTATTGCAGACCGGGTTTACCCCTTATCTGTAGCTCCAGAACAGGAGGAAGCCTTGCGCGCTTCGGCCAAAAAAATTGAGGCAATGATCAAACAGTTGGAACAAAACTATGCGGTGCGCGACAAGCAAGACGTCTTGGCCATGTGTGCGTTGCAATATGCAACTCAAGTGGAGCAAAACCGCCAAAATGAAAAAGAAAGTACCGCTATGGATACCGCTACGATCGACCATCTCAATCAGATGATCGAAGAGCACATGGCCGCTTTCTGATCCGTTCTTTAAGATAGATACACTTACTGCCTGTATTGGTTTACTTTTTTGATAAACTCAACGAACTTTTTTTTAAAAGAGGTGAGTCCATATGGTAAAAGCACGCTGTCTAGAACAGATTCTTGATCCATAGGTTAGCCGCAATCCTGTTATTATGGAGTTTATACAAATCCTAGACCGATGCAGGCTTTTTTGATTTAATCACAATAGCAATGACAACAACAATACTCATTATAGGGGCAGCAGTTGGCGGGGGACTACTAGGCGTAATCGCCATGCAAATCGCTCAACGCACCAAAGCGGGAAACCATATCAAGAAAAGCGAACAGCAGGCCAGACGCATTATTAAAAAAGCGCACCAAGAGTCTGACAGAATAAAGAAGGATAAAATGCTACAAGCCAAAGAGCGTTTTATCGAATTAAAAGCAGAACACGAAAAGGTCATCTTTAGCCGGGAGAAAAAGGTCAGTGAAGTTGAAAAACGCGCCCGCGAAAAAGAGAATACCTTAAACAAAGAATTGTCCAAAACCAAAAACGTTAACGAGCGTTTAGAACAAAAAGCCAATAACCTAGATCAGCGTATCCAAAATATCGATCGCAAAAAGGTAGAACTAGGTAAGGCAGAAAAACACTACCAAGAACAACTGGAAGTCGTTTCTGGTCTCACTACAGAAGACGCTAAAAAAGAATTGATCGCTTCCTTAGAAGACAGTGCTAGAACAGAGGCCATGTCTTTTATTCAAAAATCGATTGAAGAAGCTAAACTCTCTGCAGAACAAGAAGCCAAAAAAATCATCATCAATACCATCCAACGTATTGGAACAGAAGAAGCGGTAGAAAACTGTGTCTCTGTATTCAATATCGATTCAGACGATGTTAAAGGACGTATTATTGGCCGTGAAGGGCGAAATATCCGCGCCATAGAAGCGGCAACAGGAGTGGAAATCATTGTCGATGACACCCCAGAGGCAATTATTCTTTCTTGTTTTGATTCCGTCAGAAGAGAAATCGCTCGTTTATCGCTTCATCGTTTAGTGACAGATGGTCGTATTCACCCCGCTCGAATTGAAGAGGTGGTAAAGAAAACGACTAAGCAAATTGAAAACGAAATTATCGAAGTAGGAAAACGGACCGTGATCGATTTAGGCATCCACGGTTTAAGTCCAGAATTAATCAAGATGGTAGGGCGAATGAAATACCGTTCTTCTTATGGACAAAACCTTTTACAACACTCGAGAGAAGTCGCGAAGTTGTGTGGGGTTATGGCATCAGAATTAGGGATTAATCCTAAGCTCGCTAAACGCGCAGGCCTCTTACACGATATCGGAAAAGTACCCGAAGAGGAAACAGAAGTACCTCACGCCATCTTAGGAATGCAATGGGCAGAAAAACACGGGGAGAAGCCAGAGGTATGTAATGCCATCGGGGCGCACCACGACGAGGTCGAAATGACCTCACTTTTATCGCCTATTGTTCAAGTATGTGATGCTATCTCTGGTGCTCGTCCAGGAGCCCGTAGACAAGTCTTGGACAGCTATATCCAGCGTTTAAAAGATCTAGAAAAGATCGCCTATGATTTTAATGGGGTAAGCAAAGCTTATGCGATACAAGCAGGCCGTGAACTTCGCGTTATAGTAGAAAGCGAAAAGGTGTCTGATAACAATGCGTCAGAATTATCTTTCCAGATTTCACAAAAGATTCAAACAGATATGACCTATCCAGGTCAAGTAAAAGTGACCGTGATTAGAGAGACCCGTGCGGTGAATGTAGCCAAATAATTAAGCCATTAGCACATTGTAAAGTACCCCAGCAATAAAGGCTCCTGTCAAGGGGCCTAAGATGGGAATCCAACTATAGCCCCAATCTGCTTTTTTGTTCTTTCTAGGAATCAATTGATAGACCAAACGCGGTCCAAAATCCCGTGCAGGATTTATCGCATACCCTGTCGTACCTCCTAAGCTCATCCCAATCACCCATACCAATAAGGCAACAGGAAGTGCATCTAATGAGCCAATCCCAAAGTTTTCTGTCGTCACCCCATCAATTACAATAGAGGGAGAAACGATAAAAAAGATACCAAAGACAAGTATAAAAGTGCCTAAGGCTTCACTAAAGAAATTGTTTTTAAAACTGCGAATTGCAGGAGCGGTACAAAATGTTCCTCGGATGGTGTCTTCATCTTCTGTAATGCGGTAGTGATCAATATAGAGCAAGTAGTTTAACCAACTCCCCAGCATAGCGCCAATCACTTGTGCAACTATGTATAGTGGCACTAAACTCCAAGAAAACTTTCCGATCACAGCTAGGCCTAAAGTAACCGCTGGATTAAGGTGTCCTCCGCTAAATTGCCCAGTAACATAGGCACCGACAAAAACGGAAAATCCCCAGGCTGTGGTGATTAAGACAAGTGCACTCTGATCCTCGCCATAGGTTTTCTTCAAGCTTACATTAGCGACCACTCCGCCCCCTAATAAAAGTAATAGTGCTGTTCCGATAATTTCGGCAATAAATGGCGTCATCATGATAATAAATATTTTTGAGTTAATGCTTTAAATTCTTTGATTTGCTGGTCGATCCAGTCTTGGTTTTGATCGCTTTCTTTTGCCATAATCTTTGCCACTTTAGGCGCGAGCGCCAAAGCAGCTTCAGCATTGAGGAATAAGGCTCTAGAACGCCGTGCTAAGACATCTTCTACTGTCATGGCCATTTCTTCCCTTACTGCCCAAATGATTTGGTTTTTACTTAAATGTAATTGGTCACTTAGAGATTTATTTCCAGCTTCATCGAGTTTATGGATTTTCTCAATATCAGCCCCATAGACATGCAGTGGGTTAGTCCAGTCAGAGTTATAGTCATAGCCATGTATGGGTAAACTATGGGTAATACAACTGCGTTCTGGGAGACCACCTACAGATTGTGCAGTATTGATTAAATCTTCTGACATCTTTCGATAGGTGGTCCATTTCCCCCCTAAAATACTAACTAAGCCAGAGGTGCTTACGGTAACTTTATGGTGGCGAGATATTTCTTTAGTAGCATTACCGTTGTTCTCTGGAGCGGCGAGTGGTCTCAATCCAGAAAAAACACTTTTGACATCTGCCCGGGTTGGGGGAGTGGTCATATAGGCACCTGCATTTTCTAGGATAAAATCTATTTCTTGCTCTAGAGCGATGGGCTCTTCTAGGGGTTGTTCGATTTGAGTATCGGTGGTTCCCACCACGACATAATCATTCCACGGAACGGCAAAAAGGACGCGCCCGTCTGTTGTATGAGGTACCATAATCGCATGAGGCCCGTTTAAAAAAGACTTGTCTAAGACAACATGTACCCCTTGACTTGGAACGATTAGCTTGCGGCTTCCGGGTTGATCCATTTGTATGATTTGATCAGAAAAAACACCGGTGGCATTGATCACAACTTTAGCTGAAATGTTGTGTTCTTCTCCGCTAAACTCATCTTGAGCGGTGACGCCAGTAATCATATCCCCTTCTTTGACAAGACTTGTTACTCCGCAATAGTTGATAAGACTTGCCCCGTGATTTTCGGCAGTTTGTGCTAAACTAATCGCCATACGAGCGTCATCAAATTGTCCGTCGTGATAAATTACTCCCCCTCTTAATCCTTTCTTTTTGACATTAGGGATAAGATCGATGGTTTCTTCTCGGTCTAAAAGGGTAGAGGGCCCCAGTCCTAAGTTTCCAGCCATCATATCATAAATTTTAAGACCAATACCATAAAAGGGACTGTTCCACCAATCGTAAGAGGGAATTACAAAGCTGAGGTCTTGCACTAGGTGTGGTGCATTTTTTCGCATAATCCCCCGCTCTTTTAGGGCTTCAATCACCAGAGAGATATCTCCGTTTTGTAAATAACGGACTCCTCCGTGAACAAGTTTTGTACTGCGGGAAGAAGTGCCTTTGGCGAAGTCCTTTTTTTCTAATAAGAGCGTGCGATATCCTCGACTCGCTGCATCAACAGCTGCTCCAAGGCCAGAGGCACCACCTCCGACAATCAAGACGTCCCAAGGCTTTTTTCTGCTCTTTACTTTTTTTAAATGACTTTTTCTATCCATTGTCTTTTAATACTTTTGGGATGCGTTTTGCCCAAAGCGATAAAATGCGTTCGGTGTTAGGGTTGTCTTTAGGTTGAAAGGTTTTGTTTTCTTCCCAGATGGATTTTAGTTCGTCTTCGTCTTTCCAAAAACCAACCGCTAGACCAGCAAAAAAAGCAGCCCCCAGGGCGGTGGTTTCTGTTGTGTTTGGTCGAACGACCTCTTTTTGTAATAAATCTGCTTGAATTTGCATTAAGAGATCATTGCCTGTTGCGCCCCCATCTACTTTTAAGGTGGAGAATTCTGCCCTAGCATCTTTTTGCATCTCAATGATAATATCCCTAGATCGCAGGGCAATCGCTTCTAGGGCAGCGCGAGCGATATGTCCTTTTTCTGTTCCTCTGGTAATACCCATTATGGCGCCTGTCGCCTCTGGATCCCAGTAGGGTGCTCCTAAACCTGATAAGGCAGGAATGAAGGTTACTCCGCCATTGTCTTTTACCGTTTTGGCTAGTGCTTCAACTTCTGGCGCAGCCTTAATGATTTGTAATTGATCTCTTAGCCATTGTATCAATGCCCCGGCGATAAAGACACTACCTTCAAGAGCATAGAAGGTTTTCCCATTTCGTTGCCAACCTATGGTTGTGAGCATTTTATTGTTTGAGGCAACTGCTTTTTCGCCTGTATTCATGATGCAGAAACATCCTGTTCCATAGGTGTTTTTCACATCCCCTGGTTCAATACACAGTTGCCCAAAAAGGGCCGCTTGTTGGTCTCCAGCAATTCCGCTAATCGGGAGGGTGACGCCTAAAACATCTGCGTCAGTTTCTCCTACTTTTTCTGAGGAGCTTACCACTGTGGGTAATAAGCTTGCAGGGATATTTAAAAGGCTCAATAATTCTTGATCCCAAGAAAGATCATGGATGTTATAGATCAATGTTCTACTGGCATTGGTCACGTCTGTGGTATGTACCTTTCCGTTTGTTAATTTCCAGATTAGCCAAGAGTCGACTGTCCCAAAGGCGAGGTCGCCTGCTTCGGCTCTTTGACGTATATTAGGGTCACTGTCTAGTATCCATTTGATTTTAGTACCAGAAAAGTAGGCGTCTAGAATCAGTCCAGTTTTGTTTAAAAAAGTTGAGGCGTGCTTACTTAAATCATCACAAATGCTTGCAGTTCTTCGATCTTGCCAGACAATGGCATTGTGAACGGGTTCGCTTGTTTTTCGATCCCAGATAATGGTGGTTTCTCTTTGATTGGTAATCCCTATGGCAGCAATTTCGGTAGAGGCAATAGTTTTAGTTGCTAGCACCTTTTTTACAGCTTTTAACTGGGTTTCCCAAATTTCGTTGGCATTGTGTTCAACCCAACTTTCTTGCGGAAAGTACTGAGGGAATTCATATTGAGCAATGGCTTTTTGTTGCCCGTTTTTATCAAAAAGGATGGCGCGAGAACTAGTAGTTCCAGCATCGATGGCTAAAATATATTTCATAAACTTGAATGAGCCTTAACAGCGATGTTTTTGTTTTGGTTATTTTGGTAATGCATATAGGAGAACCCTTGGTGAATGCATCGTGCGCCGATTTTTCCAGCTTTATTTAGTGCAATATATGCGACTTGAAAGTTAGGGATGCCCTGTTGTTTTTTAACGATACGATCAATGGCTTCATCACAGGCTTCTTGCGGACTTTTTCCTTGTCGCATTAATTCGACGATTAGAAAACTTCCTACTGTCTTAACGACCTCTTCTCCCATACCAGTAGCGACGGCTCCCCCCACTTCGTTATCGATAAAGAGTCCTGCGCCTATAATGGGAGAATCTCCGACTCTGCCTTTCATTTTATAGCCTAAGCCGCTGGTACTGCACGCCCCACTGATATTTCCTTCTTTATCGCGGCACAAGACCCCAATGGTGTCGTGGTTTTCTATGTTGATAATGGGTTGGTATTTTTCAGTTTCTTTCCATTGCTTCCAGGCTGCTTTTGCCTGCGAGGTAAGTAGGGGAGTGTTTGGGTAATTTTGTTCCCTCGCAAATTGTTCGGCGCCTTTTCCTGAAAGCATCACATGAGGTGTTTTTGTCATCACATCTCTTGCTAAGGCAGCAACATGAACAATATTTTCAACTGCGAGCACAGCACCACAATTGCCTTGATGATCCATCACACAGGCGTCAAGGGTAACTTGCCCATCTCTATCTGGCGCTCCTCCATAACCTACGGTACTATTAGCTGGATTTTCTTCTTCCACTTGGGCGGCAAGAATGGCAGCATTGAGGGCATTATCACCTTTCATTAATGCATTTCCAGCGGTTGCATTTGCTTCTTTGAAATTCCAGGTACAAATGGAAATAGGATCATTTTTAAAGGGGATAACAGTTGTTTGTTGCGCAAAACTACTTTTAGGTAATAATGCTGGAGCGGTTCCCGCCAAAGCAACTTTATGTATAAAAGATCTACGTTTCATATTTACCAATGTATTAAAATCTACTTACCTTTCCTAAAATACTTTAGATCAAAATTTCTCCTTCCTACAATGAAAATAGAGGTTTGTGTTAATCGACTAGAAGACGTTCAACGTATTCAATCTCTTGCAGTTGATCGCATTGAGCTTTGTATTGAATTAACGTGTGGCGGTTTAACACCCTCTCTTGCCATGGTCGAGCAGGCTCTTGCGATGAGTACTATTCCGATACATGTATTAGTTAGACCACGAAGTGGAGATTTTATGTATTCAAAAGTTATGATTTCTGGGATGAAAAAGACCATTGAACAACTGCACGATTTAGGGGTGGCTGGTATTGTTACGGGTGCGCTGACAAAAGATGAAAATCTCCCTATAGCAGTTTTAAAAAGTTTTCGATCGATTGTTTCTAATGGCGCACTGTATTTTCATCGTGCCTTTGATGAGCTAAATACGCCAGAAAATGCTTTAAAACAACTAATTGATCTGGGTTATGATGGCGTCTTGACTTCTGGGCAAAAGAGTACAGCTCTAGAAGGAATTCATTCATTGAAGCGATGGAAAGATTATGCGAAGAAGGAGTTAACCATTTTACCGGGGAGTGGTATAAATGCAAGTAATTGTCTTGCATTTAAAAGTAAGGGTTTTGAGTGGATTCATTTATCGGCAAAGAAAGAGATGGAATCTTCTTGTGATTCCCTTTTTTCTGCGAAGCAATATCAACTTGATCAAGCTGCACTATCTCAAGTGATTAAATTGGTTAAAGCGTGATTATTTTTTCCATTTAGGTTTGTAGTGAAAGAAAAAATTGGCCCAAATAATTTTGGCAATAGCATTCATTAATGGAGCTGTTGTGATAACCGCTCCTACTACCATCCCAAAGGTGCGGAAGAATGAAAAAGCTTCAAATAGAAGAAAGTTAAGGATTACCATTGCGACCATAATAGCTACACCTAAAGCATAAGCAACATACATCGATCCATAATAGAAGCTGGGTTCAACGTGATAATTCAATCCACAATTAGGGCAAGACTTACGCACCTTAGTAAACGCAGAAAAATCATAAACTTTGCGTTCGAGAAAAGCGCCTTCATGGCATTGAGGACATTTAATTTTTAGGATGCTATAGAGCTTATTTCCTTTTGAGGTCATTATTAAATTTTCAATAAATTACTGTCTTTTTGTATATGATTATCTGGATTCATATCAATTTTATATATTGGAATACTAAATATTTGATCGAATGAAACAGCTGTATGATTATCAGTTAAAAACAAATGATTCCTTTAAAGAAGCTTGTAAAAAATCCATCGAAAGCCCACAAGATTTTTGGGGAGAAATTGCCTCAACTTTTAAATGGCAGCAGCCATGGGATGATGTGGTTAGATACGATTGGTCTATTCCTAAAACAGAGTGGTTTTTAGGGGGGAAATTAAACATAACAGAAAATTGTCTCGATCGACATGTTGCGACACATCCCGAGAAGGAAGCAATAATTTGGGAACCTAATGATCCTAACGATGCTAATGTTCGCTACACTTATAAAGAGTTATTAGACGCAGTTTGCCGTTTGGCAAATGGTTTAAAAAATCAAGGGATTAAAAAGGGAGATAGGGTATGTATCTATATGCCCATGGTCCCTGAACTTACCATTGCTGTCCTGGCCTGTGCAAGAATAGGCGCGGTCCATTCAGTTGTTTTTGCAGGATTTTCTTCTAGCGCACTTGCAGCAAGGATTAATGATGCTTCTTGTGCTTTATTGATTACTTCTGACGGTGCTTTTAGAGGGAGTAAAACAGTTCCTCTAAAAGCCATAGCAGATGAAGCACTTGAACACTGTGATAGTGTAAAAAAGTGCATCGTTTTTCAGCGTACTTTTCAAGAGATTAATTGGAATGCACGAAAAGATATTTGGTGGCATGATTTTGTCAGTGGATTAGCAGAGACTTGTGAGCCAGAGATAATGGATGCTGAAGACCCACTATTTATTTTATATACTTCTGGTTCGACAGGTAAACCTAAAGGTATGGTGCATAGTTGTGGCGGCTATATGGTCTATAGCGCATATACTTTTATAAATGTTTTTCAATATCAACCAGATGATATTTATTGGTGTACAGCAGACATTGGATGGATTACAGGACATAGCTATATGGTCTATGGACCGCTTGCTTGTGGGGCAACATCAGTTCATTTTGAAGGGGTTCCTTCTTATCCAAAATGGAATCGCTTTTGGGAAATATGTGAAAAACACAAAGTCACTCAGTTTTACACCGCCCCCACGGCGATACGCGCTTTGGCTAAGCATCCTACAAAATTAATTGAGGATTATGATTTGTCTTCTTTAAAGGTGTTAGGCTCTGTAGGGGAGCCCATTAACGATGAAGCTTGGCATTGGTACGATACCCATATCGGGAATAATCAAACCCCTATTGTTGATACTTGGTGGCAAACAGAAACAGGAGGAATTTTAATCTCTTCTCTGGCTGGAGTTACCCAACAAAAACCGACCTATGCAACACAGCCATTGCCAGGAATTCAAACCGCTTTAATGGATAAGGAAGGGAAAGTTATCATAGAAAGAGAAGCAGAGGGGATCTTAGTGATTAACCATCCATGGCCAGGAATTGCACGGTCAATTTATGGGGATCACGAGCGTTATAAGGAGGTGTATTTTTCTGCTTTTGAAGGGAGGTATTTTCCTGGAGATGGTGCTTTGCGTGATGCAGACGGGAATTATCGAATTACAGGACGAGTCGACGATGTTGTGATCGTTTCTGGGCACAACTTAGGGACAGCACCAATAGAAAATGCGATCAATACAAACCCAGCTGTTGTAGAAAGTGCAGTAGTAGGATATCCACACGATGTTAAAGGGAATGCCTTGATGGCTTATGTGATTCTCTATGAAGCTGTTGAAGATAATGCAGCTCTTATTGCAGAAGTGCGCGAAGAGATTTCTAAACAAATTGGTCCTATTGCAAAACCCGATCGGGTGATGGTGGTTTCTGGTTTGCCTAAAACACGAAGTGGGAAAATAATGCGTCGTATTTTACGCAAGTTAGCGGCGAATGAAACAGATCAATTGGGCGATATTTCTACCCTCTTAAACCCTGAAATTGTGGAAGAAATTATCGAGGGACTAGCGAAAGAATAATACAATTGCTCCTATCGCTGTTAGGATTAAAATTAATTTTCGGTATCCTTCATCGTTGATTTTTTTGACCAATTTAACTCCGATAAAAAGGCCAAAGGCCAAAAAAGGGAAAAACTGCAAGCTGGTTTTTACCGAACCTAAATCAATGGTTTCCCAGACCCAAATATGAAATGGTATTTTAAAAATATTGATGATAAAGAAGATATAGGCAGAGGTGCCAATAAAAATATTTTTTGGTAGTCGCATGGCGAGAAAATAGATGTTAGTCACTGCTCCTGCTAAATTCCCTATCATGGTGGTAAAGCCAGCTAATATGCCTAAAGAACCTCCAAAACTCCAATGTGTTGGAACTGTTTTTAAGGGTTTTCTTTCTAAATAAAACAATAATAATGTGGTCAATAAAATCAGACTTGCCATCCCCGTTTTAAAGGTGGTTTCGTCTAATAAATTTCCTCCGTAAGTTCCCAGAATCACCCCGATAAACATCCATGGGATAAGGGTGAAAACATATTTCCAATGGGTGTGTTTTTTATAATATAGGATGGCAAAAACATCTCCACCAATTAATAGCGGAAGCAGAATTCCAGTAGAAGCTTTGGCGTCAAAGGCATAAACAAAAAGGATGACGATAAAAACGGCAATTCCTTTTACCCCAGACTTAGCAATTCCCAAAAGAAAAGCCCCTGCAGCAGCAAAAAGAAAAGTGGGGGTCAGCATATGCTTGTAATGTTGTATTTCTAACACAATATTACTCTTTTAATCATTGAGAGTGTTAACATTTGGCGATATTTGTACTGAAATAAAGCTCTTGAAAAAAATATCACCATCGATTCGTTATATGTTGCTAAGCACCTTTGCTTTTGCCTTTATGAATGCCTTGGTAAAATACTTAATTCACTACCCCACCTTTGAGCTGGTGTTTTTTCGTTCCCTGGGGACATTGATATTGACTTATTTCTTAATTCGATCTCAAAAGGTTTCTCTTCAGCCAAATCAGCCTAAATTATTGATATTAAGAGGTGTTGTTGGGGTGACTTCCATGTCTCTTTTCTTTTTGGGGATTCATTTTATCCCGATTGGGTCTGCGGTGACCATTCGTTATATCGCTCCTCTTTTTGGCGGCATTTTAGCCGTCTACTTTTTAAAAGAAAGGATCTTTCCATTTCAATGGGTGCTCTATTTTATAGCTTTTTTGGGCGTAGTTTTAATTAAAGGTTTTGATGCTTCAATTAGTTTATTTGGTGTGGGAGTTGTTTTAGCAGCCGCTTTTTTTAGTGCGATTGTTTACATTATTATTTCAAAAATCGGGAAGCGAGATCATCCACTTATAGTGGTCTTATTCTTTATGGGAATAGCTACCTTGACTGGATTGCTGGGCAGCATCAATAACTTTATCATTCCGAATGGTTATGAATGGGTACTTCTTTTCTTGTTAGGCTTTTTTGGTTTCTTTGGGCAATACTATATGACCAAAGCTTTTCAAAACGATGAAGCAAGTAAGGTTGCTCCAATCAAATATTCTGAGGTTGTTTTTACCCTAAGCTTTGGGGTGTATTGGTTTGGCGAAGTCTATACTTTGACCAGCCTAATAGGGATTGCCTTAGTAATTTTGAGTTTGACCTTTAGTGTTTTGTATAAGACTAAAAGGATCCAGGACGAGCAATCCTCTTAAAGCAGCGATGATTTCGGTCTAAATTCATGGATTAAATACTCTGTTAAAATAAATCGTATATTCGTTTTAATCGAACTATATGAATGACTTGAAGTATTTATTTGCCTATACGGTGCCTTTGGCTACATTAGTATCTGTTTTGTCTACTGGACTCCTGACTTTTGCTGCACCTATTTACACTTTTATTTTTATCCCTGTATTAGAGATGATTTTGTCTGATTATGATCAAAAGTATTCTCCTGCTCAAAAAGAAAAGCGTTTAAATAACTTTTTGTTTGATTTCCTTCTTTATCTCAATATCCCCTTTGTTTTTGGACTGCTAGGGTATGGTTTGTTTGTGCTAAGTACAAATACTTATACCACTACAGAATATGTTGGTATTATCCTTTCACTCGGTATTCTTTTAGCGACAAATGCGATTAATGTTGCGCATGAGCTTGGTCACCGCAAGACACAATTTGAACGCACACTTTCTAAACTATTGTTGATGCCGTGTTTGTATATGCACTTCTATCTAGAGCATAACCTTGGGCACCATAAAAACGTAGCGACGCCACTTGATCCTGCTACTTCAAAAGTAAATCAAACAGTATATCATTTTTGGATCGACTCTGTTTTAAGGCAATACCGTAATGCTTGGGCGATCCAGTTTAAATTACTCAAACAGCAAAACAAGATGTTCTTTTCACTCAAGAACGATATGTTATGGTATTCGTTGATTCAACCCGCATATTTGTTTTTGATTTATTTTTTCTTGGGAGGCTTCGCCCTAAAAGTTGCCCTTATAGTGGGCGTGATTTCCTTCTTGTTTTTAGAGACAATTAATTATATAGAGCATTATGGGTTGCAACGTGAAAAGCTTCCTTCTGGCCGATTTGAAAGGGTGCAGCCACATCATTCTTGGAATTCAAATCACTATATAGGACGTATCGTGCTATATGAATTAACCCGACACAGTGATCACCATTTTAAAGCGTCTAAAAAATACCAAGTCTTAGAAAATATTAGTGATAGTCCTCAATTGCCCTTTGGGTATCCTGCCTCTATTTTATTAGCCTTTGTTCCTCCTGTTTGGTTTAAAATAATGAACCATAGGGTGCGAAATGGAAAAGTTGATTTACCACAAGCAGCTTAGTGCATTAGCGTTTTTAAGCTTTATAATATTTTTGATTTACCATCAAATTGTTTGACTTGCTTTGATTTTTAGAATTAATTTAATTAGGCTTTAATTTTCTTAAGATTTACACTTTAAATGAATTTATAAGTATTAATTTTAGGCAAGAATCAAATGAATATTTAATCGTTTGTATAGATTTGACTTGTTTATGTCTATTTTTTACAGTTAGAGTATTTAAACTAAATTTAATAAAATGAATTTTTCCCTTTCAGAAGAGCACAAAATGATAAAAGCTGCTGCGCGTGATTTTGCGCAAAAAGCAAAAGATGGTGTTGTCGAACGAGATACTCAAATGGCTTATCCTACTGAAATAGTCAAAGAAATGGGCGAGCTAGGTTTTATGGGAATCATGACTTCCCCTACTTATGGTGGAAGCGGGATGGACACACTATCCTATGTTTTGGTCATGGAAGAATTATCAAAGATTGACGCGAGTTCTTCTGTTATTATGAGTGCGCACAACTCCCTTGTTTTATATGGATTAGAAGCCTTTGGTTCAGATATGTTAAAGGAAAAGTATCTCACGTCCTTAGCTAGTGGAGCATCTATAGGTTGTTTTTGTCTTTCTGAGCCAGAGGCGGGGAGTGACGCCACTAGTCAGCAGACCACTGCAATAGATAAAGGAGATCACTATGTTTTAAACGGAGTTAAAAACTGGATCACCAATGGGGGGAAAGCAGATTATCATCTCGTAATCGCACAAACTGATCGCGAAAAAGGACATAAAGGAATCAATGTATTTCTCGTTGAAAAAAGTTGGGAAGGAGTAGAAATAGGCGTAAAAGAAGATAAGTTAGGAATTCGTTCTTCTGACACCCATTCTATTATTTATACTGACGTAAAAGTGCCTAAGGAAAACCGAATAGGTCCAGACGGTTTTGGATTTAAATTCGCCATGAAAACCTTAGAAGGAGGCCGTATAGGGATTGCCGCTCAAGCCCTGGGGATTGCCGCTGGTGCATATGAGTTAGCCGTTGATTATGCACAAATTCGAAAAGCCTTTGGCAAGCCTATTATTGAACATCAAGGGGTGGCATTTAAGCTAGCAGAAATGGCTATGGAAATAGAATCTGCCCGTATGTTAGTCTATCGTGCTGCAGTCTTAAAAGATGAAGGTAAACCCTATGGCTATGCAAGTGCCATGGCTAAATTAAAAGCTTCTGAAGTCGCCATGCAAGTCACTGTAGAAGCAGTGCAAGTGCACGGCGGGAATGGTTATGTTAAAGAGTATCATGTCGAACGATTAATGCGAGATGCAAAAATCACACAGATCTATGAAGGTACCTCTGAAATTCAAAAAATAGTCCTTTCTAGAAATATTGCTAAAGGTGACTTACAATTGCCACTTTAAAATTATTTTGGACTTTAGGCCAAAGTAATCCGCTAATATTGTGTACAAAAAAAGACCTCACTTTTACA